>PPYE01432590.1_pt1 | contig 44934 bp, 44 predicted proteins | sample 1559881 | NCBI WGS metagenome assembly PPYE01 (sample SAMN08240022, study PRJNA423297) | Human gut metagenome, whole genome shotgun sequencing project.
AACTGGTTTACCAGTAGCAGGGCAAACGATGCGATGATATTTTTCAGTACCCTTTCCAGGGGTCAGCAAGTACTGACCCCTCTGGGGTCTGAGCAAACCACTAGTTTTCTAGTGGTTGTGATTATCTCTTGAAGACTACCCATGGGCGAGTGGTTTCCAAGAGATAAAGCAAACGCTCTGGAAGCAATTTACTTCCAGAGCGTGGAATCTTTGTATATAGCCAATCCTTATTGAAAACGATGTGCTTTTATTTTCGCACCTCAAATTTGTATGTGGTGGTATGCCGGTATACTTCGCCGGGATGGAGGACAGCACTGGGGAAATTGGCGTGGTGAGGTGAATCCGGGAAGAACTGCGTCTCCAGGCAGAGCGCATGGTGTGCCTGAAGGGGAACGCCGCCATTGGCACAAACGCCCTCGGAAAAGCCGTTTGCCGTGTAGAGCTGCATGCCGGGCATGTCGGTGAACACCAGCATGACGCGCCCCGTAGACTGGTCGTAAACTTCCGCCGCCTTCTTCCGGCCAGGCTCCCCAGCCAAGACAAAATTGTGATCGTAGCCGTTGCACTGGCGCAAGAACGGGTCGTTGGCCCGAATATCCTGTCCGACCGTTTTTGCCTTGCGGAAATCCGCCGGGGTACCGGCTACCGGGACCAATTCGCCGGTAGGAATCAGGCCCTCGCCCGCAGCGGTCACAAAATCTGCGTGGATCTGCAATTCATGGGAAAGGATATCCCTAGCAGGATCGCCCGTCAGATTAAAGAAGCTGTGATTGGTCAAATTTACAAGTGTGGATACATCGGTTTTCGCTGTATAGTCGATCACCAGGGCGTTGTCCGTCGTCAAGGTGTAGCAGATGGAGACGTCGAGATTCCCAGGGAAGCCCTCCTCGCCGTCCGCACTGCGATAGGCAAAGGTGATCGAAGGCGCTTCGTCGTCGTTGTTGCTGCATTTCAGCCGCCAAGCCTTCTGATGGAAGCCCTGGAAACCGCCGTGCAGAGTGTTGCCATTTTCGTTCTGGCTTAGGGAATAGAGCGTCCCGTCGATCTCTGCTTTTCCACCTGCAATGCGGTTGGCATACCGGCCGACCGCTGCACCGAGGAAATCGCCGTCCGCGAGGTATTCCTCCAGTGTGTCGTGGCCCAGGACCACATTGCCCAAATTCCCCTTGCGGTCTGGCACCTGAATGCTGACAACGCGCGCACCGTATTCCATTGCCTGAATGCGCACACCGTTGGTATTTGTCAACGTATATAGATGAATTTTTGTCCCGTCCGGCAAGCTGCCAAACATCTTTTGTTCAATACTCATATCCAAATCCTTCTCAAATAAAATTGGAAATGCAAAAATAGAGATTATTTGCCCAGAAGTGCCGCACCGATGATGCCTGCGTCGTTGCCGAGCTGTGCCTTGCAGATCTTCGTGCGCACCTTTGCGCCGCCGTACTGCTCACGGTCTACATATTCGCGCACAGGGGCCAACAGGGTTTCACCCTCGTTGCAGATGCCGCCGCCGATGCACAGAATGTCCGGTTGGAGGGTATTGACGCAGTTAGCCAAACCGCAGCCGAGGTAAGCGATGTATTCATCGACAACCTTCTTGCCGACCGGGTCGCCTGCACGCATAGCGTCGAACGCTGTACGGCCGTTTACATTGTCAAGGTTTCCGTCGACCAGTTTCCAGATGGGGCTCTCCTTGTCTGGATTGGCAAGCATAGCCTCTTTTGTGCTGATGATCAGGCCCGTTGCGGAGGAATAGCGCTCCCAGCATCCGTCGCGTCCGCAGGAACAATGGCGGCCGTTAAACACAATGACCGTGTGGCCCATTTCGCCAGCGCAGAAGTTGGAACCGGAATAGATTTTCCCGTCAATGATGATGCCGCTTCCTACGCCGGTTCCCAATGTGATCGCCAAAGCGTTCCGCGCACCCTTCAATGCACCCGCCTGATATTCCCCATAGGCGGCTGCATTTGCGTCGTTCTCCACGATAACCTCTTTTTTCATGCGCTCTTGCAGCATACGCTTCAACGGGAAATTATTAAAATACAGGTTGTTGGAAAATTCTACAACACCCAATTCACGGTTGACCGTGCCAGGGGTACCGATTCCCACCCACGGGATGTCGTCGATCGTAACGCCTGCATCCTCCAGAGCGGCAAAGGCCGTCACTGCGAGCTGTTCACACATCTCTTCCGAGGAACAGGGGACGCGGGTCTTATTCTTTCCACGTCCAATAATTTGATAATTTTCGTCCACCACGCCTACGGCTATGTTGGTTCCGCCGAGGTCAATGCCAAGATAGTATGCCATTTTCATGTCCTCCTTGTGTTTTCATATAGAAAGTGCGACCAGCTCCAAGGGCAGCTTTTTGAGACGGAAAAGGGGAGACAGCACACGCCTTTCTGGGCCCTTGTGCCGGAGCGCGTTGTTTTTGTGCAACGTCCGGTCTTCTTTCCCAGCCGCATGCCGTTTCAAATTCCTCCATGCATGCGTTATAAGAGACCGGAACTTGCCTTTTCCCATATGTACCGGTCCCCGGAAAGCAAGTAGATGCATCCATAAAAGGACTGGATGCTCCATCGCCAAGCCGCCCTGATTCCGTTCGGATAAAGTCTTTCACGCTATTGCATTGTTTGCCTTTAAGCTTTTGAAGCGATCGGCCCTGGTTGGCCACTTTCTTATACAAGTCAAGTTTAATTATAATCTTAATTTATTATAACATTTATTTGGATAAATTGTAAAGGAGCATATAGCGTTTTTTCTGTAGAATCTGCAAAGAATGAAGTTAGTAACTATGCCGATAGATTTGTCCCAAAGGGGGTTTTATGGTATAATAACCTCACACGTTTGGAAAAATGGAGCATTTTTGAGTGCTGGGAGAGCATGAGACCATATATGAAAGCTTCTGCTCAAGAAAAAGGCTGGTCTTATTTTATAGAATATTGGTACTCCCAAATCTAAATCAAAAGAAAGTTGGAGCATTGATCATGAAATACGAAGAGTTGCCCAAAGCGATGCAGGAGGGTGCTATAAAGCCTTACTGGGATCTGCTTCAGAAAAAAAAGGGTTCTCTGATTTTGAAGCGGCTGATGGATATTGTAGCTTCCTTTTTGATGCTGGTTATCCTCTCTCCCTTTTTATTGATCCTGGCTGCCGCAGTCAAACTGGACTCCAAGGGGCCAGTCTTTTACCGTCAGGTCCGTGTGGGGCGCTACAATCAAGATTTCAAAATTTTTAAGTTCCGCACCATGGTCCAAAATGCGGATCAGATCGGTCCTGCTGTCACGACAGGGGAAGATCCGCGAATTACCCGTGTAGGGAAGTTCATCCGCCGCTTGCGGCTGGATGAGTTTTCCCAGCTGCTGAATGTTTTGAACGGGACAATGAGCTTGGTTGGGCCGCGGCCGGAAGTGCGCAAATATGTCGACCTCTATACACCGGAGCAAATGGCTACCCTGCTGGTGCGGCCTGGCGTCACTGCCCCTTCCAGCATTGCTTTTAAAGATGAGGATCAACTGCTCGATGCGGCGGAGGACCCGGAAAAGGTATATGCGGAGCAGATTTTGCCGCCCAAAATGGAGCTAAATTTGGAATATCTGGAGCACGTATCCCCTTTATATGATCTTTCCGTGCTTTTCCAGACGGTGGCAGCAGTGTTTTTGCCAGGAGGGGACAAGGATGCGCAATGAGTTTTCACGCTCCCAGATTTTGCTGGGTGCAAGCAGCATGGAAAAATTGAAAAATAGCCGGGTCGCGGTGTTCGGGTTGGGCGGCGTGGGCAGCTTTGCCGCAGAAGCGCTGGTGCGAACTGGCGTCGGCCACCTTTTGTTCATTGACAATGATGTGGTGAGCCTGACCAACATCAACCGCCAGATTCTTGCCGACCACTCGACGTTGGGCAGGAAAAAGGTGGATGTGATGCGGGAACGCGCGCTGCGTATCCATCCCGCTGCGGATATCCAGACCTTCCCGTTGTTTTTCCTCCCGGATACCCCTTGCGATTTTTTAGACGGCTGTGATTACATTATAGACGCTATCGATACGGTGTCCGCAAAGCTGGCCCTGGTGGAGGTGGCACAGAGGAAGGAGATCCCAATTATCAGTAGCATGGGCACGGGCAACAAATTGGACCCTTCCCGGTTTGAAGTGGCGGACATCTATGAGACTTCTGTATGCCCCTTGTGCCGGGTAATGCGCCACGAACTGAAAAAGCGGAGAGTATCGTCCCTGAAAGTTGTTTATTCGCGGGAGGAGCCGGTCCCGCGGGAAGAAAATCCCGATTTGCAGGAGGACTCCCCTCGCAGGCAGACGCCTGGGAGCGTGGCGTTTGTCCCGCCGGTTGCGGGGTTCCTTTTAGCAGCGGAGGCCGTCAAAGATTTGACGGAAGGACTCCGGCCATCGCCCCAGCAGGCCCGGTGAGGGAGAGGGATTGCTAGATATGATATCCCCGCTGGTGTAGTTGCCCCGGATATTTTCCCTTGTATGGGATATACTAACCATGGGGTGATGAAACATGAAGAATCGAAAAAAACAGGCGATGGATCAGGTGCAGATGAGGACCTCTTCCAAAGCCGAACAACGGGCCGAACGTGCGGCAAGCGCACTTCCAGAAATGAACAAGGGGAGCATCCCTTCGGATGTCGGTGGCAGCTATACCGGCACGCCGGCGGACGACATATATCCTGTTCAGGATGCAGACGACCTGTAAAATTTTTGAATACGGTGTTTTGAAAACGGCTGTCCAGTAGGATAGCTGTTTTTTGTTTTCAAGATACTTGCGGTCTGAAAAGATGCAGAATATAATAGAAAATAGATCCTATATAGCATATTGGGATAGGAAATGTGTGGATCGATTGGAAGGAAAAGGAGGATGCCCGGTGTACAGAAAATATAAAAGGAAGGGCTGGCTGGCTGGTGGGATTGCTGTTATGCTTTTGATCCTTTTTGGCGTTCTTTTCATAGAAATCCGTGATACATCGCTCGCAAGGCAAAACCCCTTTTGCTTTCGGCTGATTTTCTACAAAATGCCTTAGATGGAGTGGGGGAAGTTTTGAGTAACACGCAGGAAGAACTTTCTTCAGAGGCTCTTCCATCTGAAACGGCAAAGGAAGTGCAGGAAGAACCAGGGCCGAGCGTTACGCCGGAGGAGGCGGCATGGTTGGATGAACAGATCGCTTCACTGGGAGGCGGCGTGTCGGTCTATTATAAGAGTTTGGCCCGCGGGGATACCTATTCTTTTGATGACGAGACAGAATATTATATCGCCAGCGTGGTCAAGGCTCCCTATGCGCTCTATGTTTACCAACTTGCCGATGCAGGAACGGTGGATCTCTCTCAGACATACACCTATGAATCCCGCCATCGCTTGGGAGGAACAGGTTATCTCCAAGAGCAACCTGTGGGGACCCAATACACGCTTGCACAGCTTTTGGAATATACCATCCGTTACAGCGACAATAACGCTTTTTTGATGGTCCGTGAAGCCGTCCCTACGGATGGATTTAAACAATTTGTGCGGACATTGGGGTTGCTTCATGAGAACTCGATGGATTCATTGGGCGAAGGGGCGGCCATCCGCGGAAATATCTGCGCACATGACGCTGGTATCATCGCGGAAGCAATTTATCGTTATGCGGAAAGCGGTTCCCCCAATGGAGCCAAACTGAAGGAGGACATGCTCCATACCGAACAGCCCATGTTGCGCTCGGAATATCCCATGGCGCGGAAGCTTGGTTCCTGGGAGGGTGCGATGCACGACGTTGCGATTATTTACGCGCCGGAACCCTACATACTAGCAGTTTGTACCAACCGTGGGCATAGCTATGATAGCTGGTATGTTGAATCGGATTATGAACCATTTTTAAAAATTTCAGAGTGGATCGAAGAGGTCTCCCAGAACGAAGAGTCCTGAAGGCACAGAAAAGGACCGGCCCTACAGGTTCCAACGGCGTTTGGAATCTGTAGGGCCGGCCTTTTTGCCAGCTGCGACAGGGGGATTTAAAGCTCTGGAAATTTTAGCGTTGCATCCCCTATTACTCTGCATTGCGCATGATGATGCGTTCGATCACATGTAGCACAGCGCTCATCATGCAGATTGCAAAGAGTAGCAGCGGAACTAGGACTACGATCATAGGAATGGTGAGGTCCACAAGGGAGAATAGCGATTGGAAGAACAGCATGGCCATAACAAACCCGACCACCATGAGCGTATATAGGGCAGTACGCAGTAGATTGAATGGCATACAGACCTTTAACAAGGTCAGAAGACCCGTGAAGCCAGTCAGGATAACCGCCAAGGTTGAGATTTGTTCATTGGGCAGATGGAGGAACAGAGAGATCGCCACCAACAATAGGACATTCGCAACCATTGTAAACGCGCCTGGGAGAGATTTGCGGATAATATTGACCAAGAAGCTTCCGCGAATACGATCTTTATTGGGCTCCAAGGCCAAAATGAAGGATGGAATACCGATGGTAAAGGTATTAATAAGGGTGAACTGGATCGGTTGGAACGGATAGTCACATTGCAGGAAGATGAAGCAAACGGCAATGATGGCGGAAAAAATGGATTTTACCAGGAACAGGGAGGAAGAGCGCTGGAGGTTATTAATAGAACGCCGGCCCTCCTGCACGATGCGCGGCATGCTGGCGAAGTTGGAGTCCAAGAGCACAAGCTGCGAGACCGTGCGGGCAGCATCGCTTCCGGAGGCCATTGCTATACTGCAATCGCTCTCTTTTAGAGCCAGCACATCGTTTACGCCATCGCCTGTCATGGCAACTGTATGTTTTTGTTCCTTGAGCGCCTTGACCAGATCGAGCTTTTGCTGCGGCGTGACGCGACCGAACACGGTGTATTCTTCTGCGGCTTGCCGGATATCGTCGTAGGATTTTAGGGTTGTGGCGTCCACAAAACGATCGGCCTTTTCCAGCCCTGCGCGCTTGGCGATATTGGCTACGGTCACAGCATTATCGCCTGAGATCACTTTGATATCCACGCCCTGATCTGCAAAGTACTCCAGTGTTTCACGGGCGTTGTCACGGATCTTATCGCTCAAAAGCAGAAGGGCGATGGGGGCAATTTCCTTTGGGAGCTCCTGCTCACGGAAGGAATTCTGGGAATAAGCTAGAAGCAGCACGCGCTGCCCCTGTACGGCGTAGGCCTCCACCTTTTCCCGCAAAGGCTCGAAACGTTCACCCAGAACGAATTCCGCAGCCCCAATCAGAAAGGTTCCCACATTTTGGAAGCTTGCACCACTCCATTTGCGCGCAGAGGAGAACGGAACCGTACCAGTACACTGCCAATCCGGAACGGCAAACCCCATTTGTTTCATGGCTAGGGAAGTAGGATTTTCGTCATTCAATGCATTCGTTACCGCTGCAATCGCATCCTCCACTTGTGTCTGCGCGATGGGACAGAGCGGTTCGATGCCATCTACTTGCATGGTTCCTTCCGTGATCGTTCCTGTTTTATCCAAGCAAAGGACATCCACACGGGCCAATGTTTCAATAGAATATAGATCCTGCACAAGGGCGTTGTAACGGGAGAGCCGGATCACACTGACCGCCAACACCACGCTGGTGAGCAGCACCAAGCCTTCAGGGATCATACCAATCAATGCGGCCACAGTGCTGACCACAGCTTGCGAGAAGGGCTGTGCCGAGATGACAAATTGCTTATAAAACAGTGCGATTCCAACGGGTATGATAGAAAGACCGAGCACTTTAATGATTTTGTTGATGCTGGTCATGATCTCAGAGTTGGGCTTTTTGAGATACTTCGCACGGTTGGTGATTTGGGCAGCGTAGTTTTCCGTCCCTACATGCTCAACACGCGCATAGCAGTCGCCGCTGACAACAAAACTACCGGAAAAGAGAAGGTCACCCGGCTGTTTCACAACGGGGTCGCTTTCGCCAGTCAGAAGGGATTCATTTACCTCGCATGCCCCATATTGTACGATGCAGTCTGCGCAGATTTGATTCCCAGTGGATAGGCGCAGGATGTCATCCAGAACCAGTTCCTCCACCGGTAGGCTCTGCTCTTCGCCGCCACGGACGACGCGCGCTTTCGGAGCAGCAATCAGGGAGAGCTTGTCGATGGTCTTTTTCGCGCGGATTTCCTGTAAGGTCCCGATGAGGGTATTGCAAATCACAACGCCCATAAACAGGAGGTTTTTGTAGGAACCGACTAGGAATACCATGCTGGCCAAAATGACATTTAAAATATTGAAAGGCGTTATTAGATTTCCACGGATAATCTGGCCGACCGTTTTGGTTTTGATTTCCCCGGAGTCGTTCGAAAGGCCCTGTTGCTGGCGCATTTGAACCTGCTGTGCATTAAGCCCCTGTGTATAGTTCGGTTCAAAGCGTTCACAATAGTCCTGACGGGATTCTACGGCGTTCGTAGATGGTTCAACCTGTTTCTTCATACAATCTCCTTTGCCCATTCCCTTGGAACGTCTGATAAAAATTTTGGCGGGCGTGCGTCCTCTTATACATCTTGTACAGCGGAAAAAAGTGCCGGGCCATATGCTTGGAAAAAAGAGGACAAATTCCCTCTTGATTATACTATGGAACGTAAAAAAATGCTAGTTACGGGTGGAATTGTAAGAAACGTTAAAAAAGTGTTCATAAATTCGGCGCAATAGCCAAAAAACGCCGGAAACTATGATTTGATTCAATCGAATATTTCTCTTGCTCAAAATAAAAAAACTGCTATAATAGAGTATCGTATTAAAAGGTCTATACATGCCAATGGATGCCTGTCAATACACATCTTTTTATTTCGCCGCCGGGGACATATGAGGATAGGAATGGACTTTACTTCTAAAGAAAGGGGGAATGGCCTATCACCAAGACAATGGAATCTGTTTTGTTTCGTTTTCTGCGTTGGGCCAAACAATTAGAGGTCGATACCATTGCGCCTATGGCCTTGGTTCTCTCTCTTTTTTTTCCTTTTTATGTGTCCGTTGTTACGGTAGGCGCTGTCGCTGTTATGACGATGGTAAACTACCGGATGCGTACAAGGGCTTTGGAATCCCCTTATGGTAAGCTGCTGATGGGGGTACTGATTGCCCCTTTTTTTGTTTCGGCCATTTACAACAATTATATGGGGATGCTTTATAGCATGTTGGTTCTGGCTGCAGTTGTCTGTGCCTTCTATTTGCGGAGTGTCATGACGGGGGCTCTTTTTAACCGGATGATGGATGCAGCCTGTGTGGCCAGCGTATTTTGTGCTGCAATTGCATTTGTGCAAAAGGCAGCTTCTTTTGCCGTCTCTCCGGATTACCGGCCTGTCTCTATGTTTTCCAATGCCAATTACTATGGCATGATGATCGAATTTCTCGTGATAATCGCACTCTATCGCATCTTTACCAATTCAAAAGAGCGCATTTTTTATGGGGTTGTGATTGCCATCAACTTAATAGGGCTTTATCTTTGCGCCAGCATGTCGGCGTGTATGGGACTGCTGTGTGCGGTTTTGGTGTTGTTCTATTTGAAGAAGTATTACAAATGGATGGCTGCCTTTTTGACGTTTGCTGGCTTAGCGGCTATATTCAGCCTATTATTCCCCATCCTTTTTCCAAGAGTGGAAGCGATCGATAGCACATTTGGACAGCGCCTGTCCATCTGGTCCGCGGCAATCCAAGGGATTCAGTCGCACTTGTTGTTTGGTATGGGACCGACCTCTTATCAATTGATATATCGTGTATTTGACGGGTATCAAACATATCATTGCCACAACTTGTTGTTGGATGCCCTGCTAAACTACGGCTTGCTCGGCGCGGGTGGGATAGGAATCTATCTTTTTATACAGTGCAAGGTGTTGTGGTTGCGTTTCCGCAACCACATCTGCACAGATATGAACATCCTTCTGGCAGCTGCTTTTACCGCTGTTGTAGTGCATGGGGTAACGGATGTAACGGTTTATTGGATTCAAACAGGGATGTTGTTCCTGATTTTGTTTTCCAGCACAGGCATCTGTGCCGACTATGTAGAGAGCAAGCTTCGTCTACCAAGGTTACTCCATCTGTCCGGTGAGCCAGCAGGGGCATATGCACGTGTTGCGTCGTACCTGCGTCGATGAAAATGAGACATGGAGTGTGCGGTCCCATCAATTGTAAAATTTGATGATCCGTTCAAACCTTATGCATCCGTTTTAAGAATGGAGGTTTCCCTACCAGGCACAGGGATACCTTCCCAAGAGATTTGCAACTGCTAAAAATATCCCTATGCTTTTTGCAGAAAGGCGGCAGGTTTTGCCGGATGGGTATAAAGAGTTTCTGCTTCCTCTCGAATATATCGATTTTGCGTTCCCGTTCCGTTGCATAAGTTTATATTGCATGCTTCTAGGAATTTTTTATCCAGTGGTTCGCGTCTTTTTTCTGTGGATCACAATACTTGCGAGGATCCAGACCAGAAGATAGGACGAGGCGGCTCCGGCCACGATAAAGCAAGTGGTTTTTTGCTTTGTGGAATAAGATTCTATCGTTTCAGCTGCGTCGATGGTGATGTAAGTATCCTTTTGCGGAATGGTGAGGACGCGCCGGCGGATTGGTTTTCCATCAACCAGGAGCCTTTGCGCGGCACTTTCGATGGAGCCGACTTCATATCTGTACTTATATTCAGGGCTGCCTGTGGCCTGATAGCAGACCACGTAGACCGTCTTGGTAGGATGCATACGCCTAGCCCGTCCAGTAGCGGTATTCCGGACCTGCTTGGGATAGACTTCATTGGGGATAAAAGTATAGACCCCCATATCTTTATAATCGGAGACGGGGCGGATCGTGGAAAGGGTGTATAAGCTAAAATAGACGGAGACCGCCGCCACGAATAGCAACAAAATGCTGAGGATATAACGGATAGATTTTATTCTTGACATTTTAGTACTTCCTTTCCATCTTTCCAAGCATTGGGAAGCGCCTACTCAAAATCGTATTCGAAAATGAATAGCATAACGAAATGGAACCTTCCAATAGGAGGGTTCTTTTTACTATGCGACATCCTTCTTTATGGAGAAGAATGTTTCCTGAGGATCGCGATAGCGTTTTGGGTTTTCCGTTAACATCATCAAATACGTGACGTTTTATAGCTATCTAGTGGGGGATCGTACGAGAATCTTCGGTTTGGGCCATGGCAGAGCGTTCTCCCCATAGTTGCATCGTCACCTATTGTCATCACAGTTCGTTGATGGTTTCCGTCACCGACATGGTCCGCATCCGTTTGGCAGGGGAATAAGCGGCAAGTACAGCCGCAGCAATGACAAACAGAACAATGATGGCCAGTGACCCGATGGGTAAGCTCCAGGTCGCATAGGGGAAGTGGCCAGTGATAAGGAAATCATACATCATTTTGCTGAAAGGCAGGCCAATCGAACAGCCAATTACACATCCCCAAAAAGCATAGGTGAAGGCCTCCGCCATAATCATTTTGGAGAGTTGGCGGACGTCCATGCCTACCGCCCGCATAGCACCATATGGTCTGATCCGGGCAGATGTGCTCATTGAGATGCTGTTGACAATGTTCAGCACGGTAACCAGCGTGATAATTCCCAAAAAGGCATAAACACAAGTTACAAATGCAAAATATGTGCCGGAAGTGCGTTGATCTCGTTTATCGCTCAAGGTATAACCATTTTCTTCCACAATCTTGCAGATAGCGGCTACATCGTCATCCGTTACATTGGGAGTTGTCTGGATCATAATGAGCGAATAGTCTGTAACGCCTGTCAAACGGACAAACGTCTCATCTGAGGTGATCAGGGTGATTTTTCCGCCGGTGAGTCCGTCTCCGCTGAACGGGTCATATTTGAGCAGGCCAGCAATCGTAAGTTCCTCATTCCCTATGAAAATGGTATCTCCTATTTTCCAAGAGCTGTTCTGATCCCAGGTGGCAAGGGCATACCTGCTGTCGCCGTAGATCTTTGACAAATCGCTGCCCCATTGGAGGGCACCATCTTTTTGGAGCGCCTCCAGGTCGAAATTATCAAAGGAGACTAGGTCTACCGTGCCGGACAAAGTTGTGTCACCATTCAGCCCGGCAGGAACAGCAAAGCAGCTCCTGCGGCCGTAGACCTGTTTAACGCCTTCCATATTGCGGAGTGCCATTGCCAAACGGTTATCGATGGAATTTGCCCCATCGGTGCTTGAAATATCGATGTCGGAGGTTGCCGCTGACTGCGGCATCAGGTGGTTGACAAAATCAATCAAAACGGAAAAGCTCAAAAATAGAATGATACTCAGTGCAAAAGAACCTGTCATCAAAATCAGATTTTTCTTTGCAGATACCGCATGATGAATCCCCAGCGCCGTTTCAATCCCGAGGAACCTTGCATGGACGGGATGGCGCGATGCGCTGGATTTTTCCGGATTCCCAGAGACCGCCGCAACAGGGGACACCATTGCGGCGTGTTTTGCCGGCGCTCTCGACGCCAGCAGAACCGTAATTATGCCGACCAAAATCCCGCTGCCAATGCCAATCCCGCTGATATCAAACAGCGGGATGTTTGAGAATTCTTCCCCGACCACAAAACGCAAGGCCGCACACATCGCCCAGGAAGTGACGACACCGAGAATAAGGCCAATGGGAACCGCTGTTTTGCACCAGTTCAGGGCTTCTAGGCGCACAAAACGGATAATCTGCTGCTTACTCATGCCGATGCAGCGCATCATGCCAAAGAACTGTGTCCGCTGTGCCACGCTGGTGTTGATGCTGCTGGAGATCATGAGCACCCCAGCGGTTAGGACGAGTAGAAACATTCCCACTGCTGTCAGGAGGAGTGTCTGCCCCATTGCGCTGTCCATCAGGCCAGCAAGGGAAAAGCTGCCGTGTTTTTCTGCTAACCTTGTTTGTTCCATTTGAGCACCCATTTCTGCCATGCTGAAGATAGCCGTTACCATAAACACGGCAAAGATGATGCATAGCAGCGTCATTCGGTTTTGCCGCCGGTGGACCTTTGCGGAGATGGGGATTAAGCTTAAATAACTTCTCATTCCCGGCACCTCCCCCAATCGGTCACCACGCCGTCGGATACCTGTAAGATGCGGTCGGCGGTTTGGGCGATGCTTTGGCTGTGCGTAATCATCACAATGGTCTGTTCATACAGCCGGGAAGCTTCTTTTAGCAAGGCAATTACCTCGCTGGTGTTCTGCGTGTCCAGATTGCCGGTTGGCTCGTCGGCTAAGACCAGTGCTGGGCGGGCAATCAGTGCACGTCCAATTGCTACACGCTGTTGCTGGCCGCCAGAGAGCTGGCTGGGCAGATGGCAGCGGCGTTTCTGGAGGCCCAGCACGGTCAACAATTCCTCCAGATACTTTTTATTTGGTTTCTGGTAGTCAAGCAGCACCGGGAAGATGATGTTCTGCTCCACTGTTAACTCCGGGATCAGGTTGAAATTCTGAAAAATAAAACCGATATTCCGGCGGCGGAAAACGGTTAGATTACGCTCTTTCATCGAGAAAATATCTTTGCCGTCAATGATGACTTTTCCTGAAGTAGGGGTATCTAGTGCTCCGATCATGTTTAAGAGCGTACTCTTACCAGAACCAGATTCACCAACGACTGCGACGAATTCTCCTTTTGGAACGGAAAAGGTTGCCTGCTTCAGGGCATGAACGGTAGCTTCGCCTGTCCCGTATGTCTTGGAGATATTTTTTACTTCTAACAAGTCCATATCGTGTAACACCTCTTTCTGTTTTGTTATAGAAAGAGTAGCATACCAATCCTACTGCATGATGACAGGAATCCTACAATTTTGTAGGATTCAAAAAGTTGATTGTGAAGGTTGTCCCTATATTTAGCGCACTATTCACCTCGATAGTCCCTTTATGTTCCTCTATAATTGCTTTTGCCAGTGGCAACCCTAGCCCGATCCCTTGTTTGTCTTTTGAAAACCGGCTGCGGTAAAACCGTTTGAAAATATGGGGAAGATCTTCCGTATGAATACCGCTACCGTTATCCTGCACAACAATTTGGACAATAGAGGCAAACGAACGCCATGCAATGCGAATGGTAGCGCCTTCTTTTGTGTGGTCAAAAGCATTTTTCACGATGTTGCTAATTGCTTCTATCAGCCAATTCTGGTCACAGAAAAGCGTGACATCCTCCTTTCCAGAGAAGATAAACGTTTTTCTTTCCTGCTCAGCCTGATAAGCAAAGTGCCTCCCAATGTATCCCATCATATCCGAAACGTTTTGAAATGATTTTTCAAATACGATGGTGCCTGCATCCAATTTGGTGATCTTTAAAAGATTTTGTACAAGATTTTCAATCCGGGCCAATTCCTGCTCGGAGAGCGAAGTGAACTCCTTTAGTTCCGGAATGTCATGAACTTCTTCCTGCATCAGCCCGTTGTAAATGTTGAGTGCGGCTAACGGGGTTTTGAGTTGATGGGATATGTCGGAGATCGTATCCCTCATAAAGGTTTTGGCGTGGCTTTCGTTCTCAGCGTGGGCGTTTAAGATCGTTACAAGAGAGTTAACCTCATGGAATAGCCTGTATAGCTCTCCTTCATCATCACAGGCAATGCGGGCGTTCCGGTTTCCGGCAATATATTCTTGAATTTGGGAAATAGCGTCTTTCATGATTTTGCTTTGACCTTGGAAATACCAATACAATGTAGAAAGAATGGTGGACGCCATGAGAACGGCAGCCAGTACGATATAAAGCGCCGTGTTTTCTATCCCCATATAAACAGGGATAATAGAAACGGAGGTGAAAGCTGTGATCGTCAGCACGACACACAGGAAAAGATGTTTGATTTTTCGATTGACCAGTATGTTCATTCTATAAGGCACCTCAATCCGCTACATTCCATTTATACCCCATACGGCGGACCGTCACAATTTTTTGTGGATCGGCAGGGATATCTTCAATTTTTGTACGAAGGCGACGGATATAAACCGTTAGGGTGTTACTATCAATATATTTCTCGTTACAATCCCAAAGGTTGCTTAAGATCTGTTCCGGAGAAAGGACGATATTGGGGTTTTCCATAAACAAGCATAGCAGCTTATATTCGCTGGCTGTCAGATCAAGTGGGACGCCGTCCTTGGTGACTTCCTGCTTGAGAAGCTGGATCTGAATGCCGTTCGATTTCAATTCTGTGTCGGATTGGTTGAAGTTTTCGCTCCGGCGAAGCAGTGCGTTTACTCTGGAAAGGAATACGGCCAACTTGAACGGTTTGGTTATATAATCATCGCCGCCAATATCAAGCCCCATGATAATATCGACTTCTTCGTCGGCGGCGGTTAGAAACATGATCGGAACTTTGGAGGATTGCCGGATTTTTCTGCACAGGTCAAATCCGGAACCATCAGGAAGCGTGACATCCAAAATTACTAGATCATATTTGCCGTTTGCCCATAATTGTCCGGCTTCAACGCTTGTTCGGGCAATTGTCAGCGCATATCCTTGCCTCTTGATTGCAAAGGACAAACCGTTGATTAGACTCAAATCATCCTCTACAAAGAAAATGTGCTTCATCTGTTTTCACCATCCCTACGGCTGTTAGTATCAACCTTTATCGATCACTTTTGTGAATTTTGGGCTATCGGCCACATCATTTGGATTTTTATGGCGCGGCGAAGACGCTAGAGGAATAATGGTAGTTTATCCGCCTAGGGGGGCGTATCATACTTTCTTCTTTCAGCGTCATGTAATCCATAGTGAAGCCGCTAAGCTTTATTGTAATTCGTTTTCTTGAATAGTACAAGATTGTGCAGGTTACAGCAAAGGGAAATAAAATCTTTATCATTCAGAAGATAAAGGCAAGGGTAGTATTTGCGATGCTACCCTTGCCTTTACTTTTGTCCAACCAAGCGTTTCGATCCGTATTTCCCCTGAAGAGTGATATTAAAAAAGCATTTATATTGAGGCTTACAAAATTTAAACAGATACACTGTTACCATAATATAGGATGAGCATTCAGGCCTGCCCAGGGGGTTAACCCTAATGATATGTTCAACCACGTATATCAGCTGGAACAGCAGCCAGTTGATTTCCTATAGAGTCCGGCGCAGAATTACATACGATTGCGGTACAGCAATACAGGGTGGAGCGCGATGGAGTGGCGTTGTAAAGCCCGACAATGTTTCGGCAATATGGTAAGCTGACATTCCAGGCCAACACCGATATTGTAGATGCTGGAGCTACTCTTCTCGGTGATGTCCAGAGAGATGCAGAAGCGTTTTTAAAATACGATATCTGCCCCACATGTAGTTCCTACGATAAAGATATCGAATGGATTGTTCATATTGTTGCCTTTCCTGTATAGATATGGTATGCTATGTTCATATCAATACAGGGGCGATGACGATGGAACTCCGTACTCTCCGTTACTTTTTAGCAGCGGCCCAAGAAGAAAATATGACGCACGCCGCGGATATCCTTCATGTAACACAGCCTACTTTGAGTCGGCAAATGATGGATTTAGAAAAAGAACTTGGAGCTACTTTGATGCTACGCGGGAAAAATGGTTTAACGCTTACCGACGATGGAATCTTTTTTCGGCAGCGGGCGGAAGAAATAGTGGAACTGGCTAACCGCCTAGAACAGGCGTTTGTAGAAAGGAACACCGATGTCAACGGTGTGATTGCTATAGGGGCTTCTGAGGCCGTAGGAAGTCAGTTGTTCGCCAAAATTATTAAAAACTTTTCCGACAAATATCCTCTCGTCCAATTTCATTTATACAATGAAACGGTGGACAATATCAAGGACCGATTGGACAAGGGCTTAGTAGATGTAGGCCTGTTGTTGGAGCCCATCGACATGGAAAAATATGATTTTGTTCGTCTTTCCCAAAAGGACACGTGGGGTATTCTTATGCGGGATGACCACCCCTTGGCAGAAAGAAGTTCTATTACCGCAGATGAGATTGTAAAATATCCCCTGATGATTCCGCTGCGTGAAAAGATTCGGAGTGAAATTTTGAATTGGTTAAAGCGGGATGAGAAAGATCTGAAAATTCCACTCTATTATACACTTCTTTCGAATGCCGCCTTGTTGGTAGAGGAGGGATTGGGTTGCGCATTCTGTATGGATGGAGCGTTGGCAATTCGCAGTAGTCCGCACCTACGGTTTATCCCCATTCTTCCAGAACGCACGACACGCAGTGTTCTGGTTTGGAAGAAAAATCGTCTGTTCTCTCCAGCAACATCCCTGTTTATTCAGGAGATCAATATGCTCCGTGCAAGCTTAGAATAAAATTCAAGAAGGCTCTTCAAGCGGTTTAGACGTTGGAGAGTCTTTTGTTTTGCCACAAACCATTCAAAAAACGTATTTATAAAGATAAACAATAAGCATTAGACATTGAAATGGGGCTGCTTTATAATAAAATCAAGAAATCAAAAAGAAAATCAAAACCACGGTACTATAAAATTTATTGCGGCGTAGATAAGGAGGCGTCATCATGAAAAAAATACTTTCCTTCTTTTTGGTAGCTGCTATGATTCTTTCTCTGGTAGCTTGCAACACCACCGGCGAATCGGCTGTGAGCTCTTCGTCGCCATCAAGTAATAGCAGCTTAGAAGGCGAACAAAACGCAGTAGAAAGCAACCTTCCGGAAGAACCAAGTTCCGAGACCAGTACGGAAGGTTCCGTATCCGATGGAGGAGAAAGCAGTCATGTTTTGGTAGCCTATTTTTCCTGGGCGGATAACGCCATTTTGGCCGATGATGTGGACGCAGTTGCTTCTCCTAGCGTGATCCCACCTGGAAATGTCCAACAGCTGGCAGGCTGGGTGCAGGAAGAAACCGGGGGCGACCTGTTCTCTATCCGTGTGACAGATCCGTATCCCAGTGACTGGGATGATTGTCTGGCTCGTGCCAATCAGGAGAGAGGCGATGATGCCCGTCCGGAGTTGGTGGAAAATGTAGAAAACCTTGATCAGTATGATGCCGTGTTCTTGGGGTATCCCAATTGGTGGTACGGCGTTCCCATGGCACTGCTCACTTTTTTGGAGCAGAATGATCTTTCTGGCAAACAAGTGTATCTCTTTTGTTCTCATGGAACAGGCGGTTTATCCAACAGTGTGAATATCATTACAGAAGCGGCGCCCGATGCCTCTATTTCGGACAATATTTTCGATTGCTATGAAGAAGATGCTTCTTCTTCACAGAACGATATTCAAAGCTGGGTAACAGAGCTTGGCTATTGAGGGAGGAGTCACGTATGAAAAAATTTTTATACAGTATATTTGTTGGGATGATGATACTCACCCTTTCTGCATGTGGGACAGGTGACGCAGGGCAGTCCGTAGAGTCTACACCAGAAACGCTTTCAGAAACGGGAACTTCTTCCGCAGTTTTAGAACAGTCTGAATCCAGCGAATCTCTTGAAGTATCATCTGTAGACGAGGTTTCTTCTGATATAGATATTGCAGAAGAACCGGAAAATACATTTCGGCAGATCTCCGTACAATTTGGAGAAAACACGGTCGTTTACGAGCTAAATGATGGGACAGCCGCCGATTCACTCTATGAGCAATTGCCTCTTACAATTGAGGTGGAAGATTACAGTACGAATGAAAAAATATTTTATCCGCCGCAGCCATTAGATACAAACAATTCCCCTTTGGCACAGTCCGGGGCAGGGACACTCGCTTATTATGAACCTTGGGGAGATATCGTATTTTTCTATGGGGATTACAATGAAAATCCGTCCTTATTTGAACTAGGACAGGCTGTTTCTGGAGGCGATTTGGTGAGCGGGATGTCAGGAACAATCACCATTGATATTATCGATTAAGCCGTTCTAAAAATTCAATATGAAGAAAACAGGTCAGGAATGTGAAATAGGTTACTCCTTTGCTTTCTTTATGCACCGTTCATACTGTAGAAATAAAAACCGGTTACTAGTACCGGCTAGTGGTATCCATTGGGGAAGTGCCGATGGAACAAACCATACAAAAACCGCCGCCCCAAGGTCGTCTGCCGGTGAGAGCGGCGCCATGGAACGTTCGCCGGCGAAACTCCGCTCCAATATAATGCACTACTGGAAAAGGGAAATGAAGCAAGGGGACAGATAATGAAGATCGTTGTATTAGAGGGCAGTCCTAATAAAAAGGCTCTACGCATATACTGGCGGATTGTTTCCGACAGGGAGCGGAAGAAGCAGGGCATACCGTAGAACTGCTAAATGTAGCCCACGCCGACATTCATCCATGCACGGGCTGCATCCACTGCGGATATGAAGGTCCTTGCGTACAAAAGGACGATGTAGGATCCATCCGCGAGAAAATTCTGGGGGCTGACATGATGGTGTTCGCTACCCCATTGTACTATTATGGTATGTCCGCCCAGCTGAAAACCATGATCGACCGCTTCTGCGCTTTTAATAGCTCTATCCAGCGCAAACATATGAAATCCGCCTTGCTGGCCGTAGCATGGAACAGCGATGACTGGACCTTTGAAGCACTGGAATCCCATTATAAAACCTTAGTACGGTATTTGAATCTGGAGGACGTAGGTATGGTGTTGGGTGCCGGCTGCGGGACCCCATCCATGACGCAGCATTCTAAGTTCCCGCAGCAGGCGTACAATTTAGGAAACCGGCTGAAGTAAGCAGGAAACCAACATGTACCAGTGATTACACTGGAAGCAGCTCCGTCAAACAAAGGGCAGAAACAGCGGTTGGCGAAAGAGTTCATCAAAAGTGTTGCCAAGATCATGAAGATGCTGGAAGAGGCATTCTATGTTTTTCTGAAAGAAAACGCATCGGATAATATGGGCGCTGGCCGCAATTGGTTGAGCAATAAATGGTCTTCAGGAATGGGTGGGCAGGCAAACTGTTCCACCCATTCTCTGCTATTTCAGATAAAGGAGGATGTTCTAGTATGGAAACCGTTAAACTCAGCAACGGCGTGATAATGCCAATGGAAGGGTTTGGGGTCTTTCAAATTCCGGAGGAGGCCTGCGAACAGGCTGTGAAAGATGCGCTTTCCATCGGGTACCGCCTGATTGACACAGCCAGTTCTTATCAAAACGAGGAAGCTGTGGGAAGGGCTATTCAAAGCTGCGGTATCCCCAGGGAAGAGCTGTTCATTACAACAAAAGCCTATATCCAGCAGATGGGCTATGAGAAAACCAAAGGAGCGTTTGAGGAATCATTGAACAAATTGGGCCTTACCTACTTGGATCTATATCTAGTTCATATGCCTTTCGGGGATTATTACGGTTCTTGGCGTGCCTTGGAAGAGTTGTATCAGGAGGGGAAAATTCGCGCCATTGGCGTTTGCAATTTTCTGCCAGACCGGTTGTTAGACCTATGCTACAATGCAAAAATACTGCCTCAGATCAACCAGATTGAACGTCATCCGCACTACCAACGGTCAGAGGAACTTTTTTTGATGAAGGGGCTCCAGGTGCAGCCTGAAGCTTGGGCTCCTTTTGCCGAGGGATTGAAGGGGATGTTTACTGAACCTGCATTGTTAGAGATTGCGCAAAAGCATGGAAAAACACCGGCACAAGTCATCCTGCGCTGGAACGTGCAACAGGGGGTCATTGTCATTCCCAAGTCCGTTCATAAGGAGCGTATGAAAGAAAATCTGGATATCTGGGATTTTATGCTGGACAGCGATGATATGGAAAAAATCGCTACACTTGATAAAGACTGTCCCTCGATGCTGGATACTCGGAAAATCAGCGAGGTCAAGCGGGTGTATGACTACTTGAATAACCCGGTGTTGACCAGTTTGTAATTTTATAAAGGAGAAATTCATCATGATGAACATCGAAGTAAATGGGAGAAATCTTCGGGTCAAGCTATACGAGAACAGTTCAGCAGAGGCTGTGAAAGAACTGCTGAAAAAAGGGCCTTTGACTATCCCAATGAAGGATTATGCAGGTATGGAGAAGTTTGGCAGCTTTGGAAGGCAGCTTCCCGCCAATGATGAACATATCACGACCGAGGCGGGCGATGTAATCTTATCCGAAGGCAACCTGTTAGTGATTTATTATGCGCCGAACGCTTGGAAATTTACCCGGCTTGGTAAGGTGCAAAATTTGTCGGAGGCAGAACTGAGAAAAGCGTTGGGGAAGGGCAGTATCACTGCCACTTTAACTTTAAGTGACGAATCATGCCCTCCCCAGAAAGAAGTGCTACCATTATGAGAACTGCAACTTTAGGAAAAGAAAGCCCATTGACTGTTCGTGCAGTGGGGCTGGGCTGTATGGGAATGGTGTCGGCATATCCACCGATTCCTGAGAAAAAAGATATGATCCGGTTTGTACGTGAGGCATTTGAAAAGGGCGAAACCTTTTTCGATACAGCGGAGGTATATGGCCCATATACCAGCGAGGAAATTCTGGGAGAAGCTCTGCGCGAAGTTCGAGACCATGTGCAAATTGCAACTAAGTTTGGATTTGATATCAAAAACGGTGTCTCCGTTGGATTGGACAGCCGCCCGGAGACGATTCGGAAGGCAGTGGAGGGTTCTCTCCGCCGATTGAAAACCGACCATATTGATCTGCTTTATCAACACCGCGCTGACCCCAAAGTCCCGGTGGAGGTGGTAGTGGAAACAATTTCCCGTCTGATGGAAGAAGGAAAAGTTTTGCATTGGGGCATGAGTGAAGTTTCCATCCGCACCATTCGGAAGGCCCATACGATGCTGCCGCTCACAGCCATTCAAAATGAGTATTCTATATGGTATCGGGATGTGGAAACGGAATTGCTTTCCGTATTAGAAGAATTGGGGATTGGCCTTGTGTGCTTCTGTCCCTTGGGGCGTGGATATCTAACAGGCAATTTGAAGCAATCCAATTTTACATCGAAGGACGTCCGCATCGGGATGCCCCGGTTTTCCAGCGAGGCAGCATTGAAAGCGAATCAGGGATTGTTAACCCTATTACAGCAGCAGGCAGAAAAGAAAGGCTGTACCATGGCGCAACTAGCCTTGGCATGGATTCTTTCTCGGCGCCCTTGGATTGTTCCTATTCCTGGAACGACGAAGTTAAGCCGGCTGGAGGAAAACATCGGTGCCGCTAACGTAGAATTTGAACCGCAGGAATTGGATGAATTAAATTCAAAACTTGACCAAATCCAAATCTATGGGGAACGGTATAATGCACAGCAAGAAAGTTTGGTAGAACGATAAGCAAAGAAACTAAGGTTTAAAACAGGAATACAGGCTTGCTTTTGAGGAAGAAGGGATGTGTTCCTGTTTTTGCTTTATCTATTCAAAAAAATTATTGATAAAGATAAACAATAAGTATTTTACATAGAATGGGATTCCGACTATACTTATTCATAGAACGATAAAGGTGCAATCTGCAAAGGAGTCAACAGCATGACCGAGTTTAAAAAGAAACAAAATGGTGAAATTTACGACGCCCGGAATCTGGAACTGAGATCCCAGCAAAACCGAGCCAAAAATTTGGCGCGGAAGTTTAATGATCTTCCGGCTGAAGATATGGAAGGAAGGATTCAGACAATATCAGAATTATTCGGAAGCTGTGGCAAAAACGTCAGGGTGAACCAGCCAATTTATGTGGACTACGGATATAACATCCATTTGGGAAACAACAGCTTTATTAATATGAACTGCACAGTGCTGGATACGGCTCCAGTTGTCATTGGAGAATGTACATTGCTTGGCCCGGATGTGAAAATCTATACTGCGGTCCATGCCTTGAATGGAGCCGAGCGGTTTTGGAGAGAACCGGGTGGGGTAGCGGCAGTCAAGACACAAGCGCTACCGGTTCACATTGGCAGCTACACATGGATCGGCGGTGGAAGCGTTATTCTGCCGGGCGTCACGATTGGGGACAATGTAGTTGTCGGCGCCGGCAGCGTGGTAACGGAATCCATCCCGGACAATGCCATTGCCTGCGGAAATCCATGTAAGGTTAAAAAATGGAACCTACCTCTTAAACAATCTGTCAAACAAGACAGCAACACAGCTGCTCTTTAGTAGAATATGAAAGGAATGGTCGAAATGAAAAAAGTACTATCTCTTGTGTTATCCATAGTATGGCTGTTTTCTCTCGCCGCATGTAGCGGAGGAACTCCATCTTCCAGTGCAAATAAGAGTTCCCAATCGCCGGTTAGTTCTTCCCAACAAACTTCTGAGCCGTCTTCTGAACCTTCGGACATGCCAACTGAGCCAGCGCCATCTTCTGAGACGGCAGAACCTACAGATGAAGCCCCTGCTGGAGGCACTTTGGTGGCTTACTTTTCATGGTCCGGAAATACGGAGCAGATGGCCCAGATGATTCAGGCAGAGACAGGCGGCGATTTATTTGAAATCGAACCGGCCACCCCGTACACTGACGACTATAACACTCTTTTGGATGTTGCACAGGAGGAACAGGATAACGATGCCCGCCCAGAATTGGCCTCTCAGGTGGAAAATTGGGACAGTTATGATGTAGTATTTGTGGGATATCCAAACTGGTGGAACGATGCGCCGATGCTCATCTATTCGTTCCTGGAGTCCTACAACTGGGAAGGGAAAACCCTTATTCCTTTCTGTACCAGTGGAGGCAGCGCATTTGGACGCAGCACAGATAGGCTGCCGGACAGCGCACCAGGGGCAACGATTTTGGAAGGACTACATATACCCGGAGACCGTATCGGCGGCGCCGGTGAAGAGGTCGCCAGCTGGATTGAGGGGTTGAATTTGGAATAAGAGCAAATGGAAAGGAGGGGAAACCATGAGCCCAAAGGCAATATTTAAAATCATGGTAGATGTTTTAATGACAGTGGTATTGCTGTTTTTGATGGGGTATCAATTCTGGGGCGATGTAGCCCATGAATGGGTGGGAGCTGGTATGTTCCTGCTGTTTATTATTCATCACATTCTCAATGGGAATTGGTATAAAACCTTGATTCGTGGGAAATATTCTCCCCTCCGCTGTTTTCAGGTAATTATAGATTTACTGGTTTTTCTTACGATGCTTGGGTTGATGATCAGCGGTATTATGCTTTCCAACCATGTCTTTGCATTTTTAAATATTCGAGGCGGTATGTCTTTCGCACGGCTTACACACATGGCGTCATCATATTGGGGGTTTGTTCTGATGGCAATGCATCTGGGCCTGCATTGGGGGATGTTCCTGGGGATGGCCAGAAAAGCGCTGAAACTTCGGCAGCCCTCCCGCCTACGAAAGATTCTTTTACCTACCCTTGGCGCGGCAATTGCAGTTTATGGCGTTGCAACATTTATCCGAAGGGATCTTCTCTCCTATATGCTTCTCCAAACCCATTTTGTGTTTTTGGATTTCAGTGAACCCATCTTTCTCTTCTATTTGGACTATCTGGCTATGATGGGCACCTTTGTTTTCCTCGCTTATTATATTTCTATGCTGTTGAGAAAATTGCCAGGGAACAAAACTTGGAAAAAGGGATAAAGACATGTTACACGGCCAGGAAAAGCCGGATCTCACAAGAGCGGCAAAATTAGTTTTAGAAAAAGGATATAGCTGTGCGCTTTGCAGTGGGCAAAACTTGTATACAAGCTATCGGCGTGGGGTTATACCCTTGATTCATTTCTTGTCAGAAGATATTTATTTTAAAGATGCCTATGCGGCAGACAAGGTGATTGGAAAAGCATCGGCGTTGTTGCTGGTTCTGGCAGGAGTGAAAAGTGCATATGCACCTGTTATGAGCGAATCTGGATTATATATCCTCTCCTATTATGGTGTCCTGGCTTCTTGCGATATCTGTGTTCCCGCAATTTTAAATCGGGCTGGAACGGGGCCGTGTCCCATGGAGGAAGCAATGGAAGGGATCAAAGATCCAGTCCGCGCATTAGGGTTACTTCAGCGTTTTATTGAGTCATAAGACAAGGAGGCTTCAAATGAAAAAGGTATCTTTTCTCTGTTTCGTGCTATTGGTATGTATTGGCCTATTGGCAGGGTGCACATCTACAGAACCCCCTGTTTCATCAGACAGCAGCCCCTCAGAATCCAGTCTGCCAGCCTCTGAGCCATCGCAGCCTTTGGAAGAAAATGATGCAGCATCAGAAGAAACTCCGGCCGAATCTGGCGATACCCCTACCGGCGTTCCGAGCGTGTATATGACTACCGATATCAGTGCGGATGGGCTGATGGCCGTTTATGAGGCGCTGGGAGCTTCCCCCTCCGGGGACATCGCGGTGAAACTTTCCACAGGGGAACCAGGAAGTAACTATTTGCGCACCGACTTAATTGGTGATCTGGTACAGTCTTTTGATAACCCCACGATTGTGGAGTGCAATACGGCCTATGGCGGCCAGCGGGCCAATACAGCCATGCACTATCAGGTGGCGGAAGATCACGGCTACACCGCTACCAACAATATTTGCCCACTAAGGAATTCACTTATTCCAAGAATCAGCGGCTGGGTCCATCTCCTAATGAATTTTATGTTGGGGATGCTTCCAGCCGCACAGGTGGCTGGTACTGCTTTGAAAGCCCCATCATTGAAGCTGGGAATGCCTGGATACAAGCAAACGGCGGGGGAGGCAGGATGTTGTCGCTGACAGGCATATCCCAAAGCGAGTTGGACCAGTATGCGCGGGACGAGACGCCAGTCGCCGTCTGGGTGACAATGGATTATATGCCTCCTGTTTACACGGATTCTTTCAGCTGGATACTGCCAAGCGGAGAACGGTACATTCCCTACAACAACCTGCATTGCGTCGTCTTGGCGGGGGAAGAAGGCGAGCAGTACCGGATTGCCGACCCGATGAATGGTTGGCAGTTGGTTGACAAAGATGTATTCTGGAGCAGCTTTGATGCCATGGGTTTACGGGCGGTGACAGTTGGGACAGAACCTTTTCATAATGCGAATCTTTGCAGAATCCATCATGTCGGAAGTCTATGAAGAAACTGGCTGCTAGATAAAAAATCCTGTCTCACGGATGTGAAATCAAGTAGTTCCAGATAGAAAATAGTGCGGGATATGTCTTTCTAATTATGGATCACAATATGGTGGCCATGATCGCAAGCGCGAATTTCTACGATTTACCTGACCATGAAGACAGGTCATATAGAGGAGGGAAGGCACAGATGGAAGTCCTTAGACGGGAATGGATCTATATTTGGTATTACTTTACTGTCCAGTTGGAGCAGATCTTCGGATGGTGGGTACTGGGAATGGTGATTGGTTCAGCCATTTCCGTTTTTGCCAAAGACTATATTCATCGTGCTTTTCGCTCACTTCATGGCAAGAAACTGGGATTTTTAGGGATTATAGCAGCCAGTGCATTGGGTGTTGCGTCTCCGCTGTGTATGTACGGCACAATCCCTATTGCCGCATCTTTTTCCCGAGGAGGCATGAAAGACAGTTGGTTAGCTGCGTTTATGATGTCCTCCATCCTGCTGAACCCGCAACTCATCATTTACAGTGCGGCACTAGGTGGAACGGTCTTAGCTGTGCGTATTGTTTCCTGCTTTCTCTGCGGTATTACTGCCGGGTGGCTCCTTCATTTTTTTTACAGGGATAAGCCCTTTTTTAACTTTTCTGGATTTGACGAACCGAAAAGCCGGGATACCGATCCAAATCTTTTGATTCGATATCTAAAAAATCTTTGGCGCAATATAAGATCCACTGGGCCTTATTTTTTCATCGGCATACTGCTTTCCGCTCTCTTTCAGAGATATGTTCCTGCGGAAGCGATGACAATCCTGTTCGGCAAAAACGAAGCACTAGGCGTCCTGATGGCTGCTACCATCGGGGTCCCGCTCTATGCCTGTGGCGGTGGAACCATCCCTTTGCTACAGCAATGGCTGTGGGATGGTATGAGCGTGGGAAGCGCGGCTTCCTTCATGCTCACCGGGCCTTCCACTAAGATCACCAATTTAGGCGCTTTGAAAATTGTTTTAGGGATGAAGCGGTTTCTGTTGTACTTGGCCTATGTGATGGTATTTTCATTCATTACAGGACTGGTTGTAAATCTAATCGTATAAAATTGCCTTGTTACAAAATTGAATCTTAGCGGGAAGGGAAAATAACAATGAGACGATGGATATCTGGTGTGTTAACAGTGATGACGCTTGTGTTGTCGGGCTGTGCTACAGAGATAGAGCCAGTAGAAACCTCTCTTTTTGCGATGAATACATACATGACTTTTACAGTATACGGTGAAAACGCCCAAGAGGCTTTAGACGAATCCGTGGAATTGATTCAAACTATGGAGTCCCGCTGGGCCGTTACCGATGATGAAAGTGAAATTTATAGGGGGAATCACAGCGATGGGCGACCGATTTCTGTGAGTGAGGAAACAGCAGCGCTAATTTCTTTTGCGCTGGATATGGCAGAAAAAACAAAGAGCGCATTGGATCCAACCATCTATCCCGTTTTAGCGGCATGGGGATTTACTACAGATAGCAAACAGGTTCCCTCTCAAGAGCAGATTGACGCCTTGCTGGAGCGAGTGGACTATAGCAAAATTCAACTGGACGGAACAACCTTGACAATGCCGAAAGGGATGCAGTTGGATTTGGGAGCAGTAGGAAAAGGCTATACTGCGGACTTAGTGGCAGAAGTGCTTCAAACACATGGGGTTCAGTCTGCGCTTATTAATCTTGGCGGGAATATCCAGGCGGTTGGCTCCCGGCCTGATGGCAGCGACTGGCGCATCGGCATTCGTGCCCCTTGGGGGGAAGACAACTTGGGCGTGTTAGAAATCAGTGATGCAGCAGTGGTAACATCCGGTGGCTATGAAAACTATTTTGAAGATAAGGACGGGAATATTTACTGGCACATTCTCGATCCATCTACTGGTTATCCTGCAAACAGTGGTTTGCAGGCTGTTACCATTATTGGAGAAGAGGGCAGGCTGTGCGATGCGCTCTCTACAGCTCTGTTTGTTATGGGGACGGAACAAGCGGAAGCTTATTGGCGAGAAAATGGCGGGTTTGATATGCTGCTGGTCACCGATGAAAACGAGATTCTTTTGACGGAGGGGATCGCAGACAAATTTACTTTGAGCGATGGACGAAAAGAACCTGTCCAGGTATTGGTATCATGAAGAAAAGAGACCGTTTATCTTGGCTGGAAACCCTTGACAGACCGGCATCCTTAATAGCGCCCTGGCGTTACGGCAACCCGATAGGGGAAATCCCGTTTCGTAAACTGCCCGGCAGAACTCCACAGGAAGGCCGGGTTCCAAAAAATCCAGTGTAGCTAATTTCCCATATTGTCACCATCTCCTAACGATCGCTAAATACTGGTACAAATTCGGGCTGATCATCATCCAAGCGGGAGAATCCTTTTTACACCAGTCTCCAGTCCTGGCTTTCCGTCTGCAATTCCACCATACGGGCATAAAGACCATTTTTCTTCTGCAACTCTTTAGGCGCTCCTTCTTCTGCCACAGTGCCTTGTGAGAGTACCACGATCTTGTCTGCGCCTGCCACTGTGCGCATCCTGTGAGCAATCACCAGCACAGTCTTATCCGCAATCAGACGGGATAATGCCGCTTGAATCAATGTTTCATTTTCTACATCCAGGGAAGCGGTTGCCTCGTCCAAAAGAATAATCGGAGCATTTTTCAGAAAAGCTCGGGCGATGGAAATGCGCTGCCGTTCTCCACCGGAAAGTTCACAGCCGTTTTCCCCGATATTGGTGTTCCACCCATCAGGCAGTTTTTCTGCAAATTCGTCCACGTTGGCCAGTTTTGCTGCCGCTATCACCTGCGCATCGGTGGCTTCTTTGTTCCCAATACGGATATTTTCTAAAATCGTATTGTCAAATAAGGTCACTTCCTGAAATACAATGGAGAACAGGGACAACAGTGTTTCCGGATCTGTTTTGGAAATGTCCATGCCGCCTACCGTAATTTTGCCGCGACTCACATCCCAAAACCTTGCCGCCAGACGGGAAACAGTTGTTTTACCGCCGCCAGATGGCCCCACCAAAGCGGTAACCTCACCTTGCTTTGCGGTAAAGGAAACGTCTTTCAAAACGGTTTCTCCTGTATTGTAGGCAAACCCTACATGGTCAAAGACAATGTCATAGCCTTTGTTGAAAAGCCGGTTATCGCCTTGTTGAATGGGATGGTCGAGGATTTCATTCATACGGGCGATATTGGTGCGTGTGCTGATCACCGCTGCAAGATTTTGAAGTGCGCCTTGTAGCGGGTCATAAAGTCGCGATACGACTAGTAAAAACAGAAAGAAAGTGATCATGTCCAAACTGCCCTGGATCAGCAGTATGGAGCCAACCAGCGCAACCGTAGCAATCCCTAATTTCAATACTAATGATGCGGAGACCACAAAGGCGGCAAGTCCAAATTCGTTGAGAATGGATCGGCGTTCGACTGCACGGATTTTCTTTTCCAGTCCTTTCAGGTATTCTGCTTCGGCATTGTTGGCTTTCAAGTCCCGTACTGTTTCGATGCACTCCTGAATCCCATCTGCACAGGCCATCTTAACATCCATGGCTTTTTGATTGAGCTTTTCTTGCACTTTTGAGGAAAAGCCTACAATCGCAAAGGCAACCGGCATAACCCACAGCGCCGCCAACGCCATGCGCCAGTCGAAAATAAGTAGGCTGATAGAGATAAGAATTGTGGAAATGATGGAGCCCGCCAGTTCGGGGATAAAATGGGAAAAATTCTGCTCCAAAAAGGTGCAGTCGGCCATAATCGTACTGGTAAGATCGGCCAAATCTTTTTTACCAAAAAAGGACAGCGGGATTTTCCGCAGCCGTTCGGCCAGTGTAATACGCCGTATGCCGCTTTCCGTATAAGTGGCAAAGTAGGTAGCGTTATACTGGATGTAAGTGGTAAGCAGAATAAAACCGATACACACCACACAGCCAATAGCATAAAACGCAATTTTTTCGCTGGAAACACCGCCGTTTAGCAGATCACTTACTAAAGAGAACAATAGTCCCACTGGGAACATAAAGGAAAGATTTTGTAAGACACAGGCCAGACAGCCTTTTACAAGATCTTTCGCTCCCTGTTCGGAAAGAGCGTATCGTTTTTGCAGCCGTTTTATCATTTTGCTACCTCCTTTGCAACTTTCCATTGAACGGAAGTCTGATAGTTCTGCCACATCCGGTTGAAAATGCCGTCCTTCGCCAACAGATTGCTGCTGGTACCGCTTTCAGCAATCTGTCCGTCGCAAATAACATAGATTTTATCCGCTCCTGCTACGGTAGAAAGACGGTGGGCAATCATGATGACTGTTTTGCCTTTAGACAATCTAGAGAAAGCAGCCTGTACCCGTGTTTCGTTGTCCGGATCGGCAAAAGCCGTGGCTTCATCTAAAATAATGATGGGCGCGTTTTTCAGCATGACGCGAGCGATAGCAATTCGTTGCTGCTCCCCGCCGGAAAGATAAACGCCCTTTGTACCGATCACGGTGTCCGCCCCTTGAGGCAGTTTTTCAAGGATATCATCGCACTGAGCATTGTGAAGCGCAGCAAGGATTTCTTCCCGGGTTGCGTCAGGCCTGCCCATGCGCACATTTTCCAGAATAGAAGCTTTGATAAGATGGCTGTTCTGGAATACGAAGGAAACCGTGTTCATCAGTTCCTCTTTGGAAATCTCTTTTACATCGACCCCACCAATCTTTATGCTACCACTCTGCGGATCAAAGAAACGCGAGATCAGATTGGCGAGCGTAGTTTTTCCACCGCCGGATGGGCCGACAAAAGCTACAGTTTGTCCTTGTGGGATGGTGAGGGAAATGCCTTTCAATACCTCTGTTTTTCCGTCATAGCTGAAACGAATATCGTTCAGTTCTACCGAAGCATCTTGTGGATGTTTTGGGCGCTTTGCTTCTTTCAGGGGTTTTAAATTCAAAACGCTGTCGATCCTCTGCAAGGCATCGTTTACAATCATGGCATTTTCACTTTGAAACATGATGCGCGTTAACGTGACCGAAATAATCGGTGTAATAATAATATAAAAAATCAGATCCAACAGGAATTCTGTTGTGATACCGTTTTGGATAAATAGCAGGCCGCCTGCGATCAATGTAGCAAAAACCCCGTTAATGGCCGCTGTATAAAACATCATGGGCGCTCGAAGCTGTTTGGTGTAGGCAATCACCCATACTTTATAGCGGTCAATGGAGTCTTTGAATTTTTTGAAAGAGAAGATGGTCTGTCCAAAGGTTTTGACTACTGGAATACCTCGAACATATTCTACTGCCTCGTTTGACATATCATCTAGTGCGTTTTGGTACTCTTTCATTTTTTCCTGCATCCGTTGTCCGGTCATCGCCATCATAATTAAAAATCCCAGAATCACAGGAACAAGGCTTAAGAGACCAAGTCGCCAGTCAAATACCAGCAGCAATACTAAAAGTCCGCAAGGCGTAGCAATCGCATTGGCCCGGTCGGGAAGTTGATGGGCAAGATAGGTTTCGGTGGCGGCGCTGGATTCGTTGACAATTTTGCGAAGTTTGCCGCTACCAAAGTTCTCTACAAACCCAAGCGGCAGCTTGACGATATGCTCCATAGTTTGCAGCCGTAGGTTGGTGGCAATACGAAACGCCCCCTTATGGGAGCACATCAGTCCCGCTATGTAGATAAGCACGGCGATGACCGAAAACAGAACCGCCATCCAGCCGTTATAAGTCAGATTTTGTGCCCGACTGAAATCCGGAGCAACCCCCAACACTTCCTGAATCACTTTCCAGATGTAATAGAAGGGTACCAAAGCGATGAAGGCACTGATAGCTGAAAGCATCCATGAAGCATAGAGCAGGTATTTGTGTCTGCCTGCAATTTGGAGCAGGCGCGACAGATTAGATTGCTTTTTCAAAAGAATTCCTCCTTTATTGATTTATGATATAGAGAACATATATTTTGTTCTTCTTATATCCATGTTTTAGTTAGTTGTAGCTAACTAAAGGGCAAAAATTACAGGGCTTTACTGCCCCATAATTTTCATCCATCCGGCTGTATAAAAGGCGCGCATTTCCTTTACATAATTTTCTGCGTTATTCAGTGGCATTTCATGGATCACCAGTTCAAAAAAAGTATGAAACATGCCAGTAATCAAAATATGCTCCAGTGTGGGATCAATCTTCGGGGAGGGCCGCCCAAGCTCCTGCAGGACCTTCTGATAGGAGTGCGTTGCTTCCACTTCAATTTCCACCATTTCGTCAATAAGGCCGGAAAATTTTGTTCCTTCCGAGCAGCAGAGAATGAGTTTGCATTCCTCCAGATGCGCATAGGCGTAACGGAGCATATCGTACATACAAAGTCCGGATACTTCGCTCATAACTTCTGGCTGCCGGTGAAGAGGCAAATTTGCAAATTCCTGCTGTGCCTCTTTAAAGCGATTAAGGATATATTCATAATGTTCACCGACCAGAACTTCAAACAGTTCTTCTTTGCTTTTGTAATACCCATAAAAGGCTCCAGTAGTCATGCCTACCGATTTGACAATGTTTCGTAGGGAAGCATCTTTATAGCCTTTTTCCAAAAACTCCGCTTTTGCAGCCTGATGGATGCGTTCTAAAGTTGTTAAGTTTCCGCTTATTGTATTTACCCTCCTTATAACAGCGTTATATATCACTGTTATATTATAACGTGTAAAAAATGATGTCAAGAAGAAAAGAGAATTTTGCGTATTTCACGGATTGATTATTAGAAGAATATTTTTGTAAGCAATAGAGTTAATAAAGATTAGAAATACAATCTTTTCAAAACCCTTGATATTTCAAGGCTTTTTGCCTACCTAATACTCAAATTTAATGGATTTTCCCTGTTTTTGCCCTTACGAGCCGAAACAAGGGGAAGTTTTTTGTTGTTAGGAACCCCCGGCAATGCGGGGGAGTTCACAAAAAGCTTTAGCATTCCATAGTAAATAAAAACTCCTTTTGATACAAGAAAGATGCGGTCTGCCAACTGCACCAAAGTATCAAAAGGAGGACAAAAGGCATGAAGCCCAATGACAAAAATAGTTTAGCACATAGGTGTTGGAACTGCAAATATCATGTGTAATAGTAAGATAAAACTTAGTACTATCAATAGAACGTATAGATTGTCTATGACAATGTGCTTTCTCAAGTGATAATAAGCCATGCAGTTGGCTCTTAAACCAACAGATATCACATATGCCAAAACCCGAGGATCAAGGCACATAATACCTTAACCCTCGGGTTTCTGTGTTGCCATCACAACCACACCCTTACGGCAAAACCGTCTTTGAAAAAGCAGGTGTTCGTGTAATGTCTATTTGTCATGTGTTGATAAAAAAGATGCACACTCCAAAGCCTTGCAGCGCAACGGTTTGCGGGATTGTCACTTTTCTGTTTCGTCCTTTTTGCGAAAAATACACCAAGCAATCCGAACCCCCGCATTATCAGCGTCTGGCGTTGTCCTGATATTTTCGCTCCAAAAAATCAAGAGACCGCTGAGAGGGGGCGCAGCCATATTCATACAATTCTGTGTAGATGCGAGGAACTTTCTTAAGCCGCTGATTCATATCATCCAGATCAAAAGAGTCCAGATCCAGGTCATCCCGGCCCAGCCACTTTTTATAATGCACATAATCGTCTCCGTTTTTCTGGCGAAATGCCTCTGCCAGACGTTCCAGTCCGCCAGTTCCACCGCAGTCCTCTATGATCCCATAGCCCTCGCCGGCGAGCACACGCGGCAGTTCACGGCCCGGCAGTTCCTTATCCTCCAAGATCGTCTCCAGAGTTACTTCTATTTCCCAGCCATCGCCATAATCATATTCCAAGGTCAGTTTTTCGCCTGTACATCCCTGGAGGACAGAGCGCATCTTGTAGGCAGAAGCATCAAAGGACTTTTCCCCTTCTCCCGGAAACAGCTCCTCATTGTTGAGCTCAAATCGCCAGATCCCGTCTCGCAATACAGTACCAGCGCCGGGCAGCGATGGATCTAATTTTGCGTTTTCACGAACCGGGACTGTGATGCAGAACAGGTGGCTGGCCTGCATCTCATACAGGGTCATCAGGATGTATCCCAGCCGGGCCATGGTAATATTGCCTGGGACTTGAAACCGGCGCCATATCTTCGGCTGGTAGTTATTCAGTTCAGCATAAAACTGATAGATCGGCTGCGATGCCATCCAGTGTCCGCCTCCTCGCCTTTCTCTCGTCCGAAATGGAATCCTAATTGTCCTCGTACCACTCCCTGCATTATACCATTCTCTTTCGGTTTTGTATATCGGAAATCATCTGCCACAGTGCTTTCCCTTAAAATGAGGGGCTTCCTGTCTTATTTCAGCCGTAGGATCTGCTCATACAGCAGGACATATTTCTGCCGGATCACCAGATCGCCGTGGTAATGTCCGAAGAAGTGATATTGGAACCGGCACCGCTGCCGCACCTCCTCCAGGAAGTCTGTGAGTTCGTCCGGCCTGGATAGCGTCTGGAGCAGTTCATTCTGGATGCTGGTGGGCGCGCAGTGCGTGATGATGTAGTCCACCTCCCAGCCTGTACGTTCCAGATTCCTTCGTGCTTCCTGGTACTCCTCCGGGCTGGGCAGCTCCTCTTTCCACCAGGATCGGTGGTCGATCCGGAAGGCCGCCCCTCTTGCGTTGAGCCGTTGGAGCTTTTGAAGAAACTGGGGATCGTCCGGCTCCAGGATGCCGTCCTGGACATCGTGGCTGCTGGCTCCGCCCATGGCGAAGATCCGTTTTCCGCCCACGTTAAACACTTGCCCGCGCTCCAGCAGGAGCACCGAGGGCCGAATGCGGCGGATCTTCCCGCCGTGCCAGTCCTCCAGTGGGTATGTCCGCAGGGCATCATAGTTTTCATGGTTCCCCGCAACGAAGAGGGTGGTAAAGGGCCGGCGCTCCAGGAAGTCCAGCCCCTCATCATCCCGATGATCTCCGTACCATACGCCGCCCAGGTCTCCGCAGACCGTGACGAAGTCCTCCTTGGTCAAAGTCTCCTGCTCATAGAAACGCTCCGGCAGGAATCGCCGGAAGTCTCCGTGGGTGTCTCCTGTGATAAAGAATGCCATGATTTTGTACGCTCCTTCCTCAGCTTAGTTTCTTGTCCATCTCCAGCCCCGGATACCGGAATTTGATGTGGATGGTCTCCGTGTCCACTACCGTGATCTGCTCCACGGCCATGCGTACCTGCTCGTCATGGTATTCGGTGTTGACTTCCAGGTGGGTCATCCATTCCCGCAGCTCCGCCATGCGGGATGCCTGGGCCGCACTGTGGGTCTGGCTCTGCTCCGCGGACATGATCTGTTCTTGGATAGCTTGTTTTTCGTCCATCAGCGCCTTAAGCTGGGCAGTGAGAATCTCGTCATCCATGTTTGCCAGCACCTGATTCAGTAGCAGGGCCTGCTCCGCCGTGATGTCGTTCAGCCGCTGCTTGAGGGAGAGCAGGCTGGTGCCATCCGTCTCCTGGCCGGCCCAAACCAGCCGGGTGAAGTCCAGCATATCCGCCTTGACCTCGCTTCCCGCCTGGGCAAACTCATTGAGAGCCTCCAGGATTGCCCGGTGCAGTTTCTCCTCCTCCATGGAGGGGGAGCTGTGGCAGTATTTCGTCCCAAACTCCAGCCGTGAGACGCACCGCCACACGATGCGCTTTTTCCCGTTCCTGGCCCAGGTACACCGCCTATAGGGAGTTCCGCATTCCCCGCATACCAGGAGCTCAGAGAGGGCGTATTTGGCGGAGTATTTGCCCAGCTCCGTCTTTCCGTGCCGCTGCATCACCTTTCGCTTGCTGGCTCTGCGAGTCATCTCCTCCCGTACCCGATAAAACATTTCTTTTGGGATAATGGCGGGGTGGTTGTTCTCCACATAGCTCTGCATCCGCTCTCCGGTATTCTTTTTCACCCGTTTGCTGATACAGTCTGTGGTGTATGTCTTGCCCAGCACGGCATCTCCGATGTACCGCTCATTGGTGAGGATATTGTGAATCACCTGATAAGACCACCGCTGGATGGCTTGGGCGGTGGGAACATGATCCGCCTCCAGTTCATGCTGGATCTGGGCCAGGCTGCATCCGTCCAGATAGCGGCGGTAAATCCTCCGCACTGTCTTCGCCTCCTCCGGGTCGATCTCCGGCCGGCCATCCGCCCCTTTCCGGTAGCCCAGCAGCTTCTTATACTGGAATGGGACATGGCCCGCCTGCATACTCATCATTTTCCCCCGGATGATGTTCTCGCTGAGGGACTCACTCTCCGCCTGGGCAAAGCCACTGAACAGTGTGATGAGGAATTCGCTGGACTCAGTGAGTGTATTGATATTTTCTTTTTCAAAGATGACACCAATCCCGCGGGCCCGCAGCATCCGGATCGTATCCAGGCAGTCCACGGTGTTCCGGGCGAACCGGGAGAGCGACTTAGTGAGGATGGTGTCGATCCGGCCCCGTTTACAGGCGGCGATCATCCGCTTGAAGTCATCCCGCTTTTTCATGCTGGTGCCAGAGAGCCCTTTGTCAGCAAAGATGCCGGCCAGCTCCCAATCCGGATTTTCCTCGATCTTCTGCGTGTAGTAGGCTTTTTGGGCTTCGTAGCTGTTAAGCTGCTCCTCACTGTCGGTGCTCACCCGGCAGTAGGCGGCCACCCGCTGCTTACCGCGCCGGGAACTTCCAGCCTCGGTGAGCTTCTTCGTTGCCGGGATGACCCGCACCCGTCGTTCCAGTGTCTGTTCCATGTCCTGTCCTTTCCTGGCGGCCTATCGGAAGGCGACAGCCACCACGTTCTCTGCCGAAATTGTAATAAAAGAGACCACCTGCCGGATGCGGTTCTGATCCACAGCCAGCGGGTGGTTTTCTTCTTGAATGGGAATTGCCGGGGGACAGCAATCATATCGGGCCGAGGCGCCCTTCAAGATCAGAGAGAGCGCCTCCTCCGGTTTATTGGGAGATTCCAGGGCGCGATTGATGGCGTTGGTCAGGCGGATCACTTCTCCAGAGGGTTGGTAAGTTGCCGGCCCAGGGGTGCTGTGCTCCGTCACTTGGCGGGCGATCTCCTCCAGCAGAGCGTCATCCGGGATTGTGACCACAGCACCGCATCCTCCACACTTGAGATACAGAGTGTCCGCCCTGCGATTCTTTCCACCCAGCCGATGCAGGGAAGCGCCGCAGCCCGCACAGCGCAGGTGTTCTTTCAGGCGGAGCGCCGGACGCTCCGCCCTGGGCGCGTACCCCGCCGTCTTTCCCTGGATGCGTGACTGCGTCTCCCGGAACACACCGTCCTCCAGGATGGGCGGATAGCCGTCCCGGCCCACATAGCGGGGATTTTCCAGCAGTCGCTTGACCTTGTGCTTGTTCCAGACGGGGGCTTCCCGGCAGAATGGGATCTTCTCCCCGTTGAGCGTGTCGGAGATCCTCTGATAGGACTGCCCTCCCAAATAGAGGGAGAACACCCTCTGTACGACCAACGCCTCGTCCTCCACGACGGCGATTTCTCCGTTTTGGATCTGATAGCCGTACAGTATCTTCCGGTTGATCATCGCCTCACCTCCCGCAGCTGCTCTGTCAGTTCCAAGCCGCCCCGTAGACAGAAGCGGACACAGGTCTGGGATTCCACGACGATCCGCTCCACCAGGTCGTGGAACAGGCCCTCGCCAAATCCCTCCAAACGCTCCGGCCCGCATTGGATCAGGTCCGCTGTCCGCTGAAGGGCATCAATGGCGTCATCGATGTCCTCGTTTTTCAGCAGCCTGCGCCGTTCCGCCCGTAGCTGGGTCAGCCGAGCGTTGATCTCGTTGAATTTGGCGGCGCAGGCGTCAGCGTCCAGCAGCCCAGCGGCCTGGAGCTGGCTGACGCGATGGCTCTGTTCACTGGCCTGGGCGATGGCCCGATTGACGGCCAGCATGGCGGGATCGTCCCGCTGGAGCGCGTCCCTGAGCTCCTCCATCTGTTTCAGCGCCGGCAGGAGGACAATTCCGGCATTCTGCTTCAGCTTGTTGTACATCCCCACAAAGGCGGCGTACAGAGCGGACTCCGGGATTCGGCCCATAGTGCATTTCGACGCGCCTTTATCGTGCTTGCGACAGACCCATACGACCAAGCCGCTTTTCCCTACCCTTCGGGCAAAGGGCGTTCCGCATTGGCCACAGTATACTTTTCGTGACAGTGGGTATATTTGACGGGGAATTTTCTGCCGGTTGGATTTTTGGCGAAGCAATTCCTGTACTTTTTCAAAAGTTCCTTTTGTTATAATTGCCGGGTGTGTGTTCTCGATGTAGTATTGATCTGCTTCGCCGTGATTCTGTCTTTGAGTAAAGGGGAAAGCAGTCGTAAATGTCTTTTGGCAAAGGCTGTCTCCCATATATTTTTCATTGGTCAGGGTGTAAAGGACTGTCGTACATTGCCAGTACGGTTTTCCGTCTGTTGTGGAGACCCCCGTCTTGGTCATCTGCTCCGCGATCCACTCTAAGCTGTGGCCGCTGAGATAAGCGTTAAACATCCAACGTACCAGCTTGGCCTCATCGGAGATGACTTCCAGACGCTTTCCGTCTATCAAACGATATCCGAAGGGAGCTTTACAGGTAATGAACTCCCCCCGCTCCATCCTTCTCTGGTAACTCATCCGCTGGTTCTGGGAGATGGAGACGGACTCCTGCTGGGCCAGAGAACCGGAAACGCTCACCATCAGTTCGGTGGTGAGCGTTCCGGTGTCGATATTCTCTTTTTCAAACTGGACGGATACGCCCAGCCGGGACAGTTCCCGCAGGGACGCCAGGCAGTCTCGGGTGTTGCGGGCAAATCGGGATATGGATTTGACCAGCACCTTGTCGATCTTCCCCTTCCGGCAGTCCGTCAGCAGTCGGTTGAGATCCTCCCGCTTGTCCATCCGGGTGCCTGTGATACCCTCGTCGGCGTACACATCCACCAGTTCCCAGCCGTCGTGGTTCTGGATCATGTCCGTATAGTAGTGAATCTGGGCCGCATAGGAGTGGAGCTGGTCGCTGGAATCGGAGCTGACGCGGCAGTAAGCCGCGACCCGCAGGATTGCCGGTTTTGCCGCCTTGGGCGGGATATAGGTCACGTTTGCTGCCATCGTCTTACTCCTCTCTCAATTCATGATCCTGCAGTCTGTCAGGCTCTCCAGATGGTATCTGGCCGCAGCCTCGCTTCAAAGCCGTCCACATACAGTTTTCCATCCGGTTTCTGAGCTGTATAGCTGTCCTCGTAACCAAGCGCCTCCGCCTCCTGAGCGGTTAGTACTCTGGCCTGGACGATCCCTTCCTTCGGCAGGTATATCTGCTCGGCGTAAAATAAATATTCCACTGCGCCGGCTCCTTTCCGCCCCTCCGGGCAACGCCAACATTACCACATCTGGGCGGGAATATCCATTACAATTCCCGAACAGTTTCCGGGCGATATTTCTCCGCCGCCAGGCATCGGACGGTCTCTGCCTCGCTCTCTGTTACAAAGCCCGCCGCTTTCATTTGCGCCAGGATACCCAAGGCGATCTGATACTGCAGCTCTGTCTTTGCATTGATCATGCCGCGCCCTCCTGGAAGTAGCTGTCCGGCTTGACTGCCCGGATGAACTGCTCCACCTCCTGGATGTTGTTTGTGACTGGCATCTCCGGCAGAGCAGTCAGAACATCCTGGAAGTAACGCCGCCCATGGCCGGCCCGTTCATCCAGGATAGCCACCACGCAGGTATCCGTCTCCGTCCGAATGGCCCGGCCAAAGCCCTGCTTCAGCTTGATCTGCATCTCGGGCACCACCACGGCCCGCAGGAAGGAATGGAGATCCGGGTATCGCTCCCGCTCTTTTTCCTTCAACGCGTCGGGCATGGGGAATGGAAGCCTGGGGATGACCAGCAGGGACACGCAGTCGCCCGGAAAGTCAAAGCCCTCCCAGGCCACCCCGGTGGCCAGCAGAACGCTTCCAGGCGTGCTCTTAAACTGCCCGGTGGTATGCACCGCATTGCGTCCCAGGGTAAACAGGGGATAGATCATCCCCCGGTCCCGCAGGCGCTCTTTCACCGCAGACATGGCGGCATAGGAGGTGAACAGCACCAGGGCGTGGCCGTGGGCCGCGTCCAGCAGGGCGGCGATCTCCTTCGCCAGTTCTTCATAGTACCGCCCGCTGCCTTGGCAGGACGGGATGCGTGGGAGATACAGCAGGCAGTTCTCGCTGTACGCAAAGGGAGAGGGGGCGACGGACTCCCGCACACGGCTGTCCGTCAGCAGGCCGGTGTCCTCTTTGAACCGCCGGAAATCCCTGCCCACAGCCATTGTGCCGGAGGTCAGGATCATGGGCTTTCTCTGCCGCCAAAGAGTCTGCCGGAATTGCTCCGTCAGATCCGAGACAGTGGCGCAGAGCATCGTGCCGCCCCGGTCATCTTCCGCCGCGTAGCAGATCACATCTGGCTGGCTCCGCAGGAATAAGGCCGCCTTGTCGATGATCTGCTCCAGCTGCCGCCGGGTGCTGGGGGACACCAGAGCGCCGATCTGCCGTTGGATCAGCTCCAGTGTCTTGCGGGGCCGTTTCAGCAGACCGGCGAAATGAGAAAAGGGCCGCTCTCCGTCCCAGGGGCGGGAGAGCTCCCGCAGCAGCGGCCCGGCAGTTTCCGCCAGAGTCTCCGCCGCCAGCAGGTACCGCTCGCCCCGGAGCCCATGGATCAGGCTCCGCAGATCCCCCGCTGTGAGGGTGACGCCGAACATCTGCCGGGCGGCCTCCGGCAGCTTATGCGACTCGTCAGCGATCAGCGCGCTGTGCTCCGGCGGCAAAGGCCGCCGTCCGACGCTCCGGTGGATGGCATCCGCCAGGAGCAGGTTGTGGTTGCAGATCTGGACTTGGTATCTGGCCGAGGCGCATACCTCCATAAAGCAGAGGTACCGGCAGCTCTCCTGCCCGCAGTCGCAGACCTGGGGCACATGGACACGTTCCCGGTCATACCCGCTGAGATGCTCCGCCATGTCCAGATCCAGGTGATCCCGGAGGGACAGCAGAGCCTCTCTGGCCCGCGGGCTCTTTCGCCCAAGATCCACCGCCCCCAGCCGGCGCCGCAGCCGCTCGTCACACACATAGTGGGATTTCCCTTTGCGGACGACCGCCCGGAGGGGGTGATCTATGAGCTGGCCGGCCATCAGCACCGCCGAAAGGAACGGCAGGTACTCATTGAGCACCGCGTTCTGCAAAGCGATGCTGGAGGTCGAGATCAGGAGAGGGTGAAAGGGCAGGCCCGCAGCGGCCCGGCATCGGAGGAATACCGTTCCCGCCACCAGGTAGGCGTAGGTCTTTCCGATCCCCGTCCCGGCGTCGCACAGGGCGATGCTGCCGTCCAGCATGGCGTCCAGCATCCTGTGGCTCAGATCCACCTGGGCGGGGCGCTCCGCCATGCCATGGGCGGGGAGCAGTTCTTTGAAAATATGGTCGATCTCTTGATAGGCGTTTTTCCTGTTATCTTGATTCATCCGTATGATCCCCTATCTCTAATATGTCTGTATCATGTTTGCTTTGTCCTCATCGTATTTGCAGCTCGCCCCCCGATGAAAGATAGGGAACAGTACGGATAAGGCTTGGCGGGCCTTCACAGGCACATTCCAAGGGTCTCTACTGCTTTCAACCCAGGGGATGACGGGCGGCCTTGCCGGGGCCGCTCCGCACAGGCTGGATCGCTCGCCGGAGGGGATGGCCCCTCCGGGTCGTGGCGGGCGCTGGGCGTCTGTCCGTGTGGTGATCCGTACTGCTGGTATGAACTTGTCAAAGAGCAGCGGGGCCTGTTCAGGCCCCTTTAGGAAGCAAACTGGATAAGGATCTGGTTCATGTCCTCCAAATCTTCACCCTGGAGGTCTGCTGCAAGTCGACGAAGCAGGGCCGCTTGTCTTGGTGTTAATCTCCGACGATCCCGGTGATACCAGTCCGCCATCTTAACGCCGCCGCCGTATCGTCCGCAGCAAGTTTCGATGGGGTATTGGAGTGTGAGCGTCTCAATGTCCCGGCGGATCGTCCTCTCGCACACGCCCAGCTCTGCCGCCAGGTTCGAGACTGTCTCCTTCCGCCGCTGGCAGAGCAGCTCCAAGATCTGTTGTCGCCGCTCCGCCGCGCCCACATCTCCACCTCCTCTCGCTTCCATGGTCAGACTCTACAGGCTAATGCGGACAGTTCTTGTCCGGGTTAAAAAATTTTTTGGAAAAAAGAAAGGGCCGGAGCAGCTGAGTATGGCAGATACTCAGTCTTGCTCCGGCCTTTGTGGTGACGAATGTCCCTGTGGTCAGTCAGCAATATGATTCCCGGCCCGACGCTGCGGTTGGGCGCGTGTGGTTTTCAATGTGTGGAGGTCAGCCCAAAATACGCGCCTGCAGCGAGAGCACTGTACGGATATAATGACCTTCTCGCTGGTATTGGACAGCACTTCACCTTTGGTGCACCAAGGACAGGCCAGACGGTGCTGAAAGATAGTCTCCATGGCAGCTCCCTTCGGTGTTCTCTATTTAGAGAACACTACACGAAAAAAATCCCCTCTTACAACAGGTTATGTTCCCGCAGTCGGATGCTCATAGCTTGCTTGGACACCTGAAACAACTCCGCCGCCTCCGCAACGATCTGCTTGGAGGTCCGGCCTGAACGCAGCTGATAAAAGCACCGCTTGACCTGCGCCAGAGGCATGAGGATCGCGGAGCCCAATAGATTTGCCTGGTATTCCATATCTGTCTCCTTCGCCGCGGGCATCAGCGCCGCGCTCTCTCCGGTGCCCAGATAGAGCTTTTTATGGAGGCACCAGTGCGCCAGCTCATGGGCGCAGGTAAAGCGGAACCGTCCTGTGCTGGCATCTTCTTCACAGAGGGACGCGTCCACCAGGATCGTGCCTGCCCGCACAGGGAACAGAGTATATTCATGGCGCTCCATATCATAGACCGCCTCCAGGCCGTCATCAAAAATGGTCTTGCCCAGGATGCGGCCGTTTTTCCGCAGGTATTGATACTCCAGGGAGAGCCCGTTGGCTTCGATCAGATCCTCGATGGGAATGGCGGAGGGCTGGCCGTAATAGAGCCGGGCATCATAGGCGGTCAGCACCCGGCGGGCAATATTCTCGATCCCGTATTCACTGTAAAACAGTCTCACCATAGCCACCCCCTCTGTCATGCCTCTTTCCGCTTTGTCAGCCGGTCGATAAACTCCTGCCACTCCTCGTCCGTGGCATCCACCTCTTTGGCCGTGCGCAGGGCCGCCCGGACGATGTCCCGTTCCATGATGTACTCAGGGAGATCGGCGGACACGCGCTGATCCCTTGATCTCGCGGCCAGATCCAGGAGTTCCTCATAGCCGGCCTTATCCAGCAGAAATTCTGCCGCCAGCTTGTCCAGATACTCCTGAGACGGAGCCGGCTTCCGGTCTGTCTCGATGTTGCTCATATACACAGGCGCGATGCCCAATCGAGCCGCCAGGCCTCGAAGCGTCATGCCCCTGGCTTTTCGGTGTTCCCGCACAAAGGTTCCAAAGGTCTGCCTCATCTCATCACCTCCGATTCTGTTGTTCCCTGGTCGGAGAACTAACACCGCCAGTATAGCAAACAAATGTTCGGTTATCAAGAGGGCAAAAAGGAGGTGTCCCCGATTGGGGACACCTCGCCCGTCATCTCAGCCATCCGGCCATATCACGCATCTCCCGCAGGACATGGTCCGGGCCGGTGATTCTGATTTTGCCGCAAAAGGTGAACACCCAGGCAAAGAAGGGCGGGCTGGGCGCCACCTCCACCGTGGCGCGGAAATGGCCCTCATCCACCGTCTCAGTCTGAACGGATTCCCCAAAGCGGTCTATGACGCTACGCATTAGGTGGTTCTCACAGAGGAGCGTCACCGTCTGCAGATCATCCGGGTACATCCCAAACACCTTTTGGACGTACTCCGCCGGATCAAAATCCGGCGTCTGCACGGCAGGGAGGTCGAGGGCTCCATGGCCGTCATCCGATCCACCCGGAACTGCGCCAGCTTGCCGTGCTTTTCCGACCAGCCCACGACATAGTAATAGTCCCGGCTCCAGATCAGGGCGTAGGGGCTGAATTGGTATCGGTATCCGTCGTGCTTCAGCACCTTCTCCTTTGTTGGGAGATACTCATAATACTGGAAAGAGACTTGCCTTTTTGCTTGGATCGCGGTCTGGAGCGTGTCCACGATGTAATAGATGGCCTCATTCTCCGGCTTGAAGGTTCCATCCATATAGATGTGCCGGTTCAGCTGGGACGCCTGATGGCTGCTGGCAAGCTGTCCCAGCTTGCCGATCAGTTCCTCGCTCTTTTTGGGCGTGATGAACCGGGAGGACTCCACCGCGTCCACCAGGAGCTTCAGCTCCGGCAACTCGAAGAGACGGGAACCGATGAAGTATAGATTCTGGGTGCTTTTGACACATACCACGTCTATTCCGAGCTTTACCAACAGGTCGATGTCATGATAAACACTTTTCCGACTTGCGTCGATCCCTCTGCTTTTCCAGTGCTTCAGGATATCCTGCACGGAGACGGGATGCTTTTCATCGCTTGCGTGGTATAAGTAGTCCAAGAGGGAAAATGTCCTCATCTGCGTTTCGTTTTTCATCGTATCTCTGTTCCCCGATTCTGTTCTAAGTGCGGTTCCCGGCCGCGTACTCTCCCATGTTGATGTCCAGCACCGCTCTGGGCGGCTGGATCAGGGCGTCCTCATACCGGCATTTCCACTGGACATCCCGGCTCATCTGGCCATCCTCCACACCATCCACCGTCTCCCCGTCCTCAATGGGATTGTCATTTGCCAGAATGTACGACGCCACATTGTAGGCGTGGTTTACCACCCAGTTGGGGTCCATATCGTGGAAGTGGTACTGGAGATCCGGTAGGAACAGGGTGCTCATGCCCACCGTGTCGATGAGCATATCCTCCGTGCCCTCAATGTTGAAGAATCGGACATTGACGCCAAAGCGGATGAACCGATCCGGGCCCTCAATCTGATGGGAGCGCACATCCTCTGCCAGAAACAGCTTGCCGCAGTTTTGAAAGTAGAACGCCTCGCAGGTGGGGTACAGCTCCGCCAGGGCGTCGAGAAAGTCGGCGTCCAGGTTGGCCCGCTCCAGCGCCGGAAGCGCCGCAGCCAGCATATCGGTGGCCACCACCTGATACCGGC
>PPYE01584904.1_pt1 | contig 44891 bp, 45 predicted proteins | sample 1559881 | NCBI WGS metagenome assembly PPYE01 (sample SAMN08240022, study PRJNA423297) | Human gut metagenome, whole genome shotgun sequencing project.
GGAACCCGCCGAGGTGATTCAGACATCAGTCTGAACGCAGTAGGGATCCACGTCCTTTAGGGCGTGGAGGATGTCAATTTCCACCTTATTTAGATTTCAAAAAATATCTACTTATTCAACTAATTCTAAACCAGCCAGTTTACGCCAATAACCATTACAATCATGATGATGGATGGTGTTAATAGGGTGTGCGCCTTGTTCATTTTGGCGAAATTGTTTTAAGGTAGTAAAAACTTCATCAGACTGCGGTGAAAGACGGACGATATCGACTAAACCTGCCATTGAAGTTAAATCATTACCTAAATTGTAACAGTAGCCACTTTGCGTTTGAATACCATTTAAAACAAACACTTGTTGGTTTTCTTGTGATAATACCTGACGGCCTTGTGGGTATTTTTGACAGCAGGTTTCACAATCATCTTTAGCACGATTTTCCGAGCGAGCAGTAAAACAACGCGCTGAATAAGCCAAAGGAAGATGACCATAAGCGAATACTTCTACTTCAAATTTATCTCTAATCGCTAATTCTTCACATTGAATTAAAAGATTATTTAACCACTCACGAGACAGTTCAACCGGCATACACCAACGTATCATGCCTTGTTTCTGTAATAAACGTAGTGCATAAGCGTTATAGCAGTTTAATCCATGGCCTGCTACAAAAGGTAAATGACGCTCATAAAGCATATTGATCACACCAAAATCATGAGCCTCAACTAAAAATTCACCGTTATCCACCAGCTTTGCTATCTCTTTTAGTTCAGAAGGCGCTTGTAGTAGTGCTAAGGTAGAAAGGATCACTTGTTTACCACTTTTAGCCACTTCTTTGGCCAGATTAATCCAATCTTGTGGTTTAGTCTCACGGCGCTTACTACAGACTGTTTCGCCTAAGTAGATAATATCAGCATCGCTCTGTTTTGCTTGCTGATAAAATGTCTCAAGTGTTTCTTTTTGCCAATAATAAAGTACAGAGCCTAATGCGTATTTCATATTATTATCCCTTATTATTGCCATTTCCGGTGGTAAGCACCTAATGTTGTTTGTGTTCCTTCAGATATTTTTCCTAATGCACTCATCCAACGCGGTTGGGTTTTAAAACCTTGAGGATCTTTTTTACATTGGTCAATAGCTGCACGCCATACTCTTGCAACTTCAGTAACATACGCGGGGCTACGTTGGCGACCTTCAATTTTGACAGAGGCAATATTCATAGCCATAAGTTCAGGTAGTAGCGCTAGCGTATTTAAGCTGGTTGGCTCTTCTAAGGCGTGATAGCAGTGTTTATCAACAAAATAACGTCCTTTACATAAAGTAGGATACCCTGCATTTTCATCAGGAGCATAACGGTCTATTAAGACATCATTGAGGCGAGATTCCATACCTTGTGGTGTTTGCTGCCAACGGACAAAACGAGCTGGGGAACAGGCTCCGACAGTATTAGGCGATTCACCAGTTAGATAAGAGGAAAGATAACAGCGTCCTTCAGCCATGATGCACAAACTACCAAAGGCAAAGACTTCTAAAGGAACAGGACTACTTTGAGCCAATTGTTTGACTTGATGAATAGAAAGAACGCGTGGTAGTACAATACGTGCAACATCAAAATTGCGTTGATAAAATGCGATTGCCTGAGTATTAGTGGCCGACGCCTGTACCGATACATGACGCTCTATCTGTGGATAGCGTTCAGCTGCGTATTCTAGCATAGCAATATCGGCCAAAATTAATGCATCGGCACCTAAATGAGCCGCCATATCAATGGCTTTTTGCCAACGTTCAAATCCATCAGGATGAGCAAAAGTATTAATGGCAATATGCAGTTTTCGCTGGTGGCGATGTACGTAATTGACGGCTTCTTGCAATTTCTTTTCTGTGAAGTTTAAGCCAGCAAAATGGCGAGCATTGGTGTCATCTTTTAAGCCGATATAAACGGCATCTGCACCATTATCAACAGCGGCTTTTAATGCGGGTAAGTTACCTGCTGGGCACAACAATTCCATCTTCACTTCCCTTTAGAGATTAAAAATGATCAGAAATTGTAATAAGCAGGATAAAAAAAGGTTTTGATTTAGGGCAGAGAATATTGAGTTTTACTTAAGTAAAATTAAATAACTCAAAATATGAACAACCGATTAACGGAATATTGATGTAGGATCGCAGAATCGCTATCTATATCTGGCACAATAGCCGCAATTAAATGTTAAGGAGTCCGAAAGTGTTTAATAAAATTCGCACCCGCCTAGTTAAAGATGGCCCTCGTTTCTTGCGTTACCCTTTGCAAATCACACCATTTGCTTTGCAACGTGATATTTTAGAACAGTTTTTAAGTTGGCAATTCCGCGAAGCATTAGCTGAGGGGGATTTACACTTCTTAGAAGATAAATGGCTAAAGGTAGAAATTAAAGATTTACATTTGCAGTGGTTTATCAGTGTTTGTGATGATAAATTAATCGTAAGCCGTTCTGAAAAAGAAGATGTAAGTTTTAGTGGTAATGCTAACGATCTTATTTTAATTGCCGCGCGTAAAGAAGATCCGGACACCTTGTTTTTCCAACGACGCTTACAAATTGAGGGCGATACAGAACTTGGGTTATATGTTAAGAACCTAATGGATGCAATTGAGTTAGATTCTATGCCATCTGTATTGCGTTTTGGTTTACTACAATTGGCTGATTTTGTGAAAAGTGGCCTTCAAGATGAAGTTGAAGACACCGCACACAGCCATGAACTGAGCTCAACTTCATGCTAATACGTGTTGAAATTCCTGTTGATATTCCTGCTATTGATGATCTTTTACGCCAATCATTTCCAACAGGCGCAGAAGCCGATTTAGTTGGTCACTTACGTGAAGAGGGATTATTAACCTTAGGTATGGTGGCAATCAATGACGAAGGCCGGATTGTTGGTTATATCGGTTTTACACCTGTAGATATTGAGGGAAAAGATTGCCAATGGGTAGGACTTGCGCCATTAGCTGTGGCGCCACAATACCGTGGTCAGGGCATCGGTCGTCAATTGATTAATGAAGGGCTTGATAGCCTTAATGAGTTTGGTTATGGCGCTGTTGTGGTATTAGGTGAGCCAACTTATTATCAAAAATCAGGTTTTATACCGGCAAAATCACAAGGCTTGCATTGCAAATGGCCGAATACAGAAGAAGCATTTCAATTTTATGCTTTAGATAATGGCAATGTTGATGATATTCACGGCTTAGTGAACTTTTCGCCGTTATTTGATGAGGTTTAATAATCGCATCTTTTCATTATGCTAAATACTGTGCAACGTCTGAAGGCTGATCAATGATCAGCTTTTCTTTTTGTATTTTTTTTAACTGTTTTAAACGATATTCAAGTTGAGACGCTTGTTGCCTATCGCCAACTTGGCAATAAAACTCCAATGATAATGGGCCTTTCCCTCTTAGTGCTTTCGCGCCAGTTCCATTTTGATGCTGATTAAATCGTCGCTCAACATCCGTTGTTATTCCGGTATAAAGAGAGCCAAGACGATTTCTGACAATATAGATTGACCATTGAGTATCAGCCATCTTTTTTCCTTTTTGTGCTACTTATGATTTTAATAAACAAAATTTCTTAATTTCTAACGGTAGTTATTAACAAACCACTAAGTTTCAAATCTTGTAATTATATCAACACGTTGTGAAAAATTTATGACGTAAAAAACGTTTTTCTAAAAAAATACATTCAATTATTTTGAAAAAGAACAGCAATAATTGCTAATTTTAAAGTTAAATTAAAATGCATAATATGATCCACATCACAGAGACACACTCCGCGATAGATAACAAATTTAGAATTTAATTGGAGTTCATCATGAAAAAATCTACATTAATCGCTGCAACATTAGCTTTAAGTGCTATTTCATTCGGTTCAATCGCTGCTGACAGCGTAGCAACTAGCCATACCTCTACTGGTGAGTATATCACAATTACAGGTAACGATACTTTAGATGGCTTAACAACTAAAATTGCACAAATCGCAAAAGATGAAGGCGCAACTGGTTATAAAGTTATCGGTGCTACAGGTGACGATTATCTGACTGTAAATGCGGAAATTTATCGTTAATTTATAATTATTCTCGATAAGTTACCTGCACAAAGAGACACGCGGTAAGACGCTTGTTTTGGTGATATAATTATCACCTAAACAGCGTCTCTTTTAGTTTCTATGCAGGTAAATTATGTCTACGCCAGACTCGATCAAAATAATTAAACAATATATAGCCAGTCACCATGTGTTTACCTTATGTACAACTCGTGCATTAGGGGATATTTGGTGCGCGAATTGTTTCTATTGGTTCGATGAAAGCAACATGCGACTTGTTTTTCTCTCAGAAAAACATACACGACACGCACAAATGATGCAGGAAAATTTATTTGTTGCGGGCAGTATTAGTACTCAAGAGGTTTCTGTCGCCAATCTGCAAGGCGTTCAATTCACCGGTACAGTGTCTTTATTAACCGCTAATGACGACATCAGAGCAAGAAAACAGTATTGCTTACGTTTCCCTGTGGCGCTAGCCGCCATCCATGTGCCTTTATGGCAATTACAATTGCAAGAAATTAAAATGGTGAATAATCAGCTAGGCTTTGGTACTAAGCTCTTTTGGCAACGTCACTAAGTTACTGCTTATTGCCAAAAGTAGTAATTTTTTTGCTCCCAACCTTTTAAAGACATACATGAGGTATAGAATGTTTTTCTATCTTCTTGATTAATATCTGCTACATAGCTTTCTGTCATCGGAACACGTTCTGTATAGGTCTTTTTATCCCCACAACGCTCTTTGTCGTCTTTACGGCAGGTTTTTTCTACATCACGATAAACGGTGTGTTGTAGTACCTCTTTACGAATAGGGTAACGTGTATTCGCATCCAAATCACAAATTAACTTTGCTTCTTGTAATGTGTAATCGGGTACCCCTTTAGGCTCCCATTTACTACTACACCCAGTTATTAAAACGATTGAAATTAAAGGTAAAAAAACAAATTTCATATTAAATATTGTCATAAAAAGAAAAATTAAGAATACTAATCATAAAACAAAACTAATCACTTTGACTATTGTTTTTGAAAATGATTCGTATTTGATAACGAGGGTGACTAAATAGGAGAGCTTTATAATAGTGAAGTGATCCCCAGTAGTGAGGTTATTATCACTGGGGATCATGGGATATTACTCAAATAATGAAAGATTTTTTTCTATCTCTGCATCTATTTCAGTATGTTGGAGATGTTTAACACCAAGTTTCTTTTTCAATTCACTGCCTAGCTTCACGAGTTGATCTCGATTGGCTTTCGATTGCTTTTTACCCCATTTTTTTAAATGGTAGTTCAGTTCATGATCTTCAGAAAAGCTTACATATTTATTATCACTTAAAGGCATATATCCTCCAGTTAATTCAATGTGTATTACTTCAATTTATGGATCACCTGATTACTACTACCGCGCCACAGTAATGCGGGATCATAAAGTTCTTGTATGAACTTGCCGTCAATCAGTACGTTAATATAGCTAACGACTTCTTGTTGCTCTGGGGTTAAGTCAGCCAATAAATAGCCTGTCCAAACCCAAATATCTTTCTCAGGGCATTGCGTTTTAACACGTTTTACCAATTTTAATATAGCAGAAAGATTTTGGGGGTGCAGGGGATCACCACCGGAAAGTGATAGTCCTTGTCGTTTAATACGAGTGTCTTGTAAATCAGCAATGATCTGATCTTCCACTTCTTGGGTAAACGGCTTGCCAGATGTTAGTGACCAAGTTGATTTATTATAGCAACCACGACATTGGTGTACGCACCCTGCAACAAACAGGGTGCAACGTGTTCCTGGGCCATTGACAACATCAACAGGGTAATATTGATGGTAATTCACAGTATTAACCTAACTGACCATTAGCCAGATGTTTAACTCGACGTTTAACTTCTTCTTGTTTACCAGCATTAAATGGACGCGAATCAGGACTGCCTAAATAGCCACATACACGGCGTATCACCGACACTCTTGCAGGGTTGTGATTACCGCATCGAGGGCAGGTAAAACCTTTACTGGTACAAGAAAATTCGCCGGTATAACCACAGTCATAACATTCATCAATAGGGGTGTTTGTACCGTAGTAAGGGACTCGGGTGTAGCTATAATCCCAAACGTCTTCTAATGCTTTTAGGTTATGTTGTAAGTTTGGATATTCGCCATAGCATATGAAACCACCATTGGCTAATGGCGGGTAAGGGGCTTCAAAATCCAACTTATCATATGGATTCACTTTTTTCTCTACATCTAAGTGGAAACTGTTGGTGTAATAACCTTTATCAGTCACCCCCGGTATAATACCGAATTCCGCTGCATCTAAACGGCAAAAACGGTCACATAAGTTTTCACTAGGTGTACTGTAAAGACTAAAACCATAGCCTGTTTCTGCTTTCCATTGATCTGTCGCTTCACGTAAACGCTGAATAATTGCTATTGCTTTAGCTCTCAATGTTTCATCATCAAAGACGTGTTTTTGCGTACCAAATAAGGCATTAATCGTTTCATGAACACCGATATAACCTAATGAAATGGAGGCCCGGCCATGTTTAAAAATTTCAGCAACACTGTCATCCGCTTTTAAACGTACGCCACAAGCACCTTCCATATAAAGAATAGGGGCAACACGTGCTTTGACGTTTTCTAAACGAGCAATTCGGGTCATTAAGGCTTTTTTAGCCAATTCAAGACGTTTATCAAGCAGCGACCAGAATGCGGCTTCATCTCCTTTAGCCTCAATGGCAATACGTGGTAAGTTTAAACTGATCACCCCTAGATTATTGCGCCCTTCGTGGAGCATCTCGCCATTTTCTTCATAGACGCCTAAGAAGCTACGACAACCCATTGGGGTTTTAAACGAGCCGGTTACTTTTACCACTTGATCGTAATTTAAAATATCAGGGTACATCCGCTTGCTTGCACATTCTAAAGCAAGTTGTTTAATGTCGTAGTTAGGATCACCAAATTTATGGTTTAAGCCATCTTTAATAGCAAAAACCAGTTTGGGGAAAACCGCCGTTTTACGGTTTTTACCTAAACCCGCCATGCGATTTTCAAGGATTGAGCGTTGAATTAAACGTGCTTCTTTTGATGTGCCTAGGCCAAAGCCAAAGGTCACAAAAGGCGTTTGACCATTAGCCGTATGTAGAGTGTTAACTTCATATTCTAAAGATTGAAAAGCGTCATAACACTCTTTTTCTGTACGTGCGTTGGCGTAAGCTTCTTTATCCGCTATTTGCCATTCTTGCGCCACTTTATAGTGTTTGTCGTAACTGGCTTTGACAAAAGGTGCAAGGACTTCATCAATACGGTTGATTGTCGTGCCACCATAAATATGACTAGCGACTTGAGCAATAATCTGTGCAGTCACCGCAGTGGCTGTTGAAATGGATTTTGGCTGTTCTATTTCTGCATTACCCATCTTGAAACCGTTGGTTAACATACCATTGAGATCAATCAGCATGCAGTTAAACATAGGGAAAAAGGGTGAGTAATCGAGATCATGATAATGAATTTCACCGCGCTCATGAGCGAGTACCACATCTCTTGGCAGGATATGTAATTTTGCGTAATGTTTAGCCACAATTCCCGCAAGTAAATCGCGTTGGGTTGGGATAACTTTACTGTCTTTATTCGCATTCTCGTGCAAGATAGAGACATCACTCTGTTCGATAAGACCGCGGATTTCCTGAGTTAATCGTCCTCGTTGCTCACGAGCAACATCTCGGTCATGACGGTATTCAATATAAGCTCTGGCAATATCTTTGTGCTCGCCAGCCATCAGCTGATTTTCAACGGCGTCTTGGATCTCACGGATATCGACATTCGAACGTCCTGCGAGAGATTGTGAAACAGATTGAGCGACAAACTCACAATAATCATCATCAGTGATCTGACAAGCTTCGGCTGCTCTTTTGATAGCATCGCTGATGCGGGTTTGGTCAAAAGAGACTTTACATCCGTCTCGTTTTATCACTATGGTTTTCACAATCTGGCTCCTTAACTATTTATCCACAGGCTCTAATCCCATAAAAACAGGTGATGGCGTAGCATTGAGACTAATTGTGGATAAGGTGTGTATAATTACTATATGTTGTATCTGTGTGTTTATTAAAGCACAATATATAGTAATTGGAAGCGAAATAATCTTGAGTAAAACTGATCTAAATCAAGGTATTTTTGCTACATCAGGCTTGGAGAGGGCTTGGCTGAATTGTAAATCTGAGATAAAAATGGCAGTAATAAATGATTGCTCATTTATTGAGAATATAAAAAAAGCAAAGTGCTCATAAAGAGTACTTTGCTTCTTTGATATGACAGGTAGAAAAATAAATTAGCGGATCGCGATAACTTCGATTTCTACTTTGGCATCTTTCGGTAAACGAGCAACTTCAACACAAGAGCGTGCTGGGAATGCTGCATTATGCTCTTTAAAGAAAGCTTCATAAGCTGCATTAATAGTACCGAAATCATTTAAATCTTTTACGAAAACAGTCGTTTTAATGATATTAGCAACGGTTAGACCTGCTTTTTCAATAATTGCTTTGACGTTTTCTAAAGATTGACGTGCTTGCTCTGCCGCATTGTCAGACACAAACTCACCCGTAGCAGGATCAACAGGTAATTGGCCTGATGTGATCACTAAATTACCTAAATCAACACCTTGTACATAAGGGCCGATTGCTGCAGGGGCTTTTTCGGTATTAATTTCGTAAGACATGTAGAACTCCTGTTTTTATAAGATTCATGCTAACGCTTGATTAGCTCAGCGCTATTATAGCCAGCGCAGAAGACGAGCAATATGATAGATATCAGGCTTTATCATAAAGTCTATAGGTATAAAAAGAAAATAATCCTAACGCTTTCTCGCCTTTTTATACGATATTTAGCCCATCTAAATCCCCCATTTATAGCAATTTTTTTTCTAAGATAGTGCTTATTAGCTATTTCTATTTTTTCATAAAAAGGGATCAACGCGATTGAGAGGGGATTATTCTATTTTTAGGGTAGGTGTTTACTATCTGCCCTATCAAGCAGGGCAGATAGCCAATAAGAAATCAACGAATAACGGCGTGGCGCTCAAATTCTTTTTCGCAATATTTGCAGGTTAATACCACGTCAGACGCGAATTTTTTTACGCGAAAGCTACTTTGTACCGGCTCATTATGGCTAATACAGTTGCTATTAGGGCAGGGTACAACATCTTCGAGTAATTCAGGTAAACTTAGTGCCATTTTATTGACGACTTGGTAGTCATCAATAATATTAACCGTCGCTTGAGGGGCATACATTGCTAAGCGATTTGCCTGCTCTGCGGTTAAAAAGACATTTTCAATTTTGATTAAATCTTTTTTACCTAGGTTTTCAGAAGGAAGATTAAAACCTACCGTTATTCTTTCGTCTGTTTCGGTTAAACGAAATAGAGATAGGATCTTAAAGCCCACCTGCGCCGGAATATGATCAATAACAGTCCCACGTTTGATAGCTTCAACTTTTAGTTTGTGATCATGAGTCATGGTGTGCTCCTTATTAAAGAACTAAGTTTTTATTCAGAACTAAGGCAAGTAGTGCCTGACGCGCGTAAATACCATTACCTGCTTGTTGGAAATAGTAAGCATAAGGGGTGTTATCAACATCGGTGGTAATTTCATCGATACGTGGCAGGGGGTGTAATATCTTAAGATTATCTTTTACATTCACCAGATCAGCACTGGTTAAGATAAATTGGGCTTTGACATTGGCATATTCAGAAGGATCAAGGCGCTCTTTTTGTACCCGAGTCATATACAGGATATCCAGCTCTGACATCACTTCATCTACAGTTTCATGCTGACTATATTCAACACCATGCTCTTCGAGTAAATGCAAGATATGCTCTGGCATGGCCAGCACTTTTGGGGCAATAAAATAGAGGTGATTTCCTGTAAATTTGGCTAATGCTTGGGCTAGTGAGTGTACTGTGCGACCATATTTTAAATCACCTACCATCGCTATATTGAGGTTATCTAATCGGCCTTGTGTTTCTTTAATGGTAAACAAGTCTAGTAACGTTTGGCTTGGGTGTTGGTTGGCACCGTCCCCAGCATTAATAACGGGGATATCCCCAGCAAATTCAGAGGCCAAACGTGCCGCACCTTCTTGAGGATGACGAATAACAATGGCATCAGCATAAGTACGTAGTACGGAAATAGTATCAGCTAAGGTTTCCCCTTTTTTACCTAAAGAGGTGTTACTACCATCTGCAAAGCCAACCACAGACGCCCCTAAACGATGGATTGCTGTTTCAAAAGATAAGCGAGTGCGGGTGGAGGCTTCAAAAAAACAACTGGCAATCACTTTGTCTTTTAATAATTGGCTATTGGGGTGCTGTTTTAATTTGTCAGCAACATGGAGAACAGACTCCAGATCGTCTCGGTTCAGATCATTGATGGAGATAATATGCTTATGATAGAGCGGATTAGTCATTAGAGTTCTCCTTTGATGATACGATAAATGGTGCGATATGTGTTTTTCTACAGACCAAAAAAAACCCCTCAATGAGAGGGGTTTTAAAAAATAGCTTTTTGGAAAAAAGAGAGCGCTTACGACCGGTTAGGGTACGTAATGTGACAACAAATTGGCATTGGCGCTGTTTCATCTTTCCTCCTGACAAATTGTGGCGCATTATACGCATCTTAATCTTACACGCAAGCGTTTGCTTTTAATTTTTTGCAAAAAAATTTTTTTAATTTAAAAATCAATTAGCTTAAAGAAAAGGCAAAAAAGCACCGTTTGTTTAATCATTAAAAAACGGTGCTTTTGCATGAATATGTATTTTTAAAAAGGATTTGCTAAGGTCGCCACCATAACCGCTTTAATCGTGTGTAGACGATTTTCTGCTTCATCAAATACAATACTGTGTTTTGATTCAAAAACCTCGTTAGTGACTTCAAAACCACCATATAAGCCAAATTCTTCCGCTAATGCTTGCCCCATTGTTGTCACTTCATCATGAAAAGCCGGTAAACAATGCAGGAATTTAACGTCTGGATTACCCGTTAGTTTGATTACATCCATATTAACCTGATAAGGTTTGAGTAACGTAATACGCTCTTTCCAAACTTCTTTTGGCTCTCCCATAGATACCCACACATCCGTGTAGAGAAAATCGGCGTTTTTAACGCCTTCTGCGACATTTTCAGTTAAGGTAATTTTCCCCCCATTTTGCTGAGCGATATTTTGGCATTCAGCGACTAATTCTGCTTGTGGCCAACACGCTTTTGGTGCGACTAGGCGTAAATCCATTCCTGTTAAGGCAGCCGCTTCGAGTAGGGTATTGCCCATATTGTTACGAGCATCACCAAGATAAGCAAAAATGGTTTCTGATAATGGTTTTGTTTGATGTTCAGTAATAGTGAGCAAATCCGCTAATAATTGTGTGGGGTGAAACTCATCGGTTAATCCATTCCAAACCGGTACATCAGCATATTTTGCCAGCATTTCTACTGTTTTTTGGCCATAACCACGATATTGAATACCATCATACATACGTCCTAACACGCGAGCGGTATCTTTTATCGATTCTTTATGACCGATTTGGCTTCCTCCGCCGAGATAGGTCACATTCGCACCTTGATCAAAGGCGGCCACTTCAAAGGCACAACGGGTACGGGTGGAATCTTTTTCAAAAATCAGCGCAATATTTTTTCCTGTGAGATACTGCTGTTCATGGCCTGATTTTTTTGCTTGTTTAAGTTCTAGTGATAAAGCCAGTAATTGTTGTATTTCTGCTGATGAGAAGTCGAGTAAACGTAAAAATGATCTTTGGTAGAAAGGGTTCATAGATAAGCATCCTATAATTGAATTTATATTCAATTTAATACAATAAATATTCATCATCAACCCTTAAACGTCACTTTTGAATGAAAAACTCTGCGATATGAGCCTTATTTAACTATGGAGTGTTTATTCCCCCTGTGGGAGAATAACCAAGATATCTTTCAGACTATTGCGGAGCGGAATTATGGCGGACAGCAAAGAGCTAGCAGAACAACGTGAAGAAACACGTCTTATTATTGAAGAATTACTCGAAGATGGCAGTGATCCCGATGCACTGTACGCAATTGAACACCACATTTCATGTGAAAATTTTGAAACGTTAGAAAAAGCGGCTGTTGAAGTTTTTAAATTAGGTTATGAAGTCACCGAGCCTGAAGAAATTGAAATTGAATCAGGTGAGATCTTAGTCTGCTTTGATGCGGTTAGTGAAAGTGGTCTAAATGCTGAACTGATTGATGCGCAAGTAGAACAGTTAATGAATTTAGCGGAAAAAATGGGTGTCTATTACGACGGCTGGGGAACTTATTTTGAAGATCCCGACGCTGAGTACGATGACGAAGATGGCGAAAATGAAGATGACGAAAGCGAGTCTGATAAGTCATCACGCCTGCACTAATTGTTGGCGCTATATGTTGTCCCAATGTACCAGTCTTTAGGTGCAAAAAAGAACACCCGCCACAAATTCTTTTTGTGACGGGTATTTTTTAAATGGCTAATCCATCATACCAAACTTACCATTGTCATAGTCATCAAAAGCTTGTAATAACTCTTGTTGTGTATTCATGACAAAAGGCCCTTGTCCTACTACTGGCTCATTAATGGGCTCACCCGTTAATATTAATACGATAGCGTCTCCCATGGATCCTAATGTTAGGGTATCACCGTGGGTATCTAATATTGCGATTTCATGTTGACGTACAATATCACTGTTATTGAGATGTATCGCACCTTTAACGACAAATACCATCGCATTATGTCCCTCAGGGATAGCATAGTGTGAAGTACCCGCATGATTTAAGCGCACATCCCACAGGTTTAAAGGGGAATAGGTCATAGCAATACCAGATGTATTTGCATAGTCACCGGCAATGACTCGGACATAGCCCTGTGCATTAGGTAATTGCACATGAGGAATATCTTGCGCTTTTAGTGCTTGATAACGGGGTTGTGCCATTTTATACGCGCTTGGCAAATTAACCCACAGTTGTACGACTTCAAGCATACCTCCCTCTTTCGTCATTTTTTCAGAGTGATATTCTTTATGTAAAATACCTGAAGCGGCTGTCATCCACTGCACATCACCTTCAGCAATTGTACCGGCATGACCGGTAGAATCATGGTGAGATACTTCGCCTTGATAAGCTATAGTGACCGTTTCGAATCCACGGTGGGGATGAGTCCCAACACCACGCGCATTAGTAACAGGCTTAAATAATGTAGGCTCAGCATAATCCATTAATAAGAATGGGCTATATTGCTCTGCATTCTCTTTATAAGAGAATACTGTGCTCATAGAAAAGCCATTACCAACCCAATGTGGATTAGGTGCTGAATAAATTTGTTTTACCTGTCTCATTGTCATGATGTTTCTCCTGATTAAGGAAAGAAAACGCAATAACCCAGACACAGAAGGAGGTAATACAGGTTATCGCGATTTCTTAATGAGTATGATCATAAATTGTTCGCTCTATAAACAAAATAGGGGGAATTTGTTGATGGTATTCAAAAAAAATGAATGATCTTTTTAAGGTAAAAAAGTCAGGGATGATAAGTAGAAAAGCCTAACAGTAAAAATGATTTTAAAATTATTATTAATTATTTTCCAAAATAAAAACCACATTCTGCTTTATAAAAATAACTCAGAATGTAGTTTATTCATAAAACTATATATTATTTATTAGTATCGCCGCAACCGCCGATAATTTTAGAGATAGATACTGCTGGGTGTAATAAATAGTCGTAGTTACAATCTTTTTCTTTGTTGTAAACACTACCAGTACAACCAGTCATTACGGTAACAAAAGAAGCAATAAGTGCAATTTTGACAAAGTTTTTCATAAGAAATTCCTTTTTAATTTTAGAATGTTAAAAGCCACAGCATGACTTTCTGTGCATAAAGATATTAAATTATCTATAAATAGCAATATAAAAAAATAGGAATTTTAAAATAGAACAGAAACTAAAAAATATTTTATTTAAGATGTGAAATATGATTATCTAGAGTTAAATGAGAAATAAATTAAACTTGTGTTTTTTTATTAAATTTAAGATAAATATTTAATGTGAAATAGATTGATAATAATTTAAATATAGATTAATCATTAAAAATAGCTGTAAAATATCGCTCTTTTATACCATTAAGATAAATTCATTTTATATTGATAAGTGCTATTGTGAGATAATAAAAAACCCGCATTAAATATGCGGGCGTTTATATCTATACAGCATGTAGATACATGGTTATGAGAAATATCAAAGTGATTTCAGCATACGAATTTCACAGTCGCTGTGGCCTGTATTACCTAATGCTTTATCAATAAACTCAAAGCCTAATTTTTCATATAGACCAATTGCTGCTTTTAAAATATCAGTAGTTTCTAAGTAGCAGCGACTAAAGCCTTGTTGCTTACCAAACTCAAGAGATTGCTGAACAATTTTTTTCGCAATTCCTTTTCCTCGTAACTTAGAAGAGAGATACATTTTCTGTAATTCACAAGTCTCCCCATCGCCACCCGCAAGAGGTGCGACACCACCACCACCAACAATTTCGCCATCCATTTCTACCACCCAGTAAGCGCTACGAGGTTGATGATAAACTTCGAATAAGGTATCTAAAATCGGATCAGCTACTGCAAATCCTTTATCCGCTGTTAAGCCATGCTCGGCGGAAACTTCTCGAATAACGCGTGCAATGCCGGCGTTATCTCTTTTTTCAATGGCTCTGATAATAATATTTTGTGTTGCATTAGGGTTTGCAGTCATAGTTGCACTCATCGTTTTACTTATTAGTAGAATATTTTTTGATAATGTATTGAGAGAGCACCGGAAAGGAACTTCTTCATTGAAAGTAGCACTGAGGGCCACTGAAAACATCTTAATTGATTAAATAGGATTGTAAACTGTTATGCCTGTTTATTTATATGATTAGGGTATTTGTTGGTAGAGATATATTTCAAATATCTATTTCATTAGAGTGAGAATAATAGACAAAAGGCATTATATAGCGCTATTTCACTGCAAAACGAGTCACAATATAGTGAAAAAATGTTTTATTTTTAGGTTTAGTGATAAACCTATTATCTTAAGTAGTAACGATATTAGATGTTAAAAATAAACTAAAACCCGCAATCAATGCGGGTTTTAGTATTAATGGTGCAATAACTTATAACGCAGCAATAGAGACTTTTTGGGCAATCAGCTTCTCTTTAGCATTTAAACAAGATGCTAAACGCTCACGCTCTTTGGCGACAACAGCCTCAGGTGCGCGATTAACAAAGCCTTCGTTTGATAATTTGCTGTCTAATGTAGTGATATCTTTCTCTACTTTTTCAAGCTCTTTATCTAAACGGGCAAGCTCTGCATCTTTATCAATAAAGCCGGCCATTGGGATCAACAGCTCTGCACCGCTCACCAGTTTAGTTACCGATAATGGTGCTTCTTCACCTTCCGCTAATGGGCGAATATCCGCTAAGCGACCCATTGCTTTTAAGAAACCAATGTTATCACTGACGCGACGTTTAGCCGTTTCATCCGCACCACGTAAAATAACATCCAGTGGTTTACCTGGCGCAATATTCATTTCTGCACGGATATTACGAACTGCGACGATAACCTCTTTGATCCATTCCAGATCGTTAAGTGCTTGCTCGTCGACTAATGACGCATCAAATTCAGGGAAAGCTTGGAGCATGATGGTTTCGCCTTCAATGCCTTTCACCTCTTTAACGCGTTGCCAGATAGTTTCTGTAATAAATGGAATAATTGGATGAGCAAGACGTAACAGACCCTCTAATACTTCAATCAAGGTATGACGAGCAGCACGTTTTTGAGCATCATTACCTTTATGAACCGCCGGTTTTGATAACTCAAGATACCAGTCACAGAATTGGTTCCAAGTGAATTCGTATAAAATACCGGCAGCAATATCAAAGCGATAATTATCTAACGCTTCACGATAGGCTTTTATGGTGTTATTGAATTCAGCTAAGATCCAGCGATCAGCCAATGAGAATGTCATCTCACCACCGTGATAGCCACAGTCTTGATCTTCTGTATTCATCAGTACAAAACGACTGGCATTCCATAATTTGTTACAGAAATTACGGTAACCTGACAGACGTTTCATATCCCAGTTAATATCACGCCCTGTAGAAGCTAACGCCGCTAAAGTAAAGCGCAGAGCATCAGTACCATGTGCTTCAATACCTTCTGGGAACTCTTTTTTGGTGCGTTTAGCAATACGCTCAGCCATTTGTGGCTGCATCATATTACCAGTGCGTTTTTCTAACAGTTTATCTAATGTGATACCGTCAATCATATCTAAAGGATCAAGTACGTTACCTTTAGATTTTGACATTTTCTGACCTTCTTCATCACGGATAAGGCCTGTCATATAAACGGTTTTAAATGGAACCTGTGGTTTACCTTCATCATCTTTAATAAAGTGCATGGTCATCATGATCATGCGGGCAATCCAGAAGAAGATAATATCGAAACCGCTCACTAATACATTCGTTGGATGGAATGTTTTCAGTGCTTCGGTGTTTTCTGGCCAGCCTAAGGTTGAGAATGTCCACAGTGCAGAAGAGAACCACGTATCGAGTACGTCTTCATCTTGGCGTAATGCTACATCGGCAGCAATGTTATTTTCACGACGCACTTCTTCTTCGTCACGACCGACATAAACATTACCTTCGTTATCATACCAAGCCGGGATACGATGACCCCACCACAGTTGACGAGAAATACACCAATCTTGAATATCATTCATCCAAGAGAAGTACATGTTTTCGTACTGTTTAGGTACAAATTGAATATCACCATTTTTAACCGCTTCTACCGCAGGTTTCGCTAAAGGTGCCGCACGGACATACCATTGGTCAGTTAATAAAGGTTCAATAACCACACCACCACGATCACCGTAAGGTACCGTTAAATCGTGAGGTTTGATCTCTTCTAATAATCCTAAACGTTCAAATTCAGCAACAATAGCTTTACGTGCTGCAAAACGTTCCATACCTTGGTAGGCTTCTGGGATCTCTGTGCTATATACATCAGATTCAACACCGTTAGTGTCTAATACTTCTGCGCTAACACGAATGTTGCCATCAAAATCCATGATATTAATCATCGGTAGTTGATGGCGACGACCTACTTCATAGTCATTAAAGTCATGGGCAGGGGTGATTTTTACACAACCGGTGCCTTTTTCCATATCCGCGTGTTCATCCGCTAAAATAGGAATACGACGGTTCATTAAAGGTAGAATAACCTCTTTACCAATCAGATCTTTATAACGTGGATCTTCTGGGTTAACCGCAACACCAGTATCACCTAACAGTGTTTCAGGACGAGTCGTGGCAACAATCAGATAATCTTTACCCTCTGCCGTTTTAACGCCATCTGCTAATGGATAACGCAGATGCCACATTGAGCCTTTTACTTCGCGGTTTTCAACTTCGAGATCGGAAATGGCAGTGTGTAATTTAGGATCCCAGTTAACAAGACGTTTGCCACGATAGATAAGATCTTCTTTGTGTAAACGAACGAAGGCTTCTTTTACTGCTTTAGATAAACCTTCATCCATGGTAAAGCGTTCGCGATCCCAATCTACGGAGTTACCTAAACGGCGCATTTGGTTAGAGATATTACCGCCGGACTCTGCTTTCCACTCCCAAATTTTATCGATGAAAGCATCACGGCCATAATCATGGCGGTTTTTACCTTCTTCAGCAGCAATCTTACGCTCAACAACCATCTGTGTTGCGATACCTGCATGGTCAGTACCCGCTTGCCACAAGGTATTTTTACCCTGCATACGTTGATAGCGGATCATGGTGTCCATGATGGTTTGTTGGAAAGCATGACCCATGTGCAGGCTACCTGTCACATTAGGTGGTGGGATCACAATACAAAAGCTTTCTTTGGATGTATCACCATTGGCTTTAAAGTAGCCATTTTTTTCCCAATGTTGATACAGAGGTTGTTCAATCTCTGTCGGATTATAAGTTGTATCGAGCGATGGCTCTTTCGGTGCGGATTTATTTTCCATATTCTTTACGTATTCAATAGGTTGGCGGCGTAGCCATTGTCAAAGTAAAGCCGACGCTACGATAAATTTTATATCGTTCTCGCGCCAACTGTTTTAATTGTTCATCGATAGGTACGAAGTCTATCACTTCATGGAAAGCTGTGGCAAAGTCTGCAAATTGTGACTGCAAATTAATTAGGAGATCACGCGGGGCATTACCCCGTTTGCCCGGCCAACATAATTCAACAGGCGCACCATAACGAGGCCCTTCACCTGCTAGGTTATGAGGCACAAATTGATGTGGCTCTCTTGCCCATAGAGCTTCATCCAACAATTCAGCTTGTGGCTGTGAATCACAGACGAGCAAAACCCGTTTGCCTAAACGCCAATGTTCTGCGGCAAGTTGACAAGCAAGCCACTCATGGGCCTGTAAATCTTGATGTATTGATGGATGTTCCATTAAATAAAACGTGGCGTTTTTCATGATATCCCGATAATAGAAGGGTATTGCATTGCAATACCCTTCTATGAGTCTGCTCTATTTACCTTAATAATTATGCGGTATTACTCGTCGCTATTCAAACCTGCGCGGTTTAATAAGAACTGCGACAGTAAAGATACTGGGCGACCCGTAGCACCTTTCGCTTTACCAGAGCGCCATGCCGTACCTGCGATATCTAAATGTGCCCAGTTATATTTGCTTGCAAAGCGCGCTAAGAAACAACCTGCAGTAATGGCTCCCCCTAAACGTCCACCCGTATTGGCAAGATCGGCAAAATTAGATTCAATTTGCTCATAGAACTCTTCGCCTAAAGGTAAGCGCCATGCGCGATCGCCCGCTTGCTCTGAAGCATTCATTAATTCATGGGCTAATGGGTTATGGTTAGACATTAATCCACTATAATGATGACCTAATGCCACCATACAAGCCCCTGTTAATGTGGCGATATCAATAACTAACTCAGGCTCAAAGCGCTCAACGTAGGTTAATGTATCACACAGCACTAAGCGACCTTCAGCATCCGTATTTAATACCTCAACAGTCTGGCCTGACATAGTAGTAAGAATATCACCAGGACGATAGGCTTTACCACCCGGCATATTTTCACAGCCAGCCAATACACCGATGACATTAATAGGTAGTTGTAACTCAGCAACGACGCGCATCACACCATATACTGTTGCTGCACCACACATGTCGTATTTCATTTCATCCATGCCATCAGCAGGTTTAATTGAAATACCACCAGAATCAAAGGTGAGCCCTTTACCAACCAGTACGATTGGACGGGATTCAGGATCTTGATTACCTTTATATTCAATAATCGACATTAAAGATTCATTTTGTGAACCTTGACCGACCGCTAAATAGGCATTCATATTTAGCTCTTTCATCTGCTCTTCACCAATGACTCGGGTAGAGACATTCGCGGATGAGTCAGCGAGTTGGCGAGCTTGAGAGGCTAAGTATGCCGCATTACAGATATTAGGTGGCATATTAGCTAAATCTTTACAGGCTTTGATCCCTGATGCAATAGCTAAGCCGTGGGCAATAGCACGTTCACCACTTGGTAATTCACGTCGAGTAGGGACATTAAAGACCATTTTACGTAATGGACGACGTAATTCGGTTTTATTACTTTTCAGTTGATCAAAGGTATAGAGGCAGTCTTTTGCAGTCTCAACCGCTTGACGTACTTTCCAGTAATTATTACGGCCTTTAACATGTAGCTCAGTCAGAAAACAAACTGCTTCCATTGACCCTGTTTCATTGAGCGTGTTAATTGTTTTCTGAATAATTTGTTTGTACTGACGTTCATCCAATTCACGCTCTTTACCACAACCAATCAGCAAAACGCGCTCAGAGAGAACATTTGGCACATGGTGCAGCAGCAATGACTGGCCGACTTTACCTTCCAGTTCACCACGGCGTAATAAGGCGCTGATGTAACCATCGCTGATTTTATCAAGTTGCTCCGCTATCGGAGATAAACGACGAGGCTCAAACACCCCCACGATAATACAAGCGCTGCGTTGTTTCTCTGGGCTGCCGCTTTTTACATTAAACTCCATGCGTTCTCCTGAATATTAAAGACAAAAACGGAAAGTATCGTTTAGAATAGTGATCCGCATTAATCTACCCCATAGAAAGTTTACTTTTTATGTTAAGCTAAATGCATTAATTGAACACAACTAATTTAGCTAACTTATAAGCTTGTTCTGATTGGGAACCTGTTTATAGCATGTTTTGATATCATTTGGGCTGCAAGAATGTCTAACTGAGATGCACAAATGATAGATATACAACGAAGTTAGCGATTTTCCTGCAAAAAGACAAGTTTTCACAGGCATAACTAGCGTGATTATAATTCGATATTTAGCTCGGGAAACCCTTAAAAGTCAGATAGCCATCTTATTTATCTTGATGCTTATCTTCTTTAGCCAAAAGCTGGTTGAAATTTTAGGGGCTGCTGTAGAAGGTAATATTCCTACAAACCTTGTGGTTTCTCTGCTGTGGCTGGGGATCCCCGAGATGGCACAGCTTATTCTACCATTAAGCCTTTTTCTTGGTCTTCTGATGACTTACAGCAAACTTTATGTTGAAAGTGAGATAACCGTCATGAATGCCTGTGGAATAGGTAAAAAAGCATTAGTGCAAGCAGCACTATTGTTGTCATTACTTACTAGCGTCTTGGCGGCAGGGAATGTGGTGTGGTTGATACCATGGTCGTCTGTACATCAAGAGCAAGTGCTGGAAGATGCAAAAGCCAATCCAAGCTTAGCGGCATTAATGGAAGGGCAATTTAAAATGTCCAGTGACCGTAATATGGTGCTTTATCTCGGTAGCGTAAAGGGCAACCAATTCCAAGATGTTTTCTTGGCTCAATTGCGTCCAACACAAAACCAACGCCCATCTGTTGTGGTGGCGGATAAAGGGTATACCAAAGAGCTACCAAACGGTAACCAAGTCGTGGTACTTAGCGAGGGTACGCGGTATGAAGGTACGGCGGTACTACGCGATTTTCGTATTACTGATTTTACCGATTACCAAGCGGTGATAGGCCATCGAGAGTCTACTATTAGCCGTAATCGCGTCGAACAAAAAACCATGAATGAGTTGTGGCATTCAACAGAGCCTGAGTCTATTGCCGAATTTCATTGGCGTTTAACCTTAATTTTCTCTGTGGTGATCATGGCGTTAATGGTTGTGCCGTTAAGTGAAGTCAACCCACGTCAAGGGCGAGTGTTAAGTATGTTGCCGGCGATGTTGCTTTATTTGGTGTTTTTCCTATTACAAAGCTCCTTGCGTTCAAGCGGTGAAAAAGGAAAAGTTGACCCACTTATTGCTATGTGGACAGTGAATGGGATTTATTTTGCTTTAGCGCTGTTATTGAATGCGTGGGATACCTTACCAATGCGCAAACTACGTGCTCGCTTTAAGAAAGGAGTTGCCTGATGTTTGGTGTATTAGATAAATATATCGGGCGTACGATTTTGCAATCGATTTTGATGACGCTATTTTTACTGGTATCACTGTCTGGCATTATCAAATTCGTCGATCAGCTGCGCAAAGTAGGGCAAGGTGATTTTACGACCTTAGATGCGGGGATTTATGCGGTTTTAAATATCCTCAAAGATGTGCAAATCTTCTTTCCGATGGCGGCCTTATTAGGGGCTTTATTAGGGTTAGGGGCATTAGCGACACGTAGTGAGCTGGTGGTGATGCAGGCATCGGGTTTTACTCGTTTGCAAATTGCCGGCTCCGTGATGAAAACCGCGATCCCATTAGTACTGTTAACGGTATTAATTGGCGAGTGGGGGGCACCGCAAGGTGAACAATATGCACGTAATTACCGTGCAGAAAAGATCATGGGTAACTCTTTAGTGTCCACTAACCGTGGAATGTGGGCTAAAGATGGTAATCAATTTATCTATATTAACCGTATTAAAAGCCAAAATGAGATGCAAGGCATTACGCTGTATAATTTCGATAATAATCGAAAACTTGAAACTGTGCGTTATGCATCCAGTGCCACTTATGATCCAGATAAAAAAGTGTGGTTACTAAAACAAGTTGAGCAATCTGATCTTACTTCGCCACAAAAAATCACGGGTAAAAAACAGGTATCTTTAGAGTGGCAGACTCGCCTAACACCTGAAAAACTGAGTGTTGTGGCATTAGATCCAGATGCCTTATCCATAAGTGGCTTATATCAATATGTAAAATACCTCAAACAGAGTGGGCAAGAATCAGCCAACTATGAGCTGAACTTCTGGAAAAAAATCTTTGCGCCTATTTCTGTTGCGGTGATGATGCTAATGGCGCTGTCATTTATTTTTGGCCCATTACGTACTGTACCTATGGGGCTGCGTGTGGTAACAGGAATAGCCTTTGGTTTTCTGTTCTATATAGTGAATGAAGTTTCAGGCCGATTAAGTTTGGTATATGGCATTCCTGCCGTAGTGGCAGCCTTAGTTCCTGGTATGCTCTTTTTAGTATTAAGTTTATGGTTATTAATGAGGCGTAATCGCTAAGTAGTATTAACGATTAACAATGCTTAAAGAAAAAGCGCCTTCAACAATCAAGGCGCTTTTTTATCTGTCTGTAAGTTGATTATTTCGTTTAAAAACTTTGTGCTAAAGCACGCACAAGGGCATTTGTACCTCGAGTCACTTCACTAAACTTGGTGCCATTAGCTTTACGGGTGATGACAACAAAAACACCGATATTTAATTCAGGAATGGTTGCCATATAGGTATTAAAACCACCGCCACCACCGGTTTTTTGGTAAATAGCAGGCACACCATTGGCAGGCGCCATATAAACCCATCCTAAGCCAATGCCATCCGCTCGCCCTGCAACATCCATCCCTTCAATAGAAGATAGTCGTTGGCGCGGAAAATAAATAGACTGCTCTTTACTGGCCGTCGCTTTTCTCATCGTATTATTTGAGTTTAAAAAGCCTTGCATCCAACGTTGCATATCTGCAGGCGTAGAATAAACACCCCCACTTCCGGCGGCGGCGATAGTTTCAGAACAAGGGCTGGGTCTATAACCAATTAATAATCGCTGACATTGTGTGCTACTTGGCGTTAACGTGGTATCACGCATTCCCGCAGGTTGTGTCACATACTGTTTTAATAGTTGAGGATAGTTTTTACCAGAGGCTTTCACTAATGCATCTGCTAATAAATCATAAGCCAGATTAGAATAAGAGGCAGATTGTCCCGCCGGTGTTGTTAAAGAGGCTTTTTTTAGCCAGTTCCAGCGATCGCCATGGGTTGGCCAAATAAAAACCGGTCTACCCCATTTTCCGCCGGGTTGTTCACGAGGAAAACCACTGGTATGGGTAGCTAAATGATAAAGACGAATAGGAGATTGATTGTTCACTAATGGAATATCGACACCATAATAACTATATTTTTGCAGAGGATCAGTAACCAACAACTTGCCATCATCTTGTAATTTTAACATCACTTCACTCGTCATTAATTTAGTAATAGAAGCAATACGTATTAATGAGTTCATTGACGGGGTTTGACGGCTATCGGGGCTTGTAGTACCAAAAGCACGATTAAGAGATTGCGTATTGTTAATCATGACAATCACCATCCCTTGAGGGTTACTCTTTTGATAAATCTGCTGAGCATACTTATCAAAAATCTCCCGACTATTATTCGCCTTTGGTGATAAGGTGGTTGGCCATTGTGACAATTCAGGCACATTATGTTGATTAAACTTAGCGGGTGACGTTGGCGTTACCGTTGCTCGTTGACTACAGGCATTGAGCGTAAGTAGTGCAACAGGAATGAGGAGATATTTTAGGAGATGTTTTTTCATTTTATGATCAACATAACGAGTAAGGTGAAAGAAAAGAGAACAAAATAAATCAGCCATAACATAAATGGATGATTGTTTTATCGCGTTACTTTTTGTTTTTATTTATCATTTTTAGTACAGCACCTAAAACAAGCCCAATAAAAATACCGGCCATGATCCAGCTAACAATACCCATACCATCCCCTTTATAGCAGATTTAAACCAAATTTTGATTATATTATCAGAAATAAGAATGTCTATCAGAGCAATAGTGGGTTAATGAAAAGTTGATGTAAAATAGGCTGAAGGGCTTCTACAAAGAGATTTTTTGTGAAGGACATCATAAAAATCTTATTATTGGTTGTTTTTTGTACATAAAAAGGGTGAAAAAAACAGGAAAGTATTACAAAGGTGTTACAATCCCCCCTAAATTTTGCCTATTTTTACTTTATTATTAGCTTTTCTTTATTATTCGGTTAACAGTTGTTTATCAAGTAAATGTTAATTAATGAAATTATATTCTTTAAATTGATTGATTTCTGGTTTTATATTCTAGATATATATTTAAATTACCCATTTTCAAGGTTTTTGTAAAGATACTCACTCTGCGTGTTATACTTTGTAATACTTTAATTGTTGTGAAACATACAAATAAAACTTAATATAATCTCATAAAATCGACAGCTAAACACTAAATGCGAGTAAAGACGTATTAACAAAATTAACAAGGGAAAATGGTTAAAGAGAAATAAAACATAACAAAATGAAAGGAAAGCGAATAAATAAAAAGAGAGTAAAACGTCTCTGTAATAAAATAATAATGAATTAATCATCAGTATAAATAAATCTATTTTAATAGAGGGCTTTTTATTTAAAGATAAGACTTTTATTTAACCAAGTATTATTATCTTAAAAAATAAAAATAGTTTAAATAACAGTAAGTAAATCAATAGATAGGAAAATAAAGCTATTTATTAACTATATAGTTAAAGAAATAGTTAGAGGCTATCTATTTTAAATAACAATATATATTAAATATAACACTCTATTTAGAATAAAAATTCTTCCTTACACCAGGGAAGAAAAGGGCAGTGACATTAAAAAAATAACGATAGTCATAAAAATAAAATTAAGCCCTTAAATTGCAGTACCGTCGGATCAAAACACTAACCCAGTTTTGATCCTTTTTTTATATCTCGTTATATATAATTTAATATATCGATTTTGTCTACTGCTCAGTTATAACGATGACAACAGAAGATAATCCATATATGCACAAATAAATGAAGTCAGTGTGCTAAGAGACTTAGGGATTGAGACTTGTTAAATTCAATGTTGCTTATCGATAGATGAATGTTACACGTTTGCCCCATTCATAGAAGAACGATAAGATAAATGCACTTTTTTTCGCCAATCAAACTGAAAACCAACAATAATTGTTGCGAGGGTTCCTCACGCAAGTATAATGAGCCTGTTTTCCAAACACACTTCAGTGCCGGAGTGGCGGAATTGGTAGACGCAGTTGATTCAAAATCAACCGCCTTCGGGTGTGCCGGTTCGAGTCCGGCCTTCGGCACCATAAGAACATCAAGAGACGTCAACCGACGTCTTTTTTTGTATCTGAAATCCCAGTTTTACAAGGCTTTCCTCGCGTTTTCAGTCAATGCATGTCAACTTAACTCAACCCACATCAACCTACGAGTGAGTATATAACTGAGTATATACGTCGCTTCGATAATGAATGTATACTCGTCATACTTCGAATTGCATGGGTGTTGGCTTCGTTCAGCTATCCGAGTCACATAGTTATCTATGCTCCTCGGCTATCTTCACTTGCCGCCTACATGTAATCCGAATTATTTAGAGTATATACTTGCTCAAAGGTGAGAGGATAAAGAATATGGCATTAACCGATACGAAAGTTCGAGCTGCTAAACCAGACGAGAAAGCTTATACACTGACAGACAGTGATGGCTTGTTTCTTTATATTCACCCCAATGGCTCTAAATATTGGCGCTTCCGTTTTCGCTTTGGTGGCAAACAACATTTGATGGCTTTTGGTGTATACCCTGAAATTTCTTTAGCAGATGCAAGAGAAAGAAGGGATGCTGCCAGAAAGCAAGTTGCCTTAGGTATCGACCCACGCGAACTCAAGAAAGAATTAAAGGAAGAACAGCAAAAAGAATTTAACACCTTTGAGAAGGTAGCTCGTGATTGGCACGCAACCAATAAGAAGTGGTCAGAGGGCCATAGTCACCGAGTACTCAAAAGCCTAGAAGACAATATTTTTGCTGCTATTGGTAAACGCAATATTGCCGAACTGAAAACTCGTGATCTCCTCAAACCGATTAAAGACGTAGAGATGTCTGGACGTCTTGAGGTGGCTGCACGCTTACAACAGCGTGTGACCGCCATTATGCGCTATGCGGTACAAAGTGGTTTAATTGACTATAACCCGGCGCAAGATATGGCCGGTGCAGTGGCGACAGGTAAACGAGTCCATAGAGCTGCATTAGAGCTTAAACGCCTACCTGAGTTCTTACAACGTATCGATGATTATAAGGGAAGACCTTTAACTAAACTTGCAGTCAAACTTACCTTGTTAGTCTTCATTCGTTCCAGTGAACTACGTTTCGCTCGTTGGGATGAAATCGATTTTGACAATGCCATGTGGACGATCCCCGCTGAACGCGAAGCGATAGAAGGGGTTAAGCACTCGCATCGCGGATCAAAAATGCGTACTACTCACTTAGTGCCTTTAAGCCGACAAGCCATTGAGATCTTAAAACAGATCTATCAATTCAGCGGCAACCATGAGCTGATCTTTATCGGTGATCATAACCCTAGAAAGCCAATGAGTGAAAACACGGTTAACAACGCATTACGCGTGATGGGCTATGATACGAAGACAGAAGTGTGTGGACATGGTTTCAGAACGATGGCATGTAGCTCGTTGATTGAGTCAGGATTATGGTCGAAGGATGCAGTAGAACGCCAGATGAGCCACCAAGAGCGAAACTCAGTGAGAGCTGCTTATATTCATAAGGCTGAACATATCGAGGAACGACGGCTGATGGTGCAGTGGTGGGCTGATTATCTGGATGCGAATAGGGAGAAGGAAATTTCACCTTTCACATTTGCTGATATTCATAATCCAATGCATAAGTGATAAAGAAAGGCTCACAGGTCATTGTGTATTCCCCATTGATCCTAAACCTAGCTTATGCATATTGATTGACGTAGGGAAATGATGCAGTGGTATGCGGATTATATGGATGAGTTGGAAAGGAGTTTGAGTAATGTGTTGAGTATAAAATTTAAATAACAGTAGCCTTCTTTACATTTAGACGTAAAGAAGGCTACTATGTGAATTATTATTTCATACGTTTTAGCGATCTTTGGAAACTTTGCAAAGCTCCATTGTATGAAAAACTTCCTGAGTTAGGGGGTGTTACATAACACCATTCAATTCCATCTATTTCAGGAAGTTGATCCTATAATTGAGTACCTAGAATAATGATTAATTGTGGTTCCAATTCTTGAACTACATTTAAAAATGGGTGCTTTTGCTGTATTACACATTTTTTGCTGTGGGTGGAGATCCTGCTAGTATCCCCAACATAGTGGTTATCCTTCTTGTATTGTGAGAAAGTCATTTATTAGCTGACAGAGGTCAGAATATCCTCTTTCATATGACGTATATTTCCAACCATACCACCATGGAGATGATTTAAATCCGAATGAGAGTAAAGAGCTTAATGATTTAATTACATTATCATTGAGTTGCTCTTCATCAGTAAAGTGCTTTCCAATTCCAAAGTAAATACATGAATTATTTTTCTCAATAAGGATGGAAAATTTACCAAAATTATTATTTATTAATATTCCAGTTTTAGTTAATTCTCCTTCTTTTCCCTCTTTAACTTCCATTAAAGGAAAATCTCTTTTTAGTTCAGAAGTCCATTTTTTAAATATTTTTTCTTTTTTTTCTAGGATAATTGTATTCATTCTTGATTGAAGTTCATTCAGTAATTTCAATTCACTTTCAAGTATAGTGATATTTTCAGCAATATTATCTTCTTTTAGGTCAAATTGTTTGCTAATAAAGTCATTTATTTCATTATTCATTGTTTCGTCCTTTGGCCTTTTGAAAAATCGACCATTGAGATGGTCTATATATTGACTATTGAAACAGTAAAAATCATTATCTTTATTTTTAATATTGGGAAGAACTGATGATGTTAACCATTCTATAATTGTCGGGTGATATGCAATAATTTTTATTTTTTCTTTAAAATATTCTGAATAGTTTGAGAGTGTTTTACTCAAATCTTTCTTAATACTCATATCAGTCAAATAAAGAATGTTTATATTCTCTTCTTTGTAGCCTTTAAATTTACATTTATCGATATAACGCTTCAGTTGTTCTGGTTGATCAATTGCATTATTGATTTTATTCTCTACAATAATACATTGTTTTTCATCATAAATTAAAATATCTATTCGATCACACTCTGCTACTATTCTCAGTGTTTGATGATTGAATAAAAGTTCATAGCCAAGAACGGAATGAATAAAATCATTAAGTAAAATATATTCACCTTTTTCTTTAAAGTTTAATATTTCAGCTAGAATTGCACTATGTCCATTCTCATAGATACCAAGAATATCAATAAGATTAGATGACTTCCGGACTGGTACATAATGTGATTTTATTTTACCAATTTCATCTGCAATAGATAAAAATAAACGGTATTTATCGAATGTTATCTGATTAATGAAATTTATGATAACTTTCTTTTTTTGTAATAAGTCTAAAAAACACTGTTTGTTGGGGTTCATACTTTATTAACCTGCAATTTAAGGTTTTTATTCAACATAAATCCTTCTTCAATGGTTAACACGGCCTACCCAAAATATAAAGATCTTAAATTGAGTAGGATTTGTATTGAATTTCAGGTGACACTAAACTTCACCACCCACCCCTTTAAATTTCTCAATAAAAGCTACAATTTTTTGAAATACAGTTTGTTTTTTAGTTTTATACTGAGGATTAAGCGGACTGAGTTTGGGGAGAGTCTCATTTAATTCTGTGCCATTTTCAGTGGCATACTCGCGTCTCAATGAGGTACTGATATAACGTCGTGCAGCGGCTTCGTTCAAATTTTCCTCTTTGATTAACGCATCCGCTTCACGTTGTTGGGCTTGTTGTGCAAAGGTATAGAACGTTTCAATGATACTTGTTTTATCTGGTATATCATCAAAGTTTGTTTGTTCGATAAAATCAACGACTAATCCTTCTTTTGCTCGGTTGCCTAAACTGGCACGGATCAAACGTTTAACTTCCTCTTTGAGCGTCTCTTTATCGGTGTTGTTTTTATTGTAGTCATAAATTAACCCTAAAATATAATCGAGGTTAATTTCCTGTGATTTCAGTAAGTCTACCTCAAAAACAACATCATCCCAGTCAACGGTATTTTTGTCTTTAGCATTAGCATCACGTTCACGGCGTTGCCATTCACGGATATCATTATAACTTGAGCGATAATCTTGGATCTTGCGATCTGCGGGTAAACGTATTATTTGAAGTTCTGCGAATTTCTCATCATCCAAATAATGTTCGGTTTTAAAGGCTTTTACTGCATCAGGATCATCAAGATTAATAGTTTGTAAGGCCTTTAATGAGGTAAATTCATCATAGTTTTGCAGAACACTTTCAGCACGTAAATATTCTCCAAATAGTTTGACGAAGGCTTTTTTCTCTTTCTCGGATTCAATATCAGCAGGGTTGGGGAAACGATTTTCTAGTTCACCTACAATATCCATAAAACCACGTCGTGTTTCACCTGTTAGGCTATCCGTAAAACCTTCCATATACTCGGTGTAGCTTTTTTCCATTACAACGCTTTTGGTATTACTTTTTCCAAACAGAGTAATTGCATCGACGGTAGCCTGCTCTAAATCACGAAAGGTGACAATATTACCAAAGGTTTTTGTGGCATTGTAAATTCGATTGGTACGAGAAAATGCTTGCATTAATCCGTGATAGCGTAGGTTTTTGTCTACAAATAAGGTATTGAGTGTTGGCGCATCAAAGCCGGTCAAAAACATACCTACAACGATGAGTAAGTCAACCTCTTGTGCTTTAACCCGCTTTGCAAGATCTCGATAGTAGTTTTGAAAGCTATTTCCATCGGTGCTGAAGTTGGTTTTAAATTGAGCGTTATAATCCGCAATCGCTGATTCTAAAAATTCCCGTGAACTGCTGTTCATCGCAGTAACATCAAAACTCTCATCATTAATATCACCGATAGCATCTTGCTCCTCATTGGCAGCGAAAGAAAAGATGGTGGCCACTTTGAGTGGTTTATAATGATTATCTTGCTCAATAGCAGCCTGTTGGAGATGTTTAAAAGTCTCATAATAGGCTTTTGCTGCATCTACACTGCTAACGGCAAACATGGCATTAAATCCCTTTGCTCCAGAAAAAGCACGATGTGTTTTTTTGCGAAAGTTTTTCAGGATGTAATGAGTAATTTCACTGATCCGCATAGGGTGAAGTAGGGCATGTTTGTTTTCGGCTGCACTGAGCTTTTTCTCGTCCGTTTCGGTTTCTATCAATTTAAACTGTGGACGAACATCATTGTAATCTACCTTAAATTTCAACACTTTTTCATCACGGATAGCATCGGTGATAATGTAAGAGTGTAACTCAGTACCGAAGACACTTGCCGTATCTTCTGCACCTAAGGCATTTTTACCCGCAAAAATTGGTGTACCCGTGAAACCAAATTGATAAAATCGTTTGAATTTCTTTTTCAGATTCTTTTGTGCTTCACCGAACTGACTACGGTGACATTCATCAAAAATAAAAACAACTTGCTGTTGGTAGACGAGTAAATCTGTTTCACCTTTCATCAGGTTGTTCAGTTTCTGGATCGTCGTCACAATGATTTTATTATCATTCTTTTCCAGATTACGTTTCAGCCCCGCAGTACTATCAGAACCATTAACACTATCAGGGGAAAAACGCTGATATTCTTTCATTGTTTGATAATCAAGATCTTTACGATCCACCACAAAGAACACTTTATCAATGAAGTCGAGTTCGGTCGCCAGTCGTGCAGCTTTAAAACTGGTCAGGGTTTTACCTGAACCCGTTGTATGCCAAATAAATCCACCACTATTTTTATTACTCCAACTTTTGGCTTGGTAGGCACTGTTAATTTTCCACAAAATTCGTTCAGCCGCCGCTATTTGATAAGGACGCATAATAAGCAGATTATTACTAATATCAAATACACTGTAATTGAACAAAATGTTTAATAATGTGTTTTTTTGGAAAAAAGTCGCCGTAAAGTCTTTGAGATCTTTAATTAAGGTATTATCTTTGCGCGCCCAGTTCATAGTAAAATCAAAACTGTTTTTATCGCGTTTAGTGGTATTAGCAAAGTAGCGGGTATCTGTGCCATTTGAGATAATGAAAACTTGCAGATATTTAAACAGGGAATTATCGGAGTTAAAACTCTCTTTGCTGTAACGGTGTATCTGGTTAAATGCCTCTTTAATCGCTACGCCACGCTTTTTTAACTCAATTTGTACCAGTGGTAAACCGTTGACTAATATAGTGACATCATAACGATTGGCGTGTGAGCCTGTTTGCTCAAATTGCTGAATAACTTGCACCTTATTACTAAGCAGGTTTTTTTTATCAATAAGGTAGATATTTTCTAGTCGACCATCATCAAAAGTAAAATCACAAATATAATCGATGTGGATCTTTCGTGTTTTATCGACAATCGTATCACTGGGATTATCGAGATATTGCTCGGTAAAGCGTCGCCATTCACTTTCTGTAAAAACAACATTATTCAGTGTTTGGAGTTGAACTCGAACATTTGCCAACATAGCTGATTGTGATGTTAAATCAGGCACAAACTCATAGCCTTGATTGCGTAAATCTTGGATCAATTCACGCTCTAACTCTGCCTCACTTTGATAGCGATCATTTGCTTCCCATTCAGTGATGTATTTATCTAGCACAATAAAGTGATTGGATTCGGCAATCGTTTTTGTTTGTTGCATCATACTGCTCCCTGCTTTCATTATTCTGTTTTTCGGTGAGCCAGTGATACTTGTACGGTATAGAGTATCAGGCGATTAAATAAATGATCACCTTGTCAGCAAAATACGCTTACTAACAAGGGGGAATTATATTAGTTGGTTACGGGTTTGGGAAAGTTAAATAATAAATCCCGATAGTATTCGTATTGCTTCTGTCGTAGTTCAATTTCATGGGGTAAGCCTTCGGAGATTGAGTTTGTTAATATGTCAAATTTATCAAGAATTTTAACAATTCGTGCTTGTTCTTCTGGTGATGGTACAGGTATTAACATTTTTGCTAGATTATCAGCATTTACACGACGTACTTTAGTACCTGTAATATATTGTTTTTTTTGATTTTGAAATTGTTCTGTTTGAAAAAAGTAAGATACATATTTAGGATTTAAATTATGTTTATAAATGCAAGCATCGCCACTTACGGCAATATCATGGTCACCTAACCAAGCAACTGCTTTACAAACATCTTCATCATTCTCGCTAGTCGTAGCAATAACTAAATTGCCTGTTTGAGCTTTTCGACATTTTTTGGCTAAACTCACAGAAATAAAAGTTTTTGTTGCTTCTGTGTATGTTCCGTAATACGTGTATATTTGACCATAATGAATACAACCTACACCTGTTTGCTCAAAGTCTTTTTTCTGGATATTAGCACCTCGAATAAACTCACCAATGCTTTTATCTCCCATTGGTAAGTGTTCAACTTCCCCCTCTGCAAAATTCAACAACTGGTCACGATAGTAGTTGTATTGCTTTTTACGTGCGGTAAGCTCAGCGGTAAGCTCAGCGGTAAGGGCAGTAAATTTATCCAAAATCCGTACGATTTCTGATTGGATTGCAACTGAAGGAATTGGAATTAACATATCTAAAACATCAGCCATACTTGGGTGTTGAATTCCAGAACCCCGATAATAACTATCAATTAGTTGTGATTGATGCATCATCCAATAGTACAAATATTTATTCAGTAGCACAGCAGTATTGTTTGACGTGGCGATCCTATTATCGGCTGTTACGAATCGACCTTTATAATACTTTATAACATCTTTAACTGGCCGAGATTTTCCCCAAGGAATGGTCACTACTTCACCTTCACGTAAATATGAACCAGCTAATACCTCGTTAGTCCACCCTGTTTTCTCACCAGTTGACAGTAAAAAAACATCACCATTCTTTTGTTCTAACTTAAAAAGCTCTGCTGCAAGTAAGTATTGATAATTAATAACCTTAGGTTGTTTTTTTCTATCAACAGCATTAAATTTTTTATCCCAAATAGTAACTTTCCATAAAGGCAACCACTCAACCTCAACCCCATCTAGTAATTTTTCTAGATAGCTCAACTTACTCATTCCTGTACCTCACTACCTTCAATCTCCGCTACAATCGCATCAATATCTTTGCGTAACTGATCAATTTTGCTAACGGTCGTTTTTAGCTCAGCATTAAGTGCAGCGATATCGACAACTTCACGTGTATCTTTGGCTTCCACATAGCTACTGACAGACAGGTTATAATTATTACTTGCGATAGTTTTATACTCGACAGACTTTGATAAATAGTCGATATCTACTTTACTATCAAATACCTGAATAATTTTTTTTATATGCTCATCCGTTAGGATATTATTATTGGTTTCTTTTTTAAATAACTCACTTGCATCGATAAACTGCACATGGGTATCGGTTTTATGTTTTGACAGCACTAAAATATTCACCGCAATACTTGTTCCGAAGAATAAGTTTGGCGCTAATGAAATAACGGTTTCTACATAGTTATTATCAACCAAGTATTGACGAATTTTTTGCTCTGCGCCGCCTCGGTAGAAAATTCCTGGGAAGCAGACGATGGCTGCTCGTCCTTTAGATGACAGATAATTTAGAGCATGAAGAACAAAAGCAAAATCTGCTTTTGATTTTGGTGCTAATACTCCCGCAGGTGCAAAGCGATCATCATTAATTAGTGTTGGGTCATCACTACCAATCCATTTCACCGAATACGGTGGATTAGAAACAATTGCATCAAATGGCTTATCATCCTTAAACTCAGGTGCTAGCAGAGTGTTACCTAGTTTTATATTAAATTTGTCATAGTTGATGTTGTGCAGAAACATGTTCATACGAGCAAGGTTAAATGTCGTATGGTTAATTTCCTGACCAAAAAAGCCATCTTCGATAATGTGATTATCAAAATGCTTTTTTGCTTGAAGGAGGAGTGAACCAGAACCACAAGCCGGATCATAGATTTTATTGACGCGTGTTTGACCATGCATAGCCAATTGCGCTATCAGTTTTGAAACGTGCTGAGGTGTGAAGAACTCACCACCTGACTTACCTGCATTTGCTGCATAGTTAGAAATAAGAAATTCATAGGCATCACCGAATAAGTCTATTTGATGTGCATCGAAATTCCCTAACTTCAGACCTTCTACCCCTTTTAAGACAGCTGCAAGGCGGCTGTTCTTATCTTTTACTGTGCTACCTAATCGGTTGCTGGTGGTATCAAAATCAGCAAACAAGCCTTTAATATCGGGTTCAGAGGGGTAGCCTGATGCAGAGCTTTCAATTGCCACAAAAATGCTGTTTAAATCTGCGTTTAGTCTGTCATTAGTATTTGCTGTTGCTGCTACATTGCAAAACAGTTGGCTTGGATAAATAAAATATCCCTTCGTTCTCACGGCATCTTCTTTGATATCGTCCGTGATAATATTGTCATCTAATTCTGCATACTTGATACTCTCATCACCAGCTTCAATATAGTTAGCAAAGTTTTCACTGATAAAACGATAAAAAAGAGCCCCTAGAACGTATTGTTTAAAATCCCATCCATCAACAGAACCCCTGACATTATTAGCGATTTGCCAGATTTGGCGATGTAATTCAGCACGTTGTTGTTGACTTGTCATTTTTTATCCTGTTTAGATTTATTAATCGCATTATTCTTATATTAGTAAGATTGGTTCATTAGTTATGCATTTGATTAATGAATACCATTTTTTTGCTTACAACGAGACCCATTTTTTAAGTTGCACTATAGAGTCGTCTATAGTTTATTTTTACTCATTGTTAGCGACACTTATTGAATATATTGACGCCATTATACTAAAAAAATAGTTACTTACTGATTAACTTTATTTTTCTGTTTAAATAAGCGTTAACAGATAATACCATAAAGCGACAGGTTAAGTTCAGTGCCTATCCGTAACGAGAAAAGTATTTTTATAGATTAGCTATAAGGGAAAATGAAGTAAAAAGATCAGAAAAAATGACTACAATATTAAGAGAACAAATTTTTTTGATTGTACTAACAAACAGGATGTCGTAATGAACAAAAAACTAAAATTGGTCCTAGGGTTAGGTTTATCACTGCTATCTATAAATGCTTATGCGGTAACATGGGATGAATTGGAAGCAGTAAAGACTTCAGAGGGCTCTTCACCTTTTGAGGGGTGTAATGAATATATTATGTGCGAGCTTTTAGCAGAGAAAGGACGTTATAGCGTGGTAAAAACTCAGCTACCTAGAGATTGTGAATCAGGTGGGATTTGGGCTGTTAACGTTAAGAAGAAACAAGCGGTCTTTATGCCTAATATTACTAACTGTGATTTTGATATTGAAAAAAATGCAGTGGTTATTTATCCACAGCAAGGATATGCCAATATTTATCAAGGTAGCACAAATGCAACACCAAGTATCAGTGAAGTCGAGTTACCTTAAAAAACGATCGTCATTATTCCTGTAACCCACCCGCTATATTTAGGCTGGTGGGTTACGGATTATAGATAAAAGTATTAATAATAGAAATAACAAATACGGTTATTCCTCATAAATAACATGATAAGCGTGATTGAGATGGAATAATTTAATTAATGGATAAGGAGAAGATAATAAATAAAAATAAGAGGTAATTATTTTCTTGATTTAGCAATTTGTTCTTTTAGCCAATTTTCTACTTCGTGTTTGTACCAACGTGAACTTCGTCCTAGTTTAATGGGTTTAGGAAACTGACCGTCTTTAATGAGTTTATAAAACCATTTATCTGTTAACTTAGTAAATTGAGTAATAAATTTCATATCAACTAATTCATCGTCTAATAAAGAAATAGATTGGGTATTCATAATAATGCTCCTGTCTTTTATCGAAATGAAAAGGCAGAAGTCGTCTCTTAATTTAAGGAAGAGTATGACTTCTATATCATTACTCTTCCGTGTAAAAAATAAATTAATGGGCTTTAATCGCTCCTCTCCAAAATGTTCTTTTTAAATCAGGTATAGCTATTTTTATATTTTTATCAACTTTGCATAAATAATTAATAGTCTTGATTAATCCAGTTCGTAAGTGTTGTTCTTTTCTATTTATCATTCCTATCCCTAATTCTCTATATCGCTCTTTTTGGTAATTACAATTAAAATATAACCCATTTCCTTTTGTAATGATGTTAGCCCAATACTCACCAATCATTTTAGCAATGACAATATCCTTATAAACTTTCTGCCCATTAAAGAAGAATAGCGTATGGTAATGAAAACCTTTATTTCTGCCATATTCCAATTTAATCATATATCCTACACACTGTTTGAAAAGGGGGTGTTGATTAATCGCTTTATAAAGTTTTTTTCGATGCTCTGTTAATAAATTTTTAGTGATTAAATATTTTTTATTTGTTTGATAAGATAAGTCAATACGAATAACCAGTAATTTAGAATGACGATCAAATAGATTATCAATATATTTCTTGCTGCGTGAAAATATTCTATTGGCATTTTGATAAAAGCACCGTTGAGATTTTAGGTGTTCTTTTGAATTTACCTCTTTTATAAATTCATTATAAGCATGGTTGAGTAATACAGATAAAGATTTTTTATCATTAACAAGTAAGGATATTTCACTATTATTTGTTATTTTGTATTTATCTATAATCCGTAATAACACGTCAATCGCAGGGTGCAACTTTTGGTATTTTAATTCTTTATTATAGTAAAGGCTATAAGTCAACTTTAATGCATCTAGAAAAGAGGTGCCTTTTTTAGACATAATAAGTTGTGAGATACCACCTACTTTTTTACATAGGAAGGCAGGTTTGTTTTCTAATTTTTTAGATAATAAATAATTTACATTTTTAATGAGTTCAGTAAGAAAACTACGATCATCAATATCTACTGTGATAATAGTATTTTTACCTTGTCTAATTGAGGATAGTAGCAATAGATTTTTATCATCATGAGTCATGATTATGTTCCTATATTGGTAATTGTCTTCCTAATATAGGCACTATTATTTTATTTTAACTATATCTATGGTGTTTGTTCTAGCGAAGTATTCGGTAGAGATTATATTAATAATAAACACTCCTTCATTATAGTAACAGTGATCCTGATGTGAAATGATAAAAAACCAAGTAGAAAGTAACCAATTTATAGAAATTTTAGAATGAAATTAGAGTAAAAGTTAGTCTTTTAAATATGATTAAAGTTATGTAACATATTGATTTTATATTTTATTGTGTTTTTTATACAACCATAATCACACTATTATCACAACTAATATATCAACTTGATAACGACATGATAATATACAAATTATAATACACAATTTTCTACCTAGTTCTGAGGTGTACTATGAGTAAAAAGAAAAAAAATAGTAAACATAAAAACAGAAGTGAATTGAAAGTTTCTAATGAAATAGAGAGAAGGTTTTATTCAGGAATGATTATTGATGAGTTTAATTATACGCATTGGGAAAATGCGCCAAGAGGGGAAAAAGAAATCAACGATGCGATATTAAAAGAAATACCTGATGAGGTAAAAAGGAAAGAGTTTATTAGACAAGCTAAAGTGAGATTTAATGAAACTAATATTACTTCAGATGCTTATGATTGGTTAAAGGAAGAGCGTTGTTATTGCTTTATCTTTTATACTATCTCTGAGGTTTTAACAAAAAGGCAAATAGAAAAAATAATTAGTTATCGTAAAAACAATAATTGGAATGAATATGATATTAATCGTGATGGAAATGAAGTGTATTATAGAATATTGAGTTTTGAATTAACGCCGTCAACTAAAGATGAATATATAGAGTCAATTAAACTTTTTATATCAAAAGTTGCGAGAGAACGAGAAGAAAAAATTAAACTTATTAATGAACTAAAACAAAGATGGTTATTAATTGAAAATAATGACTATTTAAGTTGGCTTGATGAGAAAGATAAAGAGCAAATAGAATGGGCAAGGAATTACCTTAAAAAATATAATGATAGATTCCTTTTCTTTGATGCTTATCGTTTTGCTTCTCCGCTTGTACAACTGAAATCTTTCTTTGACACATGGAATATCAGAGTACATGAAAGAAAAGAGTTGTTAGTTATAAAAATGAAAAAGGCTTGGGCACAGGAAAAGTATAGAGAGAAGATAAAAGATAAAAAAATAATCAATGCTTATATTCCAATTGATACTAAAGAGAAGTTAGATATGATGGCGAAAAGAGATAACAAAAAAATGAATGAGTTTTTAATATATTTAATTGAAAAAGAGTATGTTGGAAGAGGACATAAAGGAAGGTGATTAAATCAAAAAAATCTTAGTTATATATTAACCACTCGAAGCCAAATAAAGGCTTTATCATTGAAACGACACATCCTGTCGTTTCAATCTTTTTTATTGTTTGAAAATAATAATTTTGCCTGTCATACCCTGTCAGTGAGGTGTTTTATAGTAACGTCATCTTAATTAAATGAGGACACAAAAGATGGCGAACTATCGTATTGATGCAGACTTATCTTTTATTGGGCAATGCAGTAATGAAGATTTATCATTACTGCTATCGGTATTAACACACGATATTAAAGACGGTGAAAAACGTTGGTCTGAAACATTAACCAACACCCCTGAATATCAACTCTTTTATCCTGACCATCAAAAGTATTGGCCTGCCATTTGTGCAGAATTACAAACTTATGGTGCTAACAGTTTAGTGAGTTTATTTCGTGGTAATAAAGGTGTGTTGTATCGTGAAATATTAACGGATGTCTGTGATAAGTTGGAGGTGAATTACGCTAAAAATAGTGAAACAGAAATCATTGAATTAAATCTTTTATTAAAAGTTTTTGAGAAAAGCTTAGATAAAATGACAGAGGAGGAATTAAAAAAATTAGCTCAAGAGTTACAATTAAATCTGACCAACCCTACCCCGCAACTGATATTAATTGCCATGCAAGCTGCCATTAAAACATCCGGTTTTGCAGCTTTAGAATTAGCGACGTTATCGGCCATCAGTGTCATTAACGCCTTAGGCGGTATCGCGACATTTGGGACTCTTTTCGCGGCTCAGCGAGCATTGGCATTTATCGCAGGACCGATTGGATTAGCGCTAAGCTCAGCTTGGTTATTATCTGATATTGCAGGCCCTGCCTATCGTGTCACGGTGCCGGCGTGCATTATCGTGGCTTATTTACGCCAAAAACACCTTTCTTGCGACTAAGTTGGCTTTTCATTGGTTGCTTTAACGGAATAACGTCTATGTCATCATCTCAACATCGGCATGACCGTTTGGCACAACGGTTGGCCTTTATTATTACCCAGTTGTTTAAAGGAGAAATCTTATCCTTAAAAGGATTAGCACAAGAATTTAATGTGTCAGTACGCACTTTACAACGTGACTTTAATGAACGGCTTATTTATCTCGATTTGGACTATAAAGCAGGATGTTATTGGTTAGCAAAATCACAACGTTTTTTTAGAACCGATAAAGACATTCTGCAATTTGCGTCGATGACGAGCATGGTGCCATTCTTTCCTTCACTGGATAGAAAGCTTATTTCGGTGTTATTGGACACTGAAGAAGCACCGCCTTATCTGATTTATCATGAGGCTCCTCAGCATTCGCCCTCGTTGTTTGGGGCGTTTGCAGTATTAACTCAAGCCATTATTGATAAACGCTGTATTCAGTTCTTGTATTGCGACACCACGATAAAAGGTATTGCACCGTACAAACTGATTTATTTTGACGGTCATTGGTATTTTTGCGGTGTGAAGGTGAAAAATAAAACCATACAGGTTTTTTATCTTAAAGAAATGAGTGATGTGTTTGTCACTCAACACACTTTTATTAAACAACAGGAGGTAGAGCAATTAATACAGCAACCGCAGTTTATTACGGCACTTCCTCATTTTCACTATATCAAAACACTCATGATGTCTTCTTAATTTCGGGGTGTCATAAGGAATAATTTATGTCTTCGTTAAATAGAAGTATTGCAAGTGTATTAGGAACACTTGCAACACTGTATCTCGCTTATCAAGCCCAAGCACGTTGTGAAGTAAATATGTCACACAATGATACCCCAACCAGCGTACAGCGTGCTGTACGACTGATAATGTCCTTTATCACTGTGGTCATTATTGGGGGTTTATCTGACGCCATCATTAAAGCCACCTTCTCTTCTTTATAAGTGTTTTTGATTATCGGATTAATTATTTTATTAATTAAGGAGTTTTATTATGTTTAAGAAAATTGGTTTATTCATGATGAGTGCGGTGATTATTCCTTCCGCAAGCGCACTTTATTTACCCGGTGAAGTTCAACCAGACCGTTATACCTATTATTTAACCCCCGAATTTGCTCAACAATTAAAAGTCGAAAATGATAAACGGGAAGGGAAATGGCGATTGGGCTTACCGGCAGGACAATTAGTCTCAGAAACCAATTGGCAAAAAGCGGCAAACAAACCTGCGCCCAAAGCAATTACTTGCATCAGTAGTATTTATTTTAATGAAGGAGCACAAGCTAATTGGTTAAAAATAGGGTGTGTGGACAACCAAGGCCTTGAATATAGTGCTTCACGTCAATGGCCATCAAAATCGATAGCCACTAAGGTCTGTAAAGTGGGTGAGCCTCAATGCGGATCATTTTTAGTATTAGAATCAGATACATGGTCAGGTCCTCAATGAGTTAATGTATATTAATCCATTTCGTCGCTCTATTTTATTAACTAACTCGCCACTCCTATTGAGTGGCTTTTTTTTGAGGTTTTTCTATGTCGTTATGTCGATGGGTAGCCCAAGCCAGTGGGGCATTGGTGGTCTTAGCTTCTGCTTACTGTGCTCAAAAGGCAGTGGATGAAGCATTACAACAATGCCCTGAACTCAGTAATGATAACCGTCAAACCGCACGCTTAGGCGCGGCTTTCACTTGTGCTGTTATCGTAGGCAGTGTAGTGGATAAAAGTATACAAGCCCTTTTTAAACCCTAACTATCGAGATAGAGGGTAGATTTTACTCACTCTTGATTTGCCTTCATTAACATTTTAACCCCGATTAACGAGGCTAATCACGCCTCGTTTTTTATGCCCTCAACAAGGAAATTGATAATGTCTTCACTTGAACAAATTATTTCTAAAGAAGTCCCATTACGTCATCGTGATAATTTTTGGTTTCAGCACTTTGGTACTATTCCACAATGGTTAAAAATAGAATCGGTTATCTTTCACACCCTCGACCAATTATGTCCTGACTATCACGGGGGTTTTTGGTCGTTTTGTACCTTATCGAATCAAGGGGCTTATCTTTACCCTGATTTATCGGAAGAGCACATGCTTTTAATCAACTCTCATAATGGGCATGAAGCGCAGGTTTCTCCTCAAGCGATGGGGATTGTCGTGTGTTTATTGGTTTTTAGTGTGTGGTCATTTAAAACAGAAAGCGAGGTGATGTGCGAACGTTTTTATCAACTACGGGATTTTGCTTCACAGCACCCTGAAGCAGAGGCCATCTTCTACCTAATTGATTAATCTATTTTACGCATTTTACGCTTTCCTCGCTCCTATATTTACCCCGTTTTCTTATTCTCTATCTGCATTATTTCACTGTATTTAACGTATCTAACTAATAAATTATTTAAGGATTGATGATGAGTCGATTAGCCTCACGCTTTGGGCGTGCCAATAGTATTCGTCGTGAACGGCCATTAACGATGGAAGAATTATTTTGTACCGTACCCAGTGTTTTCTCTGAAGAAAAACATGAGTCGAGAAGTGACCGTTATACCTATATCCCTACCATTACATTACTCGATAGCCTTCAAAAAGAAGGATTCTATCCGTTCTTTGCTTGCCAAACTCGTGTACGTGATACCAGTCGGCGAGAGCATACCAAGCATATGTTACGCCTACGTCGTCATGACCAAATCACAGGAATCCAAGTGCCTGAAATTATCTTACTTAATAGTCATGATGGCTCAAGCAGTTATCAAATGTTGCAGGGCTTATTTAGAGCTGTGTGTCAAAATGGGCTAGTGTGCGGTGATACCTTCGGTGAAGTGCGTGTACCGCACAAAGGTGATGTTGTAGGAAAAGTAATTGAAGGAGCCTATGAGGTATTGGAAACCTTTGATTCGGTGGCAGAAAAGCGCGAACAGATGCAGTCACTATTGTTACCGCCACCAGCACAACAAGCCTTGTCACAAGCAGCTTTAACTTATCGTTTTGGTGAGGAACATCAACCGATTACCGAGGAACAAGTATTACAACCTCGTCGTTGGGAAGATAAGAAAGATGATCTGTGGACTGTGTACCAACGTTTGCAGGAGAATTTAATCAAAGGCGGATTATCGGGTAGGAACGCTAAAGGCAAGCGAGCTCGCACACGTTCGGTGAATGGGATTGATGGGGATATTAAATTGAATAAGGCGCTATGGGTGATGACAGAAAAGATGTATGAGTGTTTTGATAATAAAAGATATATTTAGGAACATTTCAGATAAAAAATGGATTAGATGAAAGTTTAATCCATTTTTTATAAATTTAATTAGATACATTAGTCGCGATTAGATAGATGATACAGATTATATGCTTCTAGTAATGCATTGTGTAAGGACGAAAAGCCTTTTTGTTTTTCTCCCTTATTATTAACAGTAAAATTCCAAATTCTTCCATCTTGTGAGTCAGGTGTGTATTCGAATCTTTTATAAGGAGAGTTAGTATATGCTTCAATATACTTATTGAAATCCTTATTTTCATAACGGCTTTCAATACCTGATGTCATATCTTCAGGATACCAAATACCTCCACGATATAAAGTTTTTCTAATTTGTGCAGGAAGTACTCTGCCTGAGCGTAATTTTTCTATTAAATTATCGTCAAGACTTATACCAGTAAAACTAACTCTAGATGTTGCCTCACTTAAGTCATGTAAAAATTTAAATATCAATTTTAAGTCATCACGACACTTATCATAATTCCAACGTTGGAATTCGCATACTTCATACTTATCAAATGATATTCCATCAATTTCTTGTGGATAACTAAGGATAAAACCAATATCTAATTGATTTTTATTGTCATCGTTTTGTTCAGCAACATGAAAGTCTAGTCCATGTCGTTTGATAATAAAGATATTGATACTACCATGAGTTATTCTTCTGGATAAAATAGTCGTAGCCAGTCCTTCTGGATTTTTATACCACGTTAAATTCCTATGATAATAAATATCTGCATGTGTACCATCTAGCCATTTTATGTTTACACCAAACCATGAAGCGATATCGTTGAGCATTTCAGGAGTGATCAGATCAAGAATAGCATCTTCAGATTTTAACTTAGATAAGGTAACACCATATTTTTTTAACATACGACTCATATCTAATGGAGTTATGTTGTGGCTTTCAAATACAGTTGTTATTCTTTCATAAATTGAGTTTATTTTGTTTTTTTGAGGTTGTGATTCAATTTCCACAACTCCATCAATAATTAAATTTATGACTTGAGAAACTGAAATTCCTAATACTTCACTCTGTGCTTGTAAATAACTTCTAGTCTGAGGTTTCAATCTTATGGACGTTATTTCTTTTTTGCTGTTCTCATTTTCTTGCTCCAACTCCTTACTTCTAGCGTTATCATTTCCCAAGGAAATTAATGATTGTATTAATTTTGTCAGCGTGTACATAAAATGACCTTATGAATTACGTTAGATTACAAATGAGTTATATCACCGGAGATGGCAGTATGCAAGTCAAAGTGTAATACATACGAATACTTTAATGCTAATGCAGTAATAGCACGTTTGCATGGTTGTTGCTGTAATAAGATATTTATATAATTAGCACTTTTGGTACTGCTTTTAATTTTTCTAAATTCGTACCCAAAAGCCTTAATTTGTTGAGTATACATTTAAGTATACAAAAAATTCTCTATAAATTTATATCAAATAAAAACAATGTATTGTCTATAAAGTACGAGTCCGGCCTTCGCACCATAAGAACATCAAGGGACGTCAACGGACGTCTTTTTTTGTATCTAAAATCCCTGTTTTACAAGGCTTTTCCCCACTTTTTAGTCTTCCCAAGTATACTAAGGTCAACCCACATCAAGTACCTATTGTTGGTATATGTGTTGGTATCTCTCGATTCGATAATAGTTTGTACCAACGCAAGGTGATAAATCATGGCTCTTACTGATGCTAAAGTCAGGGCTGCCAAGCCTTTGGATAAATCGTATAAATTGACCGATGGTGATGGTATGCACTTGATGGTACATATCAACGGCTCAAAATATTGGCGTTTACAGTATCGCTTTGGCGGTAAGCAAAAAATGTTGGCTCTGGGTGTTTACCCTGATATTTCACTCGCAGAAGCCAGAGAGAAAAGAGATGCTGCCAGAAAGTTAATTGCTAATGGATTTGATCCCAGCGAAAAACGCAAAGAAGTGAAAGAAGAGCAACAAAAGGAATTTAATACCTTTGAGAAGGTTGCTCGTGATTGGTACGCGACCAATAAGGCGCGGTTTTTTAACTAACTCGGTGTTTCCTGTTGCTCAATGTACTGGCGGATAATGGATATTGGTGCGCCACC
>PPYE01311247.1_pt1 | contig 44881 bp, 43 predicted proteins | sample 1559881 | NCBI WGS metagenome assembly PPYE01 (sample SAMN08240022, study PRJNA423297) | Human gut metagenome, whole genome shotgun sequencing project.
AGGCGCAGGTGGCTTCGATGAAACGGACGAATGCCCAGCAGGCCGAAACGAACGCGCTCCAGAGCCAGGAGATCGCCGAGATGAAAGCTTCGCAGAAGGAGATGCAGGAGCGGATGGAACGTCTGGAGCGGCTGCTGCGCGCTTCGCGGAAGCTTAAGTAAAAACGGAAACGAGAACTGCCGCGGAAAAATGCAAAAGCGAAAAGTATGACGCCGCTTTTGCGGCGGAGAAAAAACGGAAGCGGCATAAGAAAAAGGCACGGCGATCGATGAACTGATCGCCGTGCCTTTTTCATTGAATCGTTTGATGCTGTCGTTTTTGGGATCACTGACGGGAAGCGGCGATGATCACGGCGCCGCGGGGATCGAACGAGGCCCGGGCGCTGGCGCCGTCGGCGCGGATCTGGGTGCCGGGCAGGAAGGGAACGGACAGGCTCAGGACAGAGCGCGGATCGCCGATCGCCAGCTCGGCGTGGTAGTCGAGGCGGTCGCCTTCGAAGAGGCAGCGCGAAACGCGGATCGGCAGGCTGTTCTCCTGCCCTTCGAGGCTGAGGTTTTCGGGGCGCACGATCAGCAGGGCGTTCTCGCCGATTTGCGGCGGGTTTTGCTTGCCGAGGCGCGCTCTGACCCGGCAGCCCGCGATTTCGAAGACGCCGATGTCGCCCTCGGCCGCGGCGAGGACGCCGGAGATCAGGTTGGCCTGGCCGATGAAATCGGCGACGAAGGGCGAGGCGGGATCGGCGTAGATGTCCATGGGCGTGCCAACCTGCTCGATGCGGCCGCGATTCATAACCATGATGCGGTCCGACATGGTGAGAGCTTCCTTTTGGTCGTGGGTGACGTAGAGACAGGTCAGCCCCAGCTCCTGCTGGATGCGGCGGATTTCCGCGCGCATGTGGATCCGCAGCTTGGCGTCGAGGTTGGAAAGCGGTTCGTCCATCAGCAGCAGTTTGGGGCGCAGCACGAGAACGCGCGCCAGCGCCACGCGCTGCTGTTCGCCGCCGGAGAGCTGGTTGGGGTAGCGGTCTTCCGCTTTTTCCAGCCCCACGAGCGCCAATCCTTCGCGCACTTTTTGGGCGATCTCGGCGCGGCCGAGGCCGCGGACTTTGAGCCCGTAGGCGACGTTCTCGAAAATCTTCATGTGCGGGAACAGCGCGTAGTTCTGAAAGACGAAGCCGATGTTGCGCTCGTTGGCCGGAACATAGGTGATATCCGCGTCGCCCATGAGGATCTGCCCCGAGGTGGGCACTTCGAAGCCGGCGACCATGCGCAGCGTCGTGGTCTTGCCGCAGCCGGACGGTCCGAGAAAGGTGAGAAACTCTCCCGTGTTGACCGAAAGGTTCACGTTCTGCACGGCGTGAAATTCCTCGCCGTCCTTGATGAATGTTTTATTGACATGGTTCAGCGTAAGTGAAACGGACATCAGCGAATTCCTCCCCCCGCACTGCCGGTGCGGCACAGAAGCCGGGCCAGAAGCGCCATCACGCCGCTGGCGATGAAAACGAGCACGATCAGCACGATCGAAAAGGCGCAGGCCTGCGCGAACTGAAGCTCGGTCATACACTCGAGAATACGTGTCGTGATCAGGCTCCAGCGCACGGAGACCAGGAAAATGGTGGCGCTGATCGCCGTCATGGAGTGGATGAACAGATAGCGCATGCCGGCCAATATGGCGGGAAGCACCAGCGGCAGCGTCACCTTGCGGAACGTCCGCGCCGAGGACGCTCCCAGACTTGCCGACGCCTCTTCGATGGAAGGGTCGATCTGCTGCAGCGAAGCGATGACGTTGCGGATGCCGGCGGAGGAGTAACGGAACACGTAGGAGGCGACGAGGATCGAAACCGTGCCCGTCAGCACCAGCGGCTTGTCGTTGAAAGCGATCACGTAGGCGATGCCGACCACTGTGCCAGGAAGCGCGAAATTGAGCAGCGAGACCGTCTCCAGCGTCTTGTGCCCTTTGACTTTGAGGCGTTCGGCGGCGTATCCCACGAGAACGGCGAGCAGCCCGCCCAGCGGCGTGCCGAGACAGGCGATGATCAGCGTGTCCCTGATGGCCTTGCGTCCGAAATTGAACACGTAGGCGTAATTTTCGCCCGTCAGCGCGTTGTTGATGCCCCAGACCTTGACGACCGAGCCCCAGAAAATCAGCGCGTAGATGTAGACGACGAAAATCATCACGAACGAGATCAGGCCGATGATGCAGGCTGTGGGGAACACCCCGGGACCTTTCACGCTGCTGCGTCCGCCGGCCTTGCCCGAAATGGTCACGAAACTTTTTTTGCTCAGCCAGCAGTACTGGATCGCATACACGATCAACGCCGGCACCAGCAACACGAAGGAGAGCGCCGCGCCGCCCTTGAGGTCGTACATGCCCGTGATCTGCAGGTACGCCTGCGTCGGCAGCACGGGGAACGCGTGCCCGGCCAGGACCAGCGGCGTCGCGAAGTCCGCCAGCGAGCAGGCGAAAACGAGCAGAAAGGCGTTCGCCAGCCCGGGAGCCGAGAGCGGCAGCGTCACCGTGCGGAAGACCCGCAGCGGCGAAGCCCCCATCGAGTAGGCCGCGTCCTCCAGATTGGAATCGATGCGGCTGAGGATCGTCGTCAGCGTCATGAACGCAACCGGGTAGAACGTGAGCGTTTCCGAGAGGAACGTGCCCCAGAAACCGTAAAAGTTGAAATTCTCAAGCCCAAGCAGTTTGATCAGAAGGCCGTTCGGCCCCAGCGAGAGCGTCAGGGCGATGCTGCTGGTAAACGGCGGCGAGATCAGCGGCAGCATGGAAATGCCGGAAAGGACGAACTTGAACCAGCCCGGCAGAGAAAGGCGCGTCACCGCGTAAGCGAAAATAAAGCCCAGCGCCGTGCCGGAAACGGCGACGCAGCCCCCCAGCAGCAAACTGTTGACGAGCGCCTGCCGATCGTACCAGTTGGTGAGGACCGGGGCAAGGTTGGCGAGAGTGAACCTGCCGTCGACCCAAAACGCGATCCACAGCAGACGAAAGGCCGGGTAAACCACGAAAATCCCCAGAGCGATCCAGAGCGCGGCGACGACGGCCCGTGCCGCGGGATCCAGCCGGGGGCGGGGAGAGAGACCGTGTGTCAAAGTTTTCACCTGCTTCAGTCGAAAAGTCGTCTCCAGACTGCGCCGGCCGGGCGACAGCCTGCAAAAACGTCAAAAAAAGGGGCCCCGCAAGGAGCCCCCGATAAATTGGCAGCGCTATTTGATAACTTCGTTCTTCCAGCGCTCCACGAACTCGTCGCGCTTGACGCCCTTCCAAGCCACATCGGTCTCGACGAGATTGATCGCGTTCAGATCGAGCAGCGGATTGTCGGTCGTGACGTCGGTGCGGGTGGGAACGTAGTTGATCTTGTTGGCGACGATGAAATCGGCGAAGCTCTTGCTGACCATCCAGTCGGCGAACTTCTTGGCGTCTTCCAGATTCTTCGCTCCGTGCACGACGCCGCAGCCCTCGATGCCGTAGGATACGCCGTCCTTGGGATAGCTGATCGTCACGGGGTAGCCCTGCTGCTGGATGTCGAGCGCGTCGACTATGTAGAAAATACCGGAAGCGCACTGGCCGGTCGCGATCGGCATGGCGCCGCCCGCGCCGCTCTTCGTGTACATCTGGATGTTGGCGTGAAGCTTCTTCTGATACTTGAAAGCCTCGTCTTCGCCCATAATCTTCACCAGAGAGAAGATCCGCTCCGTCGCGGTGCCGGACGTGCGGGCGTCGGCCATCTGCAGGCCGTTCTTGTACCTGGGATCGAGCAGATCGTTCCAGGTCGCGGGAGCCTGCATCTCGTTCTTCTTGAGGAAATCCTCGTTCGTGAGGAAGCACAGCGGGATGATGCCGATGCCCGTCCAATAGCCGTCCGCGCTGCGGAATTTGGCCGGAATGGCTTCAACGCCCTTGGGAGAGTATTTCTCGAAGACCCCCTGCGCGACGATGGCCTCGTACGTGTCGGCCGGGCCGCCGATCAGCACGTCGACCTGAGGATTGTTCTTCTCGGCCTCGAGGCGCGTCTTGGCTTCGCCGGAAGACAGGCGCAGGAAGTTGACGTGGATCCCCGTCTCCTGCTCGAACGCCTGAGTCACCTTGGAAACGTACTTCTCCGGCATGATCGAGTAGGCGTTGATCTCCGCCGCGCTTGCGGGCAGAGCCGTCAAGCCCAACAACAGAACGAGTGCAGCAAATTTTTTCATCACCGAAACATCCTTTCCGAAATAATTGAGATGAGACGCCAGGTGGAACGCAAACATTATAGCGCAGATAGTCAGTGATTCCAAGTGAGGCCCCACAGATAAAAACGTCCGTAAAGCCGAAGCGGGGTGAAGGGAGACTGTTCGTTGGAGAGCTGTTGCAATTTTCGCCTTTGTGAGCGAAAATCATGAATGAGCGACGCGCATAGAGGCGCAGTCGGAATTTATGCAATCACAGTTAAATTGTATTTTTAAGGAGGAGTTTTCATGAAATTGTTTTCTGTTGCAAAGCGTCTTGCGTTCATCGGGATCTGCTCGTTGGCGCTGAATGCCGGCGGCTTGGGGACGGACGGCTGGGCCCGCACGGTCGAGTCGATGAACTTCACCTACGTGCAGTCTCCGCTGAACGTGCCTTCCATCGTCGAGAAAGCGCGGGGCAGCTTCGCCTCGTATTTCAAAGATCTGGGGCTGCCGGTGAACTACGCCAATCTGACCGCCGGCCCGCAGCAGACAGCGGCGCTCGCTTCCGGCGACCTGCAGATCCTCAACGCCGTCGGCGGCACCTCGGTCATCCTCGCGGCGGCCAACGGCGCCGACGTCAAGATCATCAGCATGTACAGCCGCTCGCCCAAAGCCTTCATGCTCTTCTCCAACGACGCGGCCATCGATTCGCCGGCGGCGCTGAAAGGCAAGACCGTCGCCGGACCGAAAGGCACCAATCTTCATGAGCTGCTGGTCGCCTACCTCAAAACCGGCGGTCTGACCATCGACGACGTCAAATTCGTCAACATGGGGATCCCCGCGGCGCTGGCCGCCCTCGAAGGCGGCACGATCGACGCGGCGCTGCAGGCCGGCCCCAGCGCGTACAACTGCATGAAGTCGGGCAAGCACCTGATCACAAACGGCGACGGATTGATCGCGGCGCTCATCGCCACGGCCACCAGCCAGAAATTCTACGACGAGAACAAGGAATTGGTCGAAACGTTCGAGAAAGCGCAGCGTTCGGTCCTGCAGTTCATCGCCGAAAATCACGACGAAGCCGTGAAGATGACGGCCGAAGCCACCGGCCTGAGCGTGGAAGCCGTGGAGGAAATGTTCCCCATGTACGATTTTTCCATGGACGTCTCCGAAAAAGACGTCGAAGACCTGAAGAAAACGGAGCAGTTCCTGCTCGACAACGGCATGATCGACAAAGAAATCGACGTGAAGACGCTTTTTTTGAAGCGCTGAGGTATGGACGACAAAAAAAGGACTGCTTTTCAGCAGTCCTTTTTTTGTCGTCCTGAATTATAACAACGGCGGAATCGTGAAACTTAGAGATACACCCCGCGCATTTCCGTGGCGTCGGCGACGCGCTTGATGGCGGCGAGGAACGCCGCGCGGCGCATCTTCACGTTGTGTTCCTGGGCGTAATCCCAGACCTTCTTGAAGTTGTCCTTCATGATGCTCAGCAGACGGTTGTTGTAGTCCTCTTCGGACCAGAAGAAGCCGCCGAGATCCTGGCACCACTCGAAGTAGGAGCCGATCACGCCGCCGGAGTTGGCGAGGAAATCGGGAACGACGAGGATGCCTCTCTGATCGAGGATCTTGTCTCCCTCGGGCGTGGTGGGGCCGTTGGCGCCTTCGACGACGTACTTGGCCTTGATGTCGCCGGCGTTCTTTTCGGTGATGACGCCTTCAAGCGCGCAGGGCAGGAACATGTCGCAGTCGCACGTCTGGATGGAATCGATCATCTTGACGCCAGGTTCCTTGTCGAGGCCGGTCAGGAGTTTCTTGGGATTGGAGGCGATCAGTTTGAACGCCTTGGCGATGTCGATGCCGTTCTCGCTGTAGTAAACGCCGGTGATGTCGCTGATGGCGACGATTTTGGCGCCGGCTTCGGCGAGGGTCTTGGCGGCGAAGGAGCCGACGTTGCCGAATCCCATCACGGCGCACTTCATGCCCTTGATGTCCTTGCCGAGGGCCTTCATGAACTCGATGGCGCAAGTGGCGACGCCAAGGCCGGTGGCCGCGTTGCGGCCCTTGGATCCCCAGAGCGGGATGGGCTTGCCGGTGAAGATCGCGGGTTCGAGACGGCCGCGCATACGGCTGATCGTGTCCATGAACCAGGTCATGACCTGACCGTTGGTGTTCACGTCGGGGGCGGGAACGTCCGTCCAGGCGCCGACGACGGGTTCGATGCGAGCCGCGTAGGTGCGGCTCAGGCGCTCGAGTTCCTTCTTGGAGAGCTTCAGCGCGTCAACGCGCACGCCGCCCTTGCCGCCGCCGTAGGGGATGCCGGCCAGCGAGCACTTCCAGGTCATCATGAAAGCGAGGGCTTCGCATTCGTCGAGGCAGACGTCCTGGTGGAAACGCACGCCGCCCTTGGCGGGACCGACGGCGCTGTTGTGCGCGACGCGGAAGCCCTCGAAGACCTGGATGGAACCGTCGTCCATTTCAACGGGGACGGAGACGCAGGTCTTGCGCTCGGAATGGGCGAGAATGTCGGTAATGCCCTCGTCAAGCCCCATTTCCTCAGCAGCGCCGTAGAAGTTCTCGAGTGCCGTGCGAAGGAGTACATTGTCAGACTTACGCTTTACCAAAGCCATAGCAAAACACCTCCTGAGATTTAGCGGTAAAATACCGCTTCGAACCGAACACATGCCACACAAATCACAATTTCATTTTAACACTCTTTCCTTGTGAGTCCAGTGCATTTATGTGTATACAAGCCTTGCGCATAAGTTATGAATGGGGATCGGCACTGTAATTATTGCTATTTACTGATTTTAGATGAAAAATAACTATATATTATCCATCTTTTTGCTTGGCGGCGATAAATATTTATAAAGCCTTTAATGTATCTTTGGACGACGCACGCGAAAGCCGCCGGGAAAATTTCGAAGCGTCCGTTCTGTCGCGGCTCGAAAAAGCCGGGCGAATGCGGGGCATTCGTCCGGCCAGGGAAATATTTTTTCGAGTTTGGGGCGGGGGAGTAGTGCGAGCACGCAAGACGACAGCGCACCGTCGGACAGGAACGATCATGCGAAAGATTTTTGGCGTCCGCTAATCCTGTGCGCGGAAAAAAAGCGCCGCCTTTTCTTTGGCGCGATTTTGCGGCGTGTGGCAGTTATAGACGAACGCCGGCGGAATATTGCGGAGGACGAACGAGATTCGGACCGATTCGAAAAGGTGGCAGAAAAGACGGTGCATTTGTCGGGAATACTGATAGGCGATGAATTGTCCGTTGGGTTTCAGGCACGCTATCACGCCCTGGAGAATTTTGCCGGAAACTTCTTTTGGGAGCGTCGTCCAGGGAAGGCTGGAGATGACCACGTCCAGCGAGCCTGGCCTGATGACCTGCGCGAGGTCGCAGGCGTCGGGGAACACGGCGATTTTAAGCCTGTTTTCGATTTTTTCGCGCAGTTTTCGGTCCAGCTCGAAGACGGAAAGGCCGGCGTTGGGAGAAATTTTTCTGAGCAGTGCTTCCGTCACGACTCCGGTGCCGGCACCGAGTTCGGCAACGTTGGTTACCGTGCCCCAGTCCGTGAGCTTGAGCATCTCCTGAACGAGAAAGTGAGAGCTGGGGGCGACGCTGCCGATCTGTCCCGGCTGCGCGATAAAACGGCGCAGGAAAAGCAGAGTGCTCCATCGAGGAAGCAGGGGAATCGGTTCTTTATCCATGGAAAAGGCCTCCGAATTGTCATGAAAAGATGAACGGGGCTTTGTGAAAGTCGTTCCGTAAAATGTGAACAATATTGTATCATAGATCTGCGGGCTCCATGAGGCGAAATGTCGACGGCGTCGTGCGGCGCTAAGAAAAACGCAGGCTTAAATATAAAACAGTTGACGCTTCCCGCTGTAATTTCTAAAATCAAACTCTCCATTTATTGAACGTTATTACGGAGGTGCCGGGATGGATCTTGTCGTAGCGTTTGTCTTTTTCGCTGGGGCGATGGCGGTGGACCTCGGCTGTGATCTGCCCATGTTCTGGGCGATGATCGCCGGCTATTTCGCTTTTGTCGCCGTGGGGCTGCGCCGGGGGTACACGCTTGGGGGGCTGTTGAAAATGTCATGGTCGGGCGCAAAAGATTCGCTGATCGTCGTTCGCGTCTTGCTGTTGATCGGCGTGCTGACGGGGCTGTGGCGTTCGGCGGGAACTTTCGCTTTTCTGGTAACGTGGGGAATGCGCCTGATCAATCCTTCGCTGTTCATCCTCGCTGCCTATGCGCTGTCGTGCGGATTGTCCTACGCCATCGGCACGTCGTTCGGCGTTGCCGGCACTCTCGGCGTTGCCCTGATGGCTTTGGCGCGCGGCGGCGGGGCCAATGAACTGGTCGCCGCGGGAGCGATCATGTCGGGCATATACTTCGGAGACCGCTGTTCGCCGGCCTCGTCCTGCGCGAATCTTGTCGCATCGTTGACGGGGACGGAGCTTTACGACAATATCAGGCTGATGATGAAGACTTCTCTGGCGGCGGTGGGATGTTGCGGGCTGTTCTATTATCTTCTTTCCCTGGCCTATCCGATGCCGCGCGCCGACAGCGGCATGATCCTGTCCTTGGAAAAGAGTTTCGATTTGACGCTGTGGGTGATCGTTCCCGCGATTATCATGTTCGTGATGCCGCTGTTGAAAGTGCGGTCGCTTTATGCTTTTCTTGCCAGTATCGCGTTTGCCTGGGGCTGCACGGTGTATTTTCAGCACGCGTCTTGGGGCGACTCGCTTCGATATGCCGCCTTGGGGTTCTCCGCCGAGCCGTGTTCCGCGGCGGCTCTGTTCAACGGCGGTGGGCTGATGTCCATGCTCGACATGTGCGCCGTCCTGTTTATTTCCGGGACCTATTTGGGAATTTTCGACGGCACGCATATGCTCGACGGCCTTCAGGGACGCCTTGCCGGCCTTATGCGCCGAACGAGTTCCTTTGCCGCTTTGACGCTGGTCGGCGTTCTTGCTAACGGGATTTTCTGCAATCAGACGATTGGCGTCATGATGACGGCTCAAATGATGAAGAGGCCTTATGAACGCGCAGGGCTTGGTCGTACGGAGCTGGCCCAGGACATCGCCAATTCCACGGTGGTGACGGCGGGACTGATCCCCTGGTGTATCGCCAGCTCCGCGCCGCTGGCGATGCTGGAAGTCTCGGCGCGGGCTCTTCCGTATGCCGCGTATCTCTATTTGCTCCCGCTTTCCTACGCGCTGACGAAAAAGATCTGGTTCAAAAGTTAACCGTTCCGGAGAACGAGAATGGCTGACGAAGCTGTTCTCGTTCCGCCGTCGTCCGGACGAGACGCGTTCGTGTAGGCGCGCGCTGGATTCAAAGGGGCTGACTCGTAACTTGCAATGTGTTGTTTATGTGCCGTTCGCCTTGCGTTTTTTCCGGATTGAGCTATACTGCGCTATGCAATTTGAACGCATATTCTCCGTTCCTGCGCATCGGACAGGCGAAGAAAACGTTTTGCGATATCATTTCGCTCAGGAGGCATAACATGGACATCAGAGCTTGGGCGGCGTTATCCATCTTTGTCGGTGTCATCGTCGCGATCGCCAGCGGTAAAGTGAAATCGACGACCGCCACGTTGCTGGGCGCCTCGGTAATGGCGCTGAGCGGCCTTCTTTCCGGCGACCAAATCGTCGCGGCGATCGACCATAACACAGTCGGTCTGCTCGTGGGCATGATGATCGTCGTGGGGATTCTGTCGAAGTGCGGCGTGTTCCAGTATATCGCCGTCAAGGCCGTGAAGGTGACCGGCGGCCGGGGCAGCTTGATCCTTTGGTCGATCTCGTTTATCACGGTGCTCCTTTCGGCGTTTCTCGATAACGTCACGACGATTCTGCTTGTCACGCCGGTTGTTTTGTCGCTCTGCGACCTGATTGGCCTCAAGCCGCTTCCGTTTTTGATGATGGAGAGCTTTGCCTCGACCATCGGCGGCACGGGAACGCTGATCGGCGATCCGCCCAACATGATCATCGGCTCCATTGCCGGACTCTCGTTCAACGACTTCATCAGAGTGATGACGCCTGTCGCCCTGATTGTCTGGGGGCTTGTGACGCTGTATATGGAGCGCTGCTATCGCGCCGAACTGAACGCGGTGAACGCGGAGGCGACGGCCCGCCTGAACCAGGTCGACGAGTCGAAGCTGATCACCGACCGGCGGCTGATGGTCAAGGCGCTGATTGTCATCTTCTTTGTGCTCGTCGCGTTCGTGCTGCAGAAGCAAATCGCAATCGAGCCCTCGGTTTCGGCCCTGACGGCCGCGGCCGTGCTTCTGATCATCACCGGCATCGACGACGTGACGATCATCCGCGACGAAGTGGGCTGGACGACGATCATTTATTTCGTCTCGCTTTTCGTCATGGGGGGCGGTCTGCGCGCCACCGGCGTGATCACCGCCATGGCGCACGGCATCGCGGCGATTTTTTCGGGTTCGCAGTTGTTGATGGCTCTGGGGATCCTCTGGGTTTCGGGCATTGCCTGCATCTTCATCAACAGCGCGGCTTTCGCGGCGATCTTCGTCTACGTCGTCGCGGAAATCGCTTCGGCGACCGGCATGCCGGCGACGCCGCTGTACTGGGCATTGGCTTTGGGCGCCTGTCTCGGCGGCAACGGCAGCTACCTCGGCGCGGCCGCCAACGCGGTGATGGCCGATCTGGCCGTGAAGAACAACATCGGCATTTCCTTTGGATATTTCATGAAGATCGGGCTGCGCGTTGTGCTGATCTCTCTGGTTGTTTCTTCCGCGGCGGTGTACGTAATCTGTAAATTGTCGTAAAATCATGGTGCGGGGAGATATCATCTTGAAATCGATCGTAAGGGGCTGAGTATTGTGAAAATTGGCGAGTTGATGGACCGCGACCTCACGGCGCTGCACGAAGAGAACACCGTGGCGGAAGCGATCGAAACGCTTTTGCGGCATCACATGACGGGCCTTCCGGTGCTCGACGACGACTGCCATGTCCTTGGTTTCGTCAGCGAAGAGGACGTCATCAAATCCGCGCTGCCGGATTATGTCTCCAAGCTCCCCTCTTCGGCGTTCCTGCCCGATTACGGGCAGTTCTCCGTGCGTCTGGCCGCGGTCGGCGCCAAGCCGGTGAAGGACATCATGCACCGCGGCTGCATCGCCTTTGATGTGGACGACGCGGATTTCGTCGTCGCGGCGGAAATGATCCGCAGACACATCAAGGTCGCTCCCGTCCTCAAGGACGGCGTGATGGAGGGCTATATCAGCCGCGCCTACCTGATCAAGAGGATGATGCGCGCGGCGAAACCCGGAAGCGACGCGGAAGTTTTGGACGATCAGCACTGAATGCGAAAAAGGGAGGTCCGCGGCGGGCCTCCCTTTATGCGTAATTCTGTATCTGGTGTAGAATAGGCGCGAAGGTCGTTCGAAACGGAGGCGGAAAAACGGTGGATGAAAAACTGAAAATCTTGAAGCGGTATTTTGGCTACTCTTCCTTCCGTCCCGGCCAGGAAAAAACGATCGACGCGCTGATCGGCGGGCGGGACACCTTCGCCGTGATGCCGACCGGCGCGGGAAAGTCCATTTGCTATCAGATCCCGGCGCTTTTGGGGCGCGGCGTGTCGCTGGTCGTCTCGCCGCTGGTGTCGCTGATGAAAGATCAGGTCATGTCTCTTGTGCAGATGGGCGTGAAGGCGGCATATATCAACAGTTCGCTGACGCCGGCGCAGATCCGCGTCGTTCTTGACCGGGCTTGCGGCGGACAGTACAAGATCATCTATGTCGCTCCCGAGCGTCTGCTGACGGGCGGCTTTTTGCAGTTCGCGCGGAACGCGCCGCTCGATTACGTGACGGTCGACGAAGCGCATTGCGTTTCCAAATGGGGACAGGACTTCCGTCCCAGTTATCTGGACGTGAGGACATTCATAGCGAAATTGCCGCGGCGGCCGGTGCTCGGCGCCTTTACGGCGACGGCGACGGCGGAAGTCAGGGAAGACGTCGTCGATCTGCTGGGGCTGGAGCGCCCGTACAAAGTGGTGACGGGATTCGACCGGAAGAACCTCTTTTACGAGGTGCGCCATCCGTCCGACCGCCGGGCGGAACTGTTGCGCATCGTCAGGGACTTCTCCGGGCGCAGCGGGATCGTGTACTGCGCCACGCGGAAAAACGTGGACGAAATATGCGAGATGCTTCGGGAACGCAACATTCCCGCCGCGCGTTACCATGCCGGGCTCGACGACGCCGAGCGCTCGCGCAGCCAGGACGACTTCATCAACGACCGCGTCGGCGTCATGGTGGCGACGAACGCCTTCGGCATGGGCATCGACAAGTCGAACGTTTCCTACGTCGTCCATTACAATATGCCCGGCGACATGGAAAGCTATTATCAGGAAGCCGGCCGGGCCGGACGCGACGGCGAACCGGCCCGGTGCATCCTGCTCTACGGCGCGCAGGACGTGCGCACGCAGCTTTTTTTTATCGAACACATGGGCGAAAATTCCGCGCCGGGCGATCGGAACCAGGACGAACTGCAGGAATTGGCGCGGATCCGTCTGAAAGGCATGATCGATTACTGCTTTACTTCCGGCTGCCTGCGCGCCTTTATTTTGAAATATTTCGGCGAGGAACCGCCGTCCCGCTGCGATAACTGCGGCAACTGCCAGAGAGTTCTCGAACAGGTCGACGTCACGATCGACGCGCAGAAGATCCTCTCCTGCGTGAAGCGTGCCCACGAAGCCTGGGGCGTCAAGGTCATCATGGACGTGCTGCGCGGCAGCAAGGCGGCCAAACTGCACGAGAACGGCCTCGACCGGCTGACGACGTACGGCATCATGGAGGACGTTTGCGAACAGCGTCTGCGCGACATTATCTTCTATTTGGTACAGGAAAAATATCTGGCCAGTTCCGGGGGCCAGTATCCGCGCCTGATCCTGGGCGAAAGGGCCGCGGAAGTGCTGCGCGACCGCAGGAACATCTCGGCGGCGCTGCCGCAGGTCGAGAGCCGGGCCGCCCGCAGCGAAAAGAAGAAGCGCATGCAGGCGCAAATGGTTTCCGGTTCTCAGCCGGAACTTTACGAGCGGCTCAAGTCGCTGCGCTTCGAGATCGCCCGCGCCAAAGGCGTGCCCGCCTTTATGGTGTTTACGAACGCCGCGCTGACCGACATGAGCGAAAAGACGCCGCGGGACATCGACGAATTCCTCGAAGTTTCCGGCGTCGGCGAGCGGAAAGCCGCAGAGTACGGCGAACGCTTCGTCGCCGCTATCAAAGACTGGCTGCGCGAACGGCGGCCGTCCGCGGAAAAATAAGAAACCGATAACGACAGGACGCGCGATGATCCCGGATCATCGCGCGTCCTGTCCGTATGTACGGAGCTTATTTTTCGGCCGCCGCAAATTCCTGATAAAGGGCGCGCCATTGAGACGCGGTCAGCTCTTCGGCTCTGGCCATGGGATCGATCCCGGCCGAGGAAAGGATGGTGGCGATTCTGTCCTTGCCGTATCCGGCGGCCGCGAGATTGTTGGCGAGTTTTTTGCGCCGTTGGGCAAACGCCGCGGCCAGAAGCCGCCGCCACGGAGGGGAAGCGGCGAGGTCCAAATTTTCTTCGAGGTCGATGGAGATGAGCGCGGACCAGACTTTAGGCGGCGGATTGAAAGAGCCGGGCGCGACTTTCATGAGGGTTCTGACCGCGCCCATCTGCTCCAGCGTGATCCCGAGCGGCGAGCGTCCTTTTGTCGCCGGAGGCGCGTTCAGGCGGTCGGCGGCTTCTTTCTGGACCAGCAGGATCAGCCGTTCCAAACGGTGCGGTCCCAGCTCGACGAGGATTTTCCAGATCAGCTCGGTCGTGATGTTGTAGGGGATGTTGGCTAACACCTTGTTGGGCAGCGGAAAAAGCTCCCGCAAATCGGCGGAGAGCGCGTCGCCCCAGAAAATTTCGAAACGGCCGGGGTGCCCGGCCCGGAGCGGTTCCAGCCACGGCGCGAGCCGCCGGTCGATCTCCAGCGCGTGTACGAAGCGGCAGGGGCTTTGCAGGAGCGCCCGCGTGAGCGCGCCCTGCCCCGGGCCGATCTCGAGGACGACGTCCTCGGAGTTCAGCCCGCCGGCCTCGAGACAGCGCCGCGCGACCGCGGGATTGTTGAGGAAATTCTGCCCAAGGCTGATTTTGTTGTTGAAAGTGTTTGTCATGGCCGATCCTGAATGATGAAAAAAGCGGATGCCGAAGGCATCCGCTGGAAATTTCTGGTCGGGACGAGAGGATTCGAACCTCCGACCACCTGAACCCCATTCAGGTACGCTAGCCAGGCTGCGCTACGTCCCGCTCAAGACATTGGGCATTATAGCCCTGCGGTGAAGAAGTGTCAAGCGCCAATTTAAAAAGTTGCGATTTGCCGAATGCGATTTTCAGCAGTGAAAATAATGGGAATCCGATGTAAAATGTTCAGTGCATGTGACAGGGAAAAACTGCGCCGCGCTCCGGGAAATTCTGTGCGTATGTTTTTTGCGTTCTCTCTGTTCATCTTCATCAAATCTGAAATGAGGGGTCGTCGTTGAAATTAGGAATCGTAGGCCTGCCGAACGTGGGCAAGAGCACGCTTTTCAATGCCATCACAGCCGCCGGGGCGGACGCGTCGAATTATCCTTTCTGCACGATCGAACCCAACGTCGGCGTGGTGGAAGTGCCCGATCCGCGCCTCAAGGTCCTCTCCGATATGTTTCATTCGGTCAAGATCACGCCTGCCGTCGTTGAATTCTACGATATTGCCGGTCTTGTGCGCGGCGCCAGCAAAGGAGAAGGGCTGGGGAACAAATTTCTCGCCAATATCCGCGAAGCCAGCGCCATCGTCCAGGTGGTGCGCTGCTTCGAGAATCCCAACATCGTCCACGTGGACGGCTCCGTGAATCCGGCCCGCGACATCGAGACCATTGAACTGGAGCTGATCCTTTCCGACCTGGAGATGGTGGAACGGAACCTCGCCAAGCTGGAGAAACTGGCGAAAGCCGATAAAAAACTGGCTCCCGACCTCGAACTGCTGCGCCGGGCAAAGGCAACGCTCGAAGCCGGCAAACTGGTGCGCACCCTTGCGTTGAACGATGAAGAAAAGCAGCATCTTCGCGGGCTGAATCTCCTTTCCGACAAACCGATGCTCTATGTGGCCAATATCGCCGAGGATGAAATCGGCGCGGCGGCGTTGAACGAGTACGCTCAGGTGGTCTGCGACCATGCGAAGGCCGAAGGGGCGGAGTTCGTGACGATATGCGCTCAGGTCGAAGCGGAGATCGCCGAGCTTGACGATGCTGAAAAGACGGAGTATCTTGAAGCGCTCGGCTTGAAGGAAGCGGGGCTGGACCGTCTGATTTCCGCAGGCTACCGTTTGCTTGGTCTGATTTCATTTTTGACGGCGGGGGAAAAGGAATCGCGCGCTTGGCCGATTCGCAGAGGAACTCTGGCTCCGCAGGCGGCCGGTACGATTCACAGCGACTTCGAGCGCGGTTTTATTCGCGCCCAGATCGTCGGTTATGACGATCTGATCGCCTGCGGCTCGGTCGCGGAAGCGAAAGCGAAGGGGTTGCTGCGGCTTGAAGGAAAAGAGTATGTCATGCGGGATGGCGATGTTGTGGAATTCCGTTTTAACGTTTAAACACGCATAAATTTCACGAAAGGTACGTGGTAAAAATGGCGATGCAGATCAGTCTTGACGAAGTGTTGTCCATGCTTCTTTCGCGCGTTGACGCCATGGCGGTGGCCAACGAAAACATGAAGAGCAAGTTCAACATCCTGGCGCGCGCTCTTTATAAAAAGGGGCTTTTGACGGACGACGACCTCGTTCAGTCGGTGAAGGAGGAGCACAAACTGCTCCTCGACCTCGGCGCCATCAAAGAGATGCCTGCCGATGAGGCGCTCAAATCGATTGCGGACAACATGATTGTCTGGATCAAAAACGATGCCGAGGCTATTCGGAAGAACATGAAGGATTACGAGGCGAAAGTGAAGGCGATGATCGAGGAAGAGGAAAAGAAACCTCGTCTCGACGTGGCTTCTGCCGCCGACTTGCAGCGGCTTGAGCGCATGAGCGGCAAAAAGTCGGGCGGCGGTCTTATTATTCCTTAAAAACACAGGCAAGAGCCGGACTTTTGAAGAAAAACCGTTAAAATGGAGCGGTTCGAGAGGGGAGACGGAAGTGGAAAATTGGGGCCTTCGGATCGTCACGCTGTGGCGCAGCCTGGGAACCCGGAACGGCTGCGTGGCCCTGATCGATGCGCTTCTGTTGAGCCTGGCGGTCTATATAAGCTATGCCTTGAGGTTCTCGATTTTTCTGGAGTATGCGGCGACTTATGGAATCTTTGAGGCGGGGCCGCTTTACGTCGCAGCCGTCATGTTTTCGTTTTATGCCGGCGGGGTCTATCGGGTCTACTGGCTGCAGACGAGCATCGAAGAGCTTCTGATTTTGCTGAAAGCCTACGTGCTGGCTTGCGCCGTGCTGATTGGGCTGTATATTGGAGTCGAGGTTCCGTTCGTGGTGCCGCTGAGCGTTATGGGAATGCTGGTCCTTTGCGGCTTTGCCTTCCTGACGCTGTTGCGTCTTTCATGGCGGGTGACTCTGAAAGGACACAACGGACGTCCGCCGAGGAAGACGCTGATCGTCGGCGCCGGGGAAGCGGGCGCGCTTTTGGCTCGCGACCTGAAACGGCATGATCCTGACTTCAACGTCGTCGGTTTTCTCGACGACGATCCGGCCAAATCGAAGAAGACGATCGCCGGCATTCCCGTTCTCGGGACGCTCCACGAGCTGATCGGCATTGTCGGAGCCGAGCGGATCAGCGACGTTCTGGTGGCGTTGCCTTCCGCCCCGGTTGCCAGAGTCCGCGAGCTTCTGAACGAACTTTTGTCCCTGCAAATTTCCGTCCGCATTTTGCCCTCGCTGCAGGAACTCGCGGACGGCACGGTCACTCTGAACAAATTGCGCAAGGTTCGTCTCGAGGACTTGTTGTCCAGGGATCCCGTCGTGCTTGACACACAGCGGATCGGCCAGCTTCTTCGCGGTCGTGTCGTGCTGATCTCCGGTGCGGGGGGATCGATCGGCGGCGAAATTGTCCGCCAGATTCTGCCTTATGCGCCTGAGACGCTGGTTTTGCTTGGCCATGGCGAGTTTTCGATTTACACTTTGCTGGAAGAATTGCGGGAAAGGGCATGTCAAGTCAAACTTGTGCCGGTAATTGCCGATGTCGCTGATGAAAGAGCGATGGAAGAAGTCTTTTCCCGGTGGCGCCCCGACATCGTTTTTCATGCGGCGGCCCACAAGCACGTGCCGCTGATGGAATGCAACGCCCGCGAGGCGATTCGTACCAACGCTCTCGGCACATGGATTTTCGGCAGGATGGCCGGCAAATATAATGCAAGTCGTTTTGTGATGATTTCCACGGACAAGGCGGTTAACCCGAGCAGCGTCATGGGCGCCAGCAAGCGAATTGCCGAGATGACTCTGACGGAACTGCAAAAAGACTGTCCGCGGACCGCCTACGTGGCGGTGCGGTTTGGCAATGTCCTCGGCAGCCGCGGCAGCGTTGTTCCCAAGTTTGAACGTCAGATCGCGGCGGGCGGCCCCGTGACGGTGACTCATCCCCAGATGAGCCGGTATTTTATGCTCGTCTCCGAGGCTGCCGGTCTGGTACTGCAGACGGCGGCCATCGGTTTGCCGGGGAGGATCTACCTCTTGGACATGGGGAAACCCGTCAATATCGCCGAAGTCGCCCGGACGCTGATTCGCCTGAACGGTTACGAACCGGATCGCGATGTCAAGATCGCGTATACCGGCATTCGCCCGGGCGAAAAGCTCTTTGAAGAACTTTTTTACGATGAAAAACACGTGGAGGCGACCTCACACTCGAAAATCTTCTGTGCGAGAATTTCTCAAGAAGGACACGCCGAAACCGAAGGGATGCTTGGCAAAATCAAAACTCTTCTTGAGAGCCCTGGTATAGTGTCGGCCATTGCGAAGATTGTCCCGGAATATAGAAGTTCGGGCGAAGCGACCGGAGGAAAATGATGCGGGGATGGCGGCGGAAAGCTTTCTCTCTGGCGGAAGTCCTGATCGGCATGACCGTAATCCTCGTGCTTTGTGCCGGGCTTTTCAATGCGTTGCGCACCGAATCCGTTCAGGACCTGGCCGCAAGGGATATGGACGATCTGAGGCAGTGGCTCGATTCGGCCATAATTCGGGCGGATCGCTGGCGGTGCAGTTTTTACTTGAGTATTTATCTGCCGTCAAATTTATCTCAGCCGCATTTCATGATATTGCGCTGGCTTGGCAGACATTCAGGCAGTGCGATAGAGGAGAAATTCAGTGCCAATGCAAAAGTCCGCTGGCGTTTAAATGGAACTCACCGCAATTTCACGTATCGTTGGCAGACCCATACGGTCACGCCGGCGTTCGTAATCACTGCCTGCGAAGCAAACGGGCGGAATACCGGAGAGGCCCTGACGCTGTCCTTGCGGGGTTCGCTCAGGCGCACGAGTTCGCGGTAATATTCGTTATTTTGTTGTTATTATCGAAGAAGATTTTCCTGTCTGGAGGGAATGGCATGGTGATCAGGGAATGGTGGGAGAATCTTATCGCTCCTGCGGTGAGAATTTGGGAGAAAATGATTCCTGTGGCATGGCTTCGCGAGACGTTGGAGACCGTGATCTGGGCGGTTGTTTTGGCCCTGCTTCTGAAGACGTTCGTTATTCAGGCTTTTTGGATTCCCAGCGGCTCAATGCTTCCCACGCTCCTTGAAGGAGATCGCGTTCTGGTTTGCAAGTTTGAATATCTGCTCCGCGCTCCGCGCCGCGGGGACATCTTTGTCTTCAAGTATCCCAAAGATCCCGGCGTCGATTACGTGAAGCGTCTGATCGCCCTGCCCGGCGACAAATTCGAGGTACGGAACGGCATCGTCTGGATCAACGACCAAAAAGTCGACGAACCCTACGTGACGTTCCGCGACACGTACAATCACGCGCCGGTCGTCGTGCCCGAAAAGTCGTACATCGCGCTTGGCGACAACCGTCCGAACTCGGCCGACAGCCGTTATTGGGGCTACGTGCCCGAAAAGAACATCCGCGGCCCCGTGATTTTGCGCTACTGGCCGCTGAACAGGATCGGACTGGTGAAATAATGGCGGGCAGGACGGCGTGGTTCCCCGGGCACATGGCCAAGGGCACCCGGCAGCTGGAAGAACTTCTCGATAAGCTCGACGTGGTCGTCGAGGTCCGCGACGCGCGCGCCCCCGAGCTGACCGCGTCGCCGCTGACGAAAAAATTTGCGCGGCGCAAGCCCGTCTGGATCGTGATGACCAAACGGGACCTTGCGGATAAGGACGTCACGGCGCAGTGGCTCGGTTATTATAAAAATAACAAGCGCGAGGCGTGGGCGTTCGATCTGCTGTCGCGGCAGATCGCGCCTTTGAAGCAGGCCTTCACGCGCTGCAAGCCCCAATATCGCGAGCTGCGGGTCGCGGTCGTGGGGATTCCCAACGTGGGCAAATCGGCGCTGCTGAATTTGCTGATCGGCAAAAAGTCCGCGCCGGTCGGCGGTATCCCCGGCATCACCCGCGGCGTTTCCTGGTACCGCGGCGGCGATTTTCTGGTCGTCGATTCGCCCGGCATTCTCGATCCGCGCTCGGGCGCGGCCATCCAAAGGGCTCTGGCCTGGCTCGGCTGTTCCAAGGCGGACGTGATCGGCGGCTACGACACGGTCGCCTGTTCTTTGATCGATTATCTGCAGCGGCGGGGGCTCTGGCATTTTATCGAAGAGAAGTGGGGCGTCCCCGCCGACCCGGAAGACACGGTGACCGTGCTCGAAGCCGTCGGGCGCCGATTGGGCTGTCTTGTCAGCGGCGGAATGGTCGATTTCACGCTTGCCGGCCGGCGATTTCTCGAATCGTTTTCGGCGGGGAAGCTGGGCAGTTTTTCGCTGGAAAGTCCGACGATGCCGGCGGCCGAAAAACTTCAGGCTCCGGAAGATGGGGATGAAGATGAGTGATTCTAGTGGGAGTTGACGAAGCGGGAAGAGGCCCTCTGGCCGGCCCCGTCGTCGCGGCGGCGGTCGTGCTGACGGAAGCGCAGCGGGAAGACCTGGTCGGTTTGGGGCTTCGCGATTCGAAAAAAATGACGCCGCCGCGGCGTGAAAAAGTATTCGCGCGCATGCTCGAACTGAACGTCGTCTGGCGCGCTGCGTCGGCGCCGGCCGAACGGATCGACCGGCTGAACATCCTGCGGGCGACGTTGTGGGCGATGCGCCGGGCGGTCGAAAAGCTCCCGCTTGACGTCGACGGGGTGATCGTCGACGGCAATCAGGAGATCCCCGGTCTGAGCGTCTATCAGCAGGCGATTATCGGCGGCGACGATATCTATCCGCAGATTTCCGCGGCTTCCGTCGTCGCCAAAGTGCTTCGCGACCGCGTGATGACGGTCTACGACGGTATCTATCCCGATTATGGCTTTGCCCGGCACAAAGGTTACGGGACCGAGGCGCATCGCCGCGCGATTGCCGAACTGGGGCCAACGCCGATTCATAGAAGAAGTTTTTCATGGGAGTAACCTTCCTTACGAATCCGGATTTCTTTACGAGAGGCGCTGTTATGAAACAACTCACGTTGTATTTTAAAGAGGGGATCGGTCAGCTGCTGAAGCCCGCGCGGCCTGCGAAAGATACCGAAAACGGTGTCCTGACGCAGGCCGAGCGGGCTTTTTTTCTGGCGAAGGAGCGGACGGCCATCGGCCGGTGGGCCGAGGAACTGGCCGCCGGCTTCTTGCAGGCGCAAGGACTGAAGATTTTGGAGCGCAACGTGAGAGAGCGATTTTCCGAGCTGGATCTGGTCGCTCTCGAAGGAAAAACGCTCGTCTTTGTGGAAGTTCGCTGTCGGCGCAAAAATCCCGTCATGTCGGCGCAGGATACGATCGGTCCGCTCAAATGGAGACGCTTGCTCCGCGGCGCCGAACTCTATACGCTGCGGCGTCAGTGGCGCGGCGAATGGCGACTGGACCTGGTCAGCGTCGACGTCGGCCATGAACGGTGGCATTTGCGGTGGCTCAGATATCTGGAAATGGAAGGGGCGGAGGACCGTGGCTGCTGAAATACAGGGCATCACGCTGCGCGGCATCGAAGCGCTGCCGGTGGAAGTGGAAGCGGAGATCACCTCGGGAATGTTCTCCTTTTCGGTCGTGGGACTGCCCGATGCGGCGGTGCGCGAATCGCGCGAACGCGTGCGCGCGGCGCTGCGCGAGCTGGATATATCCATTTACGGCCGCATCGCCGTCAACCTCGCACCGGCCGATCTGCCCAAGGAGGGCAGTCTGCTCGATCTGCCGATCGCCGTGGCCCTGGCCTGCGAGAAGAAATATTGTTCCCCGCCCGGCGCCGCAGTCTATATGGGCGAGCTGGCGCTGGACGGACGCGTGCGCTCCGTCAGAGGAGCGGTCCCGGCGGCGATGCTGGCGCGTTCGCTTGAGTTGCCGCTTTTTTGCCCCGAGGGCAACGCCGCGGAAGTGGCTCTGGTCGACGGCGTCGAAGCGTACAGCGTGCCGACGCTGAAAGATCTTTTGCTCTACTTGCGCCGCGAGAAAGAGTTGAACCGCGTCGTCAAAAACATGCCGCCTTCGGGATTGAACGCCGTCGAGCCGGATTTTGCGGACGTGAAGGGACAGCTGACGGCGAGAAGAGCGCTCGAAATTGCGGCCGCCGGCCATCACAACATTTTGCTTGTCGGTTCTCCGGGCAGCGGCAAGACGCTGATGGCGCGCGCCTTGCAGGGCATTTTGCCGCCGCTGTCCGACGACGAGTTTCTCGAAACGCTGCTGATACGGAGCTCCGTCGGTTTGCCAGTGCCCGTCGACCGGCGCCGTCCTTTCCGACAGGTTCACCACACGGCGAGCACCGTGTCCATTTGCGGAGGCGGCAGCGACATCCGCCCCGGCGAAGTCAGTCTCGCGCATCGCGGCGTGCTGTTCCTCGACGAATTCACGGAGTTTCGCCGGGATCTGATCGAGGCGCTGCGTCAGCCGCTGGAGGACGGTTTCATCACGGTGAACCGGGCGGCGGGCAGCGTCACGTACCCCAGCCGGGTCTTGCTCGTGCTGGCCGCCAACCCGTGCGCTTGCGGCTGGCGTGGAGATCCGGTCGAGCAGTGCCGCTGCAGCAGCCAGGAACTGGAACGTTATAAGAGAAAGTTTTCCGGCCCGATGCTGGACCGCGTGGATCTCTACGTCTCGGTGCCGCGCTTGACGCCTCAGGAACTGCTGGAATTGGGCGGCGCTGCCAGGGAAAGCAGCGCGGAAATCCGCGCCCGAGTCGTGAAAGCCCGGAAACGGCAATGGGAACGCAAAGAGCGCGTCGGCGCGGAGTGCAACGCCGAGTTGCCCGAGAAGATGCTGCGGCGTGAAATAGGTTTCAGCGCCGAGGCTCGGAAATACCTGACCGCGATGGCCGAACGCCTGCGGCTTTCCGGCCGCGGCCTGAGCCGCGTCCTGCGCGTCGCCCGTACTATCGCCGATCTTGCGGGCGAGCGGAACGTGGATGACCGTGCGGTTGCCGAAGCGCTGGCCTACAGAGATTCGGGAGTGCTGGAATGAACGGACTGGAATTGTGCGTTTGGCTGAACGGGTGCGAAGGACTTTCGGCGAACGTGCTCCAACACGTGGATCTGTCCGACGGACCGGAGAAAATCGTCGAAAAGTTGCGCCGCGACGGAATCCTCTCTCAACGTTGTGCCGATAGATTGGAAAAATTGGCCCGGGAAAACTGGCACGGAAAGGAAATCGAGCGCGCGGAAAACGCTGGTATTTTTTTAATTTCATGGTACAGTAATGAAAGATACCCGTCTCGCTTGCGCGGCATCGCCGAACCGCCGTTGATACTTTATGCGAAAGGGAATGTGCCGGATTTCGAATCGGCATATTCAATCGTGGGGACGCGCCGGTGCACGCCTTACGGGTTCAAAGTCGCCGCTCTGATCGGCAACGCGCTGTCGCGCGCGGGGATGGTCGTCGTCAGCGGCGGCGCGCGCGGCATCGACGGCGCGGCACATGGCGGCGCGCTGGAAAACGACGGGGTCACCGTGGCCGTTTTGGGCACGGGCGTGGATGTCGTTTGGCCGCCCGAACACGACGAGCTTTTCGACAATATCCTGCGCCGCGGCGCGCTGCTCAGCGAGTATCCTTTGGGCACTTGCGGACGAACGTGGCGTTTTCCCCGGCGCAACCGCATTATCGCCGGATTGTCGAAAGCGTTGATCGTTGTGGAATCGCCGCTCAAAGGCGGCGCGATGATCACGGCGCGCCTGGCCATGGAAATGGGGCGCGACGTGTGGGCGGTGCCGGGGCGGATCGACGAACGGATCTGCGAGGGCAGCAATCGCCTGATCCTCGATGGCGCTTCGCCGCTGGTCAACGTGGCGGATTTCATCGATCACGTCAGCCATTTCGGGCAACTCGATCTGTTCGCTCCGCTGGAACTCGGCGACGATGAACGGCGGGTTCTGGACTGTCTTTCCGACCAGGGAGACCTGACGCTGGATCAGATCTCGAAGCGGACCGGCATTTCTGCGGTAGAATTGATGCGTTTGATTTCCGAACTTCAGGTTCAGTCGCTTATTTATACTTCAGGGGGCGGACGCTGGAGAGCGGTTCCACATTAGAAAGCCGAGGGAAGACCGATGAGTACGGACAGCTACGAACTTTTCTCTTCTGAAGCCGAACAAAACGGCGTGAAACTGGAGATCTTCATCGTTTCCGATTTTACGGGAGAAACGGCCGAAAGCGTGACGCGCGCCGCATTGCGCCAGTTCGACGAGGCGCGGCACGTCGTGGCGCTGCACCGTTTTCGGACGGTCGACACGATCGACAAGCTGATCAACATCTGCTGGCAGGCGAAGGAAAACAAGGCGATCATCGTCTGCACTCTGGTGGCGCAGTCGGTGCGCGAGGCCCTGATGCGTTATGCAGGGGAAATGGGCCTGAAGGTCATCGACCTGATCGGCCCGACGCTGGATACGATCTCGGCGCGGCTGGGGATTCCGCCCAAAGGGACGCCGGGGTCGCAGCACAAACTCGACGAGGCCTATTTTCGCCGCGTCAAGGCTCTCGAGTTTTCGAGCACTTGCGACGACGGCGCCAATCCCAACCTCCTTCCGGAAGCTGAATTGGTCATCGTGGGCGTTTCGCGAACCTGCAAGACCCCTCTGTCGATGTACCTGGCCAACAAAGGCATCCGTACCGCCAATGTCCCGCTCGTCCCTGAACTGGCGCCGCCGGATGAGCTTTTCACTCTGCCGCACGGCCGCATCGTCGGTCTGGTCATCCAGCCCGATGCCCTGCGCAAGATTCGCCGGGAGCGGCTGCAAATCATCGGCCTCGATCCCGATAAAGCTTTTTACGCCCAAGAAGGACGCGTCAAAACCGAGCTCGATTACGCGCGTCACATTATGGAGCGCCTGCAGATCAAAGCGATCGACGTGACGGGCCGCGCTCTGGAGGAGACGGCTCAGGTCGTTCTGGACTATCTTCGCGAGCAAGGCTGCCCCGCTCTGCTGGATTGATTGGCTTTGACCGGGCGGAATGCGCCCGGTTTCAAGCGATAAACATCTTAATATATTTTTTGGAGGCTGCGCCGATGGAAAACTACAATGCGATTAAGTGGTTTGAGGAGATACGCAAAGATGATATTCCTGTTGTGGGCGGCAAAGGAGCCAACCTGGGCGAGCTGACCTCGACCGGCGCTCCCGTTCCTCCCGGATTCTGCGTCATTGCCGAAACTTATGCGCGTTTTATCAAAGAGAACGGCCTGAATACGCAGATTTCAGATCTTCTCAAAGGGCTGGATTTTGAAGACACGGCAGCGCTTCAGCAGAAGACGGAAACGATTCGGACCCTGATCCAGAAAGCGCCGATTCCCGCTTACATCGAAAAGCAGATCGTCGAAGCCTACGAAAAACTGGCGGAGAAGGTGGGGCTGAAAGAGCCCGACGTCGCCGTCAGAAGCTCCGCCACCGCGGAGGACCTGCCCGACGCCTCGTTCGCCGGACAGCAGGACACTTACCTGCATGTGATCGGAGCGCCGTCGGTCGTGGATCACGTGAGGCAGTGCTGGGCTTCGCTCTGGACGGCCCGCGCCACCTATTACCGCCAGAAGCAGGATTACGATCACTTCAGCGTTTCGCTGTGCGCCGTCGTGCAGAAAATGGTGGCCAGCGAAAAGTCCGGCGTGATGTTTACCGCCAATCCCGTTACGAACGAGCGCGCTCAGATTATGATCAACGCCAGCTGGGGACTTGGCGAAGCGGTCGTGTCGGGTTCGGTTTCTCCCGACGAGTTCATTCTCGACAAAGAGACGCTTACCGAACTTGACGTCAGCATCGCGGACAAAAAGATCATGATCGTCAACAAAGAAAAAACAGGTGGCACGGTGACCGTCGACGTCGCCGATTATCTGGGCCCGGCGGCAGTCGGCGCCCGTTGTATGAGCGTCGAAGAAATCCGCCATCTGGCCGAGGCCGGCAAGGCCATCGAGGCGCATTACGGCGTCCCCATGGACATTGAATGGGGACAGGACAGGGACACGAAGAAACTCTACATCCTTCAGGCTCGTCCGATCACGACCCTGAAAGCGGAGCCCGCCAAAAAGGAGAACACGATCATGGATCAGAAAACTTTAACGGTGCTCGTTCGCGGTTTGGCCGCATCCCCGGGCATCGCCCACGGGCGCGTGGTGCGCATCGACTCGCTTCAGGAAATCGCGCGCGTCAAAGACGGCGACGTGCTGGTGACGGGCATGACCAATCCCGACATGGTCCCCGCCATGAAAAAAGCCTGCGCGGTCGTCACCGACGAAGGCGGACGCACCTGCCACGCGGCTATCGTTTCCCGCGAACTGGGGATCCCCTGCATCGTCGGCAGCAAGAACGGCACCGAAGTCCTTGCGGAAGGCATGGAGATCACCGTCGATGCGACTCGCGGCGTCGTCTACCGCGGCAACGTCAACCTCTCTTCGGATCAGGATATTCATTCGCCTGTCGCCGAGGGCGCTGCCGCGAAGCAGTCGGCGGCGGTCGCTGCGGAAGCCGCTCCGATCACCGGCACGAAGATTTACATGAACCTGGGCGACGCTTCGATCATCGGCAAGTACAGCCGCCTGCCGTTCGACGGCATCGGCCTGATGCGCACCGAGTTCATCTTCTCTCATATCGGCGTGCACCCCATGTATCTGCTGCGCACCGGGCGCGGCGAAGTGCTGATCAACGACATGAGCCAGGCCATCACGACCGTCGCCCAGGCCATTTATCCCCGTCCTCTGGTCGTGCGCATGAGCGACTTCCGCACCAACGAGTTCCGCGGTCTCGAGGGCGGCGAAGTGGAGCCGGAAGAGAACAATCCCATGATCGGCTGGCGCGGCGTCTCCCGTTATATCTCGCCGGCCTACGAAGAAGGGTTCCGCCTCGAGTGCAAGGCCATCAAGAAAGTTCGCGACGAGTTCGGCCTGATCAACGTCTGGGTCATGCTTCCCTTTGTGCGCACGACGTGGGAAGTGGCCCGCGTGAAGGAGATCATGGCTTCCGAAGGTTTGATTCAGAATAAATCCTTCAAGATCTGGATCATGGCCGAAGTGCCGGCGGTCGTCTTCCAGGCGGAAGAGTTCGCCCGGCTGGTCGACGGTTTCAGCATCGGCAGCAACGACCTGACTCAGCTGGTCATGGGCGTCGACCGCGATTCCGGCATCCTCAACAACATGGGCTACTTCGACGAACGCGATCCTTCCGTGAAAAATGCGATCAAGACGCTGATCCATGCGGCGCACAAACAGGGAATCACGTGCTCGATCTGTGGTCAGGGACCGTCGCTCTATCCCGACTTCGCCGAGTTCCTGGTGCGCGAAGGCATCGACAGCATGAGCGTGAATCCCGACACGGTCGCCTACACGCGGCGGCTCGTCGCGGGCGTGGAGCAGAGAATGATCCTGGGCGGCATGAGAAAACTGATGGGACAGGAGCTTTAGCTTTTCACGACAAACGAAAAGGAGCCGGAGGTTTTTGCCTTCGGCTCCTTTTTTCTATTTAAAGGCACAAATTTGACAATTGGAAATTGGACGCTAAAATGTCCGACAGTCATCAAGCGTTTTTTTCGGATTTTTAAGATCGAGGAGAAAGGATGTGCCTGCATGATACGAGTTTTGAGTCCCGCAGAACAGTCCTGCCTGACTGTGGACGCGCAGGCTTTGATCTATCGATATCGAACCCAGAAGTGGCTTACGCAGAAGCAGTTCGAGGATCTGATCACCGAAGTTGTCGCGATCTCCAGGATGCGCGGTTTGCCCGGCGATGCCGAATTGGTCGCCGCCGTGCTCCGCAGTATGGGCGAGGCCGATACTGCGGCAGGGTTTTGGGAAGTATCGCTTCAAAAACAGGAATCAGACCATCTCTTCAGTTGAAAACATCATTGAAAGGAGAGCATCATGGCTCCGATAGCAAAAACTCGAAAGACGGCCGCGAAAACGGTCTCGAAAAGAAAAACGGGCGCCGCGGCGACGAAAAGCGCGGCGGCTTCCGGAAAGAAGACGACGGCCGGCGCTTCTGCAAGCTCCGCATCAGTAAGGAAAAAAACGACGAAACCCGCCGGAAAAACGTCGGGAGAAGCGAAGAAGGCCGTGCCGCCCCGGAGCGGCAAGACGTTAGTGGTCGTCGAGTCGCCGACGAAAGCGAAGACGCTGACGAAGATTTTAGGCTCCGGCTACGTCGTCAAAGCCAGCGTCGGCCATATCGTCGACCTGCCCAAGAGCCGCCTGGCGATCGACATCGAAAACGGTTTCAAACCGGAATACATTCTCGTGAAGGGCAAGGCTCCCGTAAAAAAAGAGCTGCAGACCGCGGCGGCCGCGGCCAAGAAAGTTCTTCTCGCCGCCGACCCCGACCGCGAAGGAGAGGCGATCGCCTGGCACGTCGCTGGGCTGCTCGGCGTCGATCCCGCCGACGACTGCCGGGTGCGCTTTCACGAGATCACGGCCGAGGCCGTTAGAAGCGCCGTGAAGGAACCGACTCCCATCGACATGGACCGCGTCGACGCGCAGCAGGCGCGGCGCGTGCTTGACCGCCTGGTGGGCTACACGCTGAGCCCGCTTCTTTGGAAGAAGATCCGCCGCGGACTTTCGGCCGGGCGGGTGCAGTCGGTCGCTCTGGCGATCCTCTGCGAGCGCGAGCAGGAAATCGAAAATTTCGTGCCTCAGGATTACTGGAATGTCTTCGTCGACGCGACAGCCGACGACGGACGCGCCTACAGGCTGCGCGTCGAAAGGGAGAGCGGGCGCAGCCTGCTTTCCGACGGCAAAACTCTGGCGATCGACACGCCCGCCAAAGTCCGCGATATCGAAAAGACGCTGAAGGAGAAACCTTTGGTCGTCGCGAGTTTCACGGCGAAGAAAAACGCGCGGAAACAGCCGGCCCCGTTCAAAACCAGCACGATGCAGCAGATCGCCGCAAGCCGGCTGGGATTTTCCCCGCGGCGCACCATGGGGATCGCCCAGAGTCTCTTCGAAGGTGTCGCCATCCCCGGACACGGCACGGTCGGCCTGATCACCTACATGAGGACCGACAGCCTGCGCATGGCGCCGGAGGCGCTGAACCAGGCGCGAAAAGCGATCGAAGGGCGCTGGGGCAAAAAATATCTTCCGGCGAAAGCCGTCGTTTATCAGGCTGGCGCCAACGCCCAGGACGCCCACGAAGCCATCCGCCCCACGGACTTCACCCTGACGCCCGAATCGCTCAGAGAATCTCTGACGGCGGAACAGTACCGGCTCTACGACCTGATCTGGCGGCGCAGCGTCGCCTCGCAGATGGCGCCCGCCGTCGTCGACTCCGCGACGCTTGACTGCGAGTGCGGGAAATACGGACTGCGCGCCCAGGGCGCCGCCGTCAGTTTCGACGGCTGGGGCGCCGTTTGGGATCTTGACGTCAAGGATGCCATGATACAGAAGGCGCAGGAAGGCGAGCTGCTGAATATCCAGAACGTCGATTCCAAAAAGGAGCAGACCAAGCCGCCGGCGCGCTTTACCGAGTCGACGCTGATCAAGACCCTTGAAGACGACGGAATCGGCCGCCCCTCCACCTACGCGACCATCGTCGAGACGCTTTACGACCGTTCCTACGTCGCGCGCGAGGAAGGCCGCAAGTTGAAGCCGAGCGAACTGGGACGGTCGGTGAACAAATTTCTGCTCGGGCATTTCGACGGAAAATCGACATCGCCGATCGTTGACGTCGGTTTTACCTCTTCCATGGAAAGTTCCCTCGATCAGGTCGAGTCGGGAAAGAAAAACTGGGTGGAGCTGATCGGGCAGTTTTGGGAACCCTTCACTCACGCCATCGCCGAAGCCGAAAAAGCGCCGGCGGTCCCGCCTCCGCCGCCCGAGCTGACGGGCGAGACCTGTCCGCAGTGCGGCAGGCCGCTCGTGAAAAAGCAGGGGCGCTTCGGCGAATTCATCGGCTGTTCGGGATTCCCCGAATGCCATTACATCAAGCCGGTCCAGAAGGAAATCGGCGTTCCCTGTCCGAAATGCGGGAACGAGCATGGCGGGCAAGTGGTGCAGCGCAAAAGCAAAAAAGGGCGCACGTTCTATGGCTGCTCCCGCTATCCCGACTGCGATTATGTTTCCTGGAACAAGCCGGCGCCTGAAAAATGCCCGCTCTGCGGCGGCCTGATGGAATATGTCGGCCGGTCGCGGACGCCCGTCTGTACGAAGTGCGCCCATAAGGGAAAGAGCTAAATGCAGCCCGTCGTCATCGCCGGCGGCGGTCTGGCCGGTTCCGAAGCGGCATGGCAGCTTGTGCGGCGGGGAATCCCCGTGCATATGTTCGAGATGCGTCCGGTCGTCTCGAGCCCGGCTCACCGTACCGACAAGCTGGGCGAACTGGTCTGCAGCAATTCGCTGGGCTCCGACAGTGGCGACTCCGCGGCGGGGCTTCTCAAAGAGGAGCTCCGCGCCCTCGACAGCCTGATCATGAAATCCGCCGACGCGCATTCAGTGCCTGCGGGAAAAGCGCTTGCCGTGGACCGCGAACGGTTCTCGCAGTTTATCACCGATACGCTGATGAAAGATCCCCTTTTTACGCTGACCCGCCGGGAAGTTGCCGAAATTCCCGACGGCCCCTGCATCATCGCCAGCGGTCCCTTGACGTCCCCGGCGCTGGCGGCAAAGCTCCAGACGCTGTTCGGGCAGGATTATCTCTATTTTTACGACGCCGTCGCCCCGGTGATCGAGCTGGAGTCAGTCGACATGTCCGTCGCGTACCGCAAAGACCGCTATGCCGACGGCGAAGGCGGCGATTACATCAACTGCCCGATGGACGAACGGCAGTATCAAACGTTTTATGAGGCTCTGATCGCGGCCGAAAGAGCTCCGCTGCACGATTTCGAAGGAAAGGCGGAATACTTCGAAGGCTGCATGCCGGTCGAAGCCATCGCTTCGCGCGGGCGCGACACGCTTCGTTTCGGCCCGCTGCGTCCCGTCGGGCTGAACGATCCCCGCACGGGGAAGCGCCCTTACGCTGTCGTGCAGATCCGTCAGGACAACGCCGAAGGCACGCTCTACAACCTTGTCGGTTTTCAGACCAACCTGCGCTGGGGAGAGCAGCAAAGAGTTTTTCGCCTGATCCCCGGGCTCGAACGTGCCGAGTTCGTGCGAATGGGCGTCATGCATCGCAATATTTACGTCGACGCGCCGCGTTGCCTCGACGGCTGCCTGCGGCCCCGGGGGATGGAATCCCTTTTTCTGGCGGGGCAGATGACGGGTGTGGAAGGCTACGTGGAAAGCACGGCGATGGGGGCCGTCGCCGCGCTGGGCGTTTTCGCCTGCCTGAACGGGCTGCCTCAGCCGCAATGGCCTGCGGAAAGCGCCATTGGCGCGCTGCTTTTCAGGCTGAAGGACGCCACCAATCCCCGCTTCGCCCCGACGAACGCGAATATGGGAATTTTCCCGCCTCTGGACGAGAAAATCAAAAGCCGTAAAGGACGCCATGAGAAAATTTTAAGCCGCGGGCGCCTTAAATTCTTGCAGTTTAAGGCAAACAGCGCCTTGTTTTTTTCTGGACCGAGCGAAGAATGACTTCTTGAGTGAAAAAAGAATTTCGAATGGTTTTATTTGTATGAAACGTACCGTTATCCAAGATGTTTGGATAAAATGAAGATTTCCCAAAATTAGTGATTTTTACGTGAACTCATGTTATGATTTGAATCGGCGGCGCTATGAAACAGTTCGTATAATTAAAGAGGGGAGGGAACCCCAATGTCTGAGGTCTCAATGAACGGCCAGCTGGATTCTTTCCTTGAATATTTGCGGAACAATAAGGCCAGTTCCGAAAACACCGTGACGAATTATGCGGTCGATCTCGCGCAGTTTGCCGACTTTGTCGAGAATCAAGAGACGGGCCCTCTTGAGATTACGACGCCGCTGATCCGCGCGTTCCTTCGCTCGCTCGCCGGTTTTGGATATGCCAACTCTTCCATTGCGCGAAAACTTTCCGCCGTAAAGGCGTTTGAGCTTTATCTTCTTGAAAAGGGGCTCATCGCGGCCGATCCCGCGGCGTCGATTCGCAGCCCCCGGCTTCCCGAACGGCTGCCGAGAGCCCTGTCGCGAGACGGGATCGAGCGCCTGATCCAAGAAGCGTGGAAAATAAAACCCTGTCTGCGCAACGGCACGATCCTCGAAGTGATGTACGGCTGCGGCGTCCGCGTGGCGGAGCTGGTCTCTCTGCGCTGGGACGACGTCGACGTAGACGAACGCTGGCTCAAGGTCAGGGGCAAAGGCGACAAGGAGCGTCTCGTCCCGTTTGGGCGTTATGCCAAGGAAGCGTTGACCCGATGGAAAGCCGTGTGCCCGCAGGAATCGGGATTTCTTTTTCCGGGAAAGGCGGGCGCCGGCATCACGGTGAGGACGGTGCACCGGCTCGTAGTTCAGGCCGCGCGCAACGCGGGGCTTGAAAACGTCACGCCGCATTCCGTGCGCCACAGCTTCGCCACGCATATGCTGGAAGGCGGGGCTTCGCTGAACGTCCTGCAGGAACTGCTGGGGCACGAAAGCCTGCTGACGACGCAGCGCTATCTGAAGATCACGCCCGGTCATCTGAGAGACAGCTACATGGCGGCTCATCCCAGATCGGGCGAGGAGGAATGAAAATGTCTCGGGACATGACGATTCATGGTACGACGATCGTCTGCGTGCGCAAGGACGGGCAGGTCGCCATGGGCGGCGACGGACAGATGACCCTGGGCAGCCAGATCATCAAAGCGGGAACGAAAAAAGTCCGCAAGCTCTACGACGGCAACGTTCTTGTCGGATTCGCCGGCGCCACGGCCGACGCGATGACGCTGATGGAACTCTTTGAGAAAAAATTGCAGGAATACAGCGGAAACCTGATGAGGGCATCCGTTGAGCTGGCCAAAATGTGGCGCACCGACCGCATGCTGCAGAAGCTGGAGGCCATGCTGCTCGTGGCCGATCGGGAACATACGATCCTGCTCTCCGGCGCCGGGGACGTGATCGAACCGGAAAACGACGCGGCTTCCGTCGGTTCCGGTTCGGGATTCGCCCTGGCGGCGGCCCGGGCGTATCTGGACGTTTCGTCCCTCGACGCGGCGGAAATAGCGAGGCGTTCTCTGCTGATCGCTTCCGAGATTTGTATTTATACCGACAATATCCTCACGGTGGAGGTCCTGTGATGCTTCTGACGGAAGAGATGAAAAATCTGGTGCCCTCGGCCATCGTGCAGTACCTCGACCGCTATATCGTCGGGCAGGAGAAGGCGAAACGCGCCGTGGCCGTCGCTCTGAGGAACCGCCTCAGACGCCGCAAGCTGCCCGAAGATCTTGCGCAGGAGATCGCGCCGAAAAACATTTTGATGGTCGGCCCCACCGGCGTGGGCAAAACGGAGATCGCCCGGCGCCTTGCCGATCTTGTCAACGCGCCGTTTGTGAAAGTGGAAGCGACGAAATTCACCGAAGTCGGCTATGTGGGACGCGACGTTGAATCGATGGTCCGCGACCTCGTGGAAAACTCCATGCAGATGGTCAAGAAACGGATGATCGCCGGCGTCCAGTCCGTGGCGTTTGAACACGCGCAGGAGCGCCTGGTGGATTATCTGCTTCCGGTGAGAAAAAGCTCGTCCGCGGCGGGGATCCCGACATTCCTGAATTATCTCAAGAAAGAACAGGCGGAACAGCCGGAAGATGCGGCGCCGGAAGAGAGCCCGGCGGTGCGTCAGAGTACGCGCGAACGCATGCTGAACATGCTGAAGAGCGGCAAACTGGACGAACGCGAAGTGGAGATCGACGTGCAGGAAAGTTCCAGTCCCATCGCTTCTTTTGGCAACGGCGAAATGGGCGGTATCGGCATCAATATCTCCGAGATGTTGGGCGGCATGATGCCCAAAAAGAGCAAAAAACGCCGCATGAAAGTGAAAGACGCACTTCGCGTCCTGCAGGCCGAGGAAGCGGAGAAACTCATCGACATCGAAGCCGCCACGCAGGAAGCTTTGGACAAAGCGCAGCAGGAAGGGATCATTTTCATCGACGAGATCGACAAGATCGTCTCCCGGGGGCGCGGCGGCGGTTCGGACGTCAGCCGCGAAGGCGTGCAGAGGGATCTGCTTCCGATCGTCGAAGGCTGCTCCGTCACTACGAAATACGGCCAGGTGAAAACGGATCATATTTTCTTTATCGCCGCCGGCGCCTTTCACGATGCCAAGCCCTCCGACCTCGTTCCCGAACTTCAGGGACGGCTGCCCATCCGCGTCGAACTGACGGCGCTTGGAAAAGAAGAATTGCGCCGTATCCTGATCGAACCGCGGCACAGCCTCATCCATCAGTCGGTCGCCCTGATCGAGACCGAAGGACTCACACTGCGATTTACCGACGAAGCCGTGGAAGAGATCGCGGCGATGGCCGAACGGATGAATCTGGAGATGGAGAACATCGGAGCGCGCCGGCTGCACACCATTCTGGAGCAGCTTCTGGAGGAAATCAGCTTTTCCGCGCCGGAGCGGGCAGGCGAAGCGGTTGAAATCGACAAATCTTTCGTTGTGAAGAAGCTTGAACCACTTGTTGGCAATAAGGATCTGCGGCGGTATCTTCTTTGATTTTCATGGCTGAAAGGAGACGGAATTCTTATGAAACGCTCATATGCAAAAGAAAAGTTGCCCGAAGGTTTAAACGGCGCTGTCGACAGTGTCGAGATGCATGAACTGCTTGAGAAAACGCGTCAGGTCGGGAGAGCGATGCAAGGCCGTCGCGAAGGGACGCGCCCCGATTACAACAAGCTGGCGCGCCTGCTCTGCGAATTCTCGACCGCGAACGTCTACGTTTTGAGCAGAGAAGGGCAGATCCTGGGATACGCATGGGTGAATGAATACCACAGCGAAGCCATCGCGTCCTTCATCGAGCAAGGCTATATGCCTGAAAGTTTTGTGGAAAGGCTGTCGCAGCAGAGAGAGACCGTCCTGAGCAAAGCTGACGGAGCTCTTTTCGACGATCAGGCAGAGAATGTGACTGATAAGACGGCTCTCTATGTGCCGATCTATGGAGCCTCGGAGCGGCTGGGAACGCTTGTACTGGCCCGTTTCGCGAGTAACTTCTCAACCCAGGACCTCGTTCTGGCCGAATATCTGGCGACGCTGGTCGGCATTGAGATCCTGCATGACCGCTCCCGGCAGATCGAGGAGCTTGCCCGAGAGCGTCTTGTTGTGAATATGGCCATGAAAGCCCTTTCATATTCTGAAATCGACGCGATCAACCATATCATCACGCGGCTCAAGGAGCTCTCGGCCGAAAAGAACGCCGGTTTCAGAAAAGAAAACAACGAATGTGAGGGGGTTGTCATCGCCAGCAAGATCGCCGACCACGTCGGGGTGACCCGCAGCGTGATCGTCAACGCGCTGCGCAAGCTCGAGAGCGCCGGGATCATCGAAAGCCGCAGTTTGGGCATGAAAGGCACTTTCATCAAAGTGCTGAGTCCCTTGTTCGTGGAGGAGCTGGCTTCCAAATTTAAGCGCGCGGAATAACCGTCGGCGCCTGGAGCATGCTGTTCATTCCGAAGTTCTAAAAATTTGACACTGGCACGCTCCCTTAACTTGAGATAAAATGGGCGTGATTCCACAACACTTCTGGAGGTATTTCATGAGGATGAGACGCCCTTTGTTTTGGAGAGGCTTGTTGCTGTTCCTGCTCGCCTCTCAAGCATGCTGGCAAGCAAGGGCGGCTGTCGAACCTGCAGGTCAGGCGAGACAGTCTCTGGCCCCCGTGCCTTCCGCGAAACGCGTGCAGAAGGCAAAAACTGATGCGGCTTCCTATATTTTCCGTTACTACAACAGCTCTTTGAGCATGGATAAAGCGAATGAGTACGCCCGTTATGTCATGGAAGCGTCGGGCCGTTTCTCGGTGGATCCTGCGTTGATCACTGCTATAATTGTCAAAGAATCGCGCGTCAAGGCCAACGCGCGTTCCAAGTACGCGGTCGGTCTGATGCAGGTCTATTGGAAACTGCACCGCAGTACGATCATGGCTCAATTTCCCCATATCCGTACAGAAAAGATATTGATGGAGCCTCGCAATAACATAATGGTTGGTACATGGATCTTTTCCAGGTACATGGCACACTGCAAGGGGAACGTTACAAAGGCGCTGAGGAGGTATCTGGGATCTCAGGCTAATCGTTATGTGGCATTAGTCACGAAATATCGAGGGCATTACACTGAGAGAGTCCTGTTGAATCTGCAGCACGCTTCGAAACGGGCTGTTTCTTAGTGGATAACTATTGCGATGAAAAATGAATATCAATAAAATTTTTATGGAGGCGGAGAAATCATCATGAGCAAATTGGTTAATGACGTATACCTTTCCGGCGTGGTCCACTTTCTGAAGGGCGAAAGCTACGGCGAGAGCCGTTTGGGAAAATACTTCGAGTTTTCCCTCAAGCGTCAGTACAGTGATACGGATGGGTGCGACCGCGTCGATTACCTTCGGATGAGAGTCTTTGATCCGGCGATTCAGGAGTGGATTGTCAAGCAGGAAGAGGGCGCGCCCGTGTGGATTGCCGGCGAGCTTCGTTCGTCCCTGGGCAGCGGCCGGATCTACGTAATGGTTTCCAAGATTCAGGCCTTGAATCAGCTTTAAAATTTAACACAATAAATTTGAGAAAGGGAAGTTCACACTATGCCCGATTTGGCACCAGGTGATGTGGTAACGGGAGTCGTCGAACAGATCATGCCCTATGGGGCTTTTGTCCGTCTTCAAAGCGGCCAGAAGGCGATGATTCACATCTCGCAGCTTTCGCATAAATTTATCAAAAGCGTCGATGCCGTTCTGCAGCCGCAGCAGGAGATTAAGGCGAAAGTTATCAAAATAGACGAAAAAGGCCGCATCGATCTGTCTTTGAAGGCGCTTGAAGAGCCTCCGGCTGTCCCGGTTCAACGAATGCCCCGGCATGCGACGGCCGCAGTTTCCGAGGAAGCGCTCGGCTCGGACGATTTCGAAAAAAAGTTGTCCACTTTCCTGAAAAGCAGCGAAGAAAAAATTTCTTCGCTGATGAACGCCAAAAGCGGCAAAGGGGGACGCCCGCCGCGCCGAAAAGGCGCTCGTCCCTAAATGTGGATGAAGAATTTGCGGCGAGAGGTTCACGGGAACCTCTCGTTTTTTTCGGCGCGCGACGAGATTGTTGCGGTCGGTCAGATGGATGGGCGCAATTTTCACAAGGGGCTTGTCATGTCCGTCGCGGCGCGCTGCAAATGGGGAATGCCTCAGGTCCTGAAATGTCGCCCCTTTTACAGAGGGCGCCCTTTTCCGACGCTCTTCTGGCTGACATGCCCTCATTTGGCGTACCAATGCGGGCGTCTTGAGTCCGGCGGAGGGGTCAAGGCGCTGGAAGACTTTCTCAGCGAGAATGAAAAGGCGTATCGCCTCTACAATTCCCGCTATGCATGGTTGCGGCTCTCTTCCTTGAGCGGTTGCGAACGGTTCTTCCTGCGTCGGTATTCTCCGAAGATCTGGAAAGCCATGCTTAGAACCGGCATCGGCGGTATCCGTTTGACTGAAAAACTGACCGTGAAATGCCTGCACCTCCAGGCGGCAACGATGCTCGCTTTGCCGGGGCATCCTGCCGAAGCGTGGTTTGCGGAAAAATTTAAAGAGTTCTGTTGTAAAAAGGCTTACTGTAAAAAATATTTAGACTAAAAAATATCTGATAGAATAAGCTTGACGAATCCTTGCCCAAGCGATAGAATATTCCTCGTTCGCGGGTCGTTAGCTCAGTTGGCAGAGCAACGGACTTTTAATCCGTGGGTCGAGGGTTCGACCCCCTCACGACCCACCATGGATGCGGTCCCATAGTCTAGTGGCCTAGGACATCGCCCTTTCAAGGCGAGCACCTGAGTTCGAATCTCAGTGGGACCGCCATTTTTTACGCCGGTGTAGCTCAGTTGGTAGAGCAGCGCACTCGTAATGCGCAGGTCTCCAGTCCGAATCTGGACACCGGCTCCATCCGATAACTTCCGCGTGTTTCCGAATACGTTTTCTAGCCCGCCGCAAGGCGGGCTTTTTTGCGTCTTCGTTCCGGTTTGTTCTGACGCTTATTTTTTGAAAGTCGAGCGTCGGAGCGCCGCGCCGCTCATTGTTGCCGCCGGATTGAATCGCGCGATGTATGCTTCGGAATGGCGGCTCATGATGCAATGGTATGCCGACGCCCTGGACGCTGTCAAAGCGGGGCGGGACATAACGCCCGTTCCTGAAAACATCAAGAATATGCACCGATAAATCGCGCTCTTTACACCTATGTCTTTCTGTAGTACAATGAACTATAGAAAGGAGAGGTGAGGACATGGCATTTTCCATCAGATTGACCGAAGAAGAGCGGAACCTTGCCGACAGCTACGCGAAATTGCATTCTATGTCCATGGGCGAGGCTTTTAAAAGGGCCTTGTTCGAGCGCATCGAGGACGAGTACGACATCGCGGTCGCCAACGAAGCTTACGATGAATACCTTAAAAGCGGCAAAAAGAGCCGCCCGATCGGCGAACTCTGGAAAGACATCGATCTATGAGTTACGACGTCCAGACGACCCAGCGATTCGACCGGGAATTTAAAAAGCTCGACAGATACACGCAGCTGATGATCAGATCGTGGATCAACAAAAATCTTGTCGAGTGCGCAGACCCGCGAATCCATGGAAAGCCGCTTGTTGCCAACCGCAAGGGGCAGTGGCGTTACAGAATCGGAGATTACCGCCTGATTTGCCTCATCGACGACCATGAGTTGATCATTTTGGCCTTGAGCGTTGGACATCGGCGGGAAGCGTACAGGAACTAGATACGACAAAACAGCCCCGGCTGCTGCGGATCGATCATCCGGCACCGGGGCTGTTTTCATGAAAATTGATGGAACAAGCACGATGCGCTGCACGAACAATCTAGCGCCGGGAGGCGGGAAGCGGCTGCTGCTCGGCGGCTGATTCCGATCGGGGGACAGGTATCGTTTCATCCTGCAGTCTGGCGCCGCACATGATAAACAAGATCCCTGAAATCAGGAACATCAACGCTCTTCCGGTTCTAAGGCCTCCGCTCCGGAAATGACGGAACACGAGCGCGCCAAGGGCAAAAACGATATTGGCCGTACCCAAGCAAAAGCAGAAAACGGGCAAATATCTCTCCATGAAGTTCACTCCTTAAATTCATCGAGCCGTCATGCGGCTGGAAGTGCGCAGAAGGAAAAGAGAGGCCGCCCCAAAAGTCGACCGGGGCGGCCTCTCTCTCTGATTCCATCACATCAGGGAGGGCAACCAGAGGCTCAGCTGAGGAACCATGCCGGCAATGATCAGAAGGACGATGATAATTGCGGCAAACGGAATGACTCCTTTGATGACCTCCTGCATTTTTACGTTGGGGAATAATCCGTTGATAACGTACAGGTTCATGCCGACCGGAGGCGAGATCAGCGCCATGGTCATGTTGATGGTGACCAGCACGCCGTACCAAATGGTGTTGACGCCGAGCGCGTGGAGAATCGGCGTTACCAGCGGCATGGTCAGCAGCACGACGGAAACCGTTTCAAGCAGCGCGCCGAGGACGAACATCAGCAGGTTCATGATGATGATGAACGTTGCGGCGGAGAGCTTGTTGTCGACCACGAAAGCGGTAAGAGCCTGAGGAATCCTCAAATAGGTCATAACGCGCCCGAACAGAAGGGCGCCGCAGATGATGATGGCGATCATGCAGCTTGAAGGAACCGCCTTCATACAGATCTTGGGGATGTCGGCGAATTTAACGGTGCGATAGACGAACAGCGTGATGAAAAGGCTGTACACCAGACCGACGGCGGCAGCTTCCGTGGGCGTGAAGATGCCGGTATAAATGCCGCCGATGATCAGCAGGGGCAGAAAAATGCCGGGCAGGTTCTTGATGGTAATGGACATGCGTTCTTTCCAGGGCGCTTTGGGTTCCGAGGTGTAGCCGCCATGCTTGCTTTTATACACGACATAAACGATGAACAGCGTAGCGAGAAGCAGCCCGGGAACGACTCCCGCCATGAACAGTTTGCCCGTGGAATCCTCGGTGACGGTAGCGTAAATGATCATGGGGATGCTCGGGGGGATCAGGATGCCTAACGTTCCGCCGGCGGCCAGCAGCCCCAGCGTAAGCGTTTTGTCATAGCCGTGCTTGATCAGGGCAGGATAGGCGACCATGCCGATCGTGGCGGCCGTCGCCGCTCCGGAGCCGGTGATGGCGGCGAAGAAGGCGCAGGCGAGGATCGTGCCGATGCCCAGGCCTCCCGGCAGATGACGGACCCAGGTGTTCATGACTTCGAACAGGTCGTCTCCCACCTTGCCGTCTAACAGTATCTGACTCATCAGGATGAAGATCGGGATAGACAGCGTGTTGAAACTCTCCAGCGACGACCACATGGTGGTGCCGATGATCTTGATGGGCAAATGGAAAACCTGGATCAGGATCAACGACGTCATGCCCAGGGAGAAGGCCACCGGCAGCCCCAACGCGAGGATAAAAAGCAGGATGGCGACGACGAGAAGAAAGTTGGTCATATGAGCATCCTCCCTTACTCGCTGAGGCCTTCGCCCGCGCGAAGAGCCACGATACGGTCAAGCAGGTTGATGAAGAACTGCAGAGCAAGAAGTCCAAAACCCAGCAGCAGGGGAAGCTGGATCCACCACACCGGAATGTGCAGGAGATTGTCGGTCAGTTTGTTCAGCCTGATGCTGGAAGCGATCATGAGCCAGGCTTGCCAGGAGACAACGACGCAAAAGACGATGCCCATAATGCTGGTGACGACATCAAGATAAAGCTGGATTCTTTTCGGGAACTTATCGAAGATCAAATCGATGCGGACATGTTTTCCCAGCATCAGCGTATAAGCCGCGCCAACCAGCATGGTCCACATGAACAGGTAAATGGCGGTGTTCATGACCCAGATCGTCGGGGCCTTGAAGATGCCGCGCATCACGACTTCGTACGCGAGGATCAGGCTCATTGCGAGAATCCCGAGCCCGCTGAGATAGCCGCAGAAGGTGTTGCCGGCCTTGACAAGAGCGCGAAGTTTGTTGAGCATATGGGAGAGACCTCCTCTTGTGAGCTGAACGGAGCCCCGGCGACGCCGTCGGGGCTCCGTATCGCATGGTCTGTTATCGGAAAGCTTCTTTTAGTCGAAGACTTTGTGAGCCAGATCAACGAGTTTTTGTCCCGTCTCCCCGGCGCGCGCAACGTAAGCGTCCCAAACGCTCTTGGTGGCCGCAACCATTTGGGCGCGTTCTTCGGCGGTCAGCGCGTTGACTTCAAGTCCCGCATCGCGGACGATTTTTTCGGCGGCGCCTTCGGATTCCGCCACCGCGCCGCGGAGCCATTTCTCGGCGACTTTGCCGGCTTCGAGGATAGCTTTCTGGCTGTCGGCGTCAAGGCCGTTCCACCAGTCGAGATTGGCCTGAACGGAGAACTGGGCCGTGCTGTAATTGGCGATGGTCAGATATTTGCAGACCTCGTAAATCTTGCGGGACACCGCGGCAGGCATACCGGTGGTCGCGCCTTTCACGGTGCCGTTCTGAATGGCCATGTACATTTCCGCCGAGCTGATCAGAGTGGGGGCCGCGCCGAGAGCCTTCAAGGTGATGGAGTCGCCGGCGCTGTAGGAGCGCATCGTCAACCCTTCAAAGTCCTTGGGGCTGTGCAGAGGATGCTCGTTGTTCCACATCTGAATGAAGCCGTAGTCGACCCAGAAAAGGTTTTTCACGCCCTTCTTGTTGAACTCGGCGTCAAGAATATCCGCCGCGCCGGCGTTCAAAAACTTTTCCGGCGAGGACAAGTCGACGAACAGGAAAGGCAGGTCGAACACGTCGGCAGCGGGCACCATGCCGCCCCATTTGTAGGTGCCGACGAGGCCGACTTCGACAAGGCCGTCCTGGACCGCTTCGAGAATCTGGCTGTCATTGTACAGGGAACCGGAGTCCGCGACATTGACCTTCAGTTGGCCGCCGCTCAGCTCGACGACTTTGTCGGCGAAAACATGAATGGCCTTGGAAATATGGTGAGAAGGAGGAAGTTGATTGGAAACAGTGAACTCCGCGCCAAAAGCGACGGAGCAGGACAGAACCGCAACCGCAGCAAAAGCCATTACTTTCTTGAACATCTACGACACCCCTCTGGAGAAATTTTTTGGAACTGGTCCTTGAGAATTTCAGGAGAAATGCGGAAATGGGATTCCGCCTGAAACCGTGAAAAAGTCACTGATTCTGCACGGGCATCTCCGGTTTGGGCTTGCCAAAGGAGCTCGCGCACAGACTTCCCCTCGTCCTCAAACCGTACGCTTTCAGAGCGCGGGCAACCGTCACAACCCTGAGAGGGTCAAGCCCGGTGTCGACGCCCATGCTTTGCATCAGGTAGACCAAATCTTCCGTTGCCGCGTTGCCGGCCGCGCCGGGGGCAAAAGGACAGCCGCCGAGGCCGCCGACGGCCGAATCGAACCTGTTGAATCCCTCGTCAAGGGCGCATTTCACGTTCATGTCGGCAAAACCGTACGTGTTGTGGATGTGCAGATAGGTGGGGATCCCCTCAAGCGCCGGTTTGACGACCTGAAGCGTTTCGGTGAAGTCTTTGGGCGTACAGGTGCCGATCGTTTCGGCAAGGGTGATGCAGTCGATTCCCTTGGCGCGCACTTTGCCGATCAACTCGGCCACCCGGCGGGGATCGATGCGTCCCTCGAAGGGACACATGAAGGACGTGGCCATGGAAACGCAGATCTTCGCTTTGCCCCTGACAAGCGCGATAATGTCGTCCATGCCGGAGAGCGACTGCTCTACGGTGCGGCGGATGTTGGCCATATTATGGCTTTCGCTGACGGAAAACACCACGTTGACGACGTCAGCCCCGGCGGCTAACGCGTTCTCCGCTCCCTTGACGTTGGGGACCAAGGCGGTGAACTCGACGTCGGGGTACTCTTTCTTGACGGCCGGCAGCACCTGGGCGGCGTCAGACAGTTGAGGAATCGCTTTCGGGCTGACGAAAGACGTGATTTCCATTTCCTTGATGCCAGTCGAAAGCATTTGGCCGATGAACTCGACCTTCTTTCCCGTGGGAATGAAATCGCAGATCCCCTGAAATCCGTCACGTGGGCAGACCTCGCGAATAACAGCGTTCTTGGGCAGACCGTCAAAATGCATTCGTTAACCTCCTCCTAAAAGTCAATACGGATCGAAAGAACTGATCGGACGTTTTAAATGACGCCTTTTTCGGAAAGCTCCCGAAGCCGCTCGCCGGACAGGCCGAAAATGCCCCCGTAAACTTCTGCGTTGTCGGCGCCGGGAACAACCGGCGCATGACGTGTGATCTCCACCGGCGTCCCCATAAGTTTGACAGGGTTGCCGTTGACCTGCATGGGACCGATGACGGGGTGAGGCAGATCCACAAGCATCTCGCGGGCTTTGACCAGATGTTCGTCGGTCGTGACGTCGTGAAGGTCGAAGATCGGAGCAGCCGGAACGCCGACCCCCAGGATCTTGTCGACAAGTTCGTCAGCGTTGTAATTCTTGGTCCAGTCATTGATGATCTCGCCGAGCGCGATCCGGTTTTCGGGCTTATTGCGCTCAAGCAGGGTGGCGAAGCGGCTGTCCTCGAGAAGATCCTTTCTGCCCATCAGATCGAGCAGTTTCTCGAACAGCCCCTGGTTGCCGCAGCCGATAATGAATTCCTTGTCCTTGGCTTTGAAGGAGTCGTAAGGATAAGTCGCCGCGTATTCATTGCCCATTCTCTCGGGAATCTCGTGGTTAACGAGATATCTTTGGATCCCCGTCTCCAGGCTGGAGACGACCGAGTCGACGAGCGCCACGTCGACTCGCTGTCCCTTGCCGGTGATACTGCGGGCATTCAGAGCGGCCAGAAGGCCGATGGTAAGGTTCATACCGCCCAACACGTCTCCCATCGCGCTGCCGGAGCGGCAGGGTTTGCCGCCGCGTGGACCGGTGATGCTCATCAGACCGCCCATCGCTTGGGCAATGATGTCGTACCCTGGGCGTTCGCTGTAAGGACCGTAGCAGCCAAAACCGGAAACGGCGCCGTAAATGATTCTGGGGTTCACTTCTTTCAGGACGTCGTAACCGAGACCGAGCTTGTCCATGACGCCGGGACGGTAATTCTCGACGACCATGTCAGCCGTCTTGACCATTTCAAGAAAAAGCTGTTTCCCCTCTGGAGCCTTCATGTTAAGAGAAACGCCCTTTTTGTTGCGGTTCACGTTGGCGTAGTACATGCTGCTTTTATTCTTGTAAGGACCGAAATTGCGGGTGTCGTCGCCTTTGCCGGGGATCTCGATCTTGATGACTTCGGCCCCCATGTCCGCGAGCATCATCGTGCAATATGGCCCCGCCAAAACCCGAGTGAGATCGAGAACGCGAATGTTGCTTAGAGCTCCCATGTGAATATGCCCCTTTCGAATGAGTCGGAAACGCCGGACTTTCAGTTTATACTATTTCACTAAAATGACAATGACAACAACAAGAATAAAAGCAAAGAACGAGGCGTCAAGTTTGTCGTAGCGGCTCAAAATTCTGTGGACCATTTGATTTTCTGTCTGAAAGGAGCATCCAACCAGGTATCGCACCTTGTAAACATGATAATCTCTGTACCATGGTTCGGGATTGTTGCGTTTCGGCGGGATGGTGTAACCAGCTTCCTGAGAAGTAATGCACTCTCTAAAGGCTTGTGAACCGTAAGCTTTATCGCTGATGATATTGCTCTCTTTGGTCTTTGTTTGACTGAGCAAGGGCACAGCATGTCGGGAATCATGGTTACTGCCGGAACTGAACAGGAATGTCATCGGATTACCTAAACCGACTACAGTGTTTCCACTTGAAACGTGCATAGACTGCTTGCCATTTGCCGTAACGCTCCGGAAACTCTCTCCATGGCTCTCCACTTCTATAAGCCACAAAATCCCATTGGTGATCCTGCGATTATCATATTTTGCCGAACGCCCATATTCTCCTGCTTTCGGATGTTCTGGCCGCAGAATATCCTTGATTAAATTCCATTTGCTGCGGGTCAGTTCATATCTTCTCGTTTCTATAGTCAGAGTTTAAGTGATTGAATCGATTTGGGCAATATGAAATTTTTCAGATGTAGTGTTACAAAAGAAGTGAGACTGAAGCAGATATACAAAAGCGGTTGGTTCCTTTAGAATGTAAGTCACCACAACC
>PPYE01130286.1_pt1 | contig 44879 bp, 42 predicted proteins | sample 1559881 | NCBI WGS metagenome assembly PPYE01 (sample SAMN08240022, study PRJNA423297) | Human gut metagenome, whole genome shotgun sequencing project.
GAATCGTGTCCCATCGCTTCGCTGATGGTGGAAATCGGAATGTTCTTGCTCTTTGCGATGGAAGCCCAGGCGTGGCGCGATATATAAAATATAAAACTTAGCCACAAGAAAAATACAAATATTGTATAACATATTATTGTATATCAATTAATTATAAAAATAATATAGATTTGCATTTATTGTTGATTTTTGCTTTGAATAGTGTTATTTATAGCTTTTATGTTACTATTTTGTTGTTCAAAAACGCTTGTTTTCGATTAAAATTATTACCTTTGCAGAAGAAGAAGAAGAAAAAATAGCAATTCAAGTATATGGCTCGTACCAAGAAAATAGAATCAACCCCTGTGCGTATTCGGTTCAAGGAACTGGAAAATGGGAACAAGTCTATCTATCTCGATATTTACTACGAGAAGAAAAGAAGGTATGAGTTTCTGAAATTGTACCTTATCCCAGAGAACTCATCGGAAGCAAGAAAGCAAAACAAGCATACGATGAAAGCTGCCGATGCAATAAGGGCACAACGCATTCTTGAAATATCGAACAACAGAACACCCGTAACTATTTCAGAAAAGGCAAAGGTTTTATTGGTTGATTGGGTAAATGAGTATAAGAACAGGAGTATTCAACAAGGAAAGACGTCATCAGAAAGCCGTGTACATTCGGCCTTAAAACAATTGCGGAAATATAATGCCAAAGCTCGTTTGTGCGATGTGGATAAGGATTTCCTAGATGGCTTTGTTGAATTTATGAAAGGACAAAAAGCAAGGCGTACCAAAGCCCCTTTTGCGAAAAAGACCATATCTAATTATCTTGGGGTTATCATTACAACCTTGAATATGGCGGTTGATGATGATGTGTTGCCTGTAAATCCCGGATTGGCGATTGACAGGAAAGCCATTTGTGGTGAAGAAACTCCACGTGAGTATCTGACCATTGATGAAGTCCGCAAACTCATAGAGGCGGATGCACCAAGGGCAGATGTGAAAATTGCATTTTTGTTTTCCTGTTTCTGTGGATTGCGGTTAAGTGATATCCGTGCCTTGCAATGGAAAAAAATCATTGAAGATAACGGGAATATTCACATGGAGTTGCGACAAAAGAAGACCGGTCGGATGCTGTACTTGCCACTCAACAAGCAAGCGCAAGCCTACCTGCCTCACACTAAGAGAAGTGCTGAAGATTGTGTATTTTCTCTGCCTTGCACTTCTACCATTGATTTACAGCTGAAAAAGTGGGCCAAAAATGCAGGAATCAATAAAAATCTGACCTATCACATGAGCCGCCATACTTTCGCAACAATGGAGCTTACCATGGGGGCAGATTTATACACAACCAGCCAGTTGCTTGGCCATGCCGATGTGGAAACGACACAGGTTTATGCAAAAATCATAGATGCTAAAAAAGAAGCTGCTGTACTACTGATAGATTCTCTATTCTAATATTACAGTCTTATTTTTATTTTAAATTATACAGTACGTATTGTTTAATTAAAAATACTGTGTATATTTGCATTTTATAGAAACAGTCTCTTTATGCCTGTTTCTCAGAAAGCTATGTTGTCTATTATTGTATAGTAACATTAATCAAGATAACAAAATGCAATTAATCTTTTCATGAACAATAGTACAACAAAGGTAATATGGCACGTAAGAAAAAGCAAGTTAAAGTAAAAGAACCTGTCCGTTTACGTTTTAATGAACTCAAAGATGGCAGGAAGTCTATTTATTTGGATATTTACCACAATAGCCGAAGAACCTACCAGTCATTGAAGCTCTATCTTGTGCCCGAAACGGATGTGGCGGCACAAATTCAGAACGCAAATACGCTCGCAATGGCCAATGCTATTAAGACCGAGAAGATATTGGATTTAACCAACAAGACAGCCGGCATTACAGACCGTTCGTATAAAGCGAATATGCTTTTTACAGATTGGATGAGGATTTATCGGGAAGATGTGGAAAAACGAGCTTCGGTATCTGCGCTCATTTGGGTGGATCGAGTGACCAGTGAACTGGAAGAATTTGATAATAGTGTGACGCTTGCAGAAATAGACCGGGATTATATCATGAGATTTCTCAGCTACTTACTTGACAGACCTGCACTCACCCGTGACCATAACCAACTGGCCAAAAATACGATTTTCCTCTATCTTTCTTATATACGGGCTGCGCTGAATTATGCTGTCAAAGAGAACCTGCTCCAGTCAAGTCCATTCAAGAAAATCAAACGAGATATGCTTTCAGGCTCGGAAACCAAACGTGAATATCTTACCGTAGAGGAAGTAAAACGTCTTATTGCAACTCCTTGCCGCCGGGATGATATGAAGGCTGCATTTTTATTTTCCTGTTTCTGCGGTTTGCGCATTATGGACATCAAAAACTTGTGTTGGAAACATATCAGTAAAAACGGGAACAGTTGGCAGGTAGAGATACGCCAGTATAAAACCGGCGCATTGTTGTATTTACCATTAAACATGAATGCCCGGAAATGGATGCCGGAACAAGGGGATGCTTCTTCTGAAGACCGAGTATTTCCCAAGTTAAGTATTTGGTATAAAAGCATACTTCGTGATTGGGCCACAGATGCCGGAATCGAAAAAACTTTTTCATTTCATGTCGCGAGGCATACGTTCGCAACGCTGGCCTTGACCGCAGGGGTTGACATCTATACAACGAGTCAATTACTGGGTCATGCCAATATCAGACATACTCAGAGGTACGCACAAATCATCAATTCTAAGAAAGACCATGCCGTCTCCCTTTTGGACGATGCATTTATTCAATAACTTTAAAAAACAGATTTATGAAGCGTAACCGTAGAAATGCTTGCTTTTTTTTTAAAACAAGAGACTGACAAACAAGCCGCACAAGAGTGTAGGAAATGAACGTGATGAACTTTTTGCCTTGCTGAAAGAAGCCTCCTTCACTTACCGGAAGGAAGTTGTCGGTGAGAGTAAACTGTATGAGCTGTATGTGGAGGATTTTCTGAACGGTCATTATTACAGTGACCACCGGAATGCCGCCGGGAAAAACCGACATCGGAAAAACATCGGTATTCTCAGAGGAATACTGACAAAACGTAAAGACCTTGTGGAGCAGTTCTTCTCCAATGTACTTTTTGCTCCTAACCGCATGGATGAATTGCTTCGTCTGTTTAACACAACAAAAGCATCCTCCGGTTTGAAAGAAGAACCGGATAAGCCACGCCCTAAAACGAACCTTCCTGCCTTGTCTTTGGGTAGCTTTTTGAATAATAACCAAATGAGCCTCATTGCACATTGTGCGAATGAGGCTCAACTTTTTACTACCCCGGTGGATGTAGGCATATTGCGTTCTCTTTTGGAAGGCAAGTTGCATCAGCCGTTGAAGTCTGCCAATAACCGATTAGTAGCTTTCTTTTTCGACCGGTTGTGTCACCACCGTCTCATTCTCGGACGTTGGGAACATCTGTTGGAACAGGCTGGTTCCATATTGGGTTCCAAAGACGGGTGCCCACTCAAACACGGTCAGTATTCCAGTGCACTAAGTCTTGCCAAGAGCAATCCAAACAGTATGCAGGAGGTAATCAGCCAATGCATACAAGCTGTCAGAGAAATGGCAGAAAGAAACACAACAGATAACAAATGACACAGAAAAGGATAACAGTTCGGATAACACTTCCGAACTGTTACTCTCCTTTTTGCAACCATTGAAAATCACATATCTATCTTTGCCCCGAAGCAATAAAGTTTCGGGGGCACTCCCCCATATTTAATTAAAAAAATACGAAATGAACCAACAAGAAGAAAAAAACAGTGTAGCGGTGTCCTGTTCATCGTGTTTCCTGAAGCTCAGTATGCTCCAGAAGCAGACGGAGAAGATTGAAAATATGCTGTTCAGCATCAAGCAAACACTCAACTTCAAAGAAGCCTGCCTGTATATGGGACTGTCAAGAAGCCAGTTGTACAAGCTTGCCAAGAGCGGCCATATCCCCCACTACAGACCGTCCGGCAAACTGTTATACTTTAACAAGCAGGAATTGGACGAATGGCTCTGCCGGAACCAGGTGGAAGAAAGCAGTCCAAAGGAGATGCCGGACAGCATGAATGAATATGTTGAACCCAATAAACAATTTGTATCATGACAGAAGCTGGATTTCTTGAAACACTTAAACGGGTGGAAGATGTGGCTGGCATCCTAACCCGGATGGAAGACATAAACGTAGTATTGGGCAAGATAACGACCATTGAAGCCTTCATTGACCGTTTTGGAACACTTGAAGCCTTGATTGAGCGTTTTGAAAGTGTAGAGAATCAGCTTTATTACTTGAAAGATATGCTGAACATTGATGAAGCCGCCAAATACCTGAATATCTCCAAAGGACATATGTACCGGCTTACCTCCAACCGTGACATATCCTATACCAAGCCGAATGGCAAGAACATCTTCTTTGAAAGAAAGGAACTGGACGAATGGAAAAGGCGCAACCCGATTCCTTCACAAAGGGAGCTGGAGAGGCAGGTGGCGATAATGACCATCCATGACCACGCCGATAAGTCCAACCATAAAAAGAAAGGGGAAAAACCATGATACCGACCAACCTCCTCCAGATAGGAAACGATATAGACCGCTCGGTTTATGAAGAGATATTGCAATTCATCCGTCTGCGTGTCACCGACACATACGCCTTTCCACCGGAAATTGTCCGTGTCGATGACATAACCATTGCCACGCTCGGCAACTTCAGTGCTTCGGTCGGTAAACCCAAAAGCAAAAAGACCTTCAACATCACGGCTATCGTGGCTGCGGCATTGTCGGGTAAAAACGTGTTGCGTTACAATGCACATTTGCCGGAGGGCAAGCACAAGGTGCTTTATGTAGATACGGAACAGAGCAAATGCCACTGCCACAAGGTACTTGAACGCATATTGCGGTTGGCAGGAATGCCTACTGACCGTGAAGCGGAAAATCTTGAATTTTTCATGCTACGGGAATACAGCCCCAAACAACGCCGGCAGATTATCAACCATGCGCTGGCTTCCGATCCGGGTATCGGTTTTGTCGTCATTGACGGCATCCGTGACCTCCTGTATGACATCAACAGCCCCAGCGAATCTGTCGATTTGATAAACGACCTCATGCGTTGGTCAAGTATGCACGACCTCCATATCCATACGGTATTGCACCTGAACAAAGGCGATGACAATACAAGAGGGCATATAGGTACGGAATTGAACAACAAGGCTGAGACCATTCTGCAAGTCACCAAAAGCCAGTTTGACGGCAATATCAGTGAAGTAAAGGCCATGCACATCCGTGAAAAGGAGTTTGAACCGTTCGCTTTCCGTATCAACAATGATGCCTTGCCCGAACTGGTTGGAGAATACTCGTTTACACAAGAGCGGAAGGGCTTCTGCGAATCCATTTCCGATGCACAACATGCCCAGGCTCTCAGACTGGCATTCAGCGAAGGGGATATAACCGGATACAGACCGCTTATCAAGGCTCTCCAACAGGGATATACTGAAATCGGATTCAAGCGTGGCCGGAACATCTGCATTGAGCTGAACAAGTACCTGATGGGGCGTGGTATCATCGTAAAACAGGATAAAAGCTATTGCTACAACCCGGAGGTGCTGGAACATAGCGGCTGTTCCTCCGACAAAGAGGTTTAGTTTAACGCCGGTGTATATATAAAATAAACTCAATTAAACCCGAATAGAAACACTAAAGTTATTATGAACATAGCCCAGACCAAACAAATAGACATTGTGGATTTTCTAAAAGCAATCGGTTGTCTTCCTACGAAAGAAACCGATTGCGTGGCATGGTTTCGTGCTCCGTATCGGGAGGATATGACTCCTTCATTCAAAGTCAATAAAAATCGGAATATCTGGTACGATTTCGGACTTGCCCGAAGTGGCGACATCATAGACTTGGGTATTCTGATCTACCGTACCCATGACATATCCCGCGTGCTGAAGCTGATAGAAAATGCGGCTCCGGGTGTACCTGTCAGTATAAGGACATTCCGGCCTTCTTCCGAAGAAAGGAATGAAACCCTGCGGAATATCCGGACCTGTACGCTGGCTTCAGCGGCATTGAAGTCTTATCTGACTTCACGGGGTATTGATATTGAAATCGGTATCAGGGAATGCTGCGAGATACATTATACCTGTCACGGGAAAGCCTACTTCGCTATCGGTTTTCCGAACATAGCCGGTGGGTATGAAATGCGTAGCCTTTATTATAAAGGTTGTATTGCACCTAAAGAAATATCAATGGCCACCACCGCAAAGACCTCTCTGGCGTGTTGCCTTTTTGAAGGCTTTATGGATTTCCTTTCTTACTTGACGCTGATAAAACAGGGGAAGTTGCTTTCTCCATGCTGCCAGCCGGATTTGATTGTGCTAAACTCGGTCAGTAACCTGTCCAAAGCTCTTTCCCGGCTGAAGGCATACAAGGAAATCTACTGTTTCCTCGACAATGATGATGCCGGACGAAGGACGGTGGATCTACTTCGGGAAATGAATACGGCTGCTGTCTGTAATATGATGGAGGCGTTTCCTTGTTATAAGGATGTCAATGACTTGTTACGTGATAAGAAAAGGATGCCGTGAATTGACTTTAAACGAAAAAATCATGTCTGGCACAAGCTTATGTGCCAGATATTTATTATTTTTGCCTAACGATTAGAATAATGGAACAGGAACGATTCAGAAACATACTGGAGATTGGAGAAACCATTAGAGTGGAGTTTAAACGCTGCGGAAACGGCATTGAAAGCGATACTTATGAAACGGTATGCTCTTTTCTCAACCGTTTTGGCGGTGATATATTTTTAGGTGTGACAGATTCGGGGCGCGTTGTCGGCGTACCTGAAAATTCTGTATCTTTTATGATTAAGAATTTTATCAGTTGTGTCAGCAACCCTAGTTTAATAACACCGTCCGTTTATTTAGAGCCGAAAACTATTCATTATGAGGGGAAAACCATTATACACATCCATATCAATCCGAGTGCGGAAGTCCATTCCTACAAAAAGGAGATATTCGACCGGGTGGATGATGCGGACGTACACGTGACCAGCACCTCACAGATAGCGATGATGTATATCCGTAAGCAAAGTATCTTTACAGAACGGAAGGTATTTCCATATATGAAAGTGGAAGACCTGCGACTCGACCTTCTGCCGACTATCAGACAAATGGCTGCCAATTCAGCTAATGATCGGCATGTCTGGCAAAAGACAGATGATATGGAGTTGCTACGCTCTGCCGGCCTGTTCGGTACGAACCATGAGACGGGAGAACATGGGCTAAACCTTGCAGCCATATTGCTGTTAGGTCGTGACGACGTTATAAAAGATGTGGCACCGGCTTATGAAACGGATGCTTTGCTTCGTCGGATGAATATCGACCGGTATGACGACAGGGAGATTGTATGTACCAACCTTGTGGAAAGCTATGACCTGTTGATGGAATTTGCCCAAAAGCATTTGCCGGATCCGTTTTATCTTGAAAACGAACAGCGGATAAGCCTGCGTGGAGTAATATGCAGGGAGATGGTATCAAACATACTCATTCACAGAGAATTTTCAAGTTCTTATCCTGCCAAATTCGTTATTGAGAATAACCGTATATACACGGAGAATGCCAACCGTGCCTCGTGGTCGGGTGAGATAACTCCAGAGAATTTTGAACCGAATCCTAAAAATCCAATCATCGCCTCCTTTTTCCGCAATATCGGATTGGCCGATAAACTCGGTTCCGGTGTGCGTAATATTTTCAAATATGCCAAACATTATCAAGGTGGGCATCCCCATTTTTTTGAGCAAGATGTTTTCCGTACAAGTGTTGAGTTTGAAAATGCGACTATAAAAGCGGCAGATGCGACTATAAATGCGACTATAAATGCGACTATAAGTGAAGAAGATTTGCAGATGTTGAGACTTATTCAAGCCAAGCCGGACATCACCTATACGGAATTGTCCGAACAGTTGGATTTGCATCGTGCCACGGTTGCCAGACGTATCAAGAACCTTGCGGAAAAAAGAGTCATATCGAGGGTCGGTGCCAGAAAAACAGGAGCATGGAAAATTAACATTTCTTTGTTAAAGAAAAATATTGAGGTGTCATAATCCCAACAAAATGATTTACTCCTGACACAGAACAGTAACAGGAGTGAATTCCTCAAAAAGGGAGTTTTAACTTTACCTTTCCGGTTGAAATTCACTGACGAATATATTTTAATCGGAATTATGTTTCAGATATATTGTAAAATTGGTCTCTACTTGGATGGGAAATTCTTAAAGCCTTGTTCTCAGTATGTTTAATCCAGCATACTATATTGGTAACATTACCATTATTAGTGATTTTTTTCTTATATTCAACTATTTCGCGTTTATTATACACAGAAAAATTTGAATATTCATATATCTCATGTAAAAAATTTGTTAGAAGTAAAGCAAAATTATCAGGGCTGAAGTTTCTAAAACACTTTAATAGTGGGTCGCGATTTTGGCATGAAGAATCTATTGTAAGATATAATGCAGTGCGATATTTCTTGTGCATCTTTAACCCAAATTTATATCTTTTCCGCTCATCATATAACAATATTAACTCGTCAGTTCTTTCTTCATGGCCTACTGTAATATTATATATTCTTTTCCAAGCTGTGAAAAACAACATATTTAATGAATACTGATACATCGAGTCTCCTCCAGAGATAATCTGTTGAACATGCTTAAATTCAAGCAATGATAAAATTGGTAAGTGCTTAAGAAGCCTAAACTTATTAATATACTCAATAAATTTACTCCCGTAAGGAGTCGTACTATTGTATCTTAACATAAAAAGTGCCCCTTCTGATAACTGAGCTCGCGCAATTTTTGCATAACGAACTTTTTCTTTTTCTGAAATTTCAGATTTATCTATAAGTTCAAATAATCTATATAGAACTCTAAAATATGGAGCTAATGCCGCCGCGTTACTTAAATATAGTTGAAGATATTTTCTTTTTGCTATTAAATTTGCCCTTGCATAACTATTGCTAATCGTGAAATTATTTTGCAATTCAATCATGCATCTATCAAAGAAATTTGTTTTATCCGCTATTTTTCCAGTAAAACCTATTACTGATGTATCCATCAAACCTTCTACCTGTTTTTGATGTAATTCTATAAGTTCAAAGAAAAGAGAATTAAAACGTTGGATTTCAGATTGTTATTTTTGAGAAGATTGGGATTCTCGAGCTATTTTTGCATGTTCTTTGTTTAAATTGATGGTCTGTTTACTCTGTTCTATAAAAATTAAACATGTAATTATAACACCTATAAAAGCTAGTACAGAGCCGATAAATCCACCTATAAAATCTCCAAAGTTTCCCCAAAGAGCATTATCCAATACATAATTTTCATCAAACCAGTATCTTTCTCTATTCCAAAAAAATGACCATGCAAATAAAGCAATAAGTAATATAAAGGCAAACGTAATGCAAGATAAAGTTTTAGTAGATAACCAATTGTATTTTTCAGAATTATTTTGTAGCATAATACATATCTATTTTATGTTATATATTTAGATGACCCTAAAAATCAGTTCAACTTATTCGGCTTTTTTAACGAAGTCTTGTTGTTAAACTAATGCAAAGTTACAAATTATATTTTAAATTTCAGTCATATAACATATTAACCCCATTTTATATGAGATTGAAAAGAAGTGGAGATGTTTCTACTGCTACTCAAATAGTAGTTGTCTAATATTTCTAAATCTTTTAAGGCGATATAGTTATCGCAGATTGGAACAACAATTTCTTTGAACTTTCTTAGTTTGCCATCTTGCCCACTGAAAGAAAGCAGGTAACTCTCTCCGCCACCACTCAAAATGTGTCTAAAGTTCTGTTACAAGGAATCACCTAGCCTTTACAATGCTTAAATTAGTGGTGTTCTTTTATAATCAAATGGATTTTACTATATTAATTGAGTAGATAAACCTTTATGGTGATAGCATAAAAGGGAATGCCCAATATTGCGATATTTAAAAAGCCATCGAAAACAAACTTCGATAACTTTTTACTGGAAATAACCGGAAACGCATTTAATCTGTTATCTCATAAAAATAATCCAACTCATCACCTTTTAGGTTCTCTACTGCATACCGGTCGGCTTGTCTCCAAAGGGAGTTGTATAGTTCCGCAACTTCCGGTTTCGTTTCATGGTATTGCCATATCTTATGGTTAAGTACCAATATCAGTTCTGTGAGATACTTATAGTTATCTTTCCATTCTTCAAAAGCACGGTTAAAAGTGTCTTGAATACCTGCAACTCCAAAATAGTCGGCTATCGTAAAATCATCCCAAAAGGTTGTCTGCAACTCATAACCGTTTTCTTTATAAATTCTTTGAATGTCATATCGCTTAATTTTAAGGATTTTATTTTCTGTTTATTAATCTCCTGCCACATTATTGGCAAGCATGGAGAATACTCAGTCATGCACTTCAAGCCGATAACAGTATGGGCATAATCAACGCTACAGTTTCCATCTGGTCGTCATCGGTTACCGGGGTGATAACGCCTGCACGTTCTTGGGTGCCCAACTTGAATTGTACTTCTTTGGTAGTGATATTCTCCAGTGTCTGTTTCAAGAACTCCGCTTTGAAGCCAATGCGTAAATTGTCGCCTTGATAGGCACAAAACACCGTTTCCTCGGCATGGGTGGAATAATCAATATCCTTTCCCGAAAGCACCAACGGCAATCCCGAAAAGTTCATGGCCACCTCGCAACGTGCCTTATCCGCAAATACGCTTACCCGTCTGGCGGCCGCCAACAGTTCGTTTTTGTCGAGAATGACGGTTTTGTCGCTGTCTGTGGGGATAACGGTATTGTAGTTAGGGTATCTTCCCTCTATCAGCCGTGTGCGGAAATAGTCTGTTTCTGTTTGGAAAGCCACTTCACGTTCAGTAATGAATACCTGCACTTTCTCATCCGACTTGCTTGTCATACTGCGCACAATCTTTGCTGCTCTTGAATGTAGCAGGAAACTGTACTCTTGTCCGTCATTCTCTACCTTGTAAGTGTTCCGTACTAACATGGAGCCATTGGTAGTGGCACATTGCAATTCATCGCCTTTCCTGGTGAAATAGATGCCGCAAAATATAGGGCGAAGGTCATCGTTGCCAACGGCATATAAAGACTTGCCGATACTATCATTCAAGACAGATGCCTTGATAGTGGCCTGTACGCTTTTCTCCATTGTGCCGGGAAGGACGTAATCCTTTGCCGGAAATCCCACCATGTCGAACCGGCCGTTGTTGTAGCGGATAACCACCGACAAATTTTCCTCGTCCGCTTCAAAAGTGATAGGCTGGTTGCCTAAGTTTTTCAACGAATCAAGCAAGAAACTCGCTGTGACACATATACTTCCATCGCGCTCATTGGCTCCGTCCATATCCATGATGGGAAGCGTGCTGCATCGGCTGCAATCCATGTCGGATGCCGTTATTCTCAGCATACCGTCTTTGAGTTCCAACAGGAACGTGGAATAGATAGGCAATGCCGACTTGTTGTTCATTACTTTTGCCAAGGCAACTAACTTGGCGTTCCATTCTGTTGCTAAAATCGTGAATCTCATATCTGATTTGATTTGTTTCCCTATCGTCGGAAGCCTTTGCCTCTTATTGTGAGGAAGTTATTTATGGTGCCCTGACTTGGCAGGTGCGTATGGCACAAACTTTTTGGTTGAAATACACTTTTTGCGTGTGCGGAAAAAGGAAGATTTCAATCACCGGGGCGCTCACTATCCGAAAATCCGCCGCTTCCTGCCCCAAAAGTTTGGGTCAATCAAAGCAAACCTGCCAGAACTTTGCACCGGAAATATCTCCGCCCAATGAGAGCATGGGTATGTGCGATTCACGCCCTCTTGCATATAAATGGTAGAGAGTGGAATGCCTGTAAGCGTGGTGTCGGAGTATGATTGACAGTCTGATTTTCCGTCGCAATCATAAACCCGGTTAAAAAAGGAGGTTTTGTTCTGTAGTCTTCCGTCTTGCGCCTCCATTTCATTATTCCTTTGCGGCATCAATCGAACAATCAACGCATAAACACAAAATAAAATGAGTCCATTTTTGATATTCGTCATTTGCCTGAGCATCGCCTATCTTCTTTATTACGGTGTCAATATTGGCAAGGATTTATACGCTGCCGGGAAGCAGCCTGCCTCCAACGAGGAAGTGTTTGAGATAGAAGATGCTCCGACAGAAGCGGCCGTCTGTGTGAATGAACACGGGGACGGCTTTTTTGTGGGAGACAGTGCGTCCGAAGCAGCAGCAGAAATCCCGGAACCGGAGGGAAAGGACGGAGAGAAAGAAATCGCCGAAACAGAGAAACGCATCGCTTCGCTACAAGAGAATCTGGACGAGGCAGATGTCGTAAGCGAATACGGCATCACGGCCCCGGCACTCCATGAGCTGTTGGAAGGCAAGAAGGCTTCGCTGTTCAAACCCGAAATCAATGTCATCCGAAATGTATTGTAAGAAGATTATCCGTTATAGCCTGCCGGTGTCGTGCCTCCTTTCGGCGCAGTCCGTTTTCGCCAAATGTGGCGGCGTGGATTACAGTTGGGGAGCCGATGCGCTGGCACTGATGCACGACTATGTAGTGACCATGATGCTGTATGTGCTGTATCTGACCTATGCCATTGCTGCCCTTGTCACCATTTACGCCAGCCTGCAAATCTTCATCAAGATGAATGCGGGCGAGGAAGGTATCGTCAAGGAGATACTCATGGTTGTAGGAGCCTGTATGTTCATGATCGGAGCCTCTATCGTATTCCCGGCTTTCTTCGGCTATCAAGTTTAAAAAATACTCATCTGCGCAGAGAGTACCATAATGTCTAATTAAAAACAAGAACGAATGTTGCAAAAAATTAAGAAAATGATGAAGGGCATCTGCTCTTCCGAAAGAATTAAGATGCTTTCATTTATGCTGCTGGTCGGAACGGTGACAGCTTTCGCCCAGAACGCGGCCGGTGACTACTCCGCCGGAACGACCGCCCTCGGCACGGTGACGGACGAAATCGCCAAGTACGTGCCGTATGTGGTGAAACTGTGTTACGCCATTGCCGGCATTGTGGCCGTTGTGGGAGCAATCAGCGTGTATATCAAAATGAACAACGAGGAACAGGACGTCAAGAAGTCTATCATGATGATTGTAGGAGCTTGTATCTTCCTGGTAGCTGCTGCACAGGCACTTCCGTTGTTTTTCGGTATCTCCGCTTGACGGCGCATGGGAACCCAAACGGACAACAGCCGCTACACAGGGTACCCACTGTTCAAGGGGCTTCAACGGCCTCTTGAACTGATGGGACTTCAGGGGCGGTACATCTATTGGGCGGCCGGAGCTGTCGGCGGGGCCATTCTCGGCTTTATCCTTGCCTACTGCCTGATAGGTTTCCTCGCCGGACTGCTCACTTTGGTGGTGTCTCTCGCCGTGGGTGCTGGATTTATCCTGCTGAAACAGCGCAAAGGGCTGCACAGCAAGAAGAACGATAAAGGAGTATTCATCTATGCTTATTCAAAAAGGAAATGACAATAACCGTAGTTTGTAGAAAAAGTAAAATTGCTTGGCTGTTTCTTCCATGTGTCCTACTGCTCGCATCCTGTGGAAAACGACAGGTAACGAAATCCGCCACGGTAGAAGCGCAACAGACAGCCGGTAAAATTCGGCAAGGCTGGGCTACAGCCTGCCGTCCGTTGACAATCACTTCAGAGGGAATGGAAACAGGACTGCCGGATATCGGTGTGTACCTGCACCTTGCGGATGCCACAGACACGGAACGGAACGCCTTTCACGGTGTACCGTTTGTTTACGAGAATGGGCGTTATGTGGCGAAGAGACATCATACTGTGACCGCTGACACGCTCGCTGTCGTGTATGCCTGCTTCCCTTATCATAGAGGACTGGCCGCAGATGATAGTCTTGTACTGACTGCTCCTTTCGGGGAGAACCTGTACGGTGTGGAGACAGCCCGAAATATCGGTAAGGAGATTTCCGTGAAAATGAATTGGCGCAGTTCGATGGTGCTGCTCGGTATCGGCTGCGAGAGTGACCGGCTGCAAGAACGGCTGGACGGACTTGCGCTTATGGGTGAAAACCTTTGCGAACGGGCCACCTATCAGCCTTACTTGGGCAAATGGCAACCTGTGAGCAAAGGTGGCACGCTGAACGCCACAGATGCAGACTGTCTGCTGAACAATGGTCGGAGACATGACTTCTATCTGGTGCCTACCGATATGGAAGGTGCAGTGACGGTTGTCGCCACTATTGACGGACACCCATACACTGTGCGGACAACATTGCCGCCCATGCAGGCAGGAAGCCTTGTGAGGCTGAACCTGCGCAAAAGCAAGGAGGGGTTGGCGGTGAGTGGCAGTTGGGTGGAAACCCGGCGCAAACTCCGCTACCGACCTATGCAACGTGTGGATTCCGTGGAAGTAGGCCACTATCTGCAAAGGGACGGCGGGATATGCATCGAGCGTGACAGCAATTCCATTGCCGTGGTGGTGGAAACAGACGGAAGACAGGGCAAAGCGGTGGCGTTGCGCGACTGCGAGGGCCGGTATTGCCATTCCAGAAAGGCTTTAACTGTCGGAAAGAGCTTTCAGACCATTGACGGTAAACGCAAAGAGGGAGTCATCAATCCCCGACAAACGGATGAAATCAGTGACGAGAACAGACTCATCTTTACTGCGGAAATACCCTATGGCGAGCAATGCGCTTTCGGTTTTACAGACGGTGCCGGCCTTACCCAAAGGCTGATTGACAAGTATCGCCAAACGGAGTATGTCCACGGAAAAAACGGAGGTCTGTTCGCCCGGAAAGAGATGCTTTCCGAAGTGGAACGGCATCCGGGAAGCTATGTACCGTCACTTGCAGAGCTGGCACAGTTCTATTATCGCCGACAACTCGGAGAAGTGACCGACTGTGAACTGATGCAGGGAGAATACCTGACCGTCAGCGAAAGTTCAGACAAGACCTTTTACCTGATTGACATGGAGAACGGCATTGTGACCGGCACCTTGTCGAAACAATACGCAGGCTTACGACTGCGGTTATTCTATCTATTTTGATTCACCTAAAAAACAACACAAATGAACAACCTGGTAATATACAACGAAGCGGAAATCAATTCAGTGGAAATCTGTGTGCTTCCACCTTTATTCAAAGTAAAAGTAGCTATGGACTCCGACACCGATGCCACTGTGACGATTACAGACATTGGCGGTAGAGAGGATTTTGCATCCGTGTGCATTGGAACGAACCGGAAGGAGTTCACCGATGTAGAGTTTACCGACAGGGAAAGGCTCTATATTGGTAGGGAAGTGGCACGCTGTATTGCGGCGGACATCGCCCTGTTTGTAGGACATGGCATCGTACCTTACGAATGTTGCAATGAACATCCTACGTTTGACCTGTTCAAGTTTTCGGATAAATGGGAGAATGATTTAGCCTTCGGTATCCGAAAGATTTATTTCGCCCGATGTGACGGAAGCCAAAAACAATAACGCCCATGACGATTTATATTCTACTGATTCTTGCGGCTGTAGGCACGGGTATGGCCATATCGGTATATGCCTTTGGCACAGGAGGAAAGCGCAAGCGCATCTTCCAAGACATCTACTTCTCCGTGGAAGACAACAAGGGTGTCGGCGTGGTATATACCAAAAACGGAGAGTATGCGGCTATCCTGCGCATGGAGAACCCGGTGGACAAATACTCCGCTGACATAGACGGGTACTATGAATACACCCGGCTGTTCACCGCCATTGCCCAAACACTCGGCGAAGGGTATGCGCTGCACAAGCAGGACATATTCGTACGCAAACCGTTCTGTGATGAGAGCGAAAGCAAGCGCGAATACCTGTCCGAATCCTACTTCCATTACTTCAATGGCAGGGAATATACGGACAACCAGACCTATCTGACCGTGACGCAGGAAGCGCAAAAGAGCCGCCTTTTTTCTTTTGACGGCAGAAAGTGGCGTGACTTCCTGGTGAAAATCCGCAAAGTGCAAGACCAATTGAAGGATGCCGGTGTGCGTGCCGAATTTCTGACAAAGGAAGATGCCAGCGAGTATATCGACCGCTATTTTGCCATGGACTTTACCCACAAGACACTCTCAATGAACAACTTCAAAGTGGATGAGGAATGTGTGCGCATGGGTGATCAGAAGTGTAAAATATTTTCACTCGTGGACGTGGACAGCATCAACCTGCCCGGCTTGGTACGTCCCTTTGCCAATATCGAGGTAAACAACACGCAAATGCCTGTTGATTTAATGGCAGCCATTGACCAAATCCCCGAAGCGAGGACGGTCATTTACAACCAGATGATTTTCATTCCTAACCAAAAGAGGGAGCTTGCACTACTGGAAAAGAAGAAAAACCGCCACGCCAGTATTCCCAATCCGGGCAACCAAATGGCCGTAGAGGACATCAAGCAAGTGCAGGAAGTCATGGCCAGGGAGGGAAAGCAACTGGTATATACGCATTACAACCTTATAGTGTGCTGCAACAATGATACCGATTTGCAGAAGCCGACCAATCATCTGGAGAATACATTCGGGCGCATGGGAATCCATATTTCCAAGAGGGCTTACAACCAACTGGAGCTGTTTGTCAATTCGTTCCCAGGCAACTGCTACGGCATGAGTGCGGAGTATGACCGTTTCCTGACGTTGGGCGATGCCGCCGCCTGCCTGATGTACAAGGAAAAAATACAGCACAGCGAGGACACGCCGCTGAAGATTTACTATACGGACAGGCAGGGCGTGCCGGTGGCCATTGACATTACGGGAAAAGAAGGGAAACACAAACTGACGGACAACTCCAACTTTTTCTGCCTGGGGCCTTCGGGAAGCGGCAAATCGTTCCACATGAACAGCGTGGTACGCCAACTACACGAACAAGGAACGGATGTGGTGATGGTGGATACAGGTAATTCCTACGGACTACTACGATGCCTACTTCCACGGTTTCAAGGGCTATGACCCAGTGCAGCGTGAGACCCTGCGCAAGACACTGACCGCCGCCGAAAAGCGCAGGGGTACGTGGAGTGTGGAGGAAATGGCGACACTCGGCAAGAAGATTGATGCGAAAATCAAGCTGCTGGAGGAACGGCGAAAAGCTTTGGCGGTGGTTTCGCTGTCGTTCAATACCTTCTATGAATACTCTTGTGAACGGTTGGAGCTTATCTGCCTGGAGAACAACATCACGGAAATCGACTACGACAAATACGCATACATGATTCAGCCTTTCTACAAAGGCGGCAACTATGACAAGATTCTCAACGAGAATGTGGATACCACGCTGTTCTCAGAGACCTTTATCGTCTTTGAAGTGGATGCAATCAAGGAAAATAAGAAACTTTTTCCTATTGTCACGCTTATCATCATGGACGTGTTCTTGCAGAAAATGCGTCTGAAAAAGAACCGAAAAGTCCTGGTAATAGAGGAAGCATGGAAGGCAATCGCCTCGCCACTCATGGCCGAGTACATCAAGTTTATGTACAAGACGGCAAGAAAGTTTTGGGCAAGTGTCGGCGTGGTGACACAGGAGATACAGGACATCATCGGCAGCGAAATCGTAAAAGAGGCCATTATCAACAACTCCGATGTGGTGATGCTTCTTGACCAAAGCAAGTTCAAGGAACGCTTCGACAACATCAAGGCTATTCTCGGACTGACGGAAACGGACTGCAAGAAAATCTTTACCATTAACCGACTGGAGAACAAGGAAGGACGCAGTTTCTTCCGGGAAGTATTCATCAGGCGTGGTACGACCAGCGGAGTCTATGGCGTGGAGGAACCGAGGGAATGCTACATGACTTACACCACCGAACGGGCGGAAAAAGAAGCGTTGAAACTCTACAAGGCAGAACTGAAATGCAGCCATCAAGAAGCTACGGAAGCCTATTGCCGAGACTGGAAACGGTCGGGTATTGAAAAATCGCTGCCTTTTGCACAAATGGTAAATAAGGCAGGCAAAGTATTGAACCTGAAAGAAAAACAATTCTAAAATCATATTATCATGCAAGAAGAAAAATTTATCAGCGAGTTTTGGAAATCCAACGAACGTAGCAATTTCTCCAAGGAAGCAACGGTACTGTTCTTCTACCTTATTTATATTTGGAAGAACGAGAACAAACCAGAAAAGTTCTATGTGCATCCGGCGAGCCTGCTTTGCAAGGTACGCGGATTTACCGTAAAAGATGTGCTGTCAGCCAGCAAGGAACTGCAAGAGCGGAACTACATCAACTTCACGGCACCGGAAAAGGACTGGTGTTCGGGGGAATACAGCCTGTGTATGGAACGAGCAGGACAAGGGAAAGAGATAACGGCTAACGGCAAATAACCCCTTAACCAACCCCACCTCGCCATGTATAGAATCCTATTGCTTCTGACCTTAGCCTGCACCTTTGTCTTTCCAACAAGGGCGCAGTACGTGCGTGTAAACTACGACAAGAAAACGGTGGCCGCCATGGTCGCCGCCTATGGGACGGAAACGGTGGCTGAAGCCTACTACAATGAGCAGGTGAAAGCCATACTGGAACGGTACAATGCCGCCGAAATCGCCGCCGCTGGAATTTTTACGTCCAAATTCCTCGACCGCAAAGGATTGACGGAACTGGGAATCTGGAGCAACCAGACGGAGAACCAATACTACCGAAGGATTTACTACTTGGTGAGTGCCAAAATCATGCCAAAGATATGGACGGTGGCCGGGATGATGCTCCGCTCGCCCCAGACTGCCCTGTATTGGGGAAGCTACCTGATGAAAATCTGCACGGAAGTGAAAACGCTCTGTATGCAGTTTGAGTCGGTAGTGACCAATGGCAGCCTGTCGTTCAACGACATCGCTTTCCTGCAACTGAATCCGCAGGTGGCCTCGCTGTTCACCCTGTCGGAAAACGGTGGCATTAATTGGAAAACCTTTCTTGACGACTTGGGCGACATTCCACATAACTTCACCAAAGAGAACCTGAAGGCAGACCTTGACAACCTCTATAACATGGGGGTCAACATCGCCACTGCCGGAACGGAGAACCTGAGCGAACACATCTTAGGAGAGAGCAACTTCCACGACCTGTTGCAAGGAAACGTGACTGCCATTGCCCACGCCGTGGAAAGCAGCTACGACCTGTACCAAAGCCTTGACAATTCGGTAGGTAGCACGTTACTCTCCTTAGTCGGAGGACCGGAGAACGTAGCCGGGCTGTTCCAACTCGACAATTACAATCTGACGGCGTGGATGACCGATTACCTGCGTGAGACGATGGGGCAATACTATACCCAACGGTGGTACATTTACCGCAGGGATGCCGGCCAGGAGGTGCTTTGCGACTACTCCCCTGCCACAGACGACAACAGCGTAATCAATGGTGGGGAATGGACACGCTTCAATACTTCCGATGCCAACTTTTACCCGAATACCGCCCAGGCCGAACAGGTGCTTAGCAATTCGGAACGATATGCCGGATGGTCAAGGGCGCAGGTGGAACAACTGAACCGCCGAAACGACGGAAACACTTACAGTATCAACTATTACCGCTCCAGTTATATCATATCCAAAGGAGGCAAGCAGACCAAGAAAGCCTATGCATACAGCATCAAGGTGACGAAAAGCTGGAACCATACAGAAGAAGTGTATGAGGACGTGTTCGATTCATATACCATGGACTTGAACACTTTTAAAGGGCAGCTTCAAGCCCGCCTGTCGGAATACAACGAGAACGAGGAAGGCACCGTGTATTACATCGGCTCCGATGCGAAAAACTATTATCAGGCTACCGATGAAGCGAAGCTGAAAGGCAGCGAAAGCGTAATGATAAGCATAACCTGTCACGAGGGGGTAAGCCTGATTTCCGGTACCACCCAGTACAAATGCCACAGTTGCGGAAGCAGCCTGAATGCCCACTCGAAGGAATGCGTGATGCGAACGTCCGTGTCGGGAGACGAGGTACTTGACTTGTCCGGCTTGGATGAACTGGAACAGGAATACAACGGGGAAGCCGCCGTGCTGCAAGCCCGGATAGACAGACTTAAGGCAGAAAATGCGGAACTTGTCAGGCAGATAGCTTCCGCCACTGTGGAGGAAGCCGCCGTGCTTCGGCAAGCCTATAACCGTAACAAGGACGAGATTGGCCGGATAGAGACGGAACTTTCCGCCGTGCGCCGGAAGCAGGAGGAACTGGCACAGGCCAAAGAAGAAGCCGCCGCCGACAACGACGTGCCTACCGATGATTACTACCGTATTCCGGCTATCATGCAGGACTGCAAGGCCGCCTACGACCTGACATGGAAAGGCGAAGGTTGGTGGTCGGGCTATACCTACCTGCGTGAAGCAGTCGCTCCGAACATCAACGGGGTGATTACATTCCGTGCCTCCCTGCGGATTGCCCGGAAACCGAAATACTTCCTCGGCATCAAGATACACCGTGCCATTATGGAAATCAGTTGGGAACTGACCGCCGAATATAGCGATACGGAGGTGGTGGATATTATCCAGTTTGATCCAGAGAAAAGCGAAACTGAGAAAAAGGACGAAGTGAACAGCCGCCTGTCGGAAATCGCCCGTGAATACCCCTCCTGCAAGATAAACACAGAATACTTTCGAAGCGAACCGCCGGAAACAGATAACACCGGCGACACCTATCACCTGCTATGGTCATCGGACCGACTGGAAATCGCCCGCCAGATACATACAAGGCTGAGCCATATCTATGCCGACCTGGTATCGCTGGAGAAAATGATGCACTACAAGCTCTCCATTGTGGACGTGCTGCGTGATGCGGCTCCCTATATCAATGACGAACGGGGCAGGCGGCTGACTTTAGTGGAACAATGCCGGAAACGGTGGTTGCACGGGGCGGCTGAAAACCTGCACTCCGTGGACTACAACGGCAAATACGAAGATGAAGAAAGGAGGAACGGAAATGAATGACCGGACACGATACCTACTCCTGTTGCTGTTGGCGGTGCTGCCCACCGTAGTGAAGGCGCAATGGAACTTCGACATTCCTGTGGTGGAAGCCTATATCAACGACCACAAGCAGCAACGGAGCCTGTTGTTGGCACGCTCCACACTGGAGCTGAGCAACCAACTGTTGCATGAATACAGCAGCGATGCTGCCGTGGAATACAAGGAACTGAACATCGACCTTGACAAATACACGAGGGCGTTCGATGTGATTGACGTGCTGTACCAGTCGCTCCGTACCTCGCTGAATGTCTATTCTACTTATGACACAGTGAGTGACCGTATCGGGGATTACAAGGATCTGTTGGACGATTATCGGGAAAAGGTATTGGAACGGGGGAAAATCTCTCCGGCCGACACCTTGCTTATCAGCGTGAACCTGCGCTGCATACGGAAGATTGCCGATGAAGGGGAATCGCTGTACCGTTCGGTGGCTGACCTTGTGCTGTACGCCACTGGTGCCGCCGCCTGCTCGACCTCAGACCTGCTGTTGATACTGGAGGGCATCAATATCGGACTGGATAACATCGAAGCGCATCTGAACCGGGCATACTTTGAGACTTGGCGGTATATCCAACTGCGGATTGGCTACTGGAAAGAGAGCGTCTATCGGAGGCAAAGCAAGCTGGAAATCATAGAGGGGGCGTTTGGACGGTGGAGGGAAGCCGGGTTGAATCCGGGAGCAAAATGACAAATAAAGAATGAAGAATCAGATATGAAGAATTTAAAGATAGAGAAAAGAATTGTAGTGGCAATGGGGCTTATGTTCTGTGGGGCGATGAATGTGGGGGCGCAAAGCGTGACCTACCGCCACGATGCTGCCAAGATGAACCAGATAACGGTGGGCGAAATCGGCTCCGGCTCACTTATCCCCAGCCTCTATTACCAAACACTGCACAAGTCGTACAGCAAGAGTGCGGCAAGCAAGAACAAACTGTCGTACCGTACCCTTGCCGGGGTGAACCTGTATAACCAGGTGGATGAAGCGGAAGCGTTGGACTCGGCAATGGTGACACGAGCGAAGATAGAGGCGTTGAACATGGCTGACCGTAGCGGCGGTGCGCTCGATGTGGCTTGGGCAGCGGAGGGCGGCAAAATAACCGACAAGATGGGCGACTTTGAGCGGAATATCAACCGCATCCTGCAAACAGGCGGCAACAGCGATGACCAAAGCTATTGGAAGGAGCATTACCAGATGTTCCAATGCGCCATAAGAGCCACGCAGGACACTTATATGCCCAATGCCCAGCGTAAGAAACAATACCTGCGCATCTATACGGATGTGGCAAGGAAGAACGAAGAACTTATCCGCTACCTCGTCCGGCTATCCAACGCACGCAAGACCTCAGAACTGCTTGCTGCCACCAATCAAATAGAAAACCGGAAGGCGCAAGTAGTGGCTGCCGCCATGGGGCGGTGGCGTTCTGCCGGATGGACTACCGTGGATGGCAGGGAATGAAAAAGGAAAGGGGAAAAGAATTTATTAACTCTATAAATAATGACAAACATGAATCATCAAAACCAAGTGTTCAATCATCCGCAATTCGGGGAGATTTGTACCGTTCAACAGGAAGAAGGGAAAGTGTTGTTCAAGGCTAATGATGTGGCCCGTTCTTTAGGGTATGCAGAAGCTGCAAAGGCCGTCCGTACCCACTGTAAGGGGGTGTCCGTTTTAGACACTCCCATTGAGAATCAATACGGTACGGTTGTAATGCAACCTACCAAGTTTATCAGCGAATCCGATGTATATAGATTGGTGATGCGCTCCAAACTTCCGGAAGCTGAAAAGTTTCAGGACTGGGTCTGTGAGGAAGTGCTGCCTGCCATTCGGAAGGACGGGGCTTACCTGAGCGAGAAAGCCCTGCAACGCGCGGTGACAGACCCGGAGTTCTTTATCGGGGTTGCCAATGCCATTCGGAAGGAGAAAGAGCAACGGCTGGAGATAGAGAGCCGTTGCACGGAACAACAGTTTTTGATTGGCCGCCAAAAGGAAACAATCGAGGAGCTTGGCAAGCGCTCCGCTTACGCAGAGACCGTATTGCAGAACAAGGACTTGGTGGATATTACACAGATTGCGCAAGACTACGGTCTTTCAGGACGCCGTCTGAACGCTATTCTCCATGAAAAAAGGGTGCAATACAAGAGCGGCAAGCAATGGATTCTCTACGCTCCCTACAAGGGGAACGGGTATGTGGGTAGCGAAACCTCCCAATTGGAGAACGGTAAGACCGTGATGCGTACCCGGTGGACACAAAAAGGCAGGCTATTTATCCATGACTTGCTGAAAGCGGACGGCATATTGCCGGTACATGAGATTGAAACGGAACAAACGGAAACATCCTCTAATATCCAGTAATGTATGGCAGACAATATCTTATCGGATTTCGGCATTGACATTCTCGAAGAAGAAATAGATGATGTGATATTCCAGACCAATGAGTTCCTGTGCGATGCGACTTTCACCGGCTCACAAGGGCCGTTTTGGTGGATCCTCCAAATGTGCATGGCGTTGGCAGCACTCTTTTCCATTATTGTGGCGGCGAACATGGCTTATAAAATGATGGTAAAACATGAGCCGCTGGACGTGATGAAACTATTCAAGCCGTTGGCAATCGCTATCATCCTGTCGTGGTGGTATCCTCCTGCAGATACCGGCATGAACCGGAGCGGAAGCAGTTGGTGCGTGCTGGACTTCCTTTCTTACATACCGAATGCCATTGGCTCGTACACGCATGACCTGTACCAAGCGGAAGCCACACAGATAAGCGACAAATTCCAAGAAGTACAGGAACTGATTTATGTGCGAGATACGATGTACACGAACTTGCAGGCACAGGCAGATGTCGCCCATTCGGGGGTAAGTGACCCTAACCTGATAGAATCGACCATGGAGCAGACCGGAGTGGATGAGGTGACGAATATGGAGGTAGATGCAAGTCGGCTCTGGTTTACCTCGCTGGTGAGCGGTGCAACTGTGTGCATTGATAAAATCGTAATGTGTATTGCGCTGATTGTCTTTCGTATAGGTTGGTGGGCGACTATCTATTGTCAGCAAATATTACTCGGAATGCTGACGATATTCGGACCGATACAATGGGCATTTTCGCTACTCCCCAAGTGGGAAGGCGCATGGGCGAAATGGATGACAAGGTATCTGACGGTACATTTTTATGGGGCTATGTTGTACTTCGTAGGATTTTATGTCCTGCTTCTGTTCGACATTGTGCTGTGCATACAGGTAGAAAACCTAACAGCCATCACACAGAACGAAACAACAATGGCAGCCTATCTGCAAAACTCCTTCTTCTCGGCAGGCTATCTGATGGCGGCAAGCATTGTAGCCCTGAAATGCCTAAACCTTGTGTCGGACCTGGCGGCATGGATGATACCGGAGGGTGATACGGCATTCAGTACCCGAAACTTTGGCGAGGGTGTGGCTTCACAGGCTAAAATGTCCACCACGGGGGCGATAGCGCACATGATGAGATAAGGGATTATGAAAAATTGAGAATGATGAATGAAGATTTTCTGAAAATAGGGAGTGAATTAAATAAAATAGAAAAAGCTGTATGGTAATCAAAAACTTAGAAAACAAAATCAAGCTGGTGACGATATTCTGCGGATTTTTCCTTGCCGGATGCGTCCTTATCAGCCTGTCAAGCATCTGGACAGCAAGGGTGATGGTAACGGATGCCCAACAGAAGGTATATGTATTGGACGGCAATGTACCTATCCTTGTGCAACGCACTACAATGGAGGAGACCCTCGATGTGGAAGCGAGAAGCCATGTGGAAATGTTCCACCACTTCTTTTTCACGTTGGCACCGGATGACAAATATATACGCTACACCATGGATAAGGCGATGTACTTGGTGGACGAGACCGGACTGGCACAGTACAATACACTGAAAGAAAAGGGATTTTACAACAATATCATGGGAACGAGTGCGGTATTCTCGATATTCTGTGACAGCATCAACTTCAACGAGGAGAAAATGGAGTTTACCTACTATGGCCGCCAACGCATCGAGCGGAGGACTTCCATTCTCACCCGTGAACTGGTGACCGCCGGCAAACTGAAACGGGTACCCCGGACGGACAACAACCCGCACGGGCTGCTGATAGTGGACTGGCGCACCCTGCTGAACAAAGACATCGAACAAAAGAATAAAAACAATTTCTGATATGAGCTGGAAAAAAATGATTTTCGGCGAGAAGATGCCGGACAAGGACGATCCGAAGTATAAGGAACGGTATGAAAGAGAGGTGGCGGCAGGTCGTAAGGCTGCCCGGCTGCTGAGACTCGACAAGGCGGCAGGGGGCGTGCAACGCTTCGCCTGCAAGCACCCCAGGTGGTTTCTCGCCATTGTGTTCGGCATTGTGCTGACCTGTTTGGGACATAACATCTATCGTATGGTAGCAGTGTATCAAATCCACCGGACGGAGGAACGCATGACTGCCACGGAACACCAGGAACAATTATTGAAACAAAGACATAAGACGCATGATGATAACAGACAAGATTAATTTCAAACAGCCGAAGTACGTGCTGCCTGCCATACTCTACCCGTTGCTGCTGATTAGCGGTTATCTGATATTCGACATTTTCGACACGGAACCGGCAGAAACGGGAAATACGCTGCAAACCACGGAGTTCCTGAACCCGGAACTGCCCCAGGCACGTGTGGATAACAACGGAGGCATCGACGGCAAATATGAGAGCATGGTGAAATCATACGGCAGAATACAGGACTTTTCCGCCGTGGAGAACATAGAACGCAACAACAATAAAGATGACAAAGAAGCATACGAATCCAAATATACGGAAGACGACCTCGCCCTGCTCGACACGGAAGCAGACAGGCGGATGGAAGAACTGGAGCGGCTGCGTGAGATGCAGGAACGCTTGCGAAAAAGTGCCGAGAAAGGCGAAGCAATGAACCATGACACCGTTTCCCTACCATCGCTTGATGAGCATGAACGCATCGCCCGAAGCGAGCAACGGCGCAAGGAAGCATTGGCGGAACTGGACAAGGCTCTTGCCGAAGCGAGGTCGCAGGGCCGAAAAGGATTGGAACCTACACCGGATAATACTGACACATCCGTTTACAGACCAGTGACGACAAGAACGGTGACGGACAGAAATGTGGAAGTGAACGGAAACGCCGTGCATGAGCTTGGCGATGACGTGGAGACCGGGCAGGTAGTGAAAAAAATCAAGACTTCCTCTGACTACTTCCACACCCTTGCGGAGAACGAGCCGGAACCCAAGCTGATAAAGGCTATCATTGATGAAAACATCAAAGCAGTGGACGGCTCACGGGTACGACTCCGCCTGCTCGATGATGTGGAAATCAACGAGACTGTAGTGCCCAAAGGCTCGTACCTCTATGCCACGATGAGCGGCTTCGGCAACCAACGGGTGAAAGGCAGCGTGAAAAGCATACTGGTGGACGATGAGCTGGTGAAGGTAAGCCTGTCGCTCTATGATACGGACGGGCTGGAAGGGCTGTACGTGCCGGGCAGCGCTTTCCGGGAAACGGCGCAGGACGTGGCTTCCAACGCCATGAACAGCACAATGAGCATCAACAACGGCACTTCGGGCAATACTTTCTCCCAATGGGGTATGCAGGCTATACAGAACGCCTACCAACGGACAAGCAACGCTCTATCGAAAGCGGTGAAAAAGAACAAGGCCAAACTGAAGTACGGCACATTCGTGTATCTGGTTAATGGCAGGGAGAAAAGGAAATAAGACCTTAAACGAGTATAGCATATGATAGAATTACATCGGCTTTGAGAAAGAGAAGGTTTATTATGACATCGCCAACAGGCGCATAATAAAAGCATATACAATAACTAATAATGTAATAAATAGAAAATAAAATGAATGTACGAATTAAAATCTTGAATCTGGCGGCCGGGGTGCTGGCGGTTTGTCCGCTGGCGGCACAGACCACGTATGAGGAAATGGAACAACTGACAGTGAATGAACAGGTGACAACGGTGATAACGGCTACCGAGCCGGTTCGCTTCGTGGATATTTCTACGGATAAGGTTGCCGGAGACCAACCTATCAACAATACAATCCGGCTGAAACCCAAAGAGGCAGGACACGAGGACGGCGAAGTGCTTGCCATAGTGACCATCGTGACGGAACGCTACCGCACACAGTACGCACTGGTTTATACTACCCGACTAACGGAAGCGGTAACGGACAAAGAGATACACGCGGCAGAGACCACGGCTTACCATAACCCGGCAGTGTCGCTCTCCACGGAGGATATGTACCGGTTTGCCCGTAGGATATGGACTTCCCCAGCGAGATACCGGAACGTAAGCTGCAAGCAACACCGTATGAATATGCGCCTGAACAATATTTATACCGTAGGCGATTACTTCTTCCTTGACTTCTCGATAGAGAACCGTACACGCATCCGTTTCGATATAGACGAGATACGAGTGAAACTCGCTGACAAAAAGGTGTCGAAAGCCAGCAATGCGCAAGTGATAGAACTGCAACCGGAAATGGTACTGGAACAGGGTAAATCGTTCCTGCACGGCTACCGTAACATCGTGGTGATACGGAAAATGACCTTCCCCAATGACAAGGTGCTGACCATTGAACTAAGCGAAAAGCAGATTTCGGGGCGCAATATCTCGCTGAACATCGACTATGAGGATGTGCTGAGTGCGGACAGTTTTAATGAAGTCTTACTTAATGAAGAATGAGGAATTAAGCAATGAAGAATTTTTATTATAAAAAGATATTTGCGGCAGTGGTAATCCTGTTTACTACTTGTGTCCCGGGATTTGCGGACGACCATAAAGGGAGGTTGCAGATTGGCACCGGATTCTTGTATGAGCGAGGTATGGACTTGACAGTGGCTTACGAGCATGAGACACGCTATCATAACGCTTGGGAATATTTCGGGAACGTATATCTGAAATGGGACGAATGCGCTTCGTGCGGCCACGTGTGCCCGAAGTCGTTCTGGAACAACTACAACACGTGGGGCTTGGGCGTAGCCTACAAGCCTTGCGTGACACGAGGACGTAACCACCACGGCAACCTGCGCATAGGCGGTTCGCTCGGCTCTGACCGACACGGCGTAGTGGGCGGCGTACACGTAGGATATGAGCATAGCTACTCCTTACGCAAGGGGTGGCAGGTGTACTGGCAGGTGAAAAGCGACCTGGTGATTGGTGGGGAGGATTTGTTTCGCACGGGAGTGGTTATCGGGGTGAAGCTGCCGGTGAAATAAAGAATTAAGAATGAGGAATGAAGAACCGGCTACCTGACACAATAATGAATAATGGCAGGGATAAATAATGAATACGGATAATGATAAATAAGATACAGAACATGAATGGAATAAAGATACGAATCGGAGGAATAGCGAAAGCTATATATAATAAGGTAGGGAAAGGAATGAGACCAGGGAGAATGGCCTTGGGTATGATGCTGGCCACTATGTTGGGGTTGGCGGCTTGTGATGAACATCGGGATTTCCCGGACACCGGTATGAAGGTGGGCCATATCCTTTGTACAGACGGTGAGGTAATGAGCTATGAGGATTACAACCAATCGGGAAAGGAAGCCATTGCCGTAGTGTTCCACCTGAACCGGGATGAAACGGTAGCAGGAAACGGATATGCAGTCTATCTGCATGACCTTGCGCCGGAAGCATTCGCGGACAGCATCGGGATTGCACAAGGCACATCGGCTGACTTGGCGGCTTTGGACGGCAATGAGAATACGTTTGCCTTGTATGAGACCACGGAAACAGCTTCGCCAATGGCTGAGCAGGTGTTTGACCTGTGGCGATACGGGCAGAGTGCCTACGTGCCTTCGGTGGCACAGATGCGATTACTGTATGCCAGCCGTGAAGTGGTGAATCCGTATATCGAGCAGTGCGGTGGTGTGTCTATCCCGGACAATGCCAACGAATGTTGGTACTGGACTTCTACTGAAGTAGCCGGACAGGAGATAGCCAAAGCATGGCTTTACTCAACCGGCAGCGGTGCGATACAAGAAACTCCTAAATGGCAAGCACACAAAGTACGTCCGATAATCACACTGAATGAATAATCATCCAACAATATCACTATGGAAGAGAGCAAAGAGTTACAGGGAGTCTATAAGATATTCCGCACGGCAATCTATGTATCCTTACTTATAGAGTTCTTCATGTATGCCATTGACCCGGAGGTACTGGACTACTGGAACGGAGTGGTATGCGATGTGCATAGCCGTATTAAAAGCTGGTTTCTTTACCATGACGGGCACTTGGTGTACAGTAAAATTGCCACGTTCGCATTAATATGTATCACCTGCGTTGGAACGAGAAACAAGAAACATCTGGAATTTAATGCACGTAAACAGGTGCTTTATCCATTGGTCAGCGGTATCGCACTGCTGATTGTTGCTGTATGGCTATTCAGCTTTACGATAGACTTTCGACTATATTCCCTTCGGTTGAACATTGTTTTATATATGGTGTCCTCAGTAATCGGAACCCTATTGGTACACGTGGCGTTGGACAATATATCGAAGTTCCTAAAGGAAGGGTTGCTGAAAGACCGATTCAATCTGGAGAATGAGAGCTTTGAGCAATGTACAGAACTGGTGGAAAACAAATATTCAGTGAATATCCCGATGCGGTTCTATTATAAAGGCAAGTTCCGCAAAGGCTGGTGCAACATCACCAATCCTTTTCGTGGCACATGGGTTGTCGGCACACCCGGTTCGGGAAAGACATTCTCGATTATCGAGCCGTTTATCCGTCAGCACTCGGCAAAGGGCTTTGCAATGGTGGTCTATGATTACAAATGGCCGACACTTGCCACCAAACTGTACTATCATTACCTTAAAAACCAACAGCTCGGCAATCTTCCCGAAGGCTGCAAATTCTCGGTGATCAATTTTGTGGATGTGGAATACTCCAGACGGGTAAACCCTATTCAGCAGAAGTATATCAATAATCTCGCAGCCGCTTCGGAGACGGCCGAGACACTGTTGGAATCTCTGCAAAAGGGTAAGAAGGAAGGCGGTGGCGGTAGCGACCAGTTCTTCCAAACCTCGGCGGTAAACTTCTTGGCCGCTTGCATCTATTTTTTTGTAAACTATAAGAAAGAACCTTACGACAAGGAGGGGAACAAACTGTGTGCGGAAATGACAGAAGAACCACAGACCAAACGGCTGAAACCGACCGGAAGGGTGTTTGACGCACAAGGAAATGAGGTGGAACCCGCCTACTGGTTGGGCAAATATTCGGATATGCCGCATATCCTATCCTTCCTGAACGAGAGCTACCAAACCATTTTTGAGGTACTAGAAACAGACAATGAGGTGGCTCCGCTGTTGGGACCGTTTCAAACAGCCTTGAAAAACAAGGCAATGGAACAATTAGAGGGTATGATTGGTACACTACGTGTCTATACCTCCCGACTTGCCACCAAAGAAAGCTATTGGATATTCCACAAAGACGGTGATGATTTTGACTTAAAGGTAAGTGACCCGAAAAGCCCGAGTTATCTGCTGATAGCCAACGACCCGGAAATGGAAGGAATAATCGGCGCACTGAACGCATTGATATTAAACAGACTAGTAACGAGAGTGAATACCGGCCAAGGGAAAAATATCCCGGTGAGCATCATCGTGGATGAGCTGCCTACACTATACTTCCATAAAATAGACCGGCTGATAGGTACGGCACGAAGTAACAAAGTAAGTGTGGCGTTGGGCTTTCAAGAACTTCCACAACTCGAAGCGGACTATGGCAAGGTGGGTATGCAGAAGATTATCACAACGGTGGGCAATGTAGTATCGGGCTCAGCACGTGCGAAAGAAACCTTGGAGTGGCTGAGTAATGACATCTTCGGCAAGGTGGTGCAATTGAAGAAAGGCGTGACGATAGACCGGGACAAGACAAGCATCAACCTGAATGAGAATATGGATAACCTTGTGCCTGCCAGTAAGATTTCCGATATGGCTACGGGTTGGATATGCGGACAGGTGGCACGCGACTTCACAAAAACAAAAATCGGAATGCGAGACCAGCTGAACATACAAGAAGCGGAGGAATTTAAGACCTCCAAATTCTTCTGCAAGACAGATTTTGATATGGCATCCATTCAAAAAGAGGAATCGGAATATATACCCTTGCCAAAATTCTATACGTTCAAATCCAAAGATGCGAGAGAGCGTATCTTATATGCCAATTTCATTCAAGTAAATAAGGATGTAAAGAATATGATTAACGAGATTTTTCGGAAAAAGAGAGCTATCTAAAAAATATTCCATATTGGTAGAATACAGAAGAATGAGTATGCAAATAGAAAATTAATATTTCTCTCCTCATCTGTTTTTCTTTATACAAATTCGATGTAAATAATTGATTTACAAAAACTTTTATTCAATAAACAGTCCTAGTTATGTTTTGAGACATGTTAATTAATCACAAAATGCTCATTGATTATTTTATAAACAGTCTATACTGTTATATATTTGCAAAAAGTTGCAACTTTAAAAACATTTAACAGTTTTGTAAATTAAAAATTAAATTCATGAAAAAGATTTTTTTTGTTATCGCCGCAATCGTTGTGAGCTTACTTTTGCACTCATGTGGAAATGATTACAATGACGTTTTAGAAATTGATAATTCTATTATTCAAACTCGTGCCTTAAATGTTGATAGTATTGATAAAGGAGAGATTATACCTGTGCCAGAATCTCCTCATAAACGAAAAGATCTAAGTCTTTATTTTATAAATGAGAACAGTTCATTTTTTGATATAAGAGAACTTCCTGTAAACATAATTGTAAGAGAAAACACTCATAACTCTGAGGCGAGATATTTAACCTCCAATGGAGTGCAATCTGAAGTAAGCATGGAGCCTAGAAATGACTCTGATAATCAAAAATTTAAGTTGTACATAATGCCATTAACTGGATATATATACATCAAGGATTATCAAGATCATTTGTTGTCTTTGGGAGTATATACTAATGCTCCAGATGTACGTGTTTTATATATTAAAGATGGAACTTCTTCTCAGGGAGCTTGCTGGGATTTTCTCAAGGGAGAGCAAAGAGAGAAATCTAATATATTAGAGAATGCAGATGCGATAGCACAAGGTCCTGGTGGAATGTGGGATGTATATAATGAAGTCATTGGTGTGAAAAATTCAAAGATATATTTTGATAAATATAGAAATAGTGCTACGCAAGAATTTGAAATTAGATTAGTTGAAGATTTGACTATAGTTAGCGGTCCAACATATGATTTGGCAGGAGTTACACCTGAAGAAAAGCCAAGTTATATATTACGTGGTACAGTTCACAATAGATATACAACTCCTACTCAGATGACTATTCAATATACAGAAGGAGCAAATGTATCATCCTCATTTCAAGAAAGTAATTCATATACTACGACTGTTAACGCAAATACTGGAATAAATACTCCCATTTTTTCTTTTGGTGGTAGTCTCTCATCTAGCAATACTTATGGATTTTCATATACAAATGGTACTGTAAAAAACATTTCATATATGTTTAACCAAACAGTTACTGTAGAACCTCTTTCTTCTGTAAGAGTTACAGCCGTTGTCAAAAATTACCATGTGTCTTGTGATTATAATGCTCTTGTGGAAGGTCGTTCAGGGAGACGTTTCACTATTTATGGAAGATGGAATGGTATATCTTGTGCTGATGTTGATTATGAAATTGAACCTTTAGATGCTAATGGAAATGCAATAAAAAAAATTAGATTAAAGGGGAAGATTAACGAACCTTTAGACTTAACCAGAAAAGCGTTGAACTATTAATATTTTTATTATGATAAAGTGGCTGTATATATTACTTTGTTGCATAATTTATTCTTGCAAGCCATTACATATAATCACAGGCAATAATAACTATATAGCAAAATCTAATGGCGTAGTCATAATGGCAACTTATAGCAATGGCTACGTCCTTGATTCATTGGGAAAAACAATCGCTACTTATAGTAATGGCTACGTCCTTGATTCATTAGGAAAAACAATCGCTACTTATAGTAATGGTTATGTCCATGATTCGTTAAGAAAAACAATCGCAACTTATAGTAATGGTTATGTTTACACCATATATAGGGAACCTAAAAAATGAAAAACATTGTAATATTAGAGCTTCTTTATAGATAAATTGCAGAAATCTATTATTCCTGAAATACAATAATAGATTTCTGCAATTTAAAATATAATCTTTAATGAAGTAATTTTTTGTCATTCTGTAATGACACCCGCTAAATGTTTGCAGATTTTTCGCTTTGTTCAAATGATAATACAAAAAGAAAATGAAAAAATACTTTTTGAATGGCCTAGGGAATATAACTCTAATTTACTCTTATTCGACATCTATATTGCCATATTTTTTCAACTCTCCATTCCTTAATAATGGCCACTGCGTACCATAGACATCTGTATAAACCAGATTAAATATGAAGCACGGTTATTGACAAATGCTTAATGGCCATTTTTTTGCTTCGATTAAGTTGATTCTTATTTCACATATTTTTTAGTCCAACGAAATCTTTTTGTCTTACACTCAAAAAAAACATTTCTATTTTCTTGGGGATATTTCAGTATATTCCTAATATAGCCAATCTATTTGAGCTACACTATAGGATGATGATAAATGCGGAAGTTTCATCAATCAAGTTCTGTTATCAACACTAATATCTGTGAGAAATATTTCAATGTATATTGATTAGATTGCCTATCTACTTGATTTTTGGTAGTTCGGCAGAAATTTTCTCTAAATATTAATTCTTCTGAGATTTGCATATAACTGTTAATCGCCTATTTATCAAAATAAGCAAAAGTAGTATTTGTAATAATACGTAGTTAAAGAGCAAATTATCATTTATATATCAGGAATATAAACTAATTTGCATGACTTTGTATTAAACTCTGCTGACATGTAACTACTCAGCAAATAATTTCATCATCTGAAAGCTATCTGACACAAAAGCCTTTCAAATAGATAGAATAGTAAATGATTCATATGCAAATAGAAAGATTTATGTTCTGTTTTTCATAAAGCTTTTCTACTTTTTCTATTTATTATTTATGTAAATGACTGATTTTCAATTATAATTATTCGCTGAGTAGTTACGCTGACATTGTGTAGGTATAATTAATGTTAATTTATTTACAGTATAGACTGTTTGTAATAAAAACATATTATATTTGTTGCTGTATTGAACCAGTATTCTAGAATAACTCAAAATCAATTATAAAAAAATGTTTTTATGAAAAAGTACAAAGAATATAAAGATGAAACGCCTGAGAGGACTATTAATCTCATCAGGTCTATCTTGACGGATTTAGATCTTTTGCTATTGGATAGCAATGCTAATTGTGACAATATATTTGCATGTAGAGTCATTTTAGGAAATCACGATTTAGCCAAGCTAGGAATTGGAATGAACGGTAAAGGTTCTACTTTTGAATATGCTTTAGCAAGTGGATATGCTGAGTTTATGGAAAAAATACAAAACCGATTTCTTTGCGATTATATACATACTTTTTATGGAACAAAGGAGTTTGTAAATACTCTCCCACCTGACTCTATGTATAAGAAAAAAATACATAAAGAAAATGTTGCTCTAGATTTTAGATATGATGAGCGTGAAGAATATTGGACTTTAGAAAAAGTATTAACTTCATTTGGAAGTGAATTAATGTTGTTGTATCATGCAAATAACATAGAAGAACTTAAATCCATTTTAATTGATGTGATTAAAATAGAAGAAAATCACATTTTAATGATTCCTTGTTTCTCAAAAAGAGATAATGATGAAGTATTTGTTCCCATTGATTTGATTTTGCATGCTATTGGATCAAATGGTATGACTGCCGGTAATTCAGAAAGTGAAGCCTTGCTACATGGCTTTTGTGAGATATTTGAACGATATGCACTAAAGAATATATATTATGGAGAATTAACTCCTCCAACTATTCCAATAGACGAATTCTCAGATACTCCTGTCTATGAGAAAATCAAATACCTAATAGAAAAAAAAGGATATGAGATAATCATTAAAGATTGTTCTTTAGGAAAGGGGCTTCCTGTTTATGGAGCTATCATTATTGATAAACAAAATCATTTATATAACTTTAAACTTGGTTCTGATTTCGTTCCTTATATAGCCGTAGATCGCTGTTTGAATGAAGCTTATCAATCAACCAAGGGATTTATCGGTTTGCCTATTGATTTTAGTTGGACTAATAATCAAAAGAATACACTTAATGAAGAGGTTGTAAATTCCAACTACCATAGAATACTTGAATCTAGTTCTGGAATATGGCCTTTATCCATATTTTCACCAATACCTTCTTATGAATATACAGGTGAAAATCCAACTTGGGGTATCTCGAATGATAGTGATCTTCAATATTGTTTCAATATTGTAGAACAACTAGGTTTCAATATTTACATTAGGAATAATTCGATTACGGATTTTCCAACTTATTATATCATAATTCCTGGAATGAACCAAGTTTTATTTTCAAGAAAAGCTTACGAAGAAAAATTTCGATATGGAATATTGGGATATATGAAGTCTTATCCTAAATTAGTAAATATGTCTACCGCTGAAGTAAAAGAATTAGCACAAGGTATTGAGTCCCGAATCCAAGGTGGTTATACAATTGATATCACCCATGATTATTTTCTTTTTAATACCCACGAAGGTATTCTTAATTTGGATATTAATATCTTTCTCTGTATGTTGTTCTATTTTGCAGAGGATTATATTAATGCAAAAAAATATCTCAACATATATATTAAGCGCAAATCAATAAAGAATCAATATTTGTCTGCTTTTTCCGACTTTATCCAGTTCGCTAATATAGATAAGTTACCTCTTGATGAGGTTGAATTTATTATGAGTCAGATTCATGGGAAAAAGCTGGCCGCTGAAGTTATATCAGATTTATCAGCCCCTCAAAATATATTTCAACATTACGATTTTCCAACTTGCTTTAACTGTGAAAATTGTAAAATAGAGAAAAATTGCCGATACTTTGAAATACTAAGAATAGAAAAAAAAGTCAATGAAATGTCTGTTAAGAATAAAATTTCTTATAAACAAATCTTGAAATTATAAATACTTAAATAGGCGGTGCCCGAAAGGCCTTAAAAGAGTAGGGAAAATTTAATAATTTATTTTTATTATGAACACACTTAATGAAAGCACTAAGTCGTTGAATACAATGACAGAAGTGCAAGAAGAACAAATTCAAGGCGGTTTGAAGTCAGCTCTTCAAGAAGAAGCTTATGGCGTTGTGGCCTCTGTCGCTACAGAGTCAGACAATGGCAGTCTTTCACCTTGGACAATCACTTTCTAAAAGTTGATTGAAAATTAATTGAAGATTGCTCAAAATCTAATTTTGAGCAATCTTCTCCTAAAAGGAGTAAGCTAATTTGAATACAGTCTTTGGTTATATAGTATTCTATGAGATTTCCTATTCGTAAACAATATGATGCAATGGATTGCGGACCGACATGCTTGCAGATGATTGCAGAATATTACGGACAATATTATTCATTGCAGACTTTAAGGGAAAAATCTTATTTAACGCGTAATGGTTCTTCTCTTAAAGGCATTAGCAGTGCTGCAAAATCAATAGGGTTCAAGACAGAGTCTGTATGGATGAATTGGGAGCAATTGATACAAAATACCCATTTACCTTGCATTATCCATTGGGACAATAATCATTTTATAGTAGTTTATTCTATAAAAAGTGAAAATAAAATTTTAGTTGCAGACCCAGCTTTTGGAAAACTTACTTATAATAAGGACGATTTCTTAAAGCATTGGATTACCGATAAGAAAAATAATGTTGGCATAGTCTTTCAACTAAAGCCAACATCAAAGTTTTATGAAAATAAACCAGATACTCGAAAGGACTTTCCTTTTAAACGTCTTTTTAAGTATTTAAAGCCGCATAAGAAATATTTAAGTTTCCTAATAACAGCTTTAACTATAGGGTGTTTTCTAAAGTTATCTCTCCCTTTTCTTACCCAAGCAATTGTCGATATTGGTATTACTACACAAGAAAATAGTATTATATTGATTATTTGTATTGCCCAATTGATGTTAATTGCAGGACAATTAGGCAATGAACTATTCCAAAGCTGGCTAATGCTACACATGACGCAGCGAATTAGCATTACATTTATTTCTGATTTTCTTAATAAATTAATGAAATTACCCATTGCGTTCTTTGACACAAAACTTACAGGAGATATTATGCAAAGGATAAGCGACAATAATAAGATACAGAAATTTTTAACAAGTACATTGATTAGCAGTGTGTTTTCATTTGTAACATTTACTGTTTTCTCTATTGTTATCGGGCGATATAGCTTAAAGATTTTTCTTTTTTTTCTTATTGGAAGTAGTATTTATGTTATATGGGTTCTAAGCTTTCTTAAAAAGTGCAGAGTCTTAAACTTTAGAGAATTTAGAGAGGCTTCATCTAATCAAAGTAATTTAGTGCAATTGGTAACTTCAATGCAAGAAATAAAGTTAAACAATTGTGAAAGAGGGAAGCGATGGGAATGGGAAAATATTCAGTTTAAGCTTTATCAAATCAATATAAAATCTTTGGTAATTGCTCAACTTCAAGGAGCAGGTGGAGCCTTTATCAACCAAATAAAAAATGTCATTATCTCATATCTGGCAGCAACATCTGTAGTAAAAGGGGAAATGACTCTTGGAATGATGATTGCCATACAATATGTTCTTGGACAGTTGAATACTCCATTGAATCAATTCTTAAATTTCATAAAAGAATCGCAAGAAGCTAAGATTAGTTTAGAACGTATTAATGAGATATATGATAAACCGGATGAAGAACCTGTAGGGGTTAGTAAAATTACCAATATACCTAGTTGTTCTAATATCATATTCCAGAATGTAACTTTCTGTTATGGAAATCCTGAGGCAGAAAAGGCCCTTAAAAATATTAATCTTATTATTGAGGCCGGCAAAGTAACCGCCATAGTAGGAACAAGTGGAAGTGGAAAAACAACTTTACTTAAATTGCTGTTGGGATTTTACCATCCAACTTCTGGTATCGTTTGTATTGGAGAAAAATCTTTAACAGATTATAGCGAGAAATACTGGAGAAGATGTTGTGGGGTGGTAATGCAGGAAGGATTCATATTTTCAGATTCAATTGCAAAAAACATAGGCATTATTGATGAAGAGCTTGATTATGACAGACTACACTATGCAGCACGGTTGGCCAATATCGATTCTTTCATTAACTCACTCCCACTAGGATACGAAACCAAAATTGGGAGTGAAGGCTGTGGATTAAGCAATGGCCAAAAGCAGCGAATATTGATAGCAAGAGCGATATATAAAAATCCAAATTATATTTTTCTAGATGAAGCAACTAATTCATTAGATACCACAAATGAAACTATCATCATGGAGAATTTGCAGAAATTTTACTCGGGAAGGACAGTTGTGATAGTCGCACATCGATTAAGCACAGTTAGAAATGCTGATAAAATAGTCGTTCTTCATCATGGAGAAATAGTAGAAGTAGGTACTCATGAAACGTTAATATCACATCAAGGTGTTTATTATCAATTGATTGAAAATCAATTGGAACTCAATAAGAATGTATAATTATGAATGAACAAAATCCGAAATTAGAAAAAATAATGAACAAAGTTCCTGGTGGGTTGATTATTAGTGGGATAATGTGGCTTATTATGTGTATCTTAATAATTGCAGGTATGTATTTAATAAAGTATCCGCACTTTACTTACATATCAGTCATATATAATGGAAACCAGAATAATGAACATAAAAATGAATTGCTTTTCACAATAGAAAACACTGATATTGGGATATTACAGTCTCATATTAAGGGAAGCCGCGTTTCATTGAAAATAAATGGAAGACTACTATTAGGAGTTATAACAAATATATTTGCACAAGGAAAAGATGAATTCATTGAGATAAGTATTACTGATATAGATATGCAGAAAATACCTGTAGGAAGCAAAGGACAGATGGCAATCATGATGTCTAAAAAACGAATGTTTGAATTGATTCCTTTTCTAAAAAGAGCTAGTAAATAACAATATACACTATAAAAATGGGAAATATATTTAACATAGAAGAATACTGCAAGGATACTAAAAGTACTCTTAGCATGCAAGATGTGGAAATTAATGATTATAATAAAGACTATGTGATTTTAGTAGCTAAAGAAACTGGAGCTTGGGCTACTATTAATAAGTCATGTATCTATCTTGTTGAAGAACTATTAGAAAAAGAAATTACCTTGAATAAATTTAAAGAAACATTTCCTGAACATATTCAACTATTAAATTTACTTTTCAATTCAGGGGTTTTAAAAGTTAATCATACATCATCATTCCATGATAAGTTAAAAAGGCGCCAATGCAAAATATCCAGTTCCAACGTTTGCCAAGTTGTACTTAGGTATACAAAGAGTTGCAATTTATCATGCTCTTATTGTTATGCTCATACAGATTTAAAACCTCCTACATCAATGAGCAATGAAACTGTTTTATACATATTGCGCAAATTGAGTAAATCTTATCCAGAGAAGGTTCTTAATTTATCATTTCACGGTGGGGAACCATTGTTGAACTATAATAAACTTGTACCTTTGGTAAAGGAAATAAGGAAAATTTCTGAAAATATTAAATTCTACATACAAACTAATGGAACTTTAGTAACAAAAGAGATTGCAGGTTTTCTAAAAGCAGAAAATTTTAATGTTGGAATAAGCATAGACGGGTTTGATACCGCTTCTAATTCACATCGATGCCAACTCAACGGGAGTAGTTCATTAAAACAGTCGCTTATTGGACTGGATTATTTGTTGGCTGCTGGAATTTCCCCCGGAATGTTTACGGTAGTCACTGCTGCCAATCAATATAAGCTATTAGATCATTTTGATTTTTACGTAGGCAAAGGTATAAAGAAATTCAATTTTAGCCCTATACTTCATTCTGGGAAAGCAGCTGATAAAAAATATGATGTGAACATTAATCATTTGATTGAAACAAATCTCAAATTAATGGAGAAAATCAATTTGATAAATAATGAATGTAATAATATTGAAGACTATATTTCTGAAGTGAATATTAGTAATCTACTGAATAATTTGTCATCTTTGAATATTTATAATTTGTGCACATTGGCTCCTTGTGGAGCCGGTCATACAATGCTGGGGTTTGATATTGACGGTTCATTCTATTCCTGCGATTATTTTATCGGTAATTTAGAATTTAAAATTGGCAATATTTATGAAGTAGATGACATAAAAAATAGTATTTTCAGAAATCCATCAGTTCAAAATTTATTAAAGAGAAATATTGATAGTATTAAAGAGTGTAGGATGTGTACATGGAAAAACGTATGTACATATCATTGTGCTTCAGATTCCTATTTTAATCACAAAACACTATACAAGCCACATAGTATGTGCGAATATGTAAAAAAAATTATTCCTCGAATAATAGATTTATTATATAGGAAAAAAATATCTATAAATAACATTCCGCCCTGTTGATAAAGGGTGTTAAAATATTTTTCTATGACTATATAAAAATGAATTGATATGAAATTTATAATAAGTGCCATACTTTCCTTGTGTATTAACAATGTATATGCACAGAAAATAACCGGAGTAATTACAGACAGAGATAATAACCCGATTGAATTTGCAACAATTGTTTTACAGACAACTGATTCTGTATTTTTGAATTCTGCCTATACCGATTCCGTTGGGAGATTCAGTATAAAAACAGATACACTTCCTGTAATTATAACCATTCAACATCTGATGTACGAAACGTATCAAAAAAAATGTAACACAAAGGCTATTGGCTCTATCCAGATGAATGAGAAAAGTCAAATGTTGTCTGAAGTGTCTATAATAGGTGAATATCCGCTGGTGAGAGTCATTGACGGAAAAATGACTTATAATATGTCGCAGCTTTTAACAGACAAAATGGCAACTAGCATCTATGATGCCATATTGAAACTTCCTGGGATTCATATACAAAAGGGTACTTTTCAACTGATAGGGGCAAATAACGTGACTATCCTAATCAATGGAAAGAAAACCAATATGGATGAAAACCAATTGAATAATCTGCTAAAAAATATGCCGAAAGAGCGTATTCGGGAAGCAGAAGTAATGTATAGTGCTCCTCCCCAGTATCATGTACGTGGAGCCGTAATAAACCTTGTACTTGACAATGCAATTTACGACACCCAGCAATTGCAAGGACAAATAAATACGTTGTATAACCAAGGGTATTATAAGAATTTTCAAGGAGGTGTCACAATCCTATATAACACTCCTAAAACCTTGACAGATTTCCTCTATTCGTTCGGTTACAACCAGGTTCGCACAGGACAGGAAATTATATCTCAACATATATTCAATGATCAGGTATCTGATATAAATCAATCCGACCGAGGTTACTCCGTCAAGCCTATCCATACCATTCGTTTGGGGAATGATTGGCTAATCAACGACAAGGACAAAATCACCCTAGCATACACTGCAGAAATTCAGCCGTGGATGCGGTCTTTCAATTCTTCTAATGGAACCTACTCAGATTCGGAAAATAAAAAAAATACGGATAAGCCAGTGCAAATGCACAATATTGCGTTGAACTACACCTCCGGATTTGGGTTTAGCACAGGCATTGACTTCACTTCCTATAAAAACCATACGACACAGCATTACCGGGAAAGGATGGAAGGCAAGGAAGATTTCTTTGATGCCCGCTCGAAGCAAGATATTCGCCGTCTTTCATTCTACGCAGATCAAAGCCATTCACTGGGAAAAGGCTGGACATTGAATTATGGTACTAAATTTAGTTTCGCCTCAGACAAGAGTTCTCAAATCTATCATTCCTCTGTCAGCCATAATTGGTCAGACTATGACAGTAACAGCCAATTGAATGAGTATACTTATGATTTATACGCAGGTTTCTCCAAGCGTTTTGCCAACAATCTCTCCCTGAATGCTTCCTTGACCGGAGAGTATTATAAGCATAAGAAAATTGACTACCGAAGCCTATTCCCTATGATGGAAATTACTTATACAGCTAATCCTGTCTCTGTTTTTCAACTGTCAGTTTCTTCTGATAAGGTTTATCCGAGTTATTGGGAAATGCAAAATACAACATCTTACCTCAATGGATATACAGAGATACAGGGAAATACGGATTTGAGACCTGCAAAAAACTACTCGTTTCAGTTAAACTACATCTGGAAGAGTAAATATATTTTTACGTTATTCACGAATTATACAGATGATTTTTTCTGCCAGATACCTTATCAGTCCTCCGACAGATTGATGCTGATTTATAAAACTTTGAACTTTGATTATTCAGCGAAGTTAGGGTTTAACATGATGATTCCGTTTCGGATAAGCAGGATATTTGAATCCAGATTTATCTTAAACGGATATTACGACAAAATGAAAAGCGACCATTATCATGACCTAAGCTTCACGAAAAACAATCTAGCGATTTATACCAATCTTGATAATACATTTGCCATATCGTCGAAACCCAATATCAAGGCGGAATTATCCGGTTCCTATATTTCACGTAACATTCAGGGACCTATGACTATCAATGCCATGTATCGCATTGATACGGGTATAAAATGGACATTTAATCGTAACAAAGCGGAATTATCTCTGAAAGTCAACGATATATTCAACTCATGGGCCCCGAAAGAACTTAACCTCCAATATCAAACACAGAATCTACGGATGAAAGAAGTTGTGGATTCAAGAAGGATTTCTTTGTCTTTCACATACAGATTTGGCGATTTCAAACCAAAAGCACACAAAGAAGTAGATCAATCACGGTTTGGCAAATAAGCATAAAAAAATTAGATGTACTAAAGTAAATAACAGAAGCTATTAGATTACTCGAATAAGCATTTTATATAATAACAATTAGTTATGCAAATACTAAGAATGATGATATGTCTGTTTATGATAAATGGCACTTTTGTATTGAAGCCAATCTACGCCCAAGAACATTGGGGTAAGGAGGACTCTATAAAACTATCTAAAATGCTAAATGGAGAAATGCCAATATATATAAATAAAAAAATCAAAATAGAATTTGAAAAATCGCTTTTAGAACATCCTCAAATAGAAGATAATGATGAGTGGAAAAAATATCTAAATTTTAAACAATCATTAACATACCATTGGTTATCCCCAATTGACGATGATATATTGACTAATCATTTTTTACAAACTTACAATAAAAGAATGAATGATAATTTGTTTTTCATGAATAATCAAATTATAAATATTTCCCAATATTCCAATATGTCAATACCACTTGCGAAGAGAATTCATTTCAATGTTTATGGGATCAAAGAATTAAGTGAGAAAAAAGTACTGCCCCATCCTATCTCCTTTTTTCCTTACGAGTTTGGAGCAGGTTTTTCATATGATATTAATCGCCACTTAAAAATAGGAACGCAAAGTAATTATCAATATAATTCTATTCACAAAAAGTGGGAGTGGTTTATGGGACTTGGAGTAGCTGTGGTCTTTTGACAACTTCAGAGAATTCTATTTTTAAGGTATTATTGCACTATAGAAAATTTGCACCATAGCAAAACTTCATGCGTAGCAAGAAATATAAAAAATATATTTTGAATATTTAACTTACAGTCTATACTGTTTATTGATGTTTTTTCTATTTTTGTACTATAAATAAACGAAATATGAAAAATAAAATTACCATACTGGGAAACTTAATATTTGATAATTGGTTTCTATTTGTAATAAATACATTGATATACATATATTCATTGTATTTAGAGTTGAAATATATATTCGTAGATGACTTCTATCGATTATCAGTATATAAAAGATATGGGAATGAAGAGGAGTTTCTCAAATTTCTTTCATCAGAAAGATCTTTAGATTTTCTAAATTATTTATGGATGCCAATACACGTTATTGGAATTGCTTTGTTTACAACAATATGCATATTCTTGGGCTTTAATATTATGGGAATTAGATTAGCCTTCAATAAGGCTTTTAAATATTCCTTGCAGGCATCAATAGTATTTTCGTTCAACTATTTGTTATTGACTCTCTTGAAAATATTGGGTGTTGTAACTTATAATTACAACACTGTCGATGATGTGTATTTTGTTCAATCATTAGGTCGCTTGTTCACTCGCTTTAATTGGCCAGATTGGGCTTATGGCATTTTAGGCAGGATTAGTATTGTAGAGTTTCTTTTTTATTTTGTACTATCAATAATCATAGCAAAATCAATAAAAATCAACTTTAAAACAAGTTTATATAAGACCGGAATATCATACGGTATTGGTTTGTGTTTTCTTGGAATAATAACAACCTTTATTGGTTTTATTATATAACAATTATTATTAACTTATTAAATTAGTTTTTTATGAAAAAAGTAAGCAACAAAGTTTTGTCCCGTGCATTTGGGGGTAAAATGTTTGGATCAAAAACAGAATGCGAACGTTGGGAAGGCGGTTGTAGATGCCGTCAAGTCTATTACACATTTTGGGTAAAATCCTATGGAGCCTGGAACCCTGCAGCCGATTGGCAGTGCAACTAACCAGTAGGTAAATAAGAGATATATCTTCATTGGCTGCTTTTTATTTAATCTTTAAGAATTAATAAAATAGTAAAGCCAATTGATGGTATATCTCTTTTATTTTTGCAAATTATGAATAGAAAAAAATATTGTATTGCAACAGTAATATTTATAGTGGCGTCCACCATGTCAC
>PPYE01046430.1_pt1 | contig 44877 bp, 37 predicted proteins | sample 1559881 | NCBI WGS metagenome assembly PPYE01 (sample SAMN08240022, study PRJNA423297) | Human gut metagenome, whole genome shotgun sequencing project.
CTCTATACATGAATTCGCCATAGGCTACTGCATAATCGACTTTATTATTTTTGGTGATCTCATCAAGCTCATCCACAAGATAGGATGCTTTTTTGCGGAGAATGCCATTCTCCTTCAGCCGGATCACATAGCTTGTGCCGTTTTCCTCACACTGCTTATAAAGATCAGGTGTAGCGAAACCACTGTCACCACGAAGCAGAATACGGATCGCCGGATAATCATTCAGGTATTCATCAAGTATCGGCTGCAGGAAGTCAACCACTCCGGTAGAGGAATACTCGGTTCCATCACGAAGCTGGATTTTTACCAGATCTCCGGTCATTCCATCATAACAGACAAGTGGATGGTATCCATTGCTTTGATAATGAAAGTTAAAGGCTCTGCCTTCCTGTTTGCCGTATGCATCAAGAAGAGTGGAATCCAGATCCAGAATAACAGCCTGTGGCATCTGAATACGATAAACTCTCTTTCGGAGTATTCTGCCAATCATAAGTAACTGGTTTAAGGTATCTTCATCCATACGGTTAAAGAATCTTGATACCGTAGGCTGTGATGCAAGGGTGTCTTTTTCAAGTACAGACTTGAATACAGGATCATTTGTAAGTTCATCGGAAGTATCATCTTCAAAGTAGCCTGCAATGATCATATATATCATCTGGAGCAGGTTTTTCTGATCTGTATGATATCTGAATAATGCAGAATCGTTGGTCTTGAAAACTTTGCCTAAAAGATTATCAATACCAAGTTTTCTTACGAATTCTTTGATGAGAAGCAATCCTGCATCGGAGGATAAATATGAATGTTTGAAAGACCCATAAGAAAGGAGTCAGTTTATGAAGAAAACTTTTGCTATTTCTCTGCTCATTATTGTGTTATTCACTTTGGTGGCGTGTGGTTCAAAAACGGCACAAGATACTGTATCAAAGGAACTTGGACTGTCTGTGTCTGGTGGTAAAGAAGTTTCAAATATTAATACATACAGTGGTAGTGAGGGTCATTCCTGTATTGCAATAAGTTTTGAAGATGAAACTGTTTTGGAAGAAATCAAGGGTAATTCCAAGTGGAAGGAGTTTCCTTTTGATGAAACAATGCAAGCACTTGTCTATGGTTTGGAAGATGAAACAGGTGAGATTGGAGCATTTTTGAGCGATGGACAGGGAAATCTCTTAGTACCAGAAATTCAGAACGGCTATTATATCTTAATTGACCGTCATTCAGATACAAAAACAAATATTTTGGAGCGAGGTTCGTTTAATTTTACTGTGGGATTGTATGATACAGATAGCAGCACGTTGTATTGCTGTAAGCTTGATACTTAAATAACAGCAACGGCTGGCCTATATGGCCAGCCGTTGCTGTTATTTTGTGATATATTAAGAGGTAAAGTCGATATTGATCGTGATTTTGTGAAGCACGCCAGTTTGCTGGGAAAGCCATGCCCAGTTGTTTACCGCAGAGGTAAAAAGACTGTCGTAATTGTTATCCAGTGCAAAATCAAAAACGTCATAGACATGGACTTTGTAGTTTGTACCGGACTTGTTGAGTGTTACAGTGGCGTTGTGGAGAGCATAAAACAAGTCTGAGTTATCAGATTTGGTGAATTCTCTAACAGCACTGTCATGGGATTTGTTACTGTTTTTAGTTGCAGATAAGAAGTCTTTGAAAGTGGAAGTGGTTTTGATCTTTTCTGCAAAGGAGCCGTTATCCTCCTTGTAGTTGATGCCGAGAACGGAGTGTTCAACTGCTTTTGCAGCACAAGGATAACCGGCAAGTTTGGCAGCCTGAGCCGCTGCGAGCCATGCAGCTTTTAGTGTAGCTGTAGAGGAACCCGGCAGGATCATTCTGGAGTCGGTATCATCAGCAGAAGCAGAAACATTGTCCTCCTCCATCAAAATTTATTTTAATTTGTCTATTGCTTTCTAGTGATAAGGTGTTTACAATACTCATAAAGGGCTCCTTATGGGGGACAATCACGGCATTACGATTTATGATGTGGATGTGGAGAAGGGGAGATTTTCGTTAAAGGACAGGGTGGAGATCACAAACTCTTCCTATCTGACGATTTCCCACAACCGCAGATGGCTGTATTCGATCACGGACTTTGGCGTGGAGGCGTATGAGATCCAGCCGGACGGCACGCTGAAGGTGATTAACATGGCGGGGATCAACGGCATGAGAGGCTGCTATCTTTCGACCGATTATGAGGATAAATTCCTGTTTGTGGCAGGCTGGCACGACGGCAAGATCACGGCGCTTCGGCTGAACGAAGACGGAAGCGTCGGGGAGATCACGGACGAGATTTTCCACAGGGGGCTTGGCAGCATCGCGGAGCGCAATTTCCGTCCCCATGTAAGCTGCGTGAAAATGACCCGCGACAACCATTATCTGTGCGCGGCGGATCTGGGGATGGACCATGTGAAGGTTTACCGTCTGGATCACAGCACGGGAAAGCTGGCGCTGGCGGACGTGATCCGTAGCGAGATGGAATCGGCGCCCCGGCATTTGAAGTTCAGTCAGGACGGAAGCATCCTTTATATCGTCCATGAGCTGAAAAATATCATCGACGTTTATACATACCGGGAAGAGAAGGGCAATCCGTTCTTTGAAAAGATCCAGACGGTTTCCACGGTAAATGATTATCATGCGTCCAATTCGGCGGCGAGCGCGCTGAATCTGTCGGAGGATTTTCAGTATCTGGTCAGCTCCAACGCGGGCGATAACAGCGTGATCATGTACCGGATCGACCAAAAGACAGGGCTGCTTGAACGGATCTTCTGCCTGCCGATCAGCGGCGAATATCCTAAGGACGCGGCGCTGTTTCCGGATAATAAGCATTTGGTTTCCTTAAACCATGAATCCAATACGATGACGTTTTTCAGTGTGGATACGGAAAAAGGGCTGATCGTCATGAACGGCCCGGAGATCCATGTGGATCAGCCAAACTGCGTGATCTTCCACAGGCTGTGACCGGAAGGGAGAGTAGGATATGGATGAGAAGCTGCGCCGGGCAGGCTTAAAATGCCATGTGCATCCGCTGGGAAGCCTTTCGGATTATAAATATGTAGTGATCTGTACGTCCTATCAGGGCAGATGGGTGCTTTCAAAGCATAAAAAGCGCGATACGTGGGAGACGCAGGGCGGGCATATCGAAAGCGGGGAGACGCCGCTTATGTGCGCAAGGCGCGAGCTGTTTGAAGAAAGCGGGATCAGGGAAGCAGAGCTTTATCCGGTCTGCGATTACTGGGGCTTTGATGAGGAGGGCGGCTCCGCCGGGGTGGTATTTCTGGCGGTTGCTGATCATCTGGGGGAGCTGCCGGAGAGCGAGATGGAACGGATCGGGGTGTTTGACGTTTTGCCGCAGGAGCTTACCTATCCGCAGACGTCGCCGGTTTTGTATGCGGAGGCGGGAAAGCTGCTGGCAGGCTTGGAAAGGGAATAAAATAAAGAGGTGTGCGCCTTGGTGCACACCTCTTTTTGGAATACGGTTTTCTTTCCGAAGTCGTTCAGACAGCGGATGCTTAAACGGTCAGATGGGTTTCAACGGTCTGCCTTGTAAAGCTTTTCTAAGTTTTCCATCCTTGCCCCGAGGTTTGCGAGCAGCAGATCCAGAACGGTCAATGCAGCCATACTCTCCACCACGACGACGGCGCGGGGGACGATGACGGGATCGTGGCGGCCTCTGATCTGCAGGGTGCGCTCCTGATGATCCCTGCCTACCGTCTGCTGGGGCTGGAAAATGGACGGGGTGGGCTTGATGTGGGCGCGCAGGAGGATGGGAGAGCCGTCGCTGATGCCGCCTAAGATGCCTCCGGCGTGGTTTGTCTTTTTGGAAACGGAGCCGTCTTTGATGCAGAAGGCGTCGTTATTCTGGGAGCCTTTCGCCAAGGAAACAGCAGTTCCGTCGCCGATTTCTACCGCCTTGACAGCGCCGATGGACATGACAGCGGCAGAGAGCCGCGCGTCCAGCTTGTCAAAAACGGGTTCCCCGATCCCGGCAGGCATCCCGGTGATGCGGCATTCGATGACGCCTCCCGCGGAATCCTGCTCCTGCATACACCGGGAAAGATACTGTTCTGCGCACGCGGAAGCCTCCCGGTCGGGCATGCAGGTGGGCGTTTCAAGGATCGCAGCAGCATCAAAGGCCGCAGGATCGATGGAAACAGGGCCGATGGATTTGGTGTAGGCGCAGACCTGTATGCCCAGCTGGCTTAAAACGCGCAGGGCAATGGCTCCTGCGGCGACCCGACCGGCGGTTTCGCGGCCGGAGGAGCGTCCGCCGCCCCGGTAATCCCGGAAGCCGTATTTTTCATCGAAGGTATAGTCCGCATGGCCGGGACGGTAATTTTGCGCAATATCCGAATAGTCCGCAGAGCGCTGGGACGTATTCGGAATGAGCAGGGAAATGGGCGTCCCGGTCGTTTTGCCTTCAAAGACGCCGGAAAGGATCTGTACGCAGTCCCCTTCTTTGCGCTGCGTGGCAAACTGCGTGGAGCCGGGCTTCCTGCGGTCAAGACAGGGCTGGATGTCGGCTTCGCTCAGGCAAAGCCCCGCAGGGCAGCCGTCCACCACCGCGCCGAGGGCGGGACCGTGGGACTCTCCCCATGTGGTGACTCTAAAATAATTTCCAAATGTTGAACCGGACATATGGCTACTCCTTTTTCCTATTTATATGATAATAAGTTTCGGCAGCAGTTCCGGTTTTGCCTGCGTCTGGCGCTGCACAGCCCCTGCCCGGTACGCTGTCTGCGTAAGCCGACTTACGAGCGAAGGAGAATTTGCAGACGCGCAGATTTGTCCGGCATTTTGTCCGGGACTTGTCTGAGCACGGCGTATGCCGGGCGAGTTTGACCGGACGAAATGCGTCCCGGACAAGCGGCGGCGTCTGACCCAAATTCTCTGTGAGCAAGATTGGAGGCTTACGCAGACAGCGTACCGGGCAGGGGCTGTGCAGCGCCAGACGCAGGCAAAACCGGAACTGCTGGAAATTTTTTTTAGTATAAAACATTTTTTTGACGGATACAAGGGAATCTGTTATACTGGCGGAAGGAATATTGCAGCGACTGATATTGATACGGAGAAACTGCAATTACGGAATGACGGACTTTTGCGGGAGGAAGGAATGAAAAAGACAAGGCAGGCGAATCTGGAGCTTCTGCGCATTTTCGCCATGGTAATGGTAGTAACGGCGCATCTGGTCAATCACGGCAATCTGATCGGGGCAGCGCAGCCGGGGACGGCGTCCTATTATATTGTATGGACCCTGTTTGGCGTATCCTTTGTGTGCATCAATATTTATCTGCTCATCAGCAGCTACTTTCTGGTGGAGTCGCGGTTTTCCTTGTGGAAGCTTGTAAAAATGGTCGCGCAGGTCTTTTTTTACGCGTTCGGGATCACGCTTTTGTTCTGGCTGTTTACGGATGTGCCCCATGAGCTGAAATATATGGTTTATTCGGTACTTCCGGTTTCGTCGGATTTTTACTGGTTTGTGTCGATGTATGTGGGCATGTATGTGCTTGCGCCGCTGATGAATCAGCTGATCCGTGCGTTGACAAAGCGTCAGCTGGAATGCGCCATGGCGCTGGGCTTTGTGCTCGTGTCCGCGTGGCCGAATATTTTTTATTTTTCGTCGGCGCTGAATACGGCGGGCGGCGTGAGCATCGCGTGGTTTTTGGTGGTGTATCTGTTCGGCGCGTATTTGAGGCTTTACTATGTGCCGGATCAAAAGGCGGGCAAATGGTTTCTGCGGGCGGCAGCGGCAGCGCTTCTGATCCCGGCAAGCCGCTTTGCAATCGAAGCCCTTTTAAAAACGCCGCTTGGCAAAATCGGCATTCTGGAAGATCTGATGTGGGGCTACAGCGTATTTTTTACATACAGCTCCATGCTCGTGACGGCAGCGGCGGTATTACTGTTTATCGCGTTTTTGAATCTGAAAAGCCCGGGCGGCAGGATCGGGGCGTTTATCAATCGGGCAGCGGGCGCGGCATTTGGCGTATATCTGATCCACGACCATTATTATATCCGGGAAAGCCTCTGGACGCAGATCGACGGGGCGGCATGGCTTGGAAAGTGGTATCTGCTCCCGGCGTGCATCGGGACGATCGCAGCGGTTTATGCGGTTTGTACGGTCATCGAGCTGATCCGGCAGGGGATTTTTTACCGGTTTGAGCACAGTGTAAGGATCGCAGGATTTTTTGGCAGGATGGATGAAAAGCTGCGCAGCATATGGAACGGCGCTTCCAGAGCAGATAAAAACGGAGCGCTGACAGAAAATAAAAGGAATTAAAAAAACGCAGGAAAAGGAGAGGACGCACTTGGAAAAGATGAAATACGAAGTTTTAAAACGGGAGGGGCGCGCGAAAAGGGCGGTCATGGAAACGGTCCACGGCACGATCCAGACCCCGGTATTTATGAACGTGGGGACGGTAGCGGCGATCAAGGGCGCGGTGTCCACGGAAGATCTGGAGGGGATCGGCACGCAGGTGGAGCTGTCCAATACCTACCATCTGCATGTGCGTCCCGGCGATGAAAAGATCAAGGCGCTGGGCGGGCTCCACAAATTCATGTCGTGGAATAAGCCGATCCTGACGGATTCCGGCGGATTTCAGGTATTTTCCCTGTCGGGGCTTAGAAAGATCAAAGAGGAAGGCGTGACGTTCCGCTGCCATATCGACGGGCATAAGATCTTTATGGGGCCGGAAGAGAGCATGCGGATCCAGTCCAATCTGGCGTCCACCATCGCGATGGCGTTTGACGAGTGCGCTCCGGCAAAAGCGGAAAGAAGCTACGTGCAGCCGTCCGTTGACCGTACGACCAGATGGCTGGCGCGCTGTCAGAAGGAAATGGAGCGTTTGAACAGTCTGGAGGATACGATCAATAAGCGCCAGCTTTTGTTCGGGATCAATCAGGGCGCGATCTATCCGGACATCCGCATCGAGCATGCAAAAAGGATCGCGGACATGGATCTGGACGGCTATGCGGTGGGCGGCCTTGCGGTGGGCGAGACGCACGAGGAAATGTATCATATTCTGGAAGAGACGGTTCCGTATCTGCCGGTGGATAAGCCGACCTACCTGATGGGCGTCGGGACTCCGGCGAATATTTTGGAGGCGGTGGAGCGCGGCGTGGACTTTTTTGACTGCGTTTATCCGACCCGCAACGGCAGGCACGGGCATCTGTATACCAATTTTGGAAAGATCAATCTGTTCAATGCGAAATACGAGCTGGATACAAAGCCCATCGAGCCGGGCTGCCAGTGCCCGGCGTGCAGGCGCTATTCCCGCGCATACATCAGGCATCTGTTAAAGGCAAAGGAGATGCTTGGCATGCGCCTGTGCGTGCTGCACAATCTGTATTTTTACAATACGATGATGACGGAGATCCGGGACGCTCTCGACCGGGGAGAATTTGCCGCATATAAGAAGCGAAAACTTGACGGAATGCAAAATATTGTGTATGATGGACAGTAGACCTTACAAACACGGATTTGAATAAGGTAGTACAATGCAGGAGGAATGACAAAGAATGGGTATTTTACTGACAGCAGCTCAGGCGGCACCTGGCCCCGGCAGCATGATTCCGATCATTTTGATGTATGTCGTGATTTTCGGCGTATTTTTCTACTTCGTGCTTTACCGCCCGCAGAAGAAAGAACAGAAGAAGACAGCGGCGATGCTGTCCACGCTGGAGATCGGCGACTGCGTATTGACCAGCAGCGGTTTTTACGGAATCATCATCGACATCACGGACGACACGGTGATCGTAGAGTTCGGCAACAACAAAAACTGCCGTATCCCTATGCAGAAAAGTGCGATCGCGCAGGTAGAGAAGGCTGACGCAGAAAGCGCGCCGGAACCTGCCAAGAAGAAATAATACAGGCAAACAAAGGAATCGGGCAGCCGGTTCCTTTTGTGTATTCCATAAGCCGTCCCGCAAAGCGCGGCGGCGTCTGACATAATCCGTGCCTGCATAAGCGGGGGAAAGGAAGGAAAATGAGAGTAGTAGACATGCACTGCGATACGATCGGGGCGATCTTTGACAATCCGCAGAAAAACTGGACGCTGGCGGACAATGGGCTGCATATGCGTCTGGATAAGATGAGGGAGGGCGGATATTTCCTGCAGAATTTTGCGCTGTTTGTGTATGCAGCGCAGGGCGAAAGCTATTTTGAAAAGGGAATGGCGATGGCGGACTGCTTCGACCGCCAGATGGCGCTGTTTCCGGATCAGATCTGTCAGGTAAGAAGCTGGGCAGAGATCGAACAGAACCGGAGGGACAAAAAGCTGAGCGCCCTTTTGACGGTGGAAGAGGGCGCGGTGTGCGAAGGAAGCATCGAAAAGCTGCATGCCTTTTATGACAGGGGCGTGCGGATGATGACGCTGACCTGGAACTTCCCCAATGAGATCGGTTTTCCGAATGTACACATGCCGGAGGACGGCGGGGAGCCGGATTTTACCGTGCCGGAGACGAAAAAAGGGCTGACGGAGTTCGGATTTGACCTGATCGCGGAGATGGAGCGCATCGGGATGATCGTGGACGTATCCCATCTTTCGGACGCAGGCTTTTACGATGTGGCGTCCCATGCCAAAAAGCCGTTTGTGGCAAGCCACTCCGACGCGCGCACGGTGTGCAGGGCAGTCCGGAACCTGACCGACGATATGATCCGGACGCTGGCGGAAAAAGGCGGCGTGACAGGCTTAAACTACTGCGCGGATTTTCTGGCGGAGGGCGTGCCCGGACAGGAGAATAAAGGGACGATCGAGGCAATCGTGCGCCATGCGAAGCATATCGTGAACGTAGGCGGCGAGGACTGTCTGGGGCTTGGAAGCGATTTTGACGGGATCGAAACCCACGCGGAGCTGACCGGGGCAGATAAGCTTCCGCTTCTGGACGACGCGCTGGCAAAGGCGGGATTTACGCAGCGCCAGCGGGAAAAGATCTTTTCGGAAAACGTGCTGCGGGTCTACCGGGAGATATTATAGGAGCATGCTGCGTCCTGTCGATGAGGCGGCAGAACCGGCAGGGCGCATTGCCGGCACGGTAAGAATTTTTTAAGATTTGCTTTGGAAAACCTTCTTCAAATTCTAACGGTCATATTTAGTAATTCCGTTTATCCTTATCTCATCAAGAGAAAGGGAGGAACGGAAAATGAGCACCTCATGTGATACTTCACACATTCATGAAAACAATAAAAACAGAATATGGCGGACGGTCCTGATCGTGGTGCTGGCAGTGTGTGCGCTGCCGGTGCTGCTGCCTCTGGCGGTATGTCTGGGAGCGGGCGGCCTGGGAATTTTGGCTGTGGCAGGAGCCGGGATCGCCGGGCTGGCAGTGATGGCGGGCGCCTGTGTGATCGGGCTGATCGCGGCGGGCATCGCCTGTATTGTGGGAGCGGCAGCCTGCATGGCAATGATGCTTCTTGGCGGTGCGGCAGGTATCGGCGTCGGTATCGTGGCGATGTTTCGGACACCGGCAAGCGGTCTGGCGATCGCAGGCGCGAGCCTGATGCTTTTATCCGGCGGGATTCTGGGCGGCGTTGCGGTCGCAGCCTGTATCATGCTTTTGAAAAAGGCGGTGCTGTGGGCAAAACGGAAATCGGCGGACAGAAAGAAGCGCAAGGCGGCAAAAAAAGCGGAGCAGGCGGCACGGGAAGCGCTGGTAAAAAAGGCGGAAGCGGCAGAAGAACAGGCAGCGTTTTTGACAGAGGAAGAGGAGAGGGAGGATGCAGGCGATGAAGAATAAATGGTTCAAACGGTTTCTGGTCATTTCCATGACGGGACTTCTTGTGGGAGGGATCTGTCTGGGCGCAGGCGTTGCGATGGGAGGCTCGCCGATGTTTTATGTGAACGCGGAGGGCATCCATGTAAAAGAGAACCAAACGCCCGAGGACAGCGCAGATTACAGGCTGGAGAGCACGGAAACGGGAACGCTTAAAAACATCCGCATCGAAACGGCGGAGGCGGACATCAGGATCGTTCCGGGAGATCAGTTTCTGGCAGAATATGTCTTAAACGGACAGCGGCTTTCACCGCAGTACAGCGTTTCCGACGGGACGCTTACGCTTCGGGAAAGCGGCGAGTGGAAAAGCAGCGCGAATTTTGGCTTTTTGGGAGGGATATGGGGAAGCGGCAAAGAGGCAAGCGCCCCTTATATACAGATTACGGTCCCGAAGAACGCTGCCCTGTCTGAGGTGGAGCTGTCAGCCCGGTATGGGGATATTTCCATGGATTCCGATTTAAAAGCCAAAAGCCTGACCGTATATGCGGAAAGCGGAGACGTGCGCATGGAGGACTGGAACGGCGGCAGCTTTGAGCTGGAGATGGATTACGGGGAATTTTCTGCGGGCAGCCTGTCCGGGAAAAATGTGGATATGGAAAACAGCAACGGGGATATTTCCATCGGCGGGCTTAAGGCGGACGCAGCGGAGGTGGAAATGGAATACGGGGAGCTTGAGGCAACGCTGGAAAAGCCGGGCAGCTTAAACATCCGGAACGGGAACGGCAGCATTTTCCTCTTTTTAAACGGAGAAGAAAAGGACTATGGGCTGAATCTTTATACGGAATACGGCGTGATCTCCACACCGGGAAAAAGGATAGAGCCGGATGAAGCCGGGCAGTACAACGGCGCGTCTTACACAAGAGGGGCGGACGGCCAGACGGCGGTATATGCCGAAACGGAGTACGGGGACATTACCGTGCGGGAAATGAAGCGGTAAAAGAAAATTTAGGACAGTCAGGGCCGCCGGCAAAAACCGGCGGTCTTTTTCTATTATCGGCAGTCTGCCGCCGATGCCGTGACTTTTTCATAGTTATGGTTGAAAAAAACACGGCAGTACGTTAAACTGTTATAATAACACAGAGAAGAGCCAAAGGAGGCAGGCAGCTATGAGAAGTGACAATGTGAAAGAGGGCGTACAGCAGGCGCCGCACAGAAGCCTGATGAATGCGCTGGGAATGACGCAGGAGGAGCGGAGAAGGCCGCTGATCGGCATTGTAAATTCCTATAATGAGATCGTGCCGGGCCATATGAATCTGGACAAGATCACGGAGGCGGTAAAGCTGGGCGTGGCGATGGCGGGCGGGACTCCCGTGGTATTCCCGGCGATCGCAGTGTGCGACGGCATCGCGATGGGGCATGTGGGAATGAAATATTCGCTTGTGACCCGCGACCTGATCTGCGACAGCACGGAATGTATGGTGCAGGCGCATCAGTTTGACGGGCTGGTATGTATTCCCAACTGCGATAAAAATGTGCCCGGACTTTTAATGGCTGCGGCGCGGGTAAATATCCCGACAATCTTTGTGTCCGGCGGCCCGATGCTGGCGGGGCATGTGCACGGCAAAAAAAGAAGCCTGTCTTCGATGTTTGAGGCGGTAGGCTCCGTGGCGGCGGGCACGATGGATATGGAAGAGCTGGAAGAATTTGAAGAAAAGGTCTGCCCTACCTGCGGCTCCTGCTCCGGCATGTATACGGCAAATTCCATGAACTGCCTGACGGAGGCACTGGGCATGGGCTTAAAAGGAAACGGTACGATCCCCGCGGTATATTCCGACCGCATCCGGCTGGCAAAGCATGCCGGCATGCAGATTATGGAGCTGGTGCGCCGCAACATCCGCCCGCGGGACATCATGACAAAAGAGGCGTTTTACAACGCGCTGACAGTGGATATGGCGCTTGGCTGCTCGACAAATTCCATGCTCCATCTTCCCGCCATCGCCCATGAGGCGGGCGTGGAGCTGAATATGGAGATCGCAAACGAAATTTCCTCCCGGACGCCCAACCTGTGCCATCTGGCTCCGGCAGGCCCGACCTATATCGAGGATTTAAACGAGGCGGGCGGCGTGTATGCAGTGATGAACGAGCTGGATAAAAAGCAGCTTTTATATACGGATCTTTTAACGGTAACGGGCAAAACGGTCGCAGAAAACATCGCCGGCTGCAAAAATAAGGATCCCGAGGTGATCCGTCCGGTGGAAAACCCTTATTCGGAGACAGGCGGGATTGCCGTCCTGAAAGGGAACCTTGCGCCGGATACGGGCGTGGTAAAGCGCAGCGCGGTCGTGCCGGAGATGATGGTGCACGAGGGCCCTGCCCGGGTGTTTGACTGTGAGGAGGATGCGATCGAGGCGATCAAGGGCGGAAAGATCGTGCCCGGCGACGTGGTCGTGATCCGCTATGAGGGACCAAAAGGAGGCCCCGGCATGCGGGAAATGTTAAATCCGACTTCCGCCATCGCGGGAATGGGGCTTGGCTCCAGCGTGGCGCTGATCACGGACGGAAGATTTTCCGGCGCGTCCAGAGGCGCGTCCATCGGGCACGTTTCGCCGGAAGCGGCGGTGGGAGGTCCGATCGCCCTCGTGGAAGAAGGCGACATCATCAGCATCAATATTCCGCAGAACCGTCTGGATATGAAGGTTTCGGAAGAAGAGCTGGCAGAAAGGCGCAGAAGGTGGCAGCCCAGAGAGCCGAAGGTAACGACCGGATACCTTGCCCGCTACCGGGAGATGGTAACGAGCGGCAACCGGGGGGCGGTTTTAGAGATCAGGAAATAGCCGGAAAAGAAAGACGGTTCCGGGAAGAGAGGAAACTGTCGGGGAGGAAATACATATGCTGTTAACAGGAGCGGAAATCATCATTGAGTGTCTGAAGGAACAGGGGACGGACGTCGTGTTCGGCTACCCGGGCGGCTCGATCTTAAATGTTTATGACGCTTTATATAAGCACAGGGATGAAATTTTCCATGTGTTGACTTCCCATGAGCAGGGGGCTGCCCACGCGGCGGACGGCTATGCGCGCGCCACGGGGAAGGTGGGCGTGTGCATGGCGACCAGCGGGCCGGGCGCAACCAATCTGGTAACGGGGATCGCTACGGCATACATGGATTCGGTTCCCATGGTGGCGATCACCTGCAACGTAAACCTGCCGCTTCTGGGAAAGGACTCCTTTCAGGAGGTTGACATTGCGGGCGTGACAATGCCGATCACAAAGCACGGCTATATCGTAAAGGACGTGACTATTCTGGCGGAAACGCTGCGCAGGGCGTTCCATATCGCCCAGTCGGGGCGTCCGGGACCGGTGCTCGTGGACGTGACAAAGGATGTGACGGCGGCAGTATGTGAATTTACGCCGAAAAAACCGGCAGCAGCTGTGAAAAAGAGCAGATATGCGCAGTCGGATTTGGATGCCGCGCTTTCCCTGATCGCAGCCAGCAAAAAGCCCTACATCTGTATAGGCGGCGGCGTGATCTTATCCGGGGCGTCTGAGGAGGCGCACGCCTTTTCCAAAAGGCTGGATGCGCCGGTGTGCGATACGCTGATGGGAAAAGGCGGATACGACGGATACGATCCGCTCTATACCGGGATGATCGGTATGCACGGAACGAAAACCTCGAATCTGGGCGTGAGTGAGTGCGACCTTTTGGTGGCGCTGGGCGCGCGATTTTCGGACCGCGTCGTCGGCAATGCGTCTCTTTTTGCAAAAAATGCGAAGATCCTGCATATCGACATCGACGCGGCGGAAATCAACAAAAACGTGCATGCGGACGTTTCTGTTGTGGGCGATTTAAAAGAGGTGCTGCAGAAGCTGACGGCTGCCATGGATCAGGCAGACCACGGGGAATGGACGGCGCATATCAGAAAGCTGAAAGAGAAATATCCGTTAAAATATGACAAAACGGAGCTGAGCTGCCCCTACATTATGGAGGAGCTTGACCGGATTACGGAGGGAAACGCCGTGATCACGACCGACGTAGGACAGCATCAGATGTGGGCGGCACAGTATTATCATTATACAAAACCGCGCACCTTCCTTTCGTCGGGCGGGCTTGGCACGATGGGCTATGGGCTTGGCGCATGCATCGGGGCAAAAATGGGCTGCCCTGACAAAATCTGCGTCAATATCGCGGGAGACGGATGCTTCCGCATGAATTTAAACGAGCTGGCGACAGCGAGCCGCTATCAGATCCCAATCATCCAGATCGTGATCAACAATCATGTGCTCGGAATGGTGCGCCAGTGGCAGACGCTTTTTTATGGGGAGCGTTATTCCCAGACCGTTTTGGAGGACAGCGTGGACTTTTGCAAAGTGGCGGAAGGGCTGGGCTGTGAGGCGATCCGCGTGCGGACAAAGCAGGAGGTTGCCCCTGCGCTGAAAAAGGCGATCGCGCTGAATAAGCCTGTGGTGATCGACTGCCAGATCCCGAAGGACGATAAGGTATTTCCGATGGTTCCGGCAGGGGCGGCGATCAGCGAGGTGTTCGACGGGGACGACTTAAAAAAGCGTAGGAATAGGATGTAACAGTTGCCAAATAATTTAACGTAGTAGTTGACTAAAGCGAAAGATGCGGGTACAATAGGCGAAAAGGCTGTACCTGCATTTTTTATTCGATTGAAAAGTTCTTTTCCAATCGAATAAAAAATGCGATTATGTGCACTCGCGCGAAGGGAGCCTATTGCCTGACGGCAAACGCGCTCGGCACGGCGCATACTTTTTATTTGACATATTTTTGCGGTATGACTGGAACAGGGAGGAGAGGACATGGCGAGAGTTTATAATTTCAGCGCGGGTCCGGCGGTTCTGCCGGAGGAGGTTTTGCGGGAAGCGGCGGAGGAAATGCTGGATTACAGAGGATGCGGGATGTCTGTGATGGAGATGAGCCACCGCTCGAAGATGTATCAGCAGATCATCGAAAAGGCGGAGGCAGACCTGCGGGAGCTGATGGGGATCCCGGACGACTATGAGGTGCTGTTTTTGCAGGGCGGAGCCAGCCAGCAGTTTGCGATGATCCCGATGAACCTGATGAAAAACCGCGTCGCAGACTACATCATTACGGGGCAGTGGGCAAAAAAGGCGTGGAAAGAAGCGTCGATGTACGGAAGGGCAAATGTGCTTGCCTCTTCCGAGGATCAGAACTTTTCCTATATCCCGGACTGCTCCGATCTTTTGGTCGACGCAGCTGCGGATTATGTATACATCTGTGAAAACAACACGATCTACGGGACGAAATTCAAAACGCTGCCAGATACGAAGGGCAAGCCGCTCGTCTCCGACGTTTCTTCCTGTTTTTTGTCGGAGCCGGTGGATGTGACAAAATATGGGATAATTTATGGGGGCGTCCAGAAAAATATCGGCCCTGCGGGTGTTGTGATCGTCATTATCCGCAAGGATCTGATCCGGGAGGACGTGCTTGATGGTACGCCGACGATGCTGCGCTATAAGGTTCATGCAGACGCGCATTCTTTATATAACACACCGCCTGCATACGGCATTTATATGTGCGGCAAGGTGTTTGAGTGGTTAAAAAAGCGCGGCGGGCTGGAAGCGATGAAGGAATATAACGGGAGAAAGGCAAAAATCCTGTATGATTTTCTGGATGAAAGCAGGCTGTTTTTCGGAACGGTCAGAAAAGAGGACCGTTCGCTGATGAACGTCCCCTTTGTGACCGGAAACAGCGCGCTGGACGAAAAATTTGTATCGGAAGCAAAACGGTATGGATTGGAAAACCTGAAAGGGCACAGGAGCGTGGGCGGCATGCGGGCGAGTATTTACAACGCCATGCCCATCGAGGGCGTGGAAGCGCTGACTGCTTTTATGAGACAGTTTGAAGCCGAAAACGGCGAAACGGCAGAAGTGGAGGGAAAATGCGGAAATATTATTGCTTAAACCAGATTGCAAAGGAAGGGTTGGAGCGTTTTTCGGAGGAGTATGAGAGAACGGAGGACATCTGTGAAGCGGACGGGATTTTGGTGCGCAGCGCTTCCATGCATGAGATGGAGCTGCCCCAAAAACTGCTTGCCGTGGCGCGGGCGGGTGCGGGGGTCAACAATATCCCGCTGGAACGCTGCGCGCAGCAGGGCATCGTCGTGTTCAATACGCCGGGCGCAAATGCAAACGGTGTCAAGGAGCTGGTAATCGCCGGAATGCTGCTTGCCTGCAGGAACATTGCGGGCGGGATCCGCTGGGTGGAACAAAACCGGGAGGATGCTGCGATTGCAAGTATCGCAGAAAAGGAAAAGAAGAATTTTGCAGGCATAGAGCTGGCAGGCAAAAAGCTCGGCATCATCGGGCTGGGGGCGATCGGCGTGAAGGTGGCGAACGCCGCGCGGCATCTGGGCATGGAGGTGCTTGGCTACGATCCGTATGTGTCCGTGGATGCGGCGTGGAATTTAAGCCGGGACGTGCGGCATGTGCTGGATGTGCGGGAAATTTACGGACAATGCGATTTTATTACGATCCATGTGCCCCTTTTGGATTCCACAAAAGGGATGATCGGGAAGGAAGCGGTTTCCGAGATGAAGGACGGCGTGATCCTGCTCAATTTTTCCCGCGACCTTTTGGTGGATGAAAGGGCGGTTTTGGAGGGGATACGGACGGGAAAGGTGCGCCGCTATGTGTCGGATTTTCCCAATCCGGTGACGGCAGGGCAGAAGGGCTGTATCGTGATCCCCCATCTTGGCGCGTCAACGGAGGAGTCGGAGATAAACTGCGCGGCGATGGCGGTGCGCCAGCTGCGGGATTATCTGGAAAACGGCAACATCAAAAACAGCGTGAATTTCCCGGACTGCGATATGGGGGTGTGCGCGAGCGCCAGCCGCGTTGTGGTATTCCATAAAAATATTGCCAACATGATCGCAAAATTTTCGGCGGTCGTGGGCGGGAGCGGCTTAAATATCGCTAATATGATGAACCGTTCAAAGGGCGCGGTGGCGTGCACGATGATGGATCTGGAAAGCGACGCGGACGACGGGATACTGGAACGGTTAGGACAGATCGAAGGGGTGTTCCGGGTGCGGAAGGTCGTGTGACGCCTTGAAATCGAATTTTGTGTAAAAAAGTGTGCGCCAAAGCGCACACCTGTGCCGGGCGCGTTTGCTGTCAGGCAATCATTTCTTTTCGCGCGAGTGCGCGTAATCGTATAAAAAATCCCTGCCGGTAAGGGTGTATGCCCCGGCAGGGATCTTTGTCTGCGCACTGCGTTTTACCACTGGATGTCAAATCTGGTAACGGAACCGTCTTCCAGATCGCCCAGCGACTTTTTGAGCTTTTCTTCGCTGGCGATAAACGCGCGGTTTGCCAGATCCATATAGCGGATAAAAATATCCTCCACAGCGACGCCCTCTTCTTTGGCAATCGTTTCAAAAACGGGCATCATCCGGTCAAGCTGCACCGAAACCTGCGTTTTTTGCGGGTCAAGGTCGGGCATCGCCTGATTGGCATAGCTGGTGATGCGGTCTAAGAATTGTTTTTCCTGATCGGTCAAAGCCATATGAAATCTCCTTTAAATACGAATGATAAGGATCGGCTCAGCATCCCGCCCGGTCTCAGCGCTGCGCAGCCTTGGGGTCGGCAGGCTTTTGCGTCAGCCTCCACACTCGCTCACAGAGAATTTGGAACAAACGCTGCAGGCTGTCCGAAACGCATTCTGTCCGGTCAAACTCGCCCGGCATACATATGCCGGAAATGCTGAACTGATATATGATAATGTATCTGCTCCATAATAACACTTGCGCAAAGTCCTGTCAAAATGTAAAATAAAAGTATGTACGGCAAACGTACGACAGAAATGACGGGAGGGTATTTGGATGATGACAGATAAATTATACAGGCTGATGGACTGGCCAAGGATTGAGGCTGTGATCTATTCGGAGGAGGATGAGCCGCACCGGGTTCTGGGGGCGCGCCGGGAGGGAAAGGCGACGCTGGTGCAGGCTTTTTATCCGGAGGCAGTGTCCATGCGGGTATGTCTGCCGGACGGACAGACGGTGGAGATGGAGCAGGCGGACGAGGCAGGATTTTATGCGGCGCTGATCGACAGGGCAGAGATCGGGGCGTACCGGCTGCAGGCAGAATTTGCGGACGGGACAAAGGAGACATTTGACGACGCGTACCGCTTCGGGCAGGTGATCACAAAAGAGGACACGGCGCGGTTTGCGGCGGGCATCCATTATGAAGCATACCGGATGCTGGGCGCGCACAAAATGACGATCGACGGCGTGGCGGGCGTGCATTTCGCGGTGTGGGCGCCGAACGCGCTGCGGGTAAGCGCCGTAGGCGATTTCAATGGCTGGGACGGCAGGCGGCATCAGATGAGCAGGCTGTGGGACTCCGGCATTTTTGAAATTTTCGTGCCCGGTGCAAAAGAGGGGCAGAATTATAAATTCGAGTTAAAGCTAAAGGGCGGGCTGACCTATTTAAAGGCCGACCCGTATGCGTTCGGGCAGCAGCTCCGCCCGGACACCGCGTCCGTGATCCGCGACATCGACGGCTTTTCGTGGGAGGATGAGAGCTGGATTGCAGAACGGGAAAAGAAGGATTTTGAAAAGAAGCCGATGAGCGTTTACGAGATGTATCTGGGTTCCTTTGCAAAGCCGGAGGACGGCAGGCTGTATTATAATTACCGGGAGCTTGCGCCGATGGTCATTTCCTATATAAAGGAGATGGGCTATACTCATGTGGAGCTGATGCCGGTGATGGAGCATCCCTTTGACGGCTCCTGGGGGTATCAGGTGATCGGTTATTATGCGCCCACCGCGCGCTATGGGACGCCGCAGGATTTCATGTTTTTTGTAAACGAGCTCCATAAGGCGGGGATCGGCGTGATCCTGGACTGGGTTCCGGCGCATTTCCCGCGGGATACCTACGGGCTGTCTGCCTTTGACGGGACATGCCTGTATGAGCACAAGGATCCCCGGCAGGGCGCGCATCCGCACTGGGGGACGCTCATTTATAATTACGGCAGGCCGCAGGTAAGCAATTATCTGATCGCGAATGCGCTTTACTGGATCGAGCAGTTCCACGCGGACGGCATCCGGATGGACGCGGTGGCGTCGATGCTGTATCTGGATTACGGAAAAAATGACGGCGAATGGGTTGCCAATATGTACGGCGGCAATGAAAACCTGGAAGCGGTTGAATTTTTAAAGCATACGAACAGCATGATCAAAAAGCGCGGCAGGGGCGCGGTATCCATCGCGGAGGAATCTACCGCGTGGCCGAAGGTGACGGGCAGCTTAAACGACGGCGGGCTTGGATTTTCGATGAAATGGAACATGGGATGGATGAACGATTTTCTGGATTATATGCACTATGATCCGTATTTCCGTTCCTACCATCACAATGAGCTGACGTTTTCGATGGTCTATGCTTACAGCGAGCAGTTTATGCTCGTTTTGTCCCATGACGAGGTCGTTCACGGCAAGGCGTCCATGATTGGGAAGATGCCGGGAGAGGAATCGGAAAAATTTGCGAATCTGCGTGCGGGATACGGCTTTATGATGACCCATCCGGGCAAAAAGCTTCTGTTTATGGGGCAGGATATTGCGGAATATGACGAGTGGAATGAAAACCGCAGTGTGGAATGGGAGCTTTTGAAGGAGAAAAAGCACGACGGCATCCGCCGTTATGTGAAGCGGTTAAATGAGCTTTACAGAAGCTGTCCCGCATTATATGAAAAGGACGGCGGCTGGGACGGCTTTGAGTGGATCGACTGCATCAGCGCCAACGAGTGCAGCCTCTCCTATTTGAGAAAGGGAGAGCGGGAGGAGGATACCCTTCTGGTATGCGTCAATTTTGCCGACGTGGACAGAAAAGACCATGCGGTAGGCGTGCCGTTTGCAGGCAAATATACCGAAATCTTAAACTCCGACGCGGAACAGTTCGGCGGTAAAAACAGAATCAACGAAAAGGTGCTGGAAGCGGACGAAAGACCGGCAAACGGCAGGGAGCTGTCTGTGAGCATTCGTCAGGCGCCGCTGTCTGTCAGCATTTTTTCCTATACGCCTTATACAAAAGAGGAGCAGGAAGCGCGCAGAAGGGCAAAGGAAGAAGCTGCGAAAAAAGCGCAGCCTGCGGCTTCTAAAAGCTCCAAAAGGCGCAGAGCAGGGAAAGGAAAGAAGAAAGCATGAGAATGCCGCTCATCTATGTGAGCCTGCTGTCTAAGACAGCGGTATCAGAGGAAACGATACAGGATGTGGAAAAGCAGCTGGGACTGATCCAGCGGTATTTGGACGAGCTGCCGGACAGGCTTTTAAGCCTCGGGATCCGGGTGGTGCTGGCACTTGTGATTTTTGCCATCGGAAGCAGGGTCATCAGCCTGATCCGCCGGTTTGTGCGCAGGGGAATGGCAAAGTCCACGGCTTCCGAGGAAGCGGAGGGATTTCTGGATTCGGCGCTGAAGGTGCTTTTGTATGTGATCCTCGTATTTATGATCCTGGGGCTGTTCGGCGTGGATGCGGCGAGCGTGGCGACGGTTATCGGTTCTGTCGGTGTGACGGTGGGACTGGCGATTCAGGGAAGCCTCTCAAACTGCATCGGCGGCATCATGATCCTGATTTTAAAGCCCTTCCGGGTAGGGGACTATATAATAGAAGATACCGGAAAAAATGAAGGGATCGTCCAGCAGATTTCCGTATTTTACACAAAGCTTGCCACCTATGACAATCAGGTTATCCTCATCCCGAACGGCACTCTTGCAAATGCGACGCTGACCAACGTAACGGACGAGCCGGTGCGCCGCGTTGATTTAAAGGTAGGCATTTCCTACAATGCAGACATCCGTACCGCGCGGGCGGTGATCCAGAAAATAGGTATGTCAAATCCGCTGCTGCTTGCGGAGAAAGGGGTTTTGGTCAATGTGGATTCCCTTGCGGACAGCAGCGTGCTCCTTGCGGTCAAATTCTGGGTAAAAAAAGAAGATTACTGGCAGGCGCGCTACGAGATGCTGGAGGCGATCAAGTACGGATTTGATGAAAACGGCATTGAAATCCCGTTCAATCAGCTGGACGTCCATATCAAATCCAACTCTTGACTTTCAAAAAAAATGCGGGTATAATTCCATAAGGTATCGCGGCAGAGCGATACAAAAACGGCAGGCGACGCAAATTCGCCTGCCTGTTTTTTCTATGGGAGTGCCGTTGGCATCGGCAGTCCCGCAAAGACATAACAAGAACACTGAAAGGAGAAATGACGAAAAGATGCTGAGGGTATTGACAAAATCAATCCGGGAATACAAACGTCCCTCTGTCCTGACGCCGATTCTGGTGTCGCTGGAAGTGGTGATGGAATGTATTATCCCCTTTGTGGTGGCGCAGCTTGTCAATCACATCAAAGCCGGGAGCAGTATGAGTGTGATTTTGGGCTATGGCGCAGCGCTGATCATCATGGCGGCAATGTCGCTGGCATTCGGGGCGAGCGCAGGTTCCACCTGTGCGACGGCGTCCTGCGGCTTTGCGCGCAATTTAAGAAAGGATATGTTCTACCGGATACAGGACTTTTCCTTTGAAAACATTGACAAATTTTCCACTTCGTCCTTAGTGACGAGAATGACGACGGACGTGATGAACGTGCAGATGGCGTACATGATGCTCATCCGTATGGCGATCCGCTGCCCGCTGATGCTGATCTTTTCCTTTGTGATGGCGTTTATCATGGGCGGAAAGATGGCGCTGATCTTCCTGTTTACGATCCCGGTGCTCGGAATCGGTCTGTTTGCGGTGATCCACAAGGTTGGCCCGCTGTTTAAAAAGGTATTCCGCAAATACGACGCCCTGAACAATTCCATTCAGGAAAATATCAAGGGAATGCGCGTTGTAAAATCTTTTGTCCGCGAGGATTATGAAAAGGAAAAATTCGGACGCGCGGCAGAGGATGTGTGTCAGGATTTCACAAAAGCGGAAAAAATCCTGGCGATCAACAGCCCCCTGATGCAGTTTTGCCTGTATGTGGTAATGATCTTTGTAATGTCCTTCGGCTCTTATACGATCATTACAAGCGGCGGGATCGATCTGGACGTAGGGCAGTTTTCTGCGCTTTTGGTTTACAGCTTCCAGATCTTAAACAGCCTGATGATGTTTTCCATGGTATTCGTTATGGTAACGATGGCGCAGGAATCCGCGCAGCGTATCGTGGAAGTCCTTGAGGAAAAGAGTACGCTGACCAATCCCGAAAACCCCGTGACAAAAGTGGCGGACGGTTCCGTGGATTTTGAAAACGTGAGCTTTAAATATTCCAGGGATGCGGAAAAGATGGCGCTGGCAGACATTAACCTGCACATCGCTTCGGGTGAAACAATCGGCATTATCGGCGGGACGGGTTCTTCCAAGTCCTCTCTGATCCAGCTGATCTCCCGTCTGTACGACGTGACGGAGGGCTCCGTAAAGGTGGGCGGCAGGGATGTGCGCGAATACGATCTGGAGACGCTGCGCGATCAGGTTGCGGTCGTTTTGCAGAAAAATATCCTGTTTTCCGGTACGATCAAGGAAAACCTGCGCTGGGGCAACAAAAATGCCACGGACGAAGAATTAAAAGAGGCGTGCCGGCTGGCGCAGGCGGATGAATTTATCATGCAGTTCCCGGATCAGTATGATACTTATATCGAGCAGGGCGGCTCGAACGTGTCCGGCGGTCAGAAGCAGCGCCTGTGTATCGCGCGCGCGCTTTTGAAAAAGCCTAAGATCCTTATTCTGGACGACTCTACGAGCGCGGTGGATACAAAGACGGACGCGCTCATCCGCAGGGCGTTTCTGGATTATATCCCGGAGACGACAAAGATCATCATTGCACAGCGGATTTCTTCCGTGCAGGATGCGGACAGAATTATTGTGATGGAGGGCGGCACGATTGCCGACATCGGAACACATGAGGAGCTGCTCGTAAAAAGCCCGATCTATCGGGAGGTTTACACATCTCAGAACAAAGGAGGTGAGCCGGATGAAGAATAAGGGCAAAGCGAAAAAAGGAACCTTAAAAAGACTTTTTAAAATGCTGTTTGAATTTTATCCGGTGCTGCTGCCTATGGTTTTGGTCTGCGTCGTACTGAATGCGATGATCAGCTCGATCCCGGCGGTATTCCAGCAGAATATTATCGCGATCGTGGAGCAGAGCTGGCAGACGAAGGACTGGAGCAGCGCATCCGGGCCGATTTTGAAATATGTTTCCCTGCTGATCGTTTTTTATGTGCTGTCTCTGGCGGCAGGCTACGCCTTTGCCTACGGAATGGCGATCGTCACGCAGGGCTCGTTAAAAAAGCTGCGCGTCAAAATGTTCAACGGAATGCAGGATCTGCCGATCAAATATTTTGATACGCACAACCATGGCGACATCATGAGCTACTATACGAACGATATTGATACGCTGCGCCAGCTTATTTCCCAGAGTATCCCGCAGCTGATCATTTCCTGCGTGTCGGTGCTGACGGTATTCTGCATCATGATGTATTACAGCGTCTGGCTGCTGCTCGTGGTATTGGCGGGCGTGGTGCTCATGGGCGTTGTGACAAAGAAGGTCGGCTCCAGCTCCGCAAAATATTTCCTGCACCAGCAGATGGCGGTGGGCAAATCCGAAGGCTTTGTGGAAGAGATCATGAACGGTCAGAAGGTCGTTAAGGTATTTTGCCACGAGCGGGAGACGGAAGCGGACTTTGATAAGATCAACGACGAGCTGTTCCACGTTTCCGAGCAGGCAAACCGTTATGCGAACATGCTCATGCCGATCCTGATGAACATGGGAAACGTGCTTTATGTGATCGTGGCGATCGTAGGCGGCATCCTGCTGCTGGCGGGCGCGCCGAACCTGAGCATTTCCGGCATGGCGCTGTCCATCAGCATTACCGTTCCGTTTTTGAACATGACAAGGCAGTTCTGCGGAAATATCGGTCAGGTTTCCAACCAGATCAACTCCGTTGTCATGGGTCTTGCCGGCGCAGAGCGTATTTTTGACCTGATCGACGAGCAGGCGGAGACGGACGAGGGCTATGTGACGCTTGTCAATGTAAAAGAGGAAAACGGCGAACTGGTAGAATGTAAAGAGCGCACGGAGATGTGGGCATGGAAGCATCCCCACAGCGCAGACGGCAGCGTAACCTATACGAAGCTGGAAGGCGACGTGCGCATGACGGAAGTGGATTTTGGATATAATCCGGAAAAAATCGTGCTGCATGACATTTCCCTGTATGCCGAGCCGGGGCAGAAGGTCGCTTTTGTAGGCGCGACCGGCGCAGGAAAGACGACGATCACCAACCTGATCAACCGCTTTTATGACATTGCGGACGGAAAGATCCGTTATGACGGCATCAATATCAACAAGATCAAAAAGGCGGATCTGCGCCGCTCCTTAGGGATCATCCTGCAGGATACGGTGCTGTTTTCCGGAACTGTAATGGAAAATATCCGCTACGGCAATCTGGACGCGACGGACAGCGAATGTATCGGTGCGGCACGGCTTGCGGGAGCGCATGATTTCATTACCCGTCTGCCCGAAGGCTATAATACGATGATTACGGCAAACGGGGCGAATCTGTCCCAGGGGCAGAGACAGCTGATTTCCATTGCCAGGGCGGCGGTGGCAGATCCTCCGGTCATGATCATGGACGAGGCAACCTCCTCGATCGATACGAGGACCGAGGCGATCGTACAGCGCGGCATGGACGCTTTGATGCACGGCAGGACGGTATTCGTCATCGCGCACCGTCTTTCCACGGTACGCAACTCCGACGTCATCATGGTGCTGGAGCAGGGCCGCATCATCGAAAGAGGCAGCCACGACGACCTGATCGCCCAGAAGGGCAAGTATTATCAGCTTTATACGGGAGCGTTTGAGCTGGAATAAAAGAGAATAGAATGTAAAAAATGCAGGGGACGAAGCTGGTTTTCGACCCCTGCATTTTTTGCAGACAGTATATAAAAAGTGTGAGCCTTGGCGCACACCCGCGCCGGGCGCGTTTGCCATCAGGCAATGGAGCCCCTTCGCGCGAGTGCGCATAAAAAAATGCCGACCCTGACGGATCGGCATTCCTGTAAGTTCAGAGCTGGAAAAGGGACTCGAACCCTCGACCTACTGATTACGAATCAGTTGCGCTACCAACTGCGCTATTCCAGCGGACTCAACAATGGATATTATAGCGGATGCCGCATGATTTTGCAAGCATTTTTTTGAAAAAAATAAAAAAATAAGAAACCGATTACAAAGATACAATGCTGCGTTACCATCCGCTCTGCCGGACAGTGCAGACGGTAGCTGCGCAGGAAAGGACGGCGCAGACGGATAAAGAAATAACTTGACAGCATTTGGGAATCGTGGATAATGAAATGAAGGGTTAATATAACAAATATAGGATATGTCTGCCCGGACACGAGGAAGGAGAACGCCATGACCGCTTACAAAGACAGAAGCAAAGAGGAACTGCTGAAGGAGAAAAGCACGCTGGAGGCGCAGTACAGGGATTTTCAGGGAAAGGGATTAAAGCTCGATATGTCCCGCGGCAAGCCGAGCGCGGCGCAGCTGGATCTTTCCATGGGAATGATGGACGTGCTTGACAGCTTTACGGATTTAAAATGCGAGGCAGGCATCGACTGCCGCAACTATGGCGTGATGGACGGCATTCCGGAGGCAAAGCGCCTTTTGGGCGAGCTGATCGAGGTTCCGGCGGAAAATATCATCATTTACGGCAATTCCAGCTTAAACGTGATGTTCGACGTGGTAAGCCACGCTTACACCCACGGCGTGATGGGAATGACGCCGTGGTGCAAGCTTGATAAAGTAAAATTCCTCTGTCCGGTTCCCGGCTATGACAGGCATTTTTCGATTACGGAATATTTCGGGATCGAGATGGTCAACGTCCCGATGACGCCGGAAGGCCCCGACATGGATATGGTAGAGGAGCTGGTAAGCAGGGACGAGGCGGTAAAGGGAATCTGGTGCGTGCCGAAATATTCCAATCCGCAGGGCTACACCTATTCGGACGAGACGGTGCGCCGGTTCGCCGCACTTAAGCCTGCGGCAAAGGATTTCCGTATTTTCTGGGATAACGCCTACAACGTGCATCATCTTTACGGAGAGCCTCAGGATGTGATTCTGGAGCTTTTGTCCGAATGTGAAAAGGCGGGCAATCCCGATATGGTTTATAAATTCAGCTCCACGAGCAAGATCAGCTTCCCCGGCTCCGGCGTGGCTGCGATTTCCGCTTCCAAAGCAAATCTGGACGATTTGCGGACACAGCTTACGGTGCAGACGATCGGGCATGACAAGTTAAACCAGCTGCGCCATGTGCGGTATTTTAAAAATATCGAGGGCATCGAAAAGCAGATGGAAAAGCATGCGGAGATCATGCGGCCCAAGTTTGAGGCGGTGCTGGATATTCTGGACAAAGAGCTGGGAGATCTTGGAATCGGCACATGGACGAAGCCCCACGGCGGATATTTTATCTCCTTTGACGCGATGGAAGGCTGTGCGAAGGCGATCGTGGCAAAGGCAAAGGAGGCGGGCGTTGTGATGACCGGTGCGGGTGCAACCTATCCTTATAAAAAAGATCCGCATGATTCCAATATCCGCATCGCGCCTTCCTTCCCGCCGATCGGCGAGCTGATCGAGGCGACGAAGCTGTTTGTGCTGTGCGTAAAGCTCGTGAGCGTAGAAAAGCTGCTGGAACGCGCATAAAAAGGGGCGCGCCGGCGGTGCATCATTTTTGAAAAAATCCCGTTTTTTGGGTGAGGGAGGTTTTTGTGGAGGCAGAACGGATCGATCAGAGGGAAGTGCTGGACGCCGCGATGGAGGCGGGACATATTTTGCTGGAAAACGGCGCGGAGATCTTCCGGGTGGAGGAGACGATCGACCGGATCTGCCGTCACTTCGGGGTGGAATCGGAAAACGCCTTTGTGTTAAGCAACGGGATTTTTTTGACGGCGGGAAGCGAGAAGGAGAAGCGGTTTGCGCGGGTGGAGCACATTCCGGTGCGGGGCGCGCAGCTTTACCGGGTTGCCGCCGTAAACCAGCTTTCCCGCGAAATTGAAGAGGGAAAATATGATCTGCCTGAAATCCGCAGACAGCTTTCAAGGATCCGTACGGCGCCCGGAAAATCCAAAAAGCTGCGGGTGCTGATGTCGGGGCTTGGAAGCGGATGCTTCTGCATGATGTTCGGCGGAAATTTGGCGGACTGCCTTGCGGCGTTCGGGATCGGCATCGTGCTGTATTTGTATTTGCTGTCTGTCGGCGGGCGCTGCTCTAAAATCGTGGAAAATATCGGCGGCGGCATTGTGATCACGGTGCTGGGGCTTTTGCTGGTGCGCCTGCCCTTTGGGATGAACATGAGCCATATCATCAGCGGCTCGATCATGCCGCTCGTGCCGGGGCTGGCGTTTACGAACGGGATACGCGATATTGCGGACGGGGATTATATTTCCGGGACGGTCCGCATGATCGACGCCCTGCTCGTATTTTTGTCCATTGCGGCGGGCGTTGGGTTTGTGATCAGCGTATATCATCATCTGACGGGAGGTGCGATGCTGTGACGGCTTTGATGAAGGTGCTTGCGGCGGGCGTCGGAACGGTGGCGTTTGGCGCGCTGTTCGGCGTTCCTGCGCAATATTATTTATACTGCGGGCTGATCGGCAGCGCGGGCTGGGCGGTTTATGTGGGGCTGTGGGAAACGCTGCGGTTCTGGTCGGAGCCGACGGTGGTGTTTCTGGCGACGGTGCTCGTGATTTTGCTGTCGCGGTTTTTTGCGGTGCGCAAGCGCTGTCCGGTGACGATCTTTCTGATCAGCGGGATACTGCCGCTTGTGCCGGGAGCGGGGATTTACTGGACGGCGTATTATCTGGTGACAAACCAGCTGGATCTGGCGCTGTCAAAGGGATTTCTGGCGGTGAAGGTGGCGGTCGCGATCGTTCTGGGGATCGTGTTTGTATTTGAGATACCGCAGCGCTTTTTTAAAAGGGGCGGATTTTGCAGGAAGGAAAGGAATGTAAGCTAAAATGACAAACTGTGAGGCGTGCGCCTATTTTACCTATGATGAGGATTATGAGTGTTATGTATGCGAAATGGATCTGGACGAGGATGAGATGGTGCGTTTTTTGAGCAGCAGCTTTGACGCGTGCCCCTATTATCAGCCGGGGGACGAATACCGGATCGTGCGCCGCCAGATGTAACGTATCCTCTGAAATTTTTATAAAATAAACCATCTCTTTTTAAAGCTTTTATAAACTGGGTCAAAGCGCTTGACTGGCGACGGGATTGCGTGATAAGATGCAGTTACATTTCAAATTCTTATTTTCAGCCGCCTTTTGGAAAAGGCAGGTTATGATCTATGACGGCACAGGGTTCGCAGAGGGAGCCTTTTGCCGGTCTGACCGGAGAGCTCAGAGACGTCGGAACAATTCCTTTATTACAATCAAAACAGCATATGGATGCAGGGATGCGCTGTGTTTTTTTGCGCATCGGACGGGAGGACTATGCGCGACCGTAAGTCTTGCCGGCACGCGAACAGGGCGAGGGATAAACCGGAAACGCCTTTCTTGTTTGCGCGTCATTTCGTCCGGGAGTATTCACGCCGATGTTCATTCGGGAACGCCGGACCTTTTAAAATGGGAGGAGGAATGTCCCATGAAATCTACAGATCACAAAAAAATCTTCCGTGCTGATACGGAACAGGAAAATAAAAAGCAGCTGAATCAATCGGAAAAACGGAAAATAATCGCCGTATGCGCAGCGGTGGCGGCAATCGCGGTCATTTTTTCGGGCGTCGGGATCGGATATTCCGTGCGCCGGGCAAGCGAGGAGAATTCGCTTTCCTTTTCGGAAATGGAGGACAGCGTAAAGGGACAGATGCAGGAGGAAATGCGCAGCGCCGCCGTGTATCTGGAAAAGCTGGACGAGAGTATTTCGGGAAACCGGGAGAAGTTAAATGAGGTAAATGAGCGGCTGACCCAGAGGGAGCAGGTTCTTTTGGAATCGGAAAAGGTACAGAAGCAGCTGGAGAAAAACTCCTCCGGCATGACGGAGCGGGTCACGCAGCTGGAAAAAACAACACATACGAAGGTCAATGAAATACAGACGGACATGGAAAGCGTCCATGCGGAGATTCAGGCGTCGCTGGAACAGATTTCCAAAGTGATCGCAAGTCTGGAGGAGCAAAAAGAGCAGGACGGCAAAGACCATGACCAGTCGATCACAGAGATCAACCGTGTCAACCAGTCTGTGCAGGAGATCAATCAGTCGGTGGAAAATATCGAAAATAAGCTGAACAGCTCCTATGACGGTATCAAAGGGCTGATCGAAAAGCTGCAGGCAGAAGAAACCAAAAATCAGGAAGCGTTAAAAAAAGACCATCAGCTTCTGGTGCAGAGCCTGACGGATGTGGAAGGGAATCTGAAGATCATTTTGGAAACGGACATGACGCAGATTTCACAGGCATTTTCAGATCTGACCGCAAGCTTTCAGGCAAAGGTAGATCAACTGGGGAGCCTGTTGGAGACGCGGATGGATCAGATGGACGCAAATCTTGGCGGACTGGGCGAAGATATCAGCGGACTGGATCAGAACATCAGCGGGCTTGGCACTGACATCAACGGACTGAATCAGAACATCAGCGGACTGGGGCAAAATATCAGCCAGAATCTTGGCGGCGTTGCAGAGAAGCTGGGCGAACTGAATCTGGGCGTAAACAACAGCCTGACGCTTCTGGAACAGAATTTTGCAAAGCATATGAATGAACTGAGCCAGATTTCGGGCGAGGGAACGGGCGCGCTGAAAACCTATCTTGGAGAACTCAGCGAAGCGTTAAAGCAGGATCTGAATCAGGTTTTTACATCTGTGAGTAATGGCAAGACCGGTCTGGCATCCGCATTGCTCACAAAAGGGGTTTCTGCAGAAAATGACGCGACATTTGCAGAGCTGAAGGATGCTGTTTTAAGAATTCCGCAGAAGCTGGTCATCGGCGTGGAGGAGGTCCCGGGAACGATCACATATCACTATCACTACCATGTGGACGGCGCAGGAGAAAACCCGCATACGGAAACAAATCCGCAGCAGGGGGGATGCTATACGGTCCCCAAATATCATGTGCACAGCGAAGCGGCGGGGTGTTATACGATCAGGAGATACCATAAGCATAACGACAGCTGCCCGGGGCATCCGGTCTGGGTGGACTGGGTACCGAATCAGGAGCCTTACTGGGGCTGGATATATGAATGCAACGACCAGCCGATCAATGCGTCGGAAAAGGTGCTGAACTGCTCAAAATCCACCTCGGCAATAGACTGCTATAACACATCCTGCGGATGGGTGGACGGGCAGATCACCGGTGCGGAAATCGTATATGACAAGGAGGCTGCAAAGCAAAGGGCGGAAGCAGCGGCAAAAGGGGAACCGCCTTTGGCAGAAGAGGCTTTGCCGGAAGAAAGCATAGAGCAGGAGTATCCGGAAGGAGGGCTTCCGTTTGCACCGCCGGAAATCGCAGATCAGCTGGAACCGCCAAAGCCGGAAGGTGCAACCCAGCCGGAGAATGAGACAAAGCCGGAGGATGAAACGCTGCCGGAAAGCGAGACAAAGCCAGAAGGCGAAACCCAGACGGAGAGCGAAGCAGAACCGGAGGTCGAAACCCAGCCAGAGGGCGAGACAGAGCCGGAGAGTGAAATGCCGTCGGAAAGCGGGACGGAACCGGAGAGCGCAGCCCAGCCGGAAGGCGGAACGACGCCGGAGAGTGAAATACCGTCGGAAAGCGAAGCAGCATCGGAGAGCGAAGCCCAACCGGAAAGTGAAGCAGAGCCGGAAAGCGAAACGCACGCGGAAGCTGCCTGAAAATTTGGATCAGTTCAGCCCGCGCCCATTCGCAAAACGCCCGTTCAGGACTTTTTTGCTACTGCGCAGTTCTGTTTGCTCATAAACGGGCGCGCAGCTCCTGGCGGGATGCAGAACAAGCCGATATGGCTGAACTGATACGAAAACTTTATTATGTTTTTATAAAAATCGTCTCAGGGAATTGCACAAAAACTCCCTTTCTGATAAAGTAAAAGCTAAAGCTAAGATAAGGGAGAACAAAAGTACAATGGGAAGTACAACGGTAATGTTGATCATTATTATTTTGTGCGTGATTTTGTCCGGATATTTTTCGGCGACGGAGACGGCGTTTTCTTCGATCAACCGGGTGCGCCTGAAAAATCAGGCGGAAAAAGGGGACAAGCGGGCAGAGCAGGTGCTGCGTCTGGCAGAAGATTATGACAGCCTGCTTTCGACGATTCTGGTCGGGAACAATATTGTGAATATCGGCTGCTCGTCCCTTGCGACGATTCTGTTTGTAAAGCTTTTGGGAGAAGAGGCGGGGGCAGGTATGTCTACGCTTGTCACAACGGTTGTGGTGCTGATCTTCGGCGAGATTTCGCCAAAGAGCATCGCTAAGGAGTCTCCGGAGGCATTTGCCAGATTTTCTGCCCCGATCATCGGGGGGCTGTGTGTGGTGCTCACGCCGGTCAACTGGCTGTTTAGCCAGTGGAAGAAGCTGCTGTCACGCGTGTTTAAAACGTCGGATGACCAGAAGATCACGCAGGAGGAGCTGGTGACGATCGTGGAGGAAGCGCAGCAGGAGGGCAGTATTGACAGCGACGAAGGGACGCTTCTGCGCAGCGCGCTGAATTTTCATGATCTGGAGGTCGGGGATATTCTGACGCCCAGGATCGATGTGGAAGGGATTTCCGTGGACAGTACGCAGGAAGAAGCGGCAAGGATCTTTGCGGATACCGGATTTTCGCGCCTTCCGGTCTATGAGGAGTCGTTGGATCATATTGTGGGGATTTTATACCACAAAGACTTTTTCAATCAGATTTATGGAACGGGAGAAGAGATCCGCAGCGTCATCCGGCCGGTGGTGTTTGTAACGGAAAGCGCGAAGATCGACGATCTGATGCAGGAGTTAAAGAAACGCAAGCTGCATATTGCGGTTGTTCTGGATGAGTTTGGCGGAACGGTCGGGATCGTGACGCTGGAGGATATTCTGGAGGAGCTTGTGGGCGAGATCTGGGACGAGCACGACGAGGTTGTTCAGGCTGTTGAGCAGGTATCGGAACGGGAATACCGGATCAGCGGCAGGGCAAGCGTGAAAAAGCTGTTCGAGCTTCTGGGAGCCAATCCGGATACGGATGTATCGACAGTGGGCGGCTGGGTGATGGAGCAGCTGAAACGGATTCCGGTCGAAGGGGATTCTTTTGTGTATGAAGGCGCGCGGATGGTCGTTTTGGAAATGGATGAGAAGAGGATCGAAACGATACGCCTGATCCTTCCGGAAGAATGTAAGGAAGAGGAGGAAGCGTAAGAACTGTCCGGCTTCTGACACACAAAAATACCCTGCTGCAATGACGCGGCAGGGTATTTTTGGAATCAAAAGGTTTCTTTTGATCGGATACGGGCTGCTGACAGCATTACAGGATCGCCAGAAGCACGAAGTTTAAAACAAACAGCGCAGTGCAGACCCAGAGAACCGGATGGATCTCTTTTGCCTTGCCCTTGCATACCTTTACGATGCAGTAGAAGATGAAGCCTGCTGCGATACCGTAAGAAATGCTGTAGCAAAGAGCCATGAAAAGACCTGCAAAGAAAGCGGGAATCGCTTCGCTGAAATCATTCCAGTTGATCTCTTTAAAGGAAGAGGTCATCATGACGCCGACAGCAACCAGCGCAGGGGCAGTGGCTGCGAACGGAACCGCGCTTACAAATGTCGCAAGGAAAGCGGACAGCGCAAAGCAGATCGCAACGACAACGGAAGTCAGACCTGTGCGTCCGCCGGCTCCGATGCCGGATGCGCTTTCTACGAAGGTGGTGGTGTTGGATGTTCCGAACAGCGCGCCGATGGAAGTTGCGGTTGCATCTGCAAATAAAGCTTTGTCCAGTCTGGATTTAAAGCCGGAGTTTTTGTCCATGAGACGCTCATCCTCCGCGCTGAAAATACCGCTGCGGCGGCCGGTTCCGATGAAGGTCCCGATCGTGTCGAAGGTATCGGAAATGCTGAATGCAAAAATCGTGATCAGCACAAGAGGCAGCTTCGCAGGATCAGAGAACAGGCTTGTAATGCCGCCTTCTTTAAAGATTGCAAGGAAGGTAGTCGGCAGAGCCTGACATGCTTCGGCAAAGCTTGTGGTATCCTGAGGGGCGGTTACGCCGAAAGGAATACCGATCAGGGTCGTTGCCACGATTGCGATCAGGATAGCGCCCTTTACATTTTTTACAAGCAGAATAGTGATCAGCACAAGGCCGATCAGGAAAACCCAGAATTTCGGCTGGTTTAAGGTGGACAGGGCAGGAACGCCGCCGTCAAAATTGATGATGCCGACATTTAACAGCCCGATGTAGGCAACGAAGATGCCGATACCGCCGCCGATGGCGTTCTGCAGACTGTTGGGGATGGATTTGATGATGAATTTGCGCAGCTTCGTCACGGTAATTACGATATTTAAAATACCGCAAATAAATACCATGGACAGAGCCTGCTGCCATGTGAATCCAAGACCGAAGCATACCGTATAAACGAAAAATGCGTTCAGTCCCATGCCGGGCGCCTGCGCGTAGGGTACGTTAGCGACCAGACCCATTACCAGCGTGCCGATGATGGACGCGATGATCGTTGCAAGGAAAACGGCTCCCCATTCCATGCCGGACTGAGAAAGGATGCTGGGGTTGACGATGATGATATAGGACATTGCAAAAAACGTCGTCAGACCAGCCATGATCTCAGTGGAAACGGAAGTACCGTTCTCCTTGAGTTTGAAAAATTTTTCCATAGCTACCTCCTTGGTATGTTAGAAAACTGTTTTGTTCCAAAAGGAACCACATTTCTAATCATATAATAAACTTTTATAAAAATCCAGCTAAATTTATAAAGTTTTTATAAATGAGGCAGCTGCGAGAAATCCAATGAAAAAGTGTGCGCCTTGGCGCACACCCGCGCCGAGCGCGTTTGCCGTCAGGCAATTCCTTCATTTCGTGCGAGTGCGCATAAAAAAGGAGCGCTGAAAAGCGCTCCCTTGAAAAAACAGATATTATGCTGCGTCTGCTGCAGCGGCAGAAGCGACGCTGATGCGTCCCTGTCCGTAAGGATCAGAATATTCTTTGCCGACAGAACCGCCAAGCTCCTTGGTAATGTAATCGATCAGTACCTCATTGTCGAGCATGGTGCAGTCCTTTATGAGCTTGTTGTCCTTAAACATCACATAGCCGTCGCCGCCGTTTTTGAGCATGTAATTGTGGGAAGCGACCGTGTAGGTCTTGTTAAGGTCCAGAGGCTCGCCGTTTACGAAAACGTCTTTGACGCGGTAAGCGCCGTCTACTTTGATAAATTCGCCCTCGTCATTTCTTACAACGGAAGAAGGGATGGAAGGGTCGATCGTGTAGGTCAGACCGGAAACCTGTAAAAATCCGCCGTTTTCTTCCGGATATTTGGAAGCGCCAAGCTCCAGCGCGTCGAGGATTTCCTGACCGGTAGCCTCTGCGACGCACATTTCGTTTCCGTAAGGATGTACGTTGATGATGTCCTCATAGGTAATGTCGCCCTGTTCCAGATCAGCGCGGATGCCGCCGCCGTTTGCGATGCCGATGTCAGCGCCCATTACATTGCGGTAAGCGTCTGCGACAAGATCGCCCAGATTGGTTTCCGCGCTGCGGATCATGCGCCTGCCGGTAGCAGGATCAGAAGAAGTTAAAGCCACGTCGGCTTTTGCCACGGTCTGATTGAGAATATCGGAAAAGCCTTCCTGCAAGGCGGAGATAAACTGTGCGGTCACAGGATCCTTTCCTTCATAATCCGTTATCAGCTCGTCGGTAATTTTGCCGGTATCGGGATCGATCACCAGCTTGCCGATGGAATTCAGTTTTGTGCCGGTCTGGGCGAGTACGACGTCCCTGCTGTCCTTGCTTTTCACGGTCTTGGAGTAAGCTTCGTGGGAATGGCCGTCGATAAAAGCGTCGATGCCGGTGGTGTTGGCGATCACAGAAGCTGCCTGCCATTCGGGCTTGCTGCCTTCCGTGCCCAGATGCCCGATCGCAACCACATAATCAGCGCCGTTATCGCGGGCGGAATCGACGCTTAACTGAACGACGTTGTACAGATCTGCGCCGTCATTGCCCTGACAGAAACCGTAAATATAGTTCCCGTTTTCATCCTGAAAATAAGCGGGAGTGGATTTGGTAAAGCTTTCGGGGGTGTCGATGCCCACATAAGCGACCTGCGTATCGCCGTAGTCAACGATCTCATAAGGAGGGAATACGCCGACGCCGGTGGAAAGATCGATGAAGTTGGCGCAGATATACTGATAATCCGCGCGCTCCTTTGCAAGGGTCAGGAAATTGTTCATGCCGTAGTCGAATTCATGATTACCGGGTACGGCAATGTCGTAGCCGACCTGATTCATGATGTCAACTAAAAATGCGCCGTCGGAAAGGGTGCCGATCGCCCCGCCCTGAATGGCGTCTCCGGCGTCGACGAGAGTGACGTTGTCTTCGCCGTAGGCTGCTTCCATTTCAGCCTTGTAGGCAGCGACGCCGGCATAGCCGATCCCATCGTCGATGGCGCAGTGCACGTCGTTGGTGTGCAGGATCACAATGTCATTGTTGTTGCTGGTCTGGGGCTCTGTGGGGGCAGCGTTGACGGGAAGGGACATGGAAAAAATCAGCGCTCCGGAAAGTGCCAGGGCAGACATTTTACGGTACTTCATAAATAAATCGACCTCCTTTGCATTGGATCTGACGGTGTCAGTCCTATATGGCTATCGTAACACCCGGAAAGGAGAAAAACAACAGGGGATCATAAATTTTACACAAATTTTATAGACCTTTTATACGCGCTTTTTATACCAGTGCTCGGCAAACTGGATGATCTGATATAAACCCATGGCAATGATGCACAATAAAAGGATGGCGGTGATCAGGACGTCCAGCTGGAATACTTGGCTGCTGTAAATGATGAGATAGCCAAGCCCCCTGCGGGCAGCCAGAAATTCCCCGATGATAACGCCCACGAGGGCAAGCCCGATATTGACTTTCATGCTGCTTAAAACGGTCGGGACAGAGGCGGGGAGGACTACTTTGAAAAACGTATCCTGACGGGAGCCGCCGAGGGTATAAATGAGTTTTAATTTTTCCGGATCGACCTGCAGAAAGCCGGTATAAAGGCTGATGACGGCGCCAAAGACGGCGACGGAAATGCCGGCGACGATGATGGTGTCGATGCCCGTGCCGAGCCATACGATCAAAAGAGGGGCGAGGGCGGATTTCGGCAGGCTGTTTAAGACGACCAGATAAGGCTCTGCGATTTCCGAAAGGCGTTTGGAGTGCCATAAAAGGGTGGCGGCTGCAAGGCTGATCAGGACGATCAGCAAAAAACTTACGACCGTTTCGGTCAATGTCACGCCGATGTGGAGAAAGAGCGATTTGTTTTGAAGCATGGAGACAAAGCAGGCAGCGACGCGGGACGGGCTGGAAAAAAAGAAGCTGTCAATAAGCCCTTTGTCCGCGCAAAACTCCCACAGGGTAAGAAAGAAAACGAGCAGCAAAAGCCTTGCCCAGCGCACAAAGCGGTGGTGTCTTAAGTGGGCGAGCATGTATTCCTGTTGAGCGGCAGAGTCGGTTTTATTTGTTTTCATCCGATAATTCCTCCCAGATCTGATTGAAGTAATCGCCATATTCCGGAGCCTTGCGGGCGGCAAGCAGGGAATTGTCCGGAAGGGTCAATGAAATTGGAAATTCTGCTTTTACATGGGCGGGACGGGGGGAAAGGACGAGAACCCGGTCGGAAAGGCTGATCGCCTCGGAAAGGTCGTGGGTGATCAGGATTGCGGTTTTCCCCGCCCTGCGGATGATGTGGGCGATGTCGGCAGAAACGGTCAGGCGGGTCTGGTAGTCCAGCGCGGAAAAGGGTTCATCCAAAAGAAGGATGTCGGGCTCCAGCGCCATTGTGCGGATGAGGGCGGCGCGCTGCTTCATGCCGCCGGACAGCTCGGAGGGCTTTTTGTCGGCAAAGGCGGACAGCCCGTAATCGTCGAGCATCCGGCGGACGCGTTCCAGATTTTTCGGGGTCATGCGATGGTTGATTTCGAGCCCCAGCGTGACGTTTTTCCAGATGCTGCGCCATTCAAACAGATGGTCGTGCTGGAGCATGTAGCCGATGCCGGGCTTACGCCCGTTTTTTCCATAAAAAGTGATCCCGCCGGAGGACGGCGTCAAAAGCCCGGCAATCAGCGACAGAACCGTGGATTTGCCGCAGCCGGAGGAACCGACGACGGCAAGAAATTCCCCTTCCCGCACGGAAAAGGAAATATGGCTGAGAGCGGCGGTTTCCCCGGTCAGGGTGTGATAGGAATAGGAAAGATCATCCACTTTTAAAATTTCGGATTCCATTGGGAATGTTCCTCTCTTTGTCAGTATATATTTATTACTATGCGCGCAGGCGGGAAAGGTGACGCAAAAAGCTGTCCTGCCGCGATGACGAAAAAAACGTCCTGCTTTATTGCAATAAAGTGAGAAATGTGATACTATCGTATTTATTCAGATATTTTCCCCTATTCCACAGGGATGAAAAAACATATCGTTTATGAGGAGGAATGCTCATGGCGCAGCTTTGGGGCGGGCGCTTTACAAAAGAGACGGACCGGCTGGTGTATCAGTTCAACGCGTCGATTTCTTTTGACAAGCGCTTATTACGGCAGGACATCGAAGGCAGCATCGCCCATGTGACGATGCTGGCAAAGCAGCAGATTTTAACGGAAGAAGAAAAAGAAAAAATTGTGGAAGGGCTGACAGGCATCCGGGAGGATGTGGAAAACGGGACGCTTCCGATCACGGAGGAATACGAGGACGTCCACAGCTTTGTGGAGGCGAACCTGACCGCCCGCATCGGCGAGGCGGGCAAAAAGCTCCATACGGGCAGAAGCCGCAACGATCAGGTGGCGCTGGACATGAGGCTGTATGTGCGGGAACGGGTATTGGAGACGGACGCGCTGTTAAAGGATCTGATGGGAACGATCCTTACGGTCATGGAAGAAAATCTGGACACCTATATGCCGGGCTTTACGCATCTGCAGAAGGCGCAGCCGACGACGCTGGCGCACTATACGGGCGCCTATTTTGAAATGTTCAAAAGAGACCGGCAGCGGATGAAGGATATTTACAGGCGCATGAATTTCTGCCCGCTGGGAAGCGGGGCGCTGGCGGGGACGACCTATCCGCTGGACCGGGCGTATACGGCGGAGCTTCTGGGCTTTGAAGGCCCTACGTTAAACAGCATGGACTCTGTTTCCGACCGGGATTATGTGATCGAATATCTTTCCGCGCTTTCGATGGTGATGATGCACCTGAGCCGTTTTTCGGAGGAGATCATTCTGTGGAACAGCAACGAATACCGTTTTGTGGAGATCGACGACGCTTACTCGACCGGCTCTTCCATTATGCCACAGAAAAAAAATCCGGACATCGCGGAGCTGGTGCGCGGAAAGACCGGGCGGGTGTATGGCGCGCTCATGAGCCTTCTGACGACGATGAAGGGGCTGCCCCTTGCTTATAATAAGGATATGCAGGAGGATAAGGAGCCGGCGTTTGACGCGATCGATACGGCAAACGGCTGCTTAAAGCTGTTTGAAGGGATGCTCGGCACGATGCGCTTTAACAGGGATGTGATGGCAAGGTCGGCGATGAACGGCTTTACCAACGCTACGGACGCGGCGGACTATCTGGTCGTAAAGGGCGTGCCGTTTCGGGATGCCCACGGCATCATCGGGCAGCTTGTATTATACTGCATCGAAAAGGGAAAGAGCATTGAGGAATGCACGCTGGAAGAGCTGCAGAAGATCAGCCCTGTTTTTGAAGCGGATCTTTATGAGGCGGTAAGCTTAAAAACCTGCGTGGAAAAGCGCCTGACCATCGGCGCACCGGGGCAGGAGGCGATGAAGCAGGTAATCGCCGTAAACCGCAGATACATGGAAGAAAACTGAGCAGGAAAGAGAGGAGATAAGGGAATGAGTGAAAAATTAAAAGTCGGCGTGCTGGGCGGCACGGGAATGGTGGGGCAGCGTTTTATTTCGCTTTTAGAGGATCATCCGTGGTTTGAGGTAACGACGATTGCGGCAAGCCCCCGTTCTGCGGGAAAGACCTATGAAGAGGCTGTGGGCGGCAGATGGAAGATGGACAAGCCTATGCCCGAAGCGGTAAAAAAGATCGTGGTAATGAACGTCAATGAGGTGGAAGCGGTAGCTTCACAGGTTGATTTTGTATTCAGCGCGGTGGATATGACAAAGGAAGAGATCCAGAAGATCGAGGAAGCCTATGCAAAGACGGAAACCCCGGTCGTTTCCAACAATTCCGCCCACCGCTGGACGCCGGACGTGCCGATGATCGTGCCGGAGATCAACGCGGAGCACACGGCGGTCATTGAAGCGCAGAAGAAGCGTCTTGGCACAAGCAGGGGCTTTATCGCAGTAAAGCCCAACTGTTCGATCCAGAGCTATGCGCCCGCGCTGACCGCATGGAAGGAATTTGAGCCCTATGAAGTGGTTGCCACAACCTATCAGGCGATCTCCGGTGCGGGAAAGACATTTGCAGACTGGCCGGAGATGGAGGGCAACATCATTCCCTATATCGGCGGCGAAGAGGAGAAGAGCGAGAAGGAGCCGCTGCGCATCTGGGGCAAGGTGGAGGACGGCGTGATCAAGCCGGCAGCCTCCCCCGTGATCACCTGCCAGTGTATCCGCGTTCCGGTGCTGAACGGGCATACGGCGGCGGCTTTTGTAAAATTCCGTAAAAAAGCGACGAAGGAGGAGCTGATCGACCGTCTCGTGCATTTTTCCGGAGAACCGCAGAGGCTTGGGCTTCCGAGCGCGCCTAAGCAGTTCATTCAGTATCTGGAGGAGGACAACCGCCCTCAGGTTTCCCTGGATGTGGATTTTGAGAACGGGATGGGCATTTCCGTGGGCCGTCTGAGAGAGGACACGGTTTATGACTGGAAGTTTGTGGGACTGTCCCACAATACCGTCCGGGGCGCTGCCGGCGGCGCGATCTTATGCGCGGAGCTTTTGAAGGCGCAGGGCTATATCGCGAAAAAATAAAAATTTTTAAAAGGAAAGGTGTATGGGAAAAAAGTTATTCATTGCGGAAAAACCGAGCGTGGCGCAGGAATTTGCAAAGGCGCTGAAATATCAGATGAGCCGCAGGGACGGGTATCTGGAATCGGAGGAGGCGATCGTGACGTGGTGCGTGGGACATCTGGTGACGATGAGCTATCCCGAGGTTTACGATATGAAGTACAAAAAATGGTCTGTGGACACGCTCCCGTTTATCCCGGAAACCTTTCGGTATGAGATCATACCCGGCGTAAAAAAACAGTTTGACATCGTCAGCTCCCTGCTGAACCGTCCGGATGTGGACACGATCTATGTGTGCACCGACTCCGGGCGGGAAGGGGAATATATTTACCGGCTGGTGGAGCAGGAGGCGGGCGTTTCGGGAAAAGAACGCCGCCGGGTGTGGATCGATTCCCAGACGGAGGAGGAAATCCAGAGGGGCGTCCGGGAGGCGAAGGATCTTTCGGAATACGATCATCTGGCGGACGCGGCGTATCTGCGGGCAAAAGAGGATTACCTGATGGGCATTAACTTTTCCCGGGCGCTGACGTTAAAATACGGCAACAATGTAAAAAATTATCTGCGCCGCGACCGTGCGGTGATCTCCGTGGGACGGGTAATGACATGCGTCCTCGGCATGGTGGTCAACCGGGAGCGGGAGATCCGCTCCTTTGTAAAAACGCCCTTTTACCGGGTAATGGGAAGCTTCGGGATCCCGGTGGAGGAAGGAAAGACAAGACCTTTCGAGGGCGAGTGGCGGGCAGCAGAGGGAAGCGCTTATTTTGCGTCGCCGCTTCTTTATAAGGACAACGGCTTTAAAGAAAAAAAATCGGCAGAGGAGCTGATGGGGCGTCTGGGCTCGGTTTTGCCGGACGGGACGATGGGGCAGGGATTTTCGGGCGCTTTTTTGGAAAAGTGCGAAAAGAAAAAGGAGCAGAAAAACCCGCCGCTTCTTTACAATCTGGCGGAGCTTCAAAACGACTGCTCCCGGATGTTTAAGATCAGTCCGGATGAAACGCTGCGGATCGCGCAGGAGCTGTATGAGAAAAAGCTGACGACCTATCCCAGAACGGACGCCCGCGTGCTTTCTTCGGCAGTGGCAAAGGAGATCCATAAAAATATCGGCGGGCTGAGAGGGTTTCCCCCTGCCGCTGCCTTCGCTGCACAGATCCTTGAAAAGGGCGCGCATAAAAATATCGCAAAGAGCCGGTATGTGAACGACAAGCAGATCACGGACCACTACGCGATCATTCCGACGGGACAGGGGCTTTCCGCGCTGCGCAGCCTTTCCGGAGGGGCGGCGAAGGTGTACGAGGTGATCGTGCGCCGGTTCCTGAGCATTTTTTACCCGCCGGCTGTGTATCAGAAGGTGGCGCTGACGGTGCTTGCAAAATCTGCAGGGCTTCCGGAGGGGGAGCGCTTTTTTGCTTCCTTTAAGGTGTTGACGCAGGAAGGGTATCTGGCGGTAAGCAGACCGTCTTTTTCTGAAAAAAGAGACGAAGAGGAAAAGGAAAAAAAGAGCGGCGGCGAGGAAGAAACCCAGTGCGACGAGGCGTTTTTGCAGGTGCTTTCCAAGCTGAGAAAAGGGATGCAGCTTCCGCTTTCGGGGCTGTCAGTCCGGGAGGGCGAGACGTCGCCGCCTAAGCGCTACAATTCGGGAACGCTGATTCTGACGATGGAAAATGCGGGACAGTTTATTGAGGACGAGGAGCTGCGCGCCCAGATCAAAGGAAGCGGCATCGGCACGTCCGCGACCCGCGCGGAAATTTTAAAAAAGCTCGTGACGATCGAATATCTGGCGCTGAATAAAAAGACCCAGACGATCACGCCTACGCTGATGGGCGAAATGATCTACGACGTGGTTTCGGACTCGATCCGTCCGCTTTTAAATCCGGCGCTGACGGCAAGCTGGGAAAAGGGGCTGACGGGCGTGGCGGAAGGGACGATCACGCCGGAGGAGTACATGGGGAAGCTGGACGATTTTGTGCGCAGGCGCACGAACATCGTAAAACAGCTGCACAATCAGGCGGTTTTGTACCGGCAGTTCGACGCGGCGGCAGGTTTTTACAAAAAGAAGGAGACCCAGCCAAAGAGCCGCGCCAAAAAGGAGGAAGCAGATCATGGAAGCAATGAAAATAAGCAATCTGTATGATCTTGAAAGGACGGTCGCAGCCCCTTTTCTGAAGCAGTTTACCTATCCGTGGGAGGCGCTGGCGGGCATCCGGGAATTTATCGTGACGCTTGGAAACAGCCTGCCGGAAGACCGTTTTGAAAAGCGGGGAGAGGATGTCTGGATCGCAAAGAGCGCGCGCGTTGCGCCGACTGCCTTCCTGAACGGTCCGTGCATTGTCGATGAAAATGCGGAGATCCGCCACTGCGCCTTTGTGCGGGGCAGCGCGGTCATCGGAAAGGGCGCGGTCGTGGGCAATTCCACCGAATTAAAAAATGTGATCCTTTTCGATCAGGTACAGGTTCCCCATTACAATTATGTGGGGGACAGCATCCTTGGCTTCAAAGCCCATATGGGCGCGGGAGCGATTACTTCCAATGTAAAGAGCGATAAAACGCCTGTTGTGGTAAAGGCAGGGAAGCTGCAGATCGCGACCGGCCTGAAAAAATTCGGCGCGATGCTGGGCGACTGCGTGGAGGTCGGCTGCAACAGCGTTTTGAATCCGGGAACGGTTATCGGAAGGAATACAAACGTATATCCGTTGTCGCGGGTGCGCGGCTTTGTGCCGGAAGGGCATATTTTCAAGGCACAGGACGAAATTGTAAAAAAGACTGGATTTTTGGCGTAAAATGTGAGAAAATAGCATCAGCGTACAGCTGGTGCTTTTTTGCGGATCATTTCTGGCTCCGCTGCGGCGGTCAGCGCTGTATTTTGACAAAAGAAAGCTTTGCGCCTTTTTGGCGCGCCCGCTGACGAAATTTTCATCCATAGACGAAAGGAGATAACACATGATTTATTCACACGAAGTTGAACAGATGTGTCCGGTAGCGCAGGGCGTAAACCACGGCTGTGCTCCCATCCCGGAAGAAGCAAAATGGGTAAAAGCCAAAGAGATCAAGGACATATCCGGTCTGACTCATGGTGTAGGCTGGTGTGCACCTCAGCAGGGCGCATGTAAGCTGACCCTCAACGTTAAGGAAGGTATTATTCAGGAGGCTCTGATCGAGACGCTCGGCTGCTCCGGCATGACCCATTCCGCAGCTATGGCTGCTGAGATCCTGCCCGGCAGAACGCTTCTTGAGGCATTAAACACCGACCTTGTGTGTGACGCGATCAATACGGCTATGAGAGAGCTGTTCTTACAGATCGTTTACGGACGTACACAGTCCGCATTCTCTGAGGACGGACTTCCGATCGGCGCAGGTCTGGAAGATCTGGGCAAGGGCTTAAGAAGCCAGATCGGTACCATGTACGGTACCTTAAAGAAAGGTCCCCGTTACCTTGAAATGGCTGAAGGTTATGTAACCGGCATCGCTCTGGATGCAGACGATCAGATCATCGGCTACAAGTTTGTAAACTTCGGCAAGATGACAGACTTCATGAAGAAGGGCGACGATGCTCAGACAGCATACGAGAAGGCTTCCGGCCAGTACGGACGCGTTGATGATGCTGTAAGAATCATCGATCCCAGACAGGAATAAAAAGGAGGAGGTAACGAAGCATGGCATTATTTGAATCTTATGAAAGAAGAATCGACAAGATCAATGCTGTTTTAAATAGCTACGGTATTGCTTCTATCGAAGAAGCTGAGAAAATCACAAAAGATGCCGGCCTGGACGTTTACCATCAGGTAAAGGGTATCCAGCCCATCTGTTTTGAGAACGCTTGCTGGGCTTACATCGTAGGCGCTGCGATCGCAATCAAGAAAAACTGCAGAAAAGCATCCGATGCTGCCGCTGCAATCGGCGAGGGCCTTCAGGCTTTCTGTATCCCCGGTTCCGTTGCAGACCAGCGTAAGGTAGGCTTAGGCCATGGTAACCTGGGCAAGATGCTTTTGGAAGAAGAGACAGACTGCTTCTGCTTCCTGGCAGGTCACGAGTCCTTCGCAGCTGCTGAGGGCGCGATCGGTATCGCAGAGAAGGCGAACAAGGTTCGTCAGAAACCTCTCCGCGTTATCTTAAACGGTCTGGGCAAAGACGCTGCACAGATCATTTCCAGAATCAACGGCTTTACTTATGTAGAGACAGAGATGGATTACTCCACAGGCGAAGTAAAGGAAGTATTCCGTAAGGCTTACTCCGAAGGCCTTCGTGCAAAGGTAAACTGCTACGGCGCCAACGACGTAACAGAAGGCGTTGCAATCATGTGGAAAGAGGGTGTTGACGTTTCCATTACCGGTAACTCCACCAACCCCACAAGATTCCAGCATCCCGTTGCAGGTACTTACAAGAAGGAGTGCGTAGAGAAGGGCAAGAAGTACTTCTCCGTAGCTTCCGGCGGCGGCACAGGCCGTACCCTGCATCCCGATAACATGGCTGCAGGCCCTGCTTCCTACGGTATGACCGATACGATGGGACGTATGCATTCCGACGCGCAGTTCGCAGGTTCTTCTTCCGTACCCGCGCACGTTGAAATGATGGGTCTGATCGGTGCAGGAAATAACCCGATGGTAGGCATGACGGTTTCCGTTGCGGTTGCCATTGAGGAGGCTGCTAAGGAAGGCAAGTTCTGATAAACAACCGTATTTAGCGGTTTTTAGAAATAATTAAGAGTGTTTGGGAGTGACTTTTTATGGTAAATAAGGGGTCACTCCTATACTATTTATACATTAATCCTATAGGATATTCCTACATTTTGGCGTGCGAATAGTCGGTTTACATAACTGCGATGTTTTGACAAAAGTTATTGACTTTGTGCATGTACTAATGTATATTAAAATTAGAAAAAAGGATAATGTTAAAGAGGGTGTCCCGCTACCCATTACAAAGGTGGAACATTAAAGAAGGTGTCCCGCTACCTATATCCCAAAGGTGGAACATTAAAGCTTAGTGGAGGAGAGAAATCTTCTCCACT
>PPYE01275272.1_pt1 | contig 44872 bp, 32 predicted proteins | sample 1559881 | NCBI WGS metagenome assembly PPYE01 (sample SAMN08240022, study PRJNA423297) | Human gut metagenome, whole genome shotgun sequencing project.
GGCGGCAGCATCGAGACGTCGGGGCATCGCCTCACCGTCGAAGGGCTCGCGTCGGCAGCGTCCGACAGCGGCAGGGCGGGCAAGTGGCTGCTCGACCCGGCAAACGTCTTCATCGAAGCGGACAGCGTTACGCCGGCGCAGGCGGTTTCGGGCGGCACGAATACCTATACGGCAGATGATACGAAAATCCATGCGTCGCAGATCGAATCGGTGCTCAATACAGGTACGGACGTTGAGATCGTCACGGGCTCGCCGATGAGTGGCCCAGAAGGCAACATCACGGTCAATGCACCGATTCACAAGACAGCGGGAAGCGACGCGAAGCTCACGCTCAAGGCGTGGCATAATATCGTTGTCAATCAGGACATTGCATCGACTTCGGGTAAGCTTGGCTTCGACTTTCTTTCCGCTTCCGACGATAAGAACGGCGGCGGCTACATCCGTGTCAATGCCGTTCATCTCAATACGAACGGCGGGAATCTCCTGCTTCACGGCGGTACGAACCGCGATGGCGTTGACTACGCGTCGAGCTCGTGGGATGCGGCAGGCATCCTGCTCAACGGGACGACGGTCAATACGGCGGGCGGCTCCGTCATGCTGAAGGGCGTCACGAATCATGCCGGACATGGCGGCGTCCAGCTTGAAGGTGCAACTATCACAGCAGGAAATACGGGCACAATCCAGCTTGTTTCGCGCAATGACGGCGGAGGGGACGATCTGTCGATGGATTCCGACTCGCACTTGCAGGCGGGCAGGATTGTGCTTGCTGCTGACAAAGCGAAGCTCGAAGGCGCGTTCCACGGGATTGATTCTTCGCTCACGCCTGCGCCGGCGGCTGGTGCAACGGCAGAAATCACCGTCGCGCCGCGCACGGCAAGCCGCAACGTCAACATCGGCGGCACGGGCATGAATGCGCTCAATCTTCCTGCTTCCTTCCTCGACGGAACGAAGGTGACGGGATTTGATGCGACCGCAATCGGTGCAGATGATGGCACGGGCACGGTCTCCATCGACGCGGCAGTCCATGCAGCGGGCAACCTCAAACTCCGGTCCCCGCATGGCAAGGTCGCAGTCAATCAGGCGGTCACGGTCGATCCCGGTCATGCACTGACGGTTGCAGCAGGCACTGAGGTCAAGGCACCGGGCAAGATTACGGCAGAGAAAGTAAATCTTGAGGCGGATGACGCGAAGGTCGAGCTCACGGCGGCAAACGAGATCCAGACGGTTACAGGCAAGGCGGGGAGCCTCGCGCTCAAGAATGCGGTCGACATCGCGCTCGGCAAGGCGGGTACGCCGTCAGAAGGCCTCACGCTGAAGTCCGGCGCGAGCGAGGTGGAATCGGCGGGTGACATCACGGTTGCGGGCGACGGCGTTGCGTCGACGGGGACGGGAAGCCTAGCCCTCACGACGAGCACGGCAAAGCATGTCAGGCTCGAGCAGAACACTAAGATCAAGGGCACGGGGACGAACCAATTCGACCTTAAGGTCAGGACGGGAACGCTGGATCTCGCTTCGGGTGTGAAGATCGATGCGACGGGCGGCAAGGCCGACTTCGCAATCAACAAAATCAACCTTCCCGGAACGGAAACCGACCTCATTCAGAGCACGGACGGCGAAGTCAAGATCGATACGGCCGCAGCAGGCGGCGTGATTTCGATCGGTACGGCGACTCCGTCGGGGCTCGCTTTGGCTCGTCTTGATTTCATTGCCGCCGGCGCGAAAAACGTGGGCATTGGTTCGAAGGATACGGGCACTGTGACGATCGGAACGGCATCGGCAACGTCGCCGCTCGCCGTGGAGAGCGGCACGGGCATCGCATTGGAAGGCGGTACGGCAGGGACGGCCAATAAGGACTTCTCGCTTCGTGCGCCTTCGATTGCCTTTACGGGCGCACAGAGTCTCTCGGCTGGTTCCGGCAGCCTTACGCTTGAGGCAGACACGATCACGAACTGGGCGAATGCGATGCCGTCGGGGACGGGAACCATCACGGTAAAACGCAAGACGAAGGGCTCGGACTACACGATTGGCGGCACAGGCACCTATCTTGACAATACGGCGCTCGCTAAGCTCAAGGCAGGCGGGTTCCATAACGTAGTCATTGGCGATAAGACGGATGCGGGCAAGCTAACGATTTCTTCCATCACGGATCTGCCGATCTATACGAGTCTCTTTTCCAAGGGCGGCATCCATTTCGACGGGCCGATCACGTCCGGCGAAGGCGCGGGAAAGACCCTCGTCGCCTACTCGGAAAACGGCATGACGGAAGGCGCGGGCAGTCCGCTTGCCGTCGACGATGTCCTGCTTTGGGGCAAGGGCGACTTTGTGCTTGACACGGTGCAAAACAAGATTCGTCATCTCGCGACAGATCTCTCCGATGGCAAGCTCGCACTATCGAATCTTGGCAGTCTCCAGACGGCAAGCGTCCAAAATCGCAATACGAATACGGCAGTTGCCGGCGTAGAGGCGAAAAATGTAAAGCTCGATGTCAATAGCGGCACGCTTGATATCGCGGAAAAGCTCAAGGCGACGGAGAAGGCGGATCTGAAGTCGGATTCCATGACGTTTGCACCAGGCAAGCTTGAGACGAAAAAGCTTCGCCTCAACAAGCAGACGAATACCGCGGATATCCAAATCGGCGGAACGGCATCCGGCGCATGGAATCTGAACGGCAGCAAGTTCGACGATCTAAAAGTCGGCGGGGAAGACTACCATGGCAATGTCAACGTCGCGGATACGACCTTTGCGGGCAATGCGGACATCGAGACGCACGATACGGCTGTGCCGAGCGGCAAGGGCAATGTCACGATGACGGGCAACAACCTCGTCGGAACGACGGCAGAGCCGAAGAATATGACGATCACGGCAGAGGGGGCGAAGCTTCCCGGCTCGAGCGACAAACTCGAAGTCAATAAGCTCACGCTGAATCTCAAGGGCGGGCTCGACCTCGGCAACGGCAAGGTCAAGGGACACGGTGAGCTCAAGCTCGGCGGCGTCGGTGCGACGCAGAATATCTTTGTGAGCGATACGTACAACCGTGTGACGGATCCGAATCCGGGCGGCTACAAGGTCTCTTATGGTACGGTCAACAATGTTCTTGCCGGCTTTGATGCGATCAACCTGGAAGGGCATCGGGACGTCTTCTTTGATGCGGGCGCACTCAAGGCATCCATCAACGTCAAGGCGGCTCGCGACATTGTTGTACGCGATGACGTCAACGTGAATGGTGCGGCTTCAACTGTAACCTTTGAGGCGGGACGCGACTTTAAGCTCGAAGACAATAAAAAGATTGATGTTGCGGGCGCGAAGAAGGAAACGGTGTTCAACGTCACCGCAAACCAGGATATTACATTCGGACAGAATGCAAAGGTCGAGCTCAAGACGCCGACAGGCATCGTAAAGCCGAGCGTCACAGCAAATCTGAAGACGGAAAATGGAAAGGTGACGTTTGGACAGAATGCTTCGTTTCAGATCCATACCAATGAAGCGGGAAGACTCGACGTCCAAGCGAAGGAAACAAAAGTCGAATCGGGCACTGAGATCGATACGGGCGGTGCAGGCACGTTTGCACTCAGCACGGATAAGCTGACGGATGCGACGGCGGGCACGAGCCCTAGCATTAAGGGCAAGGGTACGCTCGCCATTCAGCCGCTCACATCGGGGCATGCGATGCACATCGGCGACGGTGCAACAGCTTCGGCGGGAGAACTCGTCGTCACGAGCGACCAGCTCAACGGGCATCTTTTCGGGCAGGACTTCGTGAAGATGTTCCTCGGTTCCCATACGGATGCGCCGGGCAAGGCAGGCGTCGTAACCGTTGACGGGCTCAACCTGCAAAAGGCGTCGGGCAAAAAGGCAGTGGATGTCAGTCTCGCTGCAGGAAATGAGGTCAAGATCGGCGCGAGCGGCATGGCACTCGGCGACGGCGCGTGTCTCAACGTGCGTACGGACAAGCTCAGCAATCGGTCCGTCGGCACTGCAGCACGCGGCAAGATCTCCGTCGGCAATATGAGCTCGCTCCACGTCTACGTCAACAATATCGACGATCTGCAGGCGAGCGCCGGTGCGCCGGCTGTCGTCGGAAGCGGCGGCATCCTCGGGCTGCGCACGCTCGATGCGGGCAGGACACTCGCGCTTGGTGACGGCGTGACGGGCGACATGAAGATCACGAACAGCTTCATGAAGAACGTCGTCGGCAATGGCTTCAGCGAGTATGACTTCGGACAGGGCGGTGCAGACGGCGGCACGACGCAGGAAACGATCCATGTCGGAGACTTCGATCCCGGCGCAGATCGCAGCAAGCATACGTATCTTACGGCAAATCACATCGAGATCAAGGGCAAGTTCGTCCAGCACGGCACGGACAGCGTCATCCTTCGCTCGCGCGGTGACGTGAAAGAAGATGCTGCGGCCTCGCTCGAGGCGAAGAACCTGCGCCTCGAGTTCAAGGGAACGTATACGCTTGACAGCAAGAACAACAAGATCGGGACAATCGCAGCGAATCACGTCGGCGATGTCGCGATCACGTCGGATAAGCTTACGGTCGGTACGGTCACCCAGCCGGAAAAGATTGACAGCACGACGGTCACGATCCATCAGGCACCGCTGCATGGACTCAAAAGCACGGGCAATATCAAGCTCACGACGGACAGCCTGACGCTCGATAAAGAAATTCAGAGCACGGTCTCGGGCGCTTCTGCAGGTACGAAGACACTGACGATCGAGCAGAAGACGCCGTCCAGGGCACTCTACCTTGGCGCGGAGAACACGGCAGGTCTTTCCATCAAGGCGGACGCGCTCAGCGGCGCAAACAAGAAGATCGCAGACGGATTTAAGGAGATCGAGCTTGGACGTGCGGACGGCACGGGCAAGGCGTACGTTTCGGGAGAAGTGCATCTCGACAATCCGACGACGATCAATGGCCTCGGCGGGGTCGAATTCACGGGCGGGAAGATCGTCGGAAACAACAAGGATGTTGGGATTCGCGGCAAAAGGTTTAAGATGGATGCGGCGAGTGAGCTCACAGCAGGCTCTGGAAACCTTATGATCGCGGCCGACACGCTCGACATTGCGGGTGCACCGAACGGAAGCGCACGCGTGTACGGTTCTGGCAGGCTCAATGTCAAGACGCTCGATACGGCACGCGACCTTTACCTGCAGAAGGGAGCCAAGACGACGGATCCCGATGCTCTCGGCGGGCTCAATCTGTTCTCCGAGTACTTTGAGGATGATGATTCGGCACATGACGTGACGGATACGCGCGTTTTCCGTGACGGATTCTCGCTTATCACGATTGGTGACGAGAATGCAACCGGCAACCTCGTGCAGAGCGGTACGGTCGGCTTCACGGACCCGGTCAACATTGTGCAGGCACTTCATAGTGCTGCGGGCGGCGTAACGGTCAGTGGCTCGATTGACACGCATGGCAATGACTATTCGATCAAGAGCCGCAAGGTCACGTTCTCGAAGGTGCATATCATCAATTACAAAGGAAATCCGGGCACCGGACCGAACGTTAGTCCGTACACCTACATTACGACAGATGAATTTGTTGTCGATGACGACAGCCATATCACGAGTGACGGCGTCGTCAAATTTTCGACGTATACGCCGGAAAAGAAGATTGACTTTGACACACCTGCGGCGTCAGCTGGCACAAATGATCCATTGAAACTCGACCCAAAGATTTTCTCGGGAACGGGTCTCCTCCGCACCGGCACGGTAAACGGGCATCCCGTAAGATTCCAAAACATCATCATCGGGGATGCTGGGGCTGGGGATATCAATCCTTCAGGACTCCGTGTCGGCAAGGGACTCACCGATGCGGTCACGCTGAAGTCAGGCGGCAAGGTCAGCGGAACGGGTGCAGTCACGGGCATTGATAAGCTCAATATCGAGGCGAACGAGGTCTCGCTCACCAATGAAAACAATCGGATTGGAAGCATCGGCAAGGTCAAGAGCGCGGGGAAATTCGAGCTCACGACGAAAGGCGGGGTGAAGCTCGATGGCTCCGTCGAAGCAGGGGCAGGAAAAGTCAAAATCACGAACAAGGATTCCGGCAATGTCATACTCGGCGAGCATGCCACGATTGCGACGACGAATAACACACCTGTCTACATCACGGCAGAAAATGGTCATTTCATCAACAACAGCACGAGCTCGAACCCCATTTCGGGCGGCAGGTTTGCGATCTCGACGAAGGATTCTGTCGGGGACAAGGAGGGCACGCTCAATCTGTACCTCAACTTCCATCGCTACGGTACGGCGTATGGCACGGAAAGCATTGCAGGCTATACGACAGGAAATGGATTCTTCTACTATGACCGCCCAACGGTCAGGATATACAGCGAGCGTCCGTACGGTGATGCGAATACGGCGTTCTTTACGAACGCAAAGTATCGGTTTGGAACGCAGCGTGTCGGCAACGAGTCAGCGGCCGATAAGGCAGCGCGCGATGCGCATGATGCGACAGCGCTGCATGCTTTGGAAACGCGCATCAAGGCAAATGGATACGGAACGACGGATTGGGCGCATCTTGACGGCAGTACCCATGCGAATGCAAATGTCGATGGAACCCTGCGCGCAGGAATGGGCGAATTCGGCAGCGAAGTCGCGGCAGGAGGAAAGAACCAAGTCGTGGCATTCAACAGCAATGCTACATCGAATCCGCTAAATTACAAGGTCGAGCTGGAGTATCGCGTAACGCCGCGTGAGCTCGCGCTGACCGCGAAAAGCAGGACGAAGACGTACGACGGTGTTTCGTACACGAACGGCGAAGGCTACACGGTTTCCGGGCTTACGAACGGCAATACCGAAGCGGGCGTCATCACGATGCATCGGCTCAAGTATGGCACGCTTGCCGTACCGAAGAATACGGACGGCACGATGAAGAAGAACGCCGAAGGCGCGTTTCACGCCGGAACGTACGGCATCGGCATTGCAGGCAGCGACGTCACGCTCAAGAATCCGGACTACCGCATCCAGTTCGTTGACGGCATCCTGACGGTCAATAAGAAGGCGATCACCGTAAAGCCGGACAATGCGACGCACGTCTACGGCGATTTGCCCGACTCGCTTCCAGGCGGTCTTGCGGCGGGCAGCATGCTTGCGGCAGGAGATACACTTCAGGGACTCCGTGTACGCAATACCGGCTCGGCGGACGTCGGCAGCTACTCGAATGTGCTCACGGCGACGGGGGCGCATATCAGAAATGCAGCAGGCGTCGACGTGTCGAACGACTATGCGGTCACAAGCGGCACGGCAAACCTTAGCATTACGCCGCGCACGGTCTATATCGATGCGGGGGCGAAGGAACGCACGTACGGTGAGGCAAACTCGTCTGCTGCGTATCCGCACGGGCAGTACAGCGTCCGCAAGGCGGACGCGACGACGGGACTCGTCTACGGCGATACCATCGCAAGCGTGACGGAAGGCATTTCGCCATCGCTGACGAACACCTCGGACGCGGGTATGTATGTGGGAGCAGTCACGGCAAGCGGCGCATCGCTCCTCGATCCATCGAAGAACGGCAACTACAACTTTATCTATACGCCGGGTGAATTCATCATCAAGAAAAAGATGGTCACCGTCAAGGCGAACGATGCAACGGCTTCCTATAACGGCACGGCGTATACGGGCAACAACGGCGCGACGTACACGGGCTTCCTGTTCGGGCAGACGGAAAACACAGCGGCCGGCATGGCAGGTGCGCTTTCCTATGCGGCAAAGGGTGCGGACGGAAGCGCGGCAGTCCATGCGGGCAGTTACGACCTAGGCGTCACGGGCAATCTTTCCGCGACGAACTACGACTTTCAGTATGAAACGGGCAAACTGACGATCACGCCGCTTGCGCTGACCGTCAAGGCAAGCGACAAGATGCGTCTCTACGGGCAGGATAATGGCACATTTGTGGGTGCGGTTGTCGCAGGCATGCTTGCCGCCGGCGATACGCTTGGGCATCTCAATATCACGACGCCTGCTACGCACGCGAGTGATGCCGGCAGCTACGCCATAGCAGTGAACCCGGCCGGCGTTACGTTTGGCGCAGGGTCGCATGCAAAGGCAGGCGACTACACGATCACGACGCAAAGCGGCACCCTGACCGTAATCCCGCGTCCGTTGACGCTCTATGCAGGCAGAAAGACGCGCGCGTACGGGGCGGCGAATTCGACGGCACAGTATGCACCCGGCTCGAGCAAGTTCCGTGCAGATGGTCTTGTAAACGGCGATACGATTCGCGATGTGCAGGAGTACATCGATGCGAATGCGACGCTTACGGCAGACGCAGGTACGCCTAACCTCGCCGTTTCCCTTTTGGATGCGGGCGGCAACGCGCATCTTGTATTTGGCAAGGGAAAGGCATCGAACTACGCGATTTCGTATGTCGATGGCAAATTTTCGATTCTGCCGCGCCTCGTTTACATTGGGGTGAAAGATGCATCGCGTAAATACGGCGAGCCGAATCCGGCTGCCACTGCGTATGTACAGGCACCTACGGAAGACACGGGACTCGTCTTTGGCGCGCAGATCATAGGGCTTTCGGCTTCATACGATGCTTCGATGGGAGCACGCGCAAGTGCAGGAAAGCATGCGGGCGTCATTCATCCTTCGACGGATTGGACGCTCACGGGCGGCAATATGGCGAACTATCGCTTCCAGTATAAGCCGGGCGCACTGACGATTCAGGCAGCGGGTTTTCCGCCGAACACGCCAGAAGGTCGTGCGACGCAGGGAGCGATGTCGGCAATGAGCACAGTCAATCACGCAGTGAGCGGCGGATCTTCCGTATCGGGCGGCAGTTTTTTGCATGGTGTGCCAATCGGCTCGATCCCATCGGGCGGCGGAAACGTTCGATGGAATCCCTCCGGCATTCCCCGTATGGGGGCGAGTGGAACGGCATCGCCGGATAGCGTGGCAAACTCGTTGATCCCGACGACGCCGGGCAACGTCGCGATCCAGATTGGCGATCATGCCATGCAGCATCACGTCGCAATTGGGACTGATGGAAGCATTCGCGTGCAGCTCGGTCGCAGCGGACGTGGTGCAGGCGGCATTGGCGGCTCGGCGAGTGGGACGAGCGGCTCTACGGGGACGATGGGCAGCACTTCGAGCAGCACGCGTGGTTCTTCCGATGCTTCCAACGGGACACCAAGTAAATCGATGCGTTCCTCAATGTCGAGTACGGGCGACAATGCTGGCTACGATACACTGGATATGGGCGGCGCAGAAGAAGTGCACGGCAAGAAGAAGAACGTGATCCCCGTTCTCTTTACGGATGGTGAATCGAAACGCCTTGATGGCATGTACCAGGTGGACTACAGTTCACAGGAACTCTCCATCATTCCCTCGACGGAGAAGGCTCCAATTCCTTCTCCGGATGAGCTCGTCAACGGCGTTGAGAACGCTTTCCGCCTTGCATATCAGCAGCAAGGCGGCGAGTATGAGATCTTGTTCGGGAATGGCATCGTTGCCATCGTTCCGAAGAACAAAATGGCGTATGATCTCATTCATTCCGATGATCGTGCAGCAGAGCGTGCCTTGCTCGCGACGGGCGTCGTGACTGCCATTGAAGAGATGGGGGTCATGCCGGAACAGATTCGTGCCGTCTACATCTACACTGAGTACAAGAATTTGGGCAATGCATAAACAACCAAAAGCAGCGCATGGGAATTTCCCATGCGCCATTTTTTACATGTCTTTAAGGAAAATGTTGCATATATGCCGCATATTCGTTAAAATAAATAAGGAGTATTATGGTCAAATCCCATAACACAGCAAATTTAGGAGGAAATGGATCCATGCTAATAGGAAGCCTCGGAAAATTGGATCAGGGGTATGTGACACTTCCTCATTCCATTCGCAAGGCGCTCGAATACCTCAAGAATCACGATCTCCGTACGTTCGAGAGTGGCAGGTACGATATTGAAGAGGGCGTGAGCTATGCAGTCATCGAACGGTACAAGACGCGCCCTATGGCAAAGTGCCGTCCGGAGGTGCACGAAAAGTATGTCGACATCCAGTGTGTCGTCGAAGGGGAGGAGTATCTTGGCTGGTGCCCGCTTAGCCCGGATCTCAAGATTGTCGTGCCATACGATGCTGAACGGGATATCGCGTTTTACGAGGCACTCGTTCCGGAGAGCAATTTTATTTTGTCAGCTGGAAATTATGCTATTTTGTATCCCAATGACGTACATCGGCCTCAAACTGCGATCGATAAGCCATCAGCGGTGACGAAGGTCGTCGTGAAGGTGCGTGTCGATAGCCTGTAATCCATGATTTGCCCGCAGCAGTGAAGCTAGATAGGGAGGATAAAAGCGCATGACGGTAAGAAGAATTTTCGTAGAAAAGCGGCAGGGATTTTATGATGTCGCGGCACAGCAGCTCTGTGCCGATCTGACGGAAACGTTTCGTCTGCTCGACCTAAAGGCTGTTCGTATCATCAACCGCTACGATATCGAGGGGATTAGCGACGAAGAGTACGAACAGGTCAAGAACATCGTCTTTGCTGAGCCGCCCGTTGATGTGATCTATGAGGAAGAACTCCCTCCTTTTTCAAAGGCGCGTGTCTTTGCGATCGAGTATTTGCCGGGACAGTACGATCAGCGTGCCGATTCAGCGGCGCAGTGCGTCCAGCTTATTACGCAGAAAGAGCAGCCGCTCATCCGCGCTGCGCGCGTCATCGTGCTCGTCGGCATGATCGATGATGAGACGTTCGTGAAGATCAAGGATTATTGCATCAATAAAGTCGAGAGCCGTGAAGCGAGTCTTGAGAAGCCGGCTTCGCTTAAGATGGTGACAGAAGATCCAGCCGACGTCGAAGTCCTGGATGCGTTCAACGCGATGGATGAAGGCGCGCTGAAAGCATTCCATGCGGCAAAAGGGTTTGCGATGCGCTTCGATGATTTGCAGTTTTGTCAGAAGTACTTCCGCGATGAGGAGCATCGCGCGCCGACTATCACGGAGCTTCGCGTCATTGACACGTACTGGTCGGATCACTGCCGCCATACGACGTTCACGACAGCGATTGACCTTGTCGATATCGAGGAGGGATATTTCTCGCCCGCCATCTCGAAGGCATACGAGAAATATATCGCGGATCGTCAGATCGTCTACGGCGATAAGATTCGCGATGTCACGCTTATGGATATCGCCGTGATGGGCATGAAAGCACTCCGAAAGGAAGGTCTTCTCACCGATCTTGATGAGTCGGATGAGATCAATGCCTGCAGCATTGTCGTCAAGGCGGATGTCGGCGGCAAGCCGGAGGACTGGCTCGTCATGTTCAAGAACGAGACACACAATCATCCGACGGAGATCGAGCCGTTCGGCGGCGCGGCAACGTGTCTTGGCGGTGCGATCCGCGATCCGCTCTCAGGCCGCTCCTACGTCTATCAGGCAATGCGTGTAACGGGCGCGGCGGATCCGCGGCGCCCGCTCGAAGATACGCTCCCCGGAAAGCTTCCACAGAAGAAGATCACGCTCGGCGCAGCGGCAGGCTACAGTTCCTACGGCAATCAGATTGGTCTCGCGACGGGACAGGTGCGCGAGGTATACCATGATGGCTATCTCGCAAAGCGCATGGAAATCGGTGCGGTCATTGCGGCAGCACCTAAAGGGAACGTGATGCGTGAGCATCCGGCGGTGGGCGATGTCATTGTGCTCGTCGGCGGACGCACGGGACGCGATGGATGCGGCGGTGCGACTGGCTCATCCAAAGAACACACGCAGGCGTCGCTTTCGACATGCGGTGCAGAGGTGCAGAAGGGCAATCCGCCGACGGAGCGTAAGATCCAGCGGCTCTTCCGCGATCCCTTGGTCAGCCGCAAGATCAAGCGCTGCAATGACTTTGGTGCAGGCGGCATCGCGGTTGCGATCGGCGAACTCGCCGACGGGCTCGTCATCAATCTTGACGCAGTGCGCAAGAAGTATGATGGCCTTGACGGAACGGAGCTTGCGATTTCGGAGTCTCAGGAGCGCATGGCAGTTGTGCTTGCACCGGAGGACGTTCCGTTCTTTAAGGCGGCGGCAGATCGCGAGAACCTTGAGGCGACGGAAGTTGCTGAGGTCACGAAGGAGCCTGTCCTCGTCATGAAATGGCGCGGAAAGCCCATCGTACGGATGCAGCGCGCATTTCTCGATACGAATGGCGTTCGGCTGCACGTCTCGGCGAAGATCGTGCAGCCGAACCGCAGCCATCGCTACATGCGTGAGATTCCGACAGCGGTTCAGGAGAAGCAGGCGGATCTTGAGCAGGCATGGCTTGAGAATCTAAAGGATCTCAATATTTGCAGCCAAAAGGGCTTGGCGGAGCGGTTCGATTCGACGGTTGGCGGCAATACGGTTCTCATGCCGTTCGGCGGCAAGAATCAGATCACGCCGACGGAAGGCATGGTCGCAAAGCTGCCTGTCCTTGGCGCAGAGACGAATACGGCAACGGCGATGACGTTCGGGCTCAATCCTGCACTCATGGAGTGGAGCCCGTTCCACGGTGCTGTCTATGCGGTCGTCGAAGCAGCGGCGAAGATGGTCGCAATCGGAGGCGATGCCTCGAAGATTCGCCTGACATTCCAGGAATATTTCGAGCATCTTGGAACGGATCCGGCGAAGTGGGGAAAGCCATTTGCCGCGCTCTTGGGCGCACTTTGGGCACAGCATGGGCTTGGTATTCCTGCCATCGGCGGAAAGGACTCGATGTCAGGGACGTTCGAGAAGATTCACGTTCCGCCGACGCTGGTGGCATTTGCCATCGATGTCATCAAAGCGGACGATGCACTCTCGCCAGAGTTTAAGTATGCGGGCAACAAGGTCTATCTCATTCCGATGCGCAAGGACACGCAGGATATGCCGATCTTCCGCCAGCTCAAGAAGAATTTCGAGAAGGTCACCGCGCTGATTCGCGCGCACAAGGTCTTCTCGGCGCAGAGCGTGGGCATTGGCGGCATTGCAGCGGCACTCACGAAAATGTGCCTCGGCAATAATATCGGGTTCCGCTTTGCTCGTCCTGTGGTGGACAACGAACTCTTTACGAGCGACTACGGCTCGCTCCTCATCGAGGTGGCAGAAAACACGAAAGCGTTGGAGCTTCTCGAAGGAACGGGCGTCGTCGAGCTCGGTATGACGACGGATGTGCCGAGCATTGTCTGCGGCAATTCGGTCGTTGGGCTGAACGATGCGATCGAAGCCTACACGCAGCCGTTGGAGCGGATTTTCCCAACGCAGATTCCGCCGAAGAACAGCAAGGAACGCGCGACGTGCCTTCCCTACGAGAAGGGGAACTGCATCAACGCCCAAGCGAAGCTTGCACATCCGCGCGTCTTTATCCCCGTATTCCCTGGTGCAAATTGCGAGTACGAATCGGCTCGCGCATGGGAGCGCGTTGGGGCCGTCCCCGAGACGCTCATCGTGCGCAACCTCACGAAGAGTGCCGTTGAGGATACAGTTGAGGCGATCGCAAGGGGCATCCATAAGGCACAGATCGTCATGCTGCCGGGCGGTTTCAGCGGCGGTGACGAACCGGATGGAAGCGGCAAGTTCATCGCGGCAATGTTCCGCCATCCGCGTATTGCCGAGCAGATCATGAAGCTCCTGCGCGAACGTGACGGGCTCATGCTCGGGATCTGCAACGGGTTTCAGGCACTCATCAAGCTCGGTCTCGTGCCTTACGGCGAGATTTGCGATCTCACGGGAAAGTCGCCGACGCTCACTTATAATAATATTGGCAGACATGTTTCGTGCATGGTGCAGACGCGTGTCGTATCGAATCTCTCGCCGTGGTTTAACGATGTCCGCGTCGGCGATATTCATACGATTCCCGTCTCACATGGCGAGGGGCGTTTCGTTGGCGATGCTGAGACGATCGCGCAGATGCGCGTACGCGGGCAGATTGCGACGCAGTACGTCGATGCACACGGCAATCCGACAATGCTCATGCCCGACAACCCGAACGGATCGCTCAATGCGATCGAAGGCATCACGAGCCCTGATGGCCGTGTCCTCGGCAAGATGGGACACAGCGAGCGAATCGGCAAGGACATCGGAAAGAATGTGCCGGGCAACAAGGATCAAAAGCTTTTTGCGGCCGGTGTTCGCTATTACAAATAAGAGAAATCCCCGTTGCCTTTTTGGCAATGGGGATTTTTGCATCGCGGAGAATGTGAGCTAGTCACGCGCTGTATTTGACAGACTTGATATAATTAGACACATACATTGGCATTGCCGCATTGCTTCGCAGGGAGGATGAGCACCATAAAATTCCAGGATTTGCAAAAAGACGATAAGCCGCTGCTCGATTCATATTTTCACAGCGCTTACTATGAGAATTCCCATTTTAATTTTACGAATCTTTTCATGTGGCGCGAGCCGTACCGCATTCAATGGGCAGAAGAGGATGGCATCCTCTTTATGACCTGTGAGTGGGAAGGCGAGCTCATGGCACTCCAGCCATTCTGCGATTCCGCGAAGTATGAAGAGGCGATCACGAAGTTTGCCGCACACTTTGACCACATGGGCAAGCCCCTCGTTTTCATGGGCATCGAGAAGCACTTTGCCGATGCGCTTGAAGCGTATTCCGATGCGAAGTTCGAGATCGAGGAAGATCGCGACAACTGGGATTACGTCTACCTTGCAGAAAAGCTCATCACGCTTTCGGGACGCAAGCTGCATTCGAAGAAGAATCATCTGAATGCGTTCCGCAAGCTTTATCCGGAAGCGGAGTACCTGCCGATCACGGCGGATATCATCACGGCATGCAAGATCGAGCTGAATAACTGGTACAAGATGCGCGTGCAGGACGAGGCAAACGATCCATTTATCGGTTGGGAGCGCAAGGCCATCCTGGAGGTTCTCAACGATTTTGATTATTTTGGGCTGAAGGGCGGCGCGATTCGTCTCGACAATCGAATCATTGCGTTCACATTCGGTGAGCCACTCAATCTCGATACAGCAGTCATCCATGTCGAAAAAGCCGACCCCGACATTCGCGGCGCGTATCCCGCGATCAATCAAGGGTTCGTTGAGCATGCATGGAGCACGATGACGTACATCAACCGTGAGGAGGATATGGGGCACGAAGGGCTTCGCAAGGCAAAGGAGTCGTATAAGCCGGAGAAGATGGTCGAGAAGTTCAACGCACGCATGAAATAGAAATAATATAATTTTTATCCTATTGTTATCGGAACGCAAGAACTCGATGATATACTAATAAACAAGGTGCAGCCCTGCATCTAAAAGAGGGAGGGGATTGCTATGGTAGAACGCGTTCAGCGTATTGCGCGTGTCTCGAAGGTGCGCTATGACGAAGAAAGCCCGTTCGCGCGCAGGCGCAAAGAGGATGGGGAACAGAAGGATGGCTTTTCCCATATGCTCAATGAAGAACAGGAGCGGCGGAAAGAGCAGTTGGCGCAGCGTGCAGCTGAGCGCGAGAATGCCTATAATCTGAATCTTTCGCGTCCGACGCAGTCCCTATTCTACACGGGACAAGCAAAGATCAAGTGGGCGGATGGATTGCCGCATGCAGCAGAGACGCCATGAAGACCCGCGACGAGATGTTCATGGAATGCGCGCTCAAAGAGGCGCAAAAAGCATACGATCTAGGCGAAGTCCCCATTGGTTCCGTCCTCGTAAGCACCGATGGGGACATCGTCGCTTTTGGGCACAATCGGCGCGAGACGTGGCACGATGCGACGGCACATGCTGAAATGGTCGCGATTCGCTCAGCGTGTGAATCACTCGGCAGATGGCGCCTTTCGGGGCTTACGCTCTACGTGACGATTGAGCCGTGTCCGATGTGTGCGGGCGCAATTGTCATGAGCCGCATTGATCGCGTCGTCTACGGCAGTACGGATACGAAGGCTGGCGCTTGCGAGTCGATTTTCAACATTCCGGGTCATATGGCACTCAATCACAGACCGGAGGTCACGGCAGGAATCCTGCAGGAAGAGTGCGCTGCGATCATGAAGTGTTTTTTCCGCGAGCGGCGAAAGGAGCGCAGTTTTGCTGATAAGCAAGAAGATCTGCTTTTCCCCTTGACATGATACAAGAATGTGTGTAAGATGGAATTTATTGATAATTCTATTGTAAAAATGAAAACTTTGAACGGGAAATAGTAGCGTAGCCGCTATCTCATCAGCGAGTCGGCGTAGGTGTAAGGTCCGGCGTGATATGTTTCGTGAATGGTCCCGCGAGTGTTCACCGAACGCATGGCTTTAGGTCATTATGGATTCCATAAGCTAGTAGGCTGAGACGGTAGCCACCGTTATTTGGCTACAGTATCGGATCGATTGAGATTGCATCCCGTGCTGGAATTGAGGAATGGCGTTTGCCGTTTGAATATGGGTGGTACCGCGAATTTTCGCCCCGACAGGTTTTGACCTGTCGGGGCTTTTTTTCGCATGAAAGAAGTTGGAGGGGGAAAGTGAAGCGATGCTTCGAACAAAATTGTGTGGAATGAAGACGATTGCAGCGGCATGCACAGCGGAAGATGCAGGCGCGGACTACATCGGCTTTGTCTTTTGGCACGGGAGCAGGCGATATGTCGAGCCGAAATCAGCTGCAAGGATTGCGAAAAGCCTTCATCGCATCAAGAAAGTCGGCGTCTTCGTCGATGCGGATGCCGCGTACGTCAATGCGCTTGCCGAAAGATGCGGCCTCGACTACGTCCAACTGCATGGACATGAGACGGCGGACTACGCAGAGCAGATTGAGCGTCCCGTTATCAAGGCATATCGCTGCGGTGATGGATTCTCGGCAGAAGCAGCGAACGGGTATCCTGCCGCGATGATTCTCGTCGACGCCTTTCGCCCCGGCGTGCTCGGAGGGACGGGAAAATCGTTCGACTGGCGTGCGGCAAAGGCGGTGATTGCAGCCATCCGAAAACCCGTGCTCATCGCAGGAGGCATCGGAACGGAAAATGTTGCCGAGATGGCAGCTATTCTCGAACCGTACGGCGTCGACGTTTCGGGCAGCCTAGAGGTTGATCATGAGAAATCGGAAGAACGCATCCGCACCTTTATGAAAGAAGTGCAGCGCATCAATGAAATGGAGGAATTGTAATGCGTGATATACTGGCAGAAATTGTGGAGGAAAAAAGAGATACCGTCGAGGCAGCAAAGCGAGAGCAGCCGCTGTACGACATCAAAAGAAAGATGGCGTACAGCTCGTTTCGCGGCTCAAAACGGATGCGAAATGAACCATGGATCCTCATCGCTGAGTGCAAGCTCCAAAGTCCTGTAAAGGGAAGGCTCACGAAGAGACATTCTGTATTGGAGCTCGCACATACGTATGAGGATAACGGTGCTTTGATGCTCTCGGTACACACGGATCCACATTTTCTCGGCTCGAATGAGGACTTTTGCGCTGTGCGCCGCGAGATTGAGATTCCGCTTTTGCGCAAGGACTTCATCATCGACGAATACCAGATTTACGAGTCGCGTCTTTTAGGCGCGGACGCCGTGCTCCTCATCGCCCGCATCCTAGAGAGGGAGGAACTCAAGCGCTTTCTGTACACGACGTGGAGTCTCGGCATGGATGCACTCATCGAGGTGCACGACCGAGACGATATGGAAAAGGCACTTGCGACACCTGCTGAGATTATCGGCATCAACAACCGCAATCTCGCAACGTTCAAGACGTCGATCAAGCAGACGATTGAGCTCCTGCCGTATGCGGATCGAAATCGAAAGCTCATCAGCGAAAGCGGCGTCTTTACAGAAGAGGATGCGAAACGACTTTACGCGGCAGGATGTGACGGGGTCCTCGTCGGCGAAGGACTCGTTCGATCAGCGGACGTTTCGGCGTTTACGCGTGCGTTGGCAGGTATCGGCAGGAATGATAAGAGCGCACAAGCGACAGCTTGAGAAAAAGGAGAAAAGACATGCGTGAGAATAAAAAGGGAAGATTTGGCGAATACGGCGGGCAGTACGTTCCCGAGATCGTTATGCCGGCACTTGCCGAGCTCGAAGAGACGTATGCATCGTACAAGGACGATCCGGCATTTCAGGCGGAGTTCCGTCACTGCCTCATGCATTATGCGGGTCGTCCGACGCTTTTATACGAGGCGAAGAAACTCTCGGAACGTTACGGCAAGGCAAAGATATACCTCAAACGGGAAGACCTTCTGCATACGGGCGCACATAAGATCAATAACGCGCTCGGTCAGGCGCTGCTCGCAAAGCACATGGGCAAAAAACGCGTGATTGCTGAGACGGGTGCCGGTCAGCACGGCGTTGCGACGGCGACGGTTGCCGCGCTTTTCGGGATGGAGTGCTGCGTTTTCATGGGCGCGCTCGATGTCGAGCGACAGAAGCTCAACGTTTTTCGCATGAAGCTGCTCGGTGCGAAAGTCATTCCCGTATCGTCTGGAACGGGTACGCTCAAGGACGCAACGAGTGAGGCGATCCGCTATTGGGCAACCAATATCGAGGATACACACTATATCATCGGCTCTGCTGTTGGCCCGCATCCGTATCCGACGATCGTGCGCGATTTTCAAAAGGTGATCGGCGAGGAGATTCGCGCACAGATGCGGGAGGAGGCAGGCGCGCTGCCCGACTATCTCGTCGCCTGCGTCGGCGGCGGCAGCAATGCGATCGGTACGTTTTATGACTTCAAAGACGAGCCGTCGGTCAAGAAGTTTGGCGTAGAGGCGGGCGGCCGCGGCGGTGGTGCGCCGGAGGACAGTGCAAGGACGCTTTCGGGAACGGGAGAACCTGGCATCCTGCATGGGGCATACAGCTATCTCCTGCAAAATCCGGACGGGCAGGTTGTCGAAGCGTATTCGATCTCGGCAGGGCTTGACTATCCAGGTGTCGGACCGGAGCATTCGTATTTCAAAGATGCGGGCATTGTGAAGTACGTTTCCGTGACGGACGAGGAGGCACTTGCGGCGTTCCAGCGTATATCAGAGAGCGAAGGCATCATTCCGGCACTTGAAAGCTCACATGCGCTCGCGTATCTCGAAACGCTCATGCCGCAGACGAAGGAAGGGGAGCGCGTTGTTGTCTGTCTTTCAGGGCGCGGCGATAAGGATGTTGCAATGGTGGCAAAGGCACTCGGGGAGGGTATAGAGCTATGACGCGTTTGGAGCAGAAAATGACCGCGCTCAAAGAAGCGGGAAGGAAAGCATTGATTATTTACATCACTGCGGGCGCGACAGGTGTGAAGGAAACCGTCGGGATTGTGCGTGAAGCGGAACGAGTCGGGGCGGACGTCATCGAGCTTGGCCTGCCGTTCTCCGATCCGATGGCGGATGGTCCTGTCATACAGGAAGCATCGGTCATGGCACTCAAAAACGGCACAAATCTTGCCGGCATACTCGACATGGTGTGTGAGATACGGAAGAGATCTGCGGTTCCGCTCGTCGGCATGGGCTACATCAACAACGTCCATCATTACGGCTATGAGCGGTTTGTACACGACTTCAAGGCAGCAGGAATGGACGGCATCATCGTGCCGGATCTACCGCATGAGGAGTCGAAAGCGCTGCGAACAATCTGTGCGGGAGAAGCATTCCATCTTGCCGAATTCATTACGCCGGGGACGTGTGAGGCACGCATGAAAAAGACGTGCAAAGGTGCGTCGGGCTTTATCTACTGCGTTTCGAACAACGGTGTTACAGGTGTCCGAAAGACCGATTACACTGTGATTGGTGCCGTCTGCAAGAAAGCACGAAGCTATACGAAGACGCCGCTCGCAATCGGTTTCGGCATCGGCTCGCCAAAGGCGGCAGTCGAGGCGGCGGCGTATGCGGATGGAGTTATTGTCGGCAGCGCCGTCGTCAAACCGATCATCAGCGGCAACCGAAAAGGTGCAATGGAACTCATCCGCGCGATACGTACGGCACTCGATCAGGCATATTGATCGGACGGTGACAAATAAAAGGATTTTGATAGCGGGCGGCGAAATGAATAATGCAACTATGAAGTGCAAGCTGCACGTGCAAATCGCCATGAGGAAAGGATGACCGCTATGAAAATCTATGAGGACGAAGGAAATCGCGGGAACTCGCTCGAAAAGCTCGAAAAGTTCGGAAGCTACAAGGCGGACACGCTCGAACGTCCGCGCAGTCCACAGCAGATCCTCGCACGTTACAATCAGGCGCGCGAGCAGTACCAGCAGCTCATGCGCGCAGAAAATGATAACCGCGAGCAGCGCGTGATGCTCTACGCGGAGATCAAGGCACTCGGCTGGTGCATGGGACGCGAGGAGATGAAAGTCGTTCGCGAGATCAATGAGCCCATTTGATGATTTTCGGAGTCCTGCCCGTCCATCCTTTCACTGTATATTCTGTGAGATGGATGGGCATTTTATATAGGAGGGATTTTTATGGTATTGCAGCCGAACTCGGCACAATTTGAAATGCTGGCAAAAACGAAAAATTTGATTGCCGTGCAGACGGAACTCAATATGGATCTTGATACACCCGTCTCGCTGTACTACAAACTCGTTGATGAAGCTCATGGCTTTATTTTGGAATCCGTCGACACAACGCATCAACAGTTCGGGCGCTACTCCTTCATCGGAGCAGAGCCATTTGCTCACTTACAGGTCTTCAAGAACCGGCTTATGATCAAAGAAAATGACATAATGAAGTGCATTGACGGCGATCCTGTCCATGCGATCAAATCGTATATGGCACGCTTTTCCCCTGCTATTGAGGATGCGGAGATTCCACTCTTAAACGGTGGGCTCGTCGGCTATCTCAACTATGAGATCGTCGCTACATTCGACCGTGTGCGCGGATTTGCACTTGGAGAAGAGGAACTCTTGGGGCAGTTCATGCTCTGCCGCATTCTCGTCATCTACGATGCGCTCAAAAACAATGCGCGCCTCATCTATCTCGCCGATGTGGAGGAAGGCGATGCGCGGGTACGCTATCACGAGATCGAAGAGAAGCTTGCTGCGCTCAAGGAACACCTTGCAGCACCGCTCCGAATGAAAGAAAATGTGCCGCCTGTGCGTCAGGTGCCTGTCGACTTCCTGAGGAAGTTCAGTGAACCGCCGAAGGATTTCCTGCAGGCCATCCAAAAGGCAAAGGAATACATCGCCGCCGGCGATATCTTCCAAGTCGTGCCTTCGCGCCAGTTTCGCGAGAAGATCACGAAGCCGTGTTTTCGTTTTTACCGCCGCCTGCGTCAGGTCAATCCGTCCCCCTATATGTTTTACCTAAATTTTGGCGGCGTCAAGCTCGTCGGCGCATCGCCCGAGATGCTCGTCAAGGTAGCCGGTGAAAAGGTCTGGACCTATCCGATTGCGGGCACGCGCCGCCGCGGAGCGAACGCAGAGGAGGATGAGGAGCTCAAAGCGGATTTGCAGGCGGATACAAAGGAGTGCGCCGAGCATTCGATGCTTGTCGACCTTGCACGCAACGATATCGGCAGGATCAGCGAACCGGGATCGGTCCGCGTCACGAAGCTGCGTGAAGTCGAGAATTTCAGCCATGTCATGCACATGGTCTCCGAGGTCGTCGGGAAATTATTGCCCGGCTACAAGCCTATGGACGTGCTCCGTGCGACGTTTCCCGCTGGCACGGTCAGCGGGGCGCCGAAGCTGCGCGCGATGGAGATTCTCCGTGAACTTGAGCCAGTCGCGCGCAACGCCTACTCGGGGACGGTCGGCTACATGGACTTCTGCGGCAATATGGATATGTGCATCACGATCCGTACCATGCGCATTGAACATGATGGCATGGCGGTCATACAGTCGGGTGCAGGAATCGTTGCAGATTCCGTTCCCGTCAAGGAGTATCAGGAGATCTTGCAGAAGTCGAAGGCACTCTTTGAGGTCGTCGAGGAGGTGGAAAACAATGTTGTTGCTTTTGGATAATTACGATTCTTTTACCTATAATATTTATCAGCTTCTCGCTGAACTAGGCGCAAAAGTCGAGGTTGTCCGCAACGATGCGATGCCATTGGATGCGATTCGCGAGAAACACTACGCAGGCATTGTCATTTCACCGGGTCCAGGCGTGCCGAAGGACGCGGGCATCAGCGAGGATGTAATTCGTGAACTTGGCAAGTCAACGCCTATCCTTGGCATCTGTCTTGGACATCAGGCGATCGGCGAGGTATTCGGCGGAAAGGTCGTGCAGGCGGGCGAGACGATTCACGGCAAGGTATCCAAGCTAAGACATGACGGAAAGGGACTCTACGAGGGACTGTCGCAGGGCATGGAGGTTGGCCGATACCATTCGCTCATCGTCGATCAAGCAAGCCTGCCCGACTGTCTCGCGATCACGAGCGAGCTCGACAGCGGCATGATCATGGGGCTTCGCCACAAATCGTATCCGATCGAGGGCATCCAGTTCCATCCCGAATCGATTTTGACGCCGGATGGGAAAAAACTCATGGAAAACTTTCTGCGTCGGCTTGCCTGATCAATGCCTAGGAGGTCTCTTAGGAATATAATCCACTTTCATAGAGGACGCCTCTGATTTTCTCATATTGACACACCATGCAAAAGCCATTAGAATAGAAAGGTATAGTTACAGACCTGTACGATAAGACATGAAAAATAATAGAAAGAGGAGGTGAACGATATCGTTACAATCATTTTGGCGGTAATCGTTGCGGTTGCTGTCGGCGCAGGGGCAGGATATTTCATGCGGAAGAGCACGGCAGAAGCGCGGATTGGCTCGGCCGAAGAAGAAGCAAGGCGCATCGTCGCCGAAGCGGAAGAGAAGGGCGAGACGAAGAAAAAAGAAGCGATGATTGAGGCGAAGGAGGACATCCATCGCCTGCGTCAGGAGCTCGACCGCGAGACGAAGGAGCGCCGCTCGGAGCTTCAGCGGCAGGAACGGCGTGTCGTTCAGAAAGAAGAAAACCTCGACCATAAGCTCGATTCCATCGAGAAAAAGGAAGAGGCGCTCTCGCGCAAGGAGTCGCGCCTTGACCGCTGTCAAGCAGCGATTGACGAAATCCATGCGAAGCAGAAGGAAGAGCTCGAACGCATATCCAGCCTGACAGCAGAGGAGGCGCGAATCCGTCTCATGGAGGAAGCGGAAGCAGAGCTCAAGCATGAGAAGGCAATCAAAATCAAAGAGTACGAGCAGCAGACGAAGGACGAAGCCGAGAAGAAGGCACGCGAAATTCTTTCCGTTGCCATCCAGCGCTGTGCTGCCGACCATGTGGCAGAGACGACGGTTTCCGTCGTCGAACTGCCGAACGATGAGATGAAAGGGCGAATTATCGGGCGCGAAGGACGCAATATCCGCACGCTTGAGACGCTTACGGGCATTGATCTCATCATCGATGATACGCCCGAAGCGGTCATCCTTTCGGGCTTTGATCCAGTGCGTCGCGAGGTCGCGCGCATTGCGCTTGAGAAGCTTATCCAAGATGGACGAATCCATCCTGCCCGCATTGAGGAAATGGTCGAGAAGGCGAAACGCGAAGTCGACCAGCGTATCAGGGAAGCGGGTGAGCAGGCGACGTTTGACACAGGGGTGCACGGTATCCATCCGGAGCTCATCAAGCTGCTTGGACGCCTGCGCTACCGTACGAGCTATGGGCAGAACGTGCTCGATCACTCGATAGAGGTCTCGCATCTCGCGGGCGTCATGGCAGCAGAACTCGGCTGCGATGTCATGCTTGCGAAGCGCGGCGGCTTACTGCACGACATCGGCAAGGCGATTGACCGCGAGGTCGAAGGACCGCATGTCACGATCGGTGCCGACCTCGCACGCAAGTACCGCGAGTCGAAAGACGTCATCAATGCGATCGAAGGCCATCACGGTGATGTCGAGCCGACGTGCGTCGAGTCTGTTCTCGTCGCAGCGGCAGATGCTGTCTCGGCAGCACGTCCTGGCGCGCGCCGCGAAAGTCTTGAGTCGTATTTGAAGCGCCTCAAGAACCTTGAGGATATCGCGGAGTCGTTCGACGGAGTCGAACGCTGCTTTGCCATTCAGGCAGGCCGCGAGATCCGCGTCATGGTCAAGCCAGACAAGATGGACGATGCAGAATCCGCAGCGCTTGCACACAACATCGTCAAGCGCATCGAGGACGAGCTTGAGTACCCAGGACAGATCAAAGCGACGGTTATACGCGAGACGCGCGTTGTCGATTACGCAAAATAATCCTTGCACATGGGAGGGTGCGGGGCATCGCCCTAGCACCCTTTTTTACATTTTATCGCATCGCAAAGCAGTGGAGGAAAGCAAGATGTTTGGCTTGAATTGGCTGAAGTCGTCCGTGCCTGCGGGCAGGACGCAAAAGGAGAAGGCGGGGATCCAGTTCCTTGCTTCGCTCCTCGTATGCTATCCCGAAATTCATGCGGCGCGCTATGAGCCAAAGCAGGAAACACTCACGATGGATTTTCTGCTCAAGGGGGATATCTTGCAGGAGAAATTCGAGCATTTCGCAAAGCTTCTTGATGAGAGCATCACGACGTATCATGTCCTGCAGGACGGGCTTTCCATTGAACTTTCACTTTCGGGTGAGAGTTACGGGGATTCGATGGCCGTACTGCACATCATGCGCGATGTTTTTTCGATCAAGCGCGGAGAGCTTACGCTCATGGCAGATCTCTTCCTTGATTTTTTTGATGACAGGCTTGTTGTCGATGATCATGAGCCTGGCACGCTTGCAGAGGATTTCCTCGATATGCAAAGCGAGATCCTCGATCAGATTCTGAGTCAAGTGTCGGAGCTTCACCTGCGTTCTCGCATGGTGGGAATCCGTGAGGGCGATCGCGTCGTCGTGTATGATCGCTGACAAAGAAGGAATAGCATGCGCATTTTGATGGTAGGGGATGTCGTCGGGCGGACGGGACGGCGTGCATTTCGGAAATATACGCCTGTGCTTCGAAAGGAGCGGGGCGTGGATCTCGTCGTCGTCAACGGAGAGAACTCCGCAGGTGGGAAAGGCATCACGCGCAAGTCGCTCGATGAGCTTTACCAAGGCGGAGCCGACGTCGTGACCTCTGGAAATCACATTTGGGACAAGAAAGATGTACTTGAGTTTGTCGACCAGGAACCGTTTCTCATTCGTCCTGCCAATTATCCAGACAGAACACCGGGCAAAGGCTGCTGTGTCTACCCGTTCAAAGCGAAGAACGTCGGCATCCTGAATCTTTCCGGCCGCGCCTTTATGCCTGCTCTTGACGATCCATTTCAAAAGAGCGAAGAGCTCTTGCGCGAGCTCTCGGATTCAGCCGATATTCTGCTGCTCGATTTTCATGCGGAGACGACCTCTGAAAAGATGGCCATGGGATTTTATCTCGATGGGCGCGTCCATGCTGTCGTCGGAACACATACGCACATTCAGACGGCAGATGAACGAATCCTGCCGAAGGGGACGGCGTACATCACCGACCTCGGCATGACGGGAGCGTGGAACTCTGTGCTCGGCGTCAAGACGGAGCTCATCCTGCAGAAATTCCTTACGGCAATGCCTGTTCGCTTTGATGTTGCCGAGGGTCCTGCTGTCTACAGCGGCATTCTGCTCGAAATCGACGATACGACGAATCGGACACAGTCCATTGAACGCATTATGATACGCGAAGAGAAGGCGTAATGTATTCATACGGAAAAAAGGGTTTTTCCGCTTGTTGACGAATTTATGAAAGAAATATGAAACGAGTGGTTCGACGTAGTAGCAAGTTTTTTGCTTGTATGTGCTATGGGAGTGAAACAGAATGGCAAGTGATTTGCATACACATACGACGTACTCGGATGGCAGGCTGGCGCCGGAGGAACTCATCGCAGCAGCTAAGAAGGTGGGGCTCTCTTACCTTGCGATTACGGATCATGATACGGTGGAGGGAATCAGTCATCTCTATGAAAATGGCCTTTATCCGACACGTGGGATCCGACTCATACCTGGCATTGAATTCAGTGCGCATCATCCGTCTAATGAAGTGCATATCCTAGGCTATAATATCGATATTTATCATGCACCGATGCTCGAACGGCTCAATGACATCACGGAAGCACGTTGGACGCGGTTCAGCGAGATCATAGAGAAGCTCAATGCGCTCGGCTATGAGATCAGCGAGACGGAGGTGCTCCTGCTTGCAGATGGGAGCAAATCGATCAGCCGATCGCATATTGGACGTGCACTCGTCAAGCGCGGGTACTTTGATACGATCGGTGCGGCATTCGATGCCTTGATCGGATATGGAAAGCCCGCTTATGTCGAGCACTATCGTCTTGAAATCGATGAGTGCATCAATCTCATCAAGTCGGCTGGCGGAATACCCGTCTTGGCCCATCCGATCCTCGTCGAGGATGATGCGCTCGTCGAGCGCATCTGCCGTATGGGAATTGAAGGGATCGAGGTGTTTTATCCGAAGCATGATGCGGAAGCGACGAAGCGCTATCTAGCGATGGCGGAGCGTCATGGGCTGCTTGTCTCGGGCGGATCGGACTTTCATGGAATTCCGACGCGCCTGCCGCGGAATCTCGGCGATTTTACGATTGAGGACAAATGGGCGGAGAAATTCTACCGCCCCGTGCAAAAGCTTTGAAAGGGTGGACGAGATGGATGTTCTCGCTTTGGTCGGCCCCAGTGGTACGGGAAAAAGCCATCGCGCACTGATCGTCGCGCATAAGCATGGCGCAGATGCCATCATCGACGACGGCATATTGATTAAGGACGGAAAGATTGTCGCAGGTCATTCGGCGAAGAAAGAACAGAGCAAGATCATGGCAGTTCGTCGCGCGATTTTCATCCTGCCGGGGCATGCCGAAGAGGTGCGCAAGGCCATTGAGAAGGTGAGTCCCCACCGTATTCTAGTCCTTGGTACGTCCGAAAACATGGTGCATAAGATCGCGAAGATCTTGCAGCTTCCTGCAATTGCACAAATCATTCATATTGAAGACATTGCGTCGAAGGCAGAGATGGAAAAGGCGCGATTCTACCGGCTCAAGCAGGGAAAGCACATTATTCCCGTGCCAACCATCGAGCTAAAGCCGCACTTTTCAGGCTATCTCATAGATCCGCTTCAAACGCTCTTCAAGCGCTCCTCGACGCGGCGGCGCAGGCTTGGTGAAAAGTCCATCGTCCGTCCCGTGTTCAGCTACTATGGGAAACTTAGCATCGATGATAATGTCGTCGAGAACATCGTGCGAAGTGAGATGAAACGCAATCATCCGATCAATAAGGTCAGCCACATCCAAGTCCGGCACCTCTTCGTCGGCGATGAGGATCGTGGGCTCAAGATTTCGTGCGAGGTTGTGTTATCGTATGGGAATCATATTCCGACGCTCATCGAGCAGGCGCAAAAGCGCGTGCGCGAGTGTGTTGAGTACATGACGGGCATGATCGTCCACGAGGTGGATATCGGCGTCAAGGCACTTTATGTGCAGGCATGAAACAGGCTGTCGCCTATGCGGCAGTCTGTTTCATGCATCCGCAATATTTATGATGGAACCTTTGTAACATTTATTTTGTTGTTTTTCGAGCACTATGGTATACTAGTCGTAAGAATTCATTCATCTTGTTATTCGGCTAATAAGGAGTGATTTTCATGCAGAGACTTACGAATTATATGGAAGAAGTCGTCGAGCGCAATCTCGATACGATCATGGCGAAATTTCCCAATTGCTGCAAGTGCGAGGAATGCCGCAGGGACATTGCCGCACTCGCGTTGAACAATCTGCCGCCGCGCTACATTTCCTCCTTCAAAGGCGATATTTTTGCACGCGTCAATGAGATGGAGGTACAGCATCTCGTTGAGGTTATCCAGCAGATCGCGCAGGCAATCAAGATCGTTACGGCACATCCGCGTCACAAGGTGAAGAGTGAAGCGGAGGACGCTGCAAAATAAACGTGCTACATTGCGCAAGAGAGAAGGTCCTCTTATTTCCCCAAATACCGTCCTGCTGCCAAAGCTTCAGTTGTCAGGAGGTTTGGACAAAGGGATAAGAGGGCTTCTTTGCACTTGTTTCATGGGCGTTCGGGGACGAGGATGGTATTGCATTCGGATATGGTGCAGTGGCCTGCATTAAGTTTTTTTATGCTTGGCGAGGAAATTTTCGATGCGGGCGAGTGCTTCTGAGATCTTGTCGATTGAGGTTGCGTAAGAGCAGCGGACGTGCCCTGCGCCGCAGACACCGAATGCGCTTCCGGGCACAAGTGCGACATGTTCTGCTTTTAAGAGTTCCTCGGCAAATTCCTCATCCTGATAACCCGACGGTGTGATGTCGGGAAAGATGTAGAAAGCGCCCTTTGGCTTGAAGCATGGAAGACCTATCTTCGTAAAGCCATCGTAGATGAGGCGGCGCCGGCGATCATACTCGGCAACCATTTTTTTCATGTACTTTTCGCCTCGGCGGAGTGCTTCGATTGCTGCGAGCTGTGCCGTAATCGGAGCGCAGAGCATCGTGTACTGATGAATTTTTGTCATGGCGGCGATGATGGCTTGATTGCCCATCGCATAGCCGATTCGCCAGCCCGTCATCGCGTATGCCTTGGAAAAACCGTTCAGGAGGATCGTGCGCTCCTGCATGTTGGGCAGGGAAGAGAATGCGATGTGTTTTTCGTCACCATAGGTGAGATCGCCGTAGATTTCATCCGATATGACGATAAGATCATGCTTTTCAGCGAATTTCGCGATGGCGAGGAGATCGGTGCGTTCCATAACAGCGCCGGTTGGATTATTCGGGTATCCGATGAGAAGGACGCGCGTCCTGTCCGTCACGTATTGCTCCAGCTCGTCTGGTGTGATGTGGAATTCGTTTTCGAGTTTCGTGGGAACGGATACTGGAACACCGCCTGCGAGAATCGTGCATGCCTGATAAGAGACGTAGCATGGCTCGGGGATCAAGACTTCATCGCCGATGGCAAGGACCGCGCGCATGGCAAGGTCGAGCGCCTCGCTGACGCCGACGGTCACAAGAATGTCGGTTGCAGGGTCGTATCTCGTCTCATATTCCTGCTCGTAGTGGTACGCGATTTCCTCGCGCAGCTCCATCATGCCGCGGTTTGCCGTGTAAGAGGTGTATCCGCATTCGAGACCGTAGACACAGCTCTCGCGGATCGTCCACGGCGTGACGAAGTCAGGCTCGCCGACACCGAGCGAGATGACGTCTTTCATCTGTGCGGCAATGTCGAAGAATTTGCGGATGCCGGATGGCGCAATGGAGTGTACGCCAGGAGATAAGCGGCTGCTCCAATCGCGTGATTCAATCATGGGGTCACCACCAATCTGCGGTCGCGTTCCTCATCGTTCATAATGGCGCCGTCTTTTTTGTAAGGCTTCAGTATAAAGTGGCTGCGCGTCTGTGTGACGCCTTCGATCGTCGAGAGGCGTGTCGCGACGAAATTCGCGATGTCCTTTAGGGATTTTCCTTCGATAATGGCCATGAGATCAAAGCTGCCGCTCATGAGGTAGACGGTGCGCACTTCGTCAAAGCGGTAGATGCGCTCGGCAATTGCGTCGAATCCGACCTCGCGCTGCGGCGTGAGGTTGATTTCGATGATGGCAGTCACCATCTCTTCGCCGAATTTTTCCCAGTTGATGACGGTGTTGTAGGAGAGGATGACCTTGTCTTTTTCAAGCTTCTTGATGTCCTGCTCAACCTCGTATTCGCTGCGGTGCAGCATGGAAGCAATCTCTCCAATAGGGCGCCGTGCATCATGCTCCAAAAGTTCCAGTATCTCTTTCATGCGGAATCTCCTTTTTCAAAGATGAAGGAAAATAGCCTGAAATTATCATATCATAATTAAGCCAAAAAGAATAGAAACATAGTAGAAAAAGCACCCTAAGCAGGGTGCTTTTTCGCAAGAAATGGAATTCTTACTTGATGAGCGCCATGATTTCTGGTGCACGGCCATCGGAACCAAGGACGGCTTTGATCTTGTGCTCGACGAGTTCCTTGATGTAGGAGCGGCCATCCGCAATATACTGACGTGGGTCGAAATGCTCCGGATGGAGATCGAAGTGCTCACGGATGCCAGCCGTCATAGCGAGGCGCAGGTCGGAGTCGATGTTGATCTTGCAGACGGCGGACTTTGCCGCCTTGCGGAGTTGATCTTCGGGAATGCCGATCGCATCGGCAAGCTTGCCGCCATGCTCGTTGATGATCTTGACATACTTCGGAATGACCGAGGATGCACCATGAAGAACAATCGGGAAGCCGGGAATCTTTTTCTCGATTTCAGCGAGGATATCGAAGCGAAGGTCTGGGGGAACGAGAACACCGTCCGCATTGCGCGTGCACTGCTCTGGCTTGAATTTGAATGCGCCGTGGCTCGTGCCGATCGCGATGGCGAGAGAGTCAACGCCTGTCTCCTTGACGAACTCCTCAACCTCTTCCGGCTGCGTGTAGGAAGCCTCGTGTGCGGCAACCTTTACATCGTCCTCGATGCCGGCGAGCTGACCGAGCTCTGCCTCGACGACGACGCCATGCTCATGCGCATAAGCGACAACCTCCTGCGTGCGCTTGATGTTTTCCTTGAATGCATAGTGCGAGCCATCGAACATGACGGAAGTGAAGCCTCCATCGATGCAGGACTTGCACGTCTCGAAGTCTGGACCATGATCGAGGTGCAGCGCGATGGGGATATCGTTGACTTCGAGAGCAGCTTGTACGAGATGCACGAGATAAGCATGCTTTGCATACTTGCGTGCGCCTGCGGAGCACTGCAGGATGATTGGGGAGTTCAGCTCAGCGGCTGCCTCCGTGATGCCCTGCACGATTTCCATGTTGTTGACGTTGAACGCACCGATTGCATATTTGCCTTCGTGTGCCTTCTTGAACATTTCCTTAGTTCCGACTAATGGCATGGTTCATTACCCCCTACTAATGTAAAGCGAATCGAATAACCTAGTTCATTATAGCATAAAAAGGATTGAAGTGTATAGGTCTAGCCATCAACTTCTAATGAGAATTTATTTGTTGATGTGCTATCGAAATAATGATATAGTTAGTATGGATAGTAGTGTAAGTTTGTCGTTCGGGAGGGACGCAAAAAAGATGTTTAAGTTCAAACAGAAGGACAGCGAGTTCTTTGATTTGTTTGTGGACAGCGCTCGTTACTTTTATACTGGTGCGCTCATGATGGACGAAGTCATGGCTGACTACAATAAAGCGAGCGAAAAAATCAAACAGATCAATGAACTGGAACATCAGGCGGATGCCGTAAACGATAAAATCATCGATAAGCTGAATTTGACTTTCATCACGCCAATTGATCGTGAAGATATTTACGCGCTTGCCAATGGGCTTGACGATGGAGTGGACTACTTGCAGGGCACGCTTCAATGCCTTGTCATGTATCGGACGGGCAAGGCGATGACGGGGGCCGTGAAGCTTACAAAGCTTTTGATCGAGAGCACGGAGGAAATCATTCGGGCATTTTCCTTGCTGAAGGACATTCGCCGCAATCAGGCGCAGATCCTCGATGCGACACATAAGATTTCAAGCCTTGAAAGCGAAGGTGATCGCGTTTACCGTCACGAGGTCGCATACCTTTTTGACAAGGTCAAAGATCCGATTGAGCTGATTAAGTGGAAGGACATACTCGAAAAACTCGAAGACACGCTTGATCATTGTGAAAGTCTCTCGGATATGATTCGAGGGGTGGTCATGAAATATGCATGATCTGCAGCTTTTGCTTTTTACCGTCATCGCGCTCGCACTTCTTTTCGATTTCATCAACGGATTTCACGATACGGCAAACGCAATTGCGACTTCTGTCTCGACGCGTGCAATCCATCCGAGTCATGCGATCCTCATGGCGGCGGGACTCAATTTCCTTGGCGCCATGTACAGCACGGGCGTAGCAAAGACGATCGGTGGGGATATCGTCAAGTCGGCGCAGCATGTCGATGAGCACATCATCGTCGCGGCGCTCTTCGGCGCTGTTATATGGAATCTCCTGACTTGGTGGTTTTCCATGCCGTCGAGTTCGTCACATGCGCTTATCGGCGGCATTATTGGTGCAGTGCTCGTTTCCGTTGGATCGGACGGGCTGAATTTTTACGGCATTGGCAAGATCATTGTTTCGCTCATCGCTTCACCGCTCATCGCCATTGTGACAGGCTGTATCATCATGATGGTGCTCTTTCGTGTTTTTGGACGGTTCAGTCCGTCTGCTATCAACGGAAAATTCAAGCGAATGCAGATATTATCCGCAGCGATGATGGCGTTTTCGCATGGATCGAACGACGCGCAGAAATCGATGGGGATTATCACGCTCGCGTTGCTGTCCGGCGGTTATATTGATGTGTTTGAGGTGCCGACTTACGTCAAGCTGCTCGCTGCTACCGCGATGGCATTCGGCACGGCAGTTGGGGGGTGGCGCATCATCAAGACGATCGGCGGAAAGATATTCAAGCTGGAACCGATTTCCGGCTTTGCGGCCGATCTCAACTCTTCGCTCGTCATTTTCTCGGCGACGCTTCTCCATCTTCCCGTCAGCACGACGCATGTCGTCTCAGGCTCGATCATGGGCGTCGGAACGGCAAAACGCGTGAATGCAGTCCGTTGGAGCGTCGCGCAGCAAATGGTCTTGGCGTGGATTCTGACGATCCCCTGTACGGCTGTCATGGGCGCGATTGCTTATCAGTTCGTCTGTTTTGTTTTTGGCAAATAAAATGATCCCGAGGAAGTATGGATTCTCGGGCTTTTTCATATCACGATATCCGATTGACCGTTTTTGAGGAGGGTATTTATGTTTATCAATATTCGTCGCGAAAAGTTTTTGCCACCTGCGACGTTTCCACAGGATGTGGCACCTCAGTATCAGCATGCCTTCGGAAGCCCTATCGTCGCGGTCAAGCTCGACAATGCACTGCACGATCTGCAGACGCCCGTCGGGCAGGCGCGCAGCCTCGAATTTGTCGAGCTCGAAAGCGAGGACGGCTGGATCATCTATCGTCGCTCCGTTGCATTCCTTTTGATTATGGCGGTGCAGGAGCTTTATCCGGAAGCGGAGGTGGTTGCAAAGTACCGTGCAAACAACGGGCTTTACTGCGAAGTCAATCTGCCCAATCGATCATTGACAGAGGAATTGGCAGCGGCAATCGAACGAAAAATGCGTCAAATCGCAGAGCAGGATCTTCCGATTGAAAAACGCATTATGGGGCGCGAGGATGCCGTACGGCTATTCAAGGATGCCAAACAGATCGAAAAGGCAAATCTCATTGCAGGGCTTGAGAAGGAAACGGTCAGTGTCTACGATTGTGCAGGATATTACGATTATCTGTACGGTGCGATGGTCGGGCGTACGGGCGCGCTTAAGCGCTTTGCCTTGGATCTCTTTGGCGCGGGCGTCCTGCTTCGCACACCGGACTGCCATAGCAATGGAAAGATCCCTGCATGCAAGGTGCAATCGAAACTCTCTGCTATGCTCGCGGAAGCGAAACAGTGGGCAGACATATCGGGCTGCCGCTACGTGACCGATCTCAATCGCATCATTCGTTCGGGACATATCGGGGAGCTTATCCGCGTCTCGGAGGCATTGCAGGAGAAGTGTATTGCACGTATTGCCGATACGATTGCATCGAAGCGAGAGGGACTTCGCCTCATCTTGATTGCAGGACCGTCTTCATCGGGCAAAACTTCTTTCGCACAGCGCCTTCGCATTCAGCTCAAGGTCATGGGGCTTGCGCCCGTGTCCATCTCGCTCGACGATTACTTTAAGAACCGCATCGATACGCCGAAAACGCCGATGGGAGAGTATGACTATGAATGTCTCGAGGCACTCGATGTAGCGGCGTTCAATGCGGATATGACGGCACTGCTGCGCGGAGAAGCGGTCGTGCTTCCGCATTACAATTTTCTCACGGGGAAACGCGAGTGGGTGGAGCAGCGCGAGCCACTTTCGATTCGCGCCGACCAGCCAATCATTGTCGAGGGCATCCACGGACTCAACGAAACGCTCAGTGCGTCCGTCCCACGGCAAAATAAGCTTAAAATATATGTCAGTGCACTCATACAGCTCAACATCGACGCGCATAACCGCATTTCGACGACGGACGCGCGTCTCCTGCGCCGCCTCGTACGTGACCACCAGTTCCGCGGTGCAGATGCGCTCAAGACGCTGAAACAATGGCCGGACGTGCGGGAGGGAGAGGAGAAGTACATCTTCCCGTTCCAAGAGGACGCGGATGTCATGTTTAACTCGGCGCTTCTTTATGAGCTAGCTGCGCTGCATCGCTACGCCGTTCCAATGCTCAAGACCGTAACGCCCGACGTGCCAGAGTATACGAAAGCGCGTCGCATCCTTGATTTCTGTCAGTATTTCCTCGATATCCCCAATGAAGAAGAAATCCCGAATAACTCGATTTTGCGCGAGTTTATCGGGAAATCTGTGTTCTTTGATTGAGGACCAATGTTCGTTTATTGAAGTGCCGTTTTCAGCGTCCGCATGTTCTCGCGCATGGTCGTGAGATACGCATCGCGGGCGCTTTCGTTTGCCTCGCCGGTGACGACGGGGTCGAGCGTGTAGATTTTGGCACCCGTCTCGCGCGCGATGGTTTCGGCGGCATTCGGCGAATACTGCGGTTCGGTGAAGAGCACCTTGACGGGCAGTGCGTTTACCTGTGCGATGGTCTGTTCAAGCTCGGTCGGTGTTGGCTCGGTGCCGGGCTCGCGTTCGATGACGCTGATGATATTCAGTCCAAATTCCTTTGCGAAGTAAGGGAATGCCTCGTGGAAGGTCACGATGTCCTTGTGTGGGACGCCGTCGAGTGTCGCGTGCATTTCCTGCTTGAGTGCTTCGAGCTTTTCCAGGTAGGCCTTGCTGTTCGCCTCGTATGCATCGGCGTGCTTGGGATCTGCTGCCTGAAGCTGCGCGGTGATGTTTTTGACTTGCTCGATTGCCGCTGTGACGCTGAGCCAGACATGCGGGTTTTCCTCGCCGTCCTCCTGCAGGAGTTCGATGCCCTTTGAGGCATCGATGATGCGAAGGTTCTTCTTCTGCTGCATGGCCTTGTCGAGGAAGCTTTCCATGCCAGCTCCATTCACGACGAATGCATCAGCCGTCTCAAGGGTTTTCATGTCCTCAATCGTGAGCTGGTAGTCGTGCAGGCAGCCCGTCTGCGGCTTTGTCATATTCGTGACCGTGACGCCGTCGATGCCTTGTGTGATGTTGATCGTAGCGATGTACATCGGGTAGAATGAGGTGACGATATGGAATGTATCGCCTTTTTCCGTGCTGCTTGATGTACGGTTCGTGCCATTGGATGCACCGCATCCTGCGAGCAGCAGCATAGCAGACAGCAGGGCAATCAGGCAGGATAGGAAGCGGGGGATGTGTGTTGTGGTCATGGTAAGTCTCCTTATCGTTTCGTTGAGTAAGTGCCAATCGTCAGTTTGTTCAGCCACGGGAAAACCGTTCCGACTTGCCTGAAAATGGCTGCCGTACCTACGGCAAGCAGCAGGGTCGCCACGTAGAAGAGGATGGCGAGCGGGGCAGTCATGGTGCTGTGCGTATGCGCCATGAGGAGTGCGAGATACGTGATGGCGAGAGGGTGGGCAAGATAGGCAAAGTAGGAATGGCGGCCGAGCTGATGCAGGATAGGATTCAGGCATTTTGGATAGCGTTGGTAGGTGAAAATCGTAAAGAAGAAGAGTGATGCAGCAATCGTGTAGAAGATGCCTGCAGGGCATAGCTGATGCGCCGTATTGATTGCTTCAATCGGCGTGTAGCCTTGTGCGAGGAGAAGATGGTAGTAAAAGGCGAGAAGGCAAGCGAGCGAACCCCAAAAGAAGAGCGTGATCCTGCCGCGCGCCCGCTGCATGAGTGCGTGGAAGGCATCGATGTGCACAGCGAGATGACCGCCGAGCACGAAGATGAAGACGTAGTGCAGGATCCAGTAGTTGAGCCGATACATGAGAAGTGGCTTAAGCAGGGAGGTGTCTGGCAGAGCGTAAACGAATGTATTGAACGGAACGGAGAAACTCGACCAGTAGTCGAATGCGAGCTGAAAGAGGAGCAGTGCGAGCAGGAACGCCTTGTTTGTATGGCGTATGATCCGAATCCAAAGCGGCATTGCAAGGTAGAACCAAGTGAGGAGCACCAAAAAGTAAAGCTGATATTTTGCGACACCGAAGAAAAGCACGCCTGCCAGACGGAAGGGAGAAGGCAGTTCCGATCCGTAGAGAATCGCATCATGGATGAGGTAGAAGATCGACCAAACGAGATAGGGGATGAGAACCGTCTTGAAACGACGCGAGAGAAATGCGCGATACGAGAACGGCTTATGAAGGTCGAGATTGTAGAAGAGACCAAAGGCGGAAATGAAGAAGAAAATCGGCACGCTGAAACGCGTGACAATTTCGAAGAGGGCAATGAGGTGAATGTTCGAGGCAGGGTTCATGATGTACTGAGATCCGACGTGAATGCCGATGACGCCCGTCATGGAGATGCCGCGGATGTACTCGATGGCAGCGAGCCGTGGTTTGCGTGGTGTGGGGTGCAGGGGTTCATTTGCAGGCTGTTCTTGCATGGAACGTGCAATCTCCTTTTACGATCATTGTGAGACGTATTTACGCGCCGAGGATGAAGTCGATACGGACGGTTGCCGTGACTGTGAGATTGCCGGCTTCAATAGGAGTCGCTGCATGCTTGGACGCCATCGCGAGATCGCCCGTAAGGGGACGTGAGATGGCACCGTTCGTGCTCTCGCTGATGGACTTGATACCGATGACGTGCATGCCGACGTCCTTTGCGATCGTATTCGCCTTTTCCCGCGCATTCTTTACAGCGTGAAGCATCGCTTGGTCACGCGCCTTGCTCGTGTCGTGCGAGAGAAATTCGAGCGAGTGGATCTCGTTGGCTCCGTTCGCGAGGGCTGCATCGATGACGCCGCCCACCGCATTCAGGTCGTGTACCGTGACCGTGACGGAGTTGCGCACGACGTAGCTTATCCGTGTGCTGCGGTCGTTTTCGTCCGAAGCTGTCGTCGGGTAGAAGGTGTAATCGCTCGTCGCGAGATCCTTCCTTTGGATGCCGAGGTTTTCCATGGCAGCGAGCACTTCTTTCGTGCGCTTCGCATTTTCATTCTGCGCGGAGGCGGCATTTTCGTTTTCACTCATGACACCGACGGATATAGCCGCCATATCGGGAAGAACCGCGCTTTCGCCCTGCCCCTCCACCGAGAGGATCGGCGGATCGGCAGAAGGGACAGCGGATGCGGCAAAAGCCTGTGACGATAGGGCAATCAAGAGCAGAAGGAATACGATATATTTTTTCATGACGGAGTCCTTTCTATAAGAATATTTTCATGTTAAGATACACTGCATCTTAAGACATGGCACTAAACATGACACTACAGAAAATTTACCCACTATCCCGTATGCACGGCGCTCAGTGCTCAGAGGTCTTCGTGCACTTCGGTGAAGTAGATTACTGTGACGACATCTTCCATGAGGATACGGCGCCTGTAGATGCGTTCGAAGTCTTCGATGAGCTCTTCGCGGGAGTTGATTTCGGGATTCTGATGGCCGAGGTCGCTGCTCGTCAGCGTACCCATCGTCTTGACGCGCACTTTGTCGAGGAATGCGGTGTAGAGCTTGTGCTTTGGCTCTCCCTTCACGCCCGTCGTGACCCATACGATAGAGTTTTCAGGGAATTGCGCACTGACGTCGCCGAGGCGGACGGTGCAGTTTTTCGTGCGCTCTATGAGCATTTTTTTGTGTTTGGCTGCTTGAAAGTTTAATGCCATCATCATGCGTTTCTCCTGTGCAATAAGACGAATAACTCTTCTTGCTGCTATTTCGATTTTCATATCCGATAATCCTGCCGTATTTCATAGATTGATTGGCTATTTTTATGTGTTTTCGCGGGAGTCTTTTCCCATCTGTTTTGATTGCAAAAAACGCGCCGAGGTGATAGTATGGAAAGCATGTAAATGAACTTATTTTATGCTTATTGAAAGGAAGTAATTGGCGATGGATTTATGGAAAACGGTTTGTGCAGGGATGCTTGCAGCGGTGCTTGCGGCGGGAACGGCGGGGATGGCTTTTGCGGCGGAGGGACAGTCCGATATGGTCGTCGTTTCGCAGGGGCCTGACAAAGCGTTTTCGCAGCAGGCGGCGACGGCTTTCTCTAAAGCAGAGACGAAGGCAGATACGGAAAAGGCGGCGCTCAACCAGCGCATCGACATCAATCTCGCGGCTTGTTCGCTCGCGCTTTTCCGCGACGGCAAGAAGATTCGCCTCTATCCGATCGGGGTGGGAAAACCTTCGACGCCTACGCCTACGGGCTACTATAAGATCATGACGAAGGAGATCAATCCAACTTGGATCGATCCATCCGATCCGGAGTTTTCGATCCCGTCTGGAGAGGAGAACCCGCTCGGCTATCGCTGGATGCAGATTTACGGTAACTACGGCATCCATGGCACGAACAAGCCGGATTCCGTCGGTCAGTACGTTTCCAATGGCTGCATCCGCATGCGAGAAAAGGATGTCGAAGCACTTTACGATCTCGTTGAGCCGGGAACACCCGTCGATATCACCTACAACCGCGTCGTCGTTGAGAAGATAGATGACAATCAGATCGTTTATTACATTTATCCGGACGGATACGGCTGGCAGAACTTGACGGTCAAGGACGTAGAGCGTTGGCTCGCGGGCTACGGCGTCGATGATTTTGTGAGCACGGAAGATATCGAGAAGAAGATTGCGAACTCGGACGGAGAGCCGACGTACGTTGCCAGGGTCTATCCGCTTTATGTCAACGGGACGAAGACGAAGGGCAAGGCGGTCATCCAGGACGGAATCACGTACCTGCCCGCCGTTGATCTCGCGGAAGCGGTACAGATTTCGCTCGGCTGGAAACCTGCCGAGAAGGTTCTCGTGAGTTCGTACGGCGAAGCAGTCGGCTACGAAAAAAAAGATGTCCTGTACTGCAATGCAGATGATGTAAGCACGCTCTTCCACGTGGACGGCGGAGTCGATAAGGACGGGAGGTTCGACCTCAAGAAAACGGCTTCGGCACTTGCGCCAGTCGTCGATGATGGTATGACAGTTGCGCCGAAGGCGAGCACACAGGAGGCCGTAAAGGCAGGCAAGGATCAGACGACGTCTTCTGCTGATCAGACGAAGGGCACTGCAAAGCAGAAGAAATAAAGAAATAAAAAAGAGAGCGAGGTGGCGTGACCGATGAAAAAGCGTTTTGTAGTGCTCGATGGGAGCAGCCTCATCTTTCGTGCGTTTTATGCGCTGCCGCCTATGACAAGCGCACAAGGACAGCCGACGGGAGCTATACTCGGTTTTTCCAATATGCTCACGCGTCTCCTCTCTGACCTCAAACCCGATTTGATGGCTCTTGCTTTTGACAAGAGCCGTCATACGTTTCGGACGGAACGTTATGCAGACTACAAGGGAACGCGCGATAAGACGCCGGAAGATCTCCTCTCGCAGGTTGTGCTTCTAAAGGACTTCTGTGCCCATTACGGCATCCCGTTCCTCGAAAAGGATCGTTACGAGGCGGATGATATCATCGGAACACTTGCGACGCAGGCAGCGGCACAGGGATTCGATGTTCTTGTCGTTACGGGCGACCGCGATGCGCTGCAGCTCATACGCCCAAATCTTCGCGTCATGCTGACGAAAAAGGGCATTACGGAGCTTGCAGCGTACGATGAGGCAGCATTTCAGGAAGAATACGGCTTTGCGCCGATTCGCCTCGTCGACCTTAAAGGACTCATGGGCGATACGTCGGACAACATACCAGGCGTTCCTGGCATCGGGCCGAAGACAGCGGGCAAGCTTCTCGTCGAGTACGGAAGCATTGAGTCCGTATTTGCGCATCTCGAAGAGATTTCGGGGAAAAAGCTGCATGAGAATCTCGTGACGTATCAGGCGCAGGCGATGCTATCCAAGGAGCTCGCTACGATTGAGATCGCTGTTCCTGATATGCACTTCGAGGCAGAAGCGTACGCGCTCCACCCCAATGCGGCGGCCATGAAGTCGTTCTGTGATCGATACGAACTTCACATGGTTTGGAAAAATTTCGTGAAATCGTTCCACGTGGTATCTGAGGACGCGATGGCAGCGGAAGAAGAAACGCTTTCCGATGCGTTCATCGCGTGGTCGGAGCGGGATATCGCACGCATAGAAAGGGAAACACACTGCGCGATTTCTGCCGTATGGGAAGGCGATCATCCTTTTGAAACGATGCAGGGGGTTGCGGTCGCGATAGCGGCGGAGGACGGTGAAGTCGGCTTTATTGCGCGCGATGATACGGCGTGGGTGCCACTTATGACAGCATTGTCGGCGTCGGATTCCGTTTGCCTGCTCGACTTCAAGCAGTACGCGCATGCGGGCTTTTCCCCCGCACGCCTTCCGTTTGATGCCATGCTCGCAGGATACTTGCTTAGCCCGGAGCGCGGCGATTATACGCTTGGGCAGCTCCTTCACACCTATGCACCGAATGTTTTCGTGCAAGAGACGTTTCAGGATTCGGCACATCGCGCCGCATGGGAGGCGCGGACACTGCGGAAACTCTATCCGCTGCTTCAAAGGGCACTCGCGAAAAAAAACTTGGAAGACCTGTTTACAAAAGTGGAACTCCCGCTCGCACGCGTGCTTTCCGCACTTGAGCAGCGCGGCATCTATGTCAACCGCGAGCATTTAGAGGCGGAGACAGAGCGCGTGGCAGCACACATTCATGCGATGGAGCAAGAGATATACGAGGCGGCGGGCAGGGAGTTCAACATCAATTCCCCCAAGCAGCTCGGCACCGTCCTATTCGAAGACCTCGGGCTGACACCGCTCAAGAAGACGAAGACGGGTTACTCGACGAATGCCGAAGTGTTGGAGTCGCTGCGCACGAAGCATCCGATTATCGAAAAGATTCTCGCGTATCGTCTTTGGAGCAAGCTTAAATCGACGTATCTCGATGGGAGCGCGCCACTCATTCGCGTGAAGACGGGACGCATTCATACGCGCTTTAATCAGACGACGACAGCAACGGGCAGGCTCTCAAGTTCTGAGCCGAATCTCCAAAATATTCCCGTGCGGACAGAGGAGGGGCGCACGATCCGCGCGCTCTTTGAGCCGGGCGAAGGATATGATTTCCTGCTCTCTGCTGACTATTCGCAGATCGAGCTTCGGATTCTCGCGCATCTGTCAGGCGACGCGAATTTCATCGACGCCTTCCGCCACGATTATGATGTCCATGCCCATACGGCATCGGAGGTCTTCGGCGTGCCAATGGAAGCGGTGACGCCGGAGCTTCGCCGCAAAGCGAAGGCGGTCAATTTCGGCATCGTTTACGGCATCAGCGACTATGGTCTCGCGCGCGATCTTCATATTTCGCGCAAGGAAGCGGGGGATTACATTGCGCGTTACTTCGCGCGCTATCCCGGCATCCGCTCCTTTATGGACCACATGGTAGGCGAAGCGCATGCGAATGGCTTCGTCACGACGATGCTCGGAAGAAGGCGCGAACTGCCTGGGATCAAGAGCCGCAATTTCAATCAGCGTGCCCTTGCGGAACGCATGGCGATGAATACGCCTATCCAAGGCACGGCGGCAGACATCATCAAGCTCGCGATGATCGAAGCAGAAAAAAAACTGCATGAAGCGGGAACGAAGAGCCGTATCCTGCTGCAGGTACACGATGAACTCCTGCTCGAAGTCGTGTCGGATGAACTCGAGCTCGTACAGGATATTTTGAAGACCGCCATGGAACATATCGTGAAGCTTTCGGTTCCGCTTACGATCGATATCCATTGGGGAAAGAATTGGGCAGAGGCAAAGTGATCCGTTTGTCCACTTATATTGGGGAAGGAAATGTCTATGCAGACGATAGGGCTTACCGGCGGGATTGCGAGCGGCAAGAGCACGGTTTCCCACATGATTCGGGCAAAGGGTGCCCGCGTGATCGATGCGGACGCCATCGCGAAGCGCCTCTCTGTGCCGGGCGGCTCGATTCACCGCGCGTTCGTCCGGCATTTTCCCTCCTCGTTTTTTTTGCCTGACGGCACAATGGATCGGCGTCGTATCGGCAGATTCGTATTTGACCGGCCAAAGGAGAAAGCGTGGATCGATGCGACGTGTCATCCGCTCATTCAAGCGGAGGCGCAAAGCGAGATGCACGAGGCGTTACGGCGCAAAGAGCGCGTCGTTGTATTTGATGTGCCGCTCCTCTACGAAGTGGGCTGGGATCGTCTCGTCGATGAGGTTTGGCTCGTCTACGTGCCGCCTGCCGTGCAGCTCGCTAGGCTCATGGCTCGCGAAGGGAATGAAGAGGAGGAGGCGCGTGCGCGCATTGCGGCACAGATGCCACTCGATGAAAAGCGCGTGCGCGCCGATGTCATCCTCGATAATTCCGGCACGCCAGACGAGCTTGCGGCGCAGTTTGAAGCTATATGGGAGGAGCGCGTCCATGGGCAGCTTCCGTGAGCGCGTAGCGCAAAGGCGCCGCGTCGCGAGGCGCAAGGCGTGCATCGTGCTCCTAGCGGGCTTCTTCGGCATCGTGCTTGTCTTTTTTGCCGTCATGCGGCTTCCCGCTATGCAGCGTGCATGGCTTTATCCTTATCCGCACCGCGAGCTCGTCGAATCGTATGCCGCGAAGTATCAAGTCGACAGCGCACTCGCTGCAGCGGTGATTTGGACGGAGAGCAAGTTCAAGTGTGAGGCACATTCGCATCGCGGCGCCGTCGGGCTCATGCAGCTCATGCCTGACACGGCATTGTGGATCGCGGAACAGGTAGGCGACGAATCGTATGGGGAGTCTGTCGATGCACTTCATGAGCCGGAGCGCAATATTGGTTTTGGGATATGGTACCTCCATTCCTTGGAGCAGGAATTCCATGGCAATGATTGCCTAGCGCTTGCCGCTTACAATGCAGGCCGCGGCAACGTGCACGAATGGATGAAGCGGTATGATTGGGGATACGACTTTGCGGATGCGGCCGCAATTCCTTACACGGAGACGCGCGAATACGTCCAGCGTGTACTCGAAACGAAACAACACTATGAATCCTTGTACCCGTAAGGGGCAGAAAGGATGGCTGTCATGCAGAAGTATCGGATTGTTCCTCAAAATGCGCATCTCTTTTGGGAGCTCATTAAGGGAATGCATCTCGATGATGCGGAGCGCACGCTGCTCAGGAATGGCGTAATTCGCCATGTCGAGGTCAGCACGCGCGAAAATCGTTGGGAGGTCGTGCTGACGTCGCCGAGTCTTATCCCGAAGGATCTATTGACGCAGGCATCCGAGCAGATACGGAAGAAGTGCGCCCTTGACGAAGTCGTTTTCTATCAAGACGTCATCAATGTCGAGGACGCGCTTCCGCGCGTTTGGGATTCGGTCATTGAGCGTGTGGCAGAGGACAATCATACGGTATATGAGTTGCTGAAGCGCTCGCGTTACGTGGTAGACGGCGGTGCGCTCACGCTTTCCGTGCCAGGTGAACTGGGTTCCGAGATCATTTATGCGCACGCCGTCGTTTCACGCATGGAGCAGGCACTAAAGGAAACGCTTGGCTATCGCTGTACCGTCGAGTGCAGTGCGAGTGAGGAAGTGCTCGAAACGCTCGGGGAAAAGGAAGCACCGGCAGCGCGTGGCCCTGTACGCATGCGTCCCCATCTCGTAGCAGCGAAAAAGGAAGCTGCAAGCGATAAGGCGGCTGTTCCTGCTGCGCACCAAAAGACGAGCACATCTGCGTCTGAGCAAAAGAAGGCAGAATACGACGATTTAAGCAAGCCCATCGTCGTGCAGAGCACGGGAAACCTCATTTTTGGACGCGGTGTCATGGGCGAGGCGCACAAGATTGACAGTCTTGACGGCGAGACGAAGAATGTCATCTTGGAAGGAAGGATCGGAACGGGTGCGAAATCCGGCATCAAGACGAACGAGTTCCAAACGGGATCGAAACTCCTCGCATTTTGCCTCACCGATGATACGGATGGCATCGCCTGCAAAAAGTTTTTCAAGCCGAAACGTGGAAAGGCGGGCGAGGATGAGGACTTTGATGAGATCGTCGGCAAGCTCAAAGAAGGCATGGAGGTACGCGTCCGCGGTTCGGTGCGCTTCGACAGCTACATGAATGAGTACGTGCTCTTCGTCGACAGTCTTGCCGAGAAGGAAAAGAAGACGCGTGAGGATCGTGCTGGAGTAAAGCGCGTGGAACTCCATGCACACACGAAGATGAGCAGCATGGACGCGGTCGTTTCTGTCGAGGATCTCATTCAGACAGCGGATCGCTGGGGATGGCCATCGATCGCGATCACCGATCACGGTGTCGTGCAGGCATTCCCCGATGCGGCAAAGGCGCTCAAGGGATGCAAGAACGGCATCAAGATCATCTACGGCATGGAAGGATATCTCGTCGGCGAAGATTATGCACAGAAGCGTGCGAATCACATCATCTTCCTAGCGAAGAATCCGAATGGTCTTCGCAATCTCTATCAGATGGTATCGCTTTCGCATCTCAAATACTACTATCGCCAGCCGCGTCTGCCGAAGAAGATCGTTGCGGAGTACCGCAAGGATATTCTCATCGGCTCTGCCTGTGAGGCTGGTGAGCTCATCCGCGCGATCGTCGACGGACAGAGTGACGAGACGCTGCTTGATATTGCGGGCTTCTATGATTACTTGGAGATTCAGCCGATTCACAATAACGACTTCCTGAAACGGAGTGAAAAGTTCCCGCATATCCATACGGACGCAGACCTAACGGCCATCAACCTAAAGGTTGCGGCACTTGCAAAGAAACTCGGCAAGATGCTCGTCGCGACGTGCGACGTCCATTTTCTCAATGAGGAAGATAGCATTTACCGTGCAATTCTCATGAAGGGCAAAGGATTTGAAGACGCTGAGCTGCAGCCGCCGCTCTTCTTGCGGACGACGGAGGAGATGCTCAAGGAGTTTGCCTATCTCGGCGAAGAGGCGGCGTACGAGGCCGTCGTGACGAATCCACGTAAAATCAGTGATATGATCGAGCGCTTCAAGCCGATACCGGACGATCTCTACTC
>PPYE01090459.1_pt1 | contig 44827 bp, 41 predicted proteins | sample 1559881 | NCBI WGS metagenome assembly PPYE01 (sample SAMN08240022, study PRJNA423297) | Human gut metagenome, whole genome shotgun sequencing project.
TGGCAAAATCCTGAGCAACTTTTTGTTGCTCAGGAACTTATAAATAAAGTTAAATCAAAGTGTTGCGGAATTAAGGTATGATTATTAAAAGGAAAAATATGTTCAAATTAATAGACAAGGGTGTATGGAAAAGAAAACCGTATTTTGATCATTATTTCAATCAGATACGATGTTCATATAGTATTACTGTAAATATAGACATCTCTAAGATTATATATTTCAAGAACAGGAATCATACGAAACTATACCCTCTTCTGATTTATGTATTGGCTAAAGCGGTAAATAACCGAGAAGAGTTCCGGACTGCCATTAATGATAAGGGAGAATTGGGAATATGGGAGACTTTATTACCGTGCTATACAGTTTTTCATGAAGAAAATGAAAGCTTTTCTAACATTTGGACGGAATGGGATGATAACCTTATGACTTTTCTTTCTAATTATGAACGGGATATTGAAATGTTCGGTAATAATTATGGTATAGATGCAAAACCAAATACACCAGCCAATACCTTTCCAATATCTTCATTGCCATGGACTACGTTTACCGGCTTCAATCTGAATATATTTGCTGATGGGAGCTATCTGTTACCTGTTTTTACTTATGGTAAATATTTTCAGCAAGATGGTAAATACCTTATTCCTCTTTCTATTCAGGTTCACCATGCTGTTTGTGATGGGTTTCATGTCTCAAGACTTATCAATGAAATACAGCAAATATGCAATGATATAAAATAGACATTGAATAGAGATTATATCAAATAATTGATTACATGCCTTTTAGATATGCCATTACCATACTGAAACGTTCTTTGGGGTGGAATGGTTACTGACATAAACAGTATCTTCCAATGTTTTGTGTCATGAAGTTGTTATAACTCAACAATTTGAAACCAGTCAGTTCATCTATAAAGGTTAATTCATTATCCATAGCCTTCTTTAGCATGACACTGAAGCCTACATAATGTTTCTGTGCCTAGATGATTATATAAAATACGGCTCGTGATGCATTAGGCAATAGTTGTTGGATAAGTCTTCATTAAGCCTGTCAAAAGTCTTATAAGTTGTATGAAATTAAGATACGGAACACGCTGCAAGCCTTATTCTAATCTCTTTTAAAGATTATTGTAGTCTATATTCTTTCACTCTTTCTTGATTTATTCTGCTTTATTGAGGCATCCCTGTTTAATGGCTTTGACCTGTTCATTGAATATGGTCAAAGTCGAATCTACACCGACCGTTTCCGTCAGTTTCTCATAAGCCCCGATGGTTACAGCCAGTTTCGGATATAGTTCGTTGAGCATGACCGTGGTCACTTGGTGCTTGTCTGCAACCGTCCTTAACCGTCTGTTTTCTTCCCGGTATTCATGCCATTGTACCCAACTTATAGCAAACAGGGCAAAGAATACGAGCGTACAGCCTATACCAGTCCATGCGTAAGGGCTCTTGTGCCAGCCATCGGGAACTTTGTTCCAGAACTGCCTTATTGCGTTTATCACCTTGTCTGGGCGAATTGCCCACCATAGTCCCGGTATAACACCTTGCTTCTGTTGCACCTGCTCCGAAGCAGACCTGTCATTCTCTATGTGGCTTGTCAGCAACTCCAGTATCTTGTTGAGTTGCTCCTTGATAGTGGGAACTCCATGCTTACGCATATCCTTCTCGTTGGCTTCGGTATATAACCGCAGGCTCGTAACCGTTTCATCACCCAATGACTTCTTGTAATCTTCAATGGCTTTCTTACTTCCGAAAATGGCATTGACATATTTCGGTGTATTGCCATTGAAGAACTGTATAATAGGCTCCAGCTTCGCTTCCAGCCTTTTCAATGCCTCGTTCTTGTCCGAACTGTCTTTTGCGTCCAGCTTTTTCTTGACATCCTCGATGTCTTCTGCCAATGCCCCGATAAGGTCGGCGATGTTCTGTAAGTTGTCCTTCATCTTCTTCTCCTTCTTGGTTTAAGTTTGTCCTTTTCGTTGTCATTGTCGCCCCAGCCGCTTTCGTTTCCTCCACCTCTGCCGCCGGATGAGACCTTGGCTTGGTGCGGCTGCACGCACAACTCCATGAGTGCGCCGATGGTTACTTGGACGATGTTCGAGCCGGATTCAGCAGGATTGCTGCCGTTACCGTCCGTTGCTGTTTCGGTCGGTGACGGCTGTCCTATAAAAGTACCTGACGCATGGCTGCCTGATGCCACATCCTGCCGGGTTGGTTGTGTCCATCCGTCAAATCCGTTGTCCGGCACACGGGGCTTCCATTCCATGCCCTCGGCAATGCGGCTTCCGAACAGTCTGTCTAACTTATAAAAGCTCATGCTCCGGTCTATCCGTGAGCCGCTGAACGAGATTTCATCCTTCGTGAACGACACGCCGAGGATTTTGCCATTGCGCCTGTCGTATCTGAAATTCACCCCGACTCCTTGCCTTGCCAGCCTGTCGCACAAATCTGCCCAGCTGTTACAACAGGGTAATGCCGCCTTGATAGCGTCATAGATTTGGTATTTCACCTTGTCCTTCCCACGCAGGCGGTCACGCTTCACGTTCATCTTGCCCTTGGAGAAGTACAGCCCATATTCCCTCGTGAGAGCCTTGCATATTTTCACGTTGCGCACACGGTCGTTGCTGGCACTGATGGTGTTCCCGTCATTGTCCACCCTGTTCGCCACGATGTGCATATGCTGGTGTTCCCTGTCGGTATGGCGGCTCACGATATACTGGGTGTTCTCAATGCCCATGCGCCGCATGTACTCACGGGCGATTTCGACCATCAGGGCATCCGTCAGCTTGGGCGTGTCCTCATGTGCGAAGTCCAGCGAGATATGATACACCGGATTTTTCAGTTTGCGCCCCGGCTTGTCGTCCGCCTGCCCCTGCATACTCCTTGCGATGGTGGCATTGTCATCAAGCCTCACGTCCTTGCTGTCTATGAGCCGTGCCTTCTTCGGGTTGTTCACGTAGTTCACCACTCTGGCAAAGCTCGCCCGTTTCTTCAAGTCGCCCATCATATCCTCTCGATGATTTTGTTGAACTCGCCCAGCAAGTCCATGATTTTGCCTTTCAAAAGAGAAAAGCCCTGTTGGTGTGCCAGCTTCGCCAGTTGGTTCAGGTTGTTGCACCCTCCCTCCAGCATCCTTATCTGCCGCCTGTCCTCCTGTGTCCGTGCCGCCTCGACTTTCCCGTGCAGCAACAGTTCACGCAGGAAGTGCGACGGCTTCTTTCCGGCATCGGCAATCCGTTTCATGACCGCTTTCCACTCGGCAAGCGTGAGCCGTGTGGATATGGTCTTTGTCCGTGCCTTGCCCTTTGCAGACTTCGGTCTGCCGCCTTTATGTGATTTTTCGTTGTCTGTCATACGCTTGTTTTTATCGGTTATAAAAGGAATGATGTTTTAGGGCTAAAATAGGGATGTTGCCGTTTCCGGTGTGACCGGGTCGCCGCTTGTGGCGTAGTTTTCGTGGACGAAAACATAAACTTGCCAGCCCTAAAACATCCCCCTGTAAAAATGCCCCTCTCTGTCATGTCTGCCATTTACTTACAAGAGGTATTACCATCAAATTAGGTTTGTTCGCCCTGCACGGTTGGCGGTCTGCCCTCCGTATGGATTACGGTCAAACCGTCATTCCCCGATACCGGTTGTTGGAGTGATATTCGGTCTGTTTCTTCTTTCCCTCTTATCGCTTTTGCAAAATTTTCAGCCTCCTGCTGCGAGTTGAAGATGTAGCCGCCCTTGCCGAAATCGCTCCAATAGCCGTTGAAACCCCTTGCCATCTGCACAAACTTCCGCTCTCCGGCGGCTTCAATTTCCTTTGAGAAAAGCACGGCGAAGATGGTCGCTCCGCTCTTTGAATGTGTCCTGCTTTCGATGGAATACGGTTTGTTCTCACACTCCGAGACGGTGACTTTTCCGTTATCCCCATCAACATTTTCCGAGATAATTTGTGTAGAAGTTGCGCTGTTTTCACTTGGATTTTCGTCCGGGTTGCTCTCCGGTTGCCGTTCATTATCCGTAGAATTTTCATCATCCTGCGGCTTTCTTCTGCGCTTCGGAGTATCTTTCGGAACAACAGCATCCATAAGCCACGATTGGATTTCGGAACGAAGAAAATAGAGTTTGTTACCCTGTTTGCGATATGGAATCCTGTGTTCGGAAGTCATCGCATAGATGGTGGAAACGGACTTGCAGAGCATGGCAGACACGTCCTCAACCGTCATGATCTCCGGCAAGGGAGTGACGGCGGTTGAAGAAATAATCTGCTCCAACATTCCGGTCAGGCGGTCTATCTTCTCATGGAGTTCTGCCACAGACCTGGGGAGATTGTCAAAAGACAGGTGGGTATTTTCGCTTTCAGTCATATACGGATAATGTCTGTGTTTGAAGAAAGGGAACTAATCATTTTTGGCGAGATTGCGCATGATGGCATGTGCCTCCTCCGAAATCTGCCCCTGTGAGGCGACCGGATTCTGCCGGAGCCATTTCAGGAGTTCGGACTTCTCGAAATACACCATCTTGTTGTTGGGCTTGAAGTACGGGATGACCTGATTGTGCGTCATCTTGTAGAGCGAGCTTTTGGAAATGCCCAAGAACATGGCGGCTTCCTCCAGATTCAGAACCTCCTTTGAGGCGTAAACCACGTTCTTGACTCTCTCCAGCTCCTGTTTCAGTCCATCCACCACCTTTCGGAGCAAGGCGGTTTCGTTTGGTTTTTGTTCTGTTTTACACATAGTCGTTATTTTATAATTTGATTTATTTTTTGTCTGTTGCGGTTGCTTCCGATTCGATTTGTCAGTGCAAAGTTAATGCGAAAAGAATCTGCAAACAAACACGCAAATCTCTGTTTAACAGTTTGTTTTGCGGCGTATCATGGCAACATTGCCAGTCTGTTTTATTCTTCCAATGTGTGCATTTCCGGCTTTTTCCGTCAGATGATTATCTGGCAAGGATGCCGGATAATTTTTGCAATATCTTGCTCATAGCAAAGGCGGCTAATCTGACAGGAAATTTGTAACTTTGCCACATATTTATCTGCCAGTCTTGCCAGATAATTTTCGCCCATGAGAGAGGTTGGTATGCTTCATCAAATGTCAGATTAACGGCATGGGTTAAAAATGGTGAATTAACATATCATACTCTCAGAGTTTGATTTTAACTGGCTGAACAGATACTTCAAATACACGCGCAACATTTTATGATATTTTTGTTGCAGCTTTGTTGCGTAAGCCTTAAACGATTTAACATAGTATCTGATATACAATTAGTTATGGAATACCGTGATATTACGAAGTAGAGCATGGCCCCGTAGAAATGTACCGTCAGGTAACGTGTCAGCCATTTTGCCCAGGAACCTTCCCATTTCGGCAGCAGAGAGAACGCCCATTGCAACGGGCCGAATATCGTCAGCATACCGAGCAATATCTGCTGGCAGTAGATCGTCGCCCACCAGCCTATGCGGAACACGACAAGGGCAATCAGCATGATGATTTTGTCTATTCCCACGACGACACCGGCCGTCAAGGAGGTGAACCACAGTTCCGCCGCATCCTTTTCCATGCTGGTCACTTCATCCACACCGGTCTGTTCCATGGTCGCCTCGATAAGGTTGGGGTCTGATGTTCCCGTGTGGGCGACATCCGCCTGTGCCTGCAGGCTGTGGTACATCGTGTCCCTTACGTGGATGAGCTGCTGCACTTCCTCGAACTTGTCCGCTATCTGTGTGGCTTCCGCCTCGTACAGGTCATGCGTGTACGAACCGATGCAGTTCGGGATGTAGGATAGGAAGTCCAGAAAACACCAGTTGCTTCCGCTGCCGGCCATACCCGTGTCTGCAGGCGGATACCACCAGCAGAGAACGATGGAAACAGCCAGCGGTCTGAACAGCTTCATCACATCCAGCGGCTCATGCTTCACCATCATCTTGTAGGCCATACCTGCCGCCATGACAAGCGAGAACAAGGCGGCCAGAGCCATGCACATCTGCAGTATCCACCAGAACGGCCCCTGCGAACCCGTAAACGTCGCGTCCGTGAGGAACTCGTTCGTTTGAAAAATCACATCGTCAATCTCCTCCTCAAGAAGATTGATACCGAAATCAGTGAGTATATTTCCGTCTGCCATTTGCCGTCTGTCTTTTTAGTTTCACCTGTTTACACTCTCTTCACCGTCACCTCCGGAACTGCCGCCCGACTGTGAGCCACGCACCGCGAGACGCGATTCGTTCCAGCGGCTCATGGCTTCCCTGATGACGCTGCCTTTGTCCAAGGTACGGTCCGAGGTCGCGTTCAGCAGGTTGCTCGTCAGGGTGGCATTCTGCCGTTTGGCGAGATAGCTGACAAGAATCTCATTCTGCTGCACCACGTCTTCGTAGATTCGCAGATACTCTTTCTTCCGCTGCGCATTGGGCATATAGGCATCCCTGGTAGCATCAATGGCGCACTGGAAAACATGGTAGTATTCCGTCCAGCGTTCCCTGTCCTCCGGGGTGCCCCCGGCAGGAAGGATACGGTCGATGTTACGCTTCATCCTTTCCATCTGGCCGTTGATCTTGTCACCTTCGGCAAGCCAGGCGATATCAGCCTGTCGGTCTGCCACGTTCAGGGCCTCTATTTTCGCGCGGCTCACCAATGCCGAATCGATGGATTCGGCTTCGTCCGTCTGGTTATAGAGGTTGATGCCGGCTGTCGTGCGGAACCCCAGTTTGTTCTTTGCCGCTGCCGATTTCTTGTATTTGTTGTGTAATGCCCAGTAGTACAGTTCCGGCGTGAGGGAGCCCGCACCGGTTTCCATGACCGTAATCTGGTTCTGCTTCGGCGAGTCGTGGTTATAGGTCACATACTGCGCCTGTGCCGTTGCTGTTGCAATGATCGCAACCGTCATGAGCATGAGTTTTCTGTTCATCTTTTTTCCCTTTTATCGTTAGTAATCCAGCCTTCCGGAGTTGCGCCAACGTCCGAAGGCTCCTTCAATTATCTCCTGTTTGGTATGTTCACGGTATATCTTCGACTTCCAGTAGCCGATTCTTACCTGTATGTATCGCCAGGTCTCCATATAGGCCCGGTTCAGATGCCGTTCGATGTCGTCCAGAGACCTGTTCACGGCCTCCAGCACCATCAGCAGATCCGAAGTGGAGCAGGCCGCCGCTCCCGTGGCATACAGCGCCAGGTCGCTGACCGACTTGTAGAGTTGCTCCCCGTCATGGGCTATATCCCGTATGGCTTTCTCGTTGATGGTGATGAGCAGGGCGTCGGAGGGTTCGATGCGTCCGCGTTTCAGCACCTTCTCGTGAAATGCCTCCAGCATCGACTTGTAGTCCGCTATCCGGTCACTTACCGTATTGTAGGTGTTCTTTGCGTTCAATACCGTGCGTAACGACTGGTACATCACATCAATGACATCAAAGGCACGGGTGTACCGGTCAAGGTCGATATTCAGTTCCTTGTATTCGCCGACCTCCTTGCGGCTGTATTCGTGCAGCAGCTGGTTGCTGTACTCAAGGGTACTTCGGGCCAGCAACAAGCTACGCTGCTTCTTATGGTCATTGATATAGGCTTCAACGGACACCACGTCGAATGTCCATTGTGCTTTGACGACATCAGGCAGGAGTGCAAGCAGCACTATGGTTATCAGCAAGGCCCGTTTCATGGTCTTTCCTCCTTTCTCCCGCTTCGCAGGCTACGGGCGTTTTCCACCCAACGGTCATGGCATTCTTCCACGAGAGTGAGGCGTCGCCCTTCGTCCATATTCAGATCCGGAAGGACATCCTTCAGCACGTCGATGATGCTGCGCTTGTAATGCATCATCTTTTCCAGGGATACCAGGTCGGCGTATATCTGCGTAATCCGGGAATCCACTTCACGCGCGATTTCAAGACGGTCACTTGACCACAGCAGGTGGTACACCTCTCCGGTAGAGGTATCTTCCATCGGGGTGGTACGGGCATATTCCGTCGTGATCTTGCATGACGGATGCTCCCGGGCGATTTCCGCGATACGTTCATTCACGATCCGCTCTTTTTCTTCTTCCGGAAGGTCCGGGTCGAATGTCAGCACGTCGGCCACATACGTGTCGGTGTATTGCGAGGTCAGTTCCCAGCTGATCTGTACAATGGCACGGTGAATCTTGATGCCGAGGAAGTATTTCGGCTTGCGTGCTATGCTGATGGTTGCCTTGAAAGTTATCTCGCCGTCTATATTCGGCATGGTCGCCTTGCGGACGAACGTGTATCCGTTCCACGAACCGCCGTCCTGCCACGACAGACTGTAGGCAGTCTTGCAGTCCTGCATGATGGCCGGGATACGGTAGTAGTCGTCCGTCGGCACGTCATTGTCGTTTGCCGCTTCCTGCTTCGCATCCGCGTATTCCTTCTGTTTCTTCTGCCACTCGGCCAGTTCTGCCTTCAACTCTCCGATACGCGTCAGGTTGGCGTTGTACTGCTGCCTGTAAACGGCAGCATCCTCCACACTGGCCTCGGATATTTTCTTCAGCAGCTCCTTGTTCTCATCCTCCAGTGCCTTGATCTGTGATTGAAGCATGGCTACCTGGTTGTCTGCCTCCCGTATCAGCTCATCCAATTCCGAAAAGTCAAGTTCATTTTCCGTCACGGAGGTCTGCATGGAGCAATCCTTGGTATGGGCATTGGGTGAACCGCCGCATTTCCTGCATTTGTACTGGGTCGAACCTTGGCCCAGAGTAGCCCCGTCCGAGCAGGTGACGCTGATGGTCACGCTCTCGCATCCTTTAAGTTTGGCGGCATCCGTTGCCTGATAGTAGTTCCACGCGTCGGAAGCTATGTAATAGACATAGCCGTCCTCGTTTTCGTTGAATTCCGACAGACGGGCATTGAGCTACGCCTTGAAGGTCTCCAGATCCATAGTGTAGGAATCGAATATCTCTTCATACACGATTTCCTCATGGTTCCAGCTTTTCTTGACATGTATCTCGTAGGCGTAAGCCTTCTTTGTCTGCTTGCCGCCGCGGCTGATGATGTAGGCGTTCTGCCAGTAGTTGATGCTGTAAGTGTTGCCGTCATTCTGGTTGTTGAGCTGCTGTACACGGTTTCTCGACCATCCGGCATATCGTTCCGAGTTGGAGAGAGCCTGTTCCCGCTGCGAGGCATTGGGATAAAAACCGGGGTCGCTCGTTTCGAAACGGGTCCACTCACCGCCGTTCAGGATGCTGTTGTCGTCCGTGGGCGGGTAATAGTCACACAATGACACGCTGCCCTGGTCACGTCTGGCGATGTACCAGCGCTGCGTGTAATAAGTCCCGGCTTCGTCGTCTATATAGTCACTGATCCAGCCGGCAAGGTCGTAATCCCCGAACTCGAACAGGCCGGCCACGTTGTCAGGACCGCCGATCTTGTCCAGCAGCAGGTTCCCGATACCTTGTTCCGCTTCCTCGAACAGGCCGGAGTAATGGTCGTACAGGTTGGCAATCTCGCTGACCTTGCCCGAAAGCAGGTTATGGAACATACTTTCAGGCAGCAGGGCATCGCCGAGATTACCCGCACCGGCCGTTGCCAGACCGACACCCAGATTGTAGAGATTGTCAAGGTCGCTTTGCAGGTTCTCCCGTGTAAAGCGGTCAGGAATCCGGGAAAAATCGTCCAGCATCCGCTGCCAGTCTATACCGCCCAGTTCCGAAAGTTTCAGCAGAGGCACGACCTCGCTGTTGATCTCCAGAAAAGCGATGTCCGAGAACGAAAGTGTACTGTTTGTCACAACGCTTTCGAACTGCATACACAGGCTCTTCGTCTCATCGCACACCTTCATCAGGTAGCTACCCCAGTGGATCGCTGTCTGCGGGGAGTGAAGCATCTGCTTTGCCACCACCCAGATTTTCGGTATGATCTTGTCGGCCACCATGTGGTAGATACGGCGGTAATAGTAGTTTTCCGTGCTGCTACACCAGATACCGAGGTCCGAGAGTGCTTTGTGTTCCAGAAATTTGGAAGAGAAAATTCCGGCTGCCGCCACCTCCGCCGCCGTATAGTGCTTCAGGATGTCATCGACCTGCTCACGGTAGTAGCTTTCAGCCACGACCTCCGTACCGAACGCGGCTGCCATTGCCGCCACGGTACGTGCGTCATAGTTCACGCTGTAATACTGGGCGTGGACATGCTGCGTGAAGGCAAGCAGCAGAACTGCAAAGACAAGTGACAGTCGCTTCATGTTCATTCTGTTCAACGGTTGAAAATATTACCTCTCCGCTTGCTGCGGTTGTTCTTCTCAGGTACTCCCTGCAGGGCCAGTATCAGCTTCTCTGCTTCCTCCATAGCCTCGTATGGGGACAGACCCCTGTATCTGACATACAGGTCTCTGGCTACTTCATACCGGCGCTGGTCCCACTTGACCTCCTCCGATTCCTCGAAACGCATGATGGTAGTGACGTCTTTGTCATCCTCGGTTTCAAATCTCATATATGCGTCCAGATCCTCTTCGGTCATGCCCAGTCGCAATCCGAAATTGCCCAGCATTTCTTCCATGTGCGCGATGCTCCTTTCCCCCAAATGGCGGAAATGAAGCAAGTCCCAGTTGCTGTGCAGGCACAGTTCCCGGATGGTGGCAATATCGTGGCTGTTGCACACGTTGCGGATGCGGAGAGCGTAAGGCTCAACACTGAACAGTTCCGCTATAGGTCGGTCTATATCAAATTTTCCCATTGTATCTGATTTTATTGTTTTGCTTTCAGGTTCAGTACCCGTCCGGCCTCGTTGACCTTCTGGGCGAATGTCAGGGACTTGCTGATGCCGCTGGCATCCCAGTCCCGGCAATAGGCTTCGATGGCTTCCTGATGGCTGCACCGGAGCTCCCTCTTGTAGAGTTTCAGGGCTTCCTTCTCAGCACGTTCGGTCGTGTAGGTCATGTAGCATTCATGCGGCTCTTCCACGCCATACACGCCGCTTGTCGTTCCCCTTCGTATGAATACCTCCCGGAAGAACGAACGGCCGTCCTTGTTGTCCAGACGGTTGATCGTGAATATCTTCTTGCAGTCAACATCGGTGAGCCCGAGAATGGCCTTGATGGTGTCGAAACGCTCCTTGAACTTGCTTTGGTCAAGCAGCATCACCACGTCGCTGTTGTTGATGATGGCCTCTTTAACGATTTCACTGCCGATGATGTCCTGTATCTCCTGTGTCACAACGCCCACGCTGGCCCAGAACTTACGGGCCGTCTTGTACATGAACTTGATGTACTCGGCCATCAGCGGACTGGCAATGGCTTTCCAGGCTTCCTCGATGACAAGCACCTTGCGGTTCTTCTTGATTCGCATCTTCTGCAGGAACACGTCCATGATTATCAGCGTGACAAGCGGGAACAGCAGCGGATCATCCTTTATACTGTCAATCTCGAACACCACGAAGGTCTCGTCGAACAGCGAACTGTCCATGTTCTCGTTCAGGGTCTTTTCATGGTTGCCGCCCCTGTAGAAGTCCTTCATCATGTAGCGGTAAGTCGAGAGGTCTATGCCCGAAATGTGGTTCTCGTGACAGATGTCCGGAATACGCTGGACGGAGTATTCGTAAAATGAATTGAACGAGAGTTCTTCCACCTTCAACTCCTTGCGCCTGCGTTCCATTTCGTCTATCATGCACTCGATACGGCTGTTCCGTTCCTGCTCGCTTTCCTCACGGTTCCCGTCACGGTTGCGTTCGTCTATGGCGAGGCTTTTTCTCAGGTCTTCCCGCTGCATGGGCGTGAAGCCGTCGAAGCCGTTGAAATACGCATCGTAATAATCGGTGATTACATTTTCCACCAGACGGTCTTCCGTCTTCGTGACTGTTCCCTGCGTGCCCTTCCAGATCAGCAGGACAAGATTCTTTAGGAAGCCGGTCTTTTCCACGTTCATCTCTTCCTTGTGGATACGAAACGGGTTCATCGTGATGGGGCGTTCCTCCGTGTAGCTGATGTACTTGCCTCCCAGATACTCGCACAATCCCTCGTAGGAGTTTCCGGTATCGACCATTACGATGTCTGTACCCTGTTCGTGCAGCTGGCGCACGACAGAGTTCATGTGGAAGGATTTCCCGGAACCGCTCGGCCCGAGGGCAAAAAAGTTCGAGTTGTCCGTCAGCTTCTGTCTGCCTTCCTTGCCGGTGATGTCGATGGCGACAGGCACTCCCTGGCGGTCAGTGTAATAGACTTTCACCGGGGTGTCTTCGCTGTGCTGCACACGTTCCTTGTACATCAGGCACATCGCCGCGTCCGATAGGGTCAGGAACCGGTCATACTCTTCATTCAGGCTGTAGCAGTTGCCCGGGAACGAGCCGACGAACAGCTCCAGCTGGTTGTAGGCTCGTTTGGAAATATGGATTCCCATTCTACCGAAAGCATTCTCCAGATGATTCGTACACTTCTGCAGGTCCGTATCGCCGGACACGGCCACTATAAGGTTGAAATGGCTGTACACGAGCTGCTTGCTCTCGCGGGCAATCACCTCCTGTACACGTTTTATGTCTTCGACCGCTGCCTGGTTGCTCGGGTTGGGAATGCTCGCGTGCCGGTTCTTCTTCTTGTCCAGCAGCGAAAGTTCACGCTTCTGGTTGGGAAGGAAGATGACCTGGTTATAGACCACTGTATCGGCATTCGGAATGCTGTCAATGGCCGAGACAAGATCCACGGGCATTTCCGTGTTGTTCACTTCTATATTGGTATAGGGTCTGATCATCGAAGGCAGCGAGATGCAGTCCACGTCCACGAGACTGTACACCTTGCAGCGCTTGTCACCCATCGAGACGCTCTCGTCGTCCGACTTGAAGTTCGTCATCGAGATAATACGGTCCTTGAAGTTCATGGCGAAATACCGGTCCACGTAATCGCTTGCCTCGGATTTGTTCAGGAAACGCGCCTGCACGCCGCTGTCCCGCAACTGGTCCTGTACCTTGCGGATCTTGACAAGGAAATCACGCCATTTCTTGTTGTCGAACGAGAAAAGGCGGCTTTTCCTGGCTTCCTGCGTGATGGTCAGGTAACACATGCTGTCCGTGTACGCCCTTCCCTTGAAATACCGGAAATACGATTCAGAAAGGAACTCCTGCTTCCCGGTATCCTCGTTGACAAAACGCTTCCTCACGAAGATGTCCTGCTTGTGAATGGCATAACCTTCTCCCAAGGTCAGGGCAAGGGCGGAGAACAGATGCGTGAAATCGTAGTAGCTGTCTATGTTCGCCGAATACTTCTGTACCGGATTCTCGATCTTCAGCATGGCGGAATATTCGCCCGTCTTGGTGTACAGGACACCCACGCCTTCCGTGTCTTCCACCGAGAAATAGATGTCCTGGAAGATACGCTTGCGCTTGCCTCCGGTACCGAACGCATGGACGGATATGGCCATACCCGCGCATAAGGCAACGAAAATCAGGATAATGTATAGGGTCATTTCAATATACGTTCAATTAAATAGGGGTAGGCCCGTATCTCATACGAACCTACCCGCGTTCAACATTCAATATAGCCACACATTGCTGTGATGGTTTAATTTTGTCAGACCTTACGCGAGTAGGCATAGACGAACACGCCTCGGTCCGTTCTCTTGCTGTGCAGACCTTTCCGCTGCTTGAAGATGATTAGCACGATGCCCACCGACAGAATGACTGTCAGCGCGGCCAGTCCGGCCACGAATCCGGCAAGGCAGTAAGCGGCTATGAAGCCCGCGATGGCTCCGCCTGCCGTTCCTGCCGCCCAATAGATGTAGCGGCCCTGCAATCCCATCACTTCAAGAGGACGTTGCAGCCCCTTGAACAGCGGATAGTCCGGATAACGTGTTTCCTTGCTTTTCATCCCTCGGTACTTTTATGCGTCAATGCCGAAAAACAAAGGAAGAGCCTGTGCTGCTGCAATCAGGAAAAGACATGCACCAACCACCATCATGATCTTCTTTTTGACATCCTGCTCTTCGTTGTTCATGGCGATGTAAACGGAGATGGCGCCGATAATGGCGACTACACCGGCGATGGCATAGCAGAGCTTGACCATGACTGGTACATACTTGACAATTTCCTCCGCCACGGTAGATAGTGCGGTAGTACCGGCTGAATAGTCGCCGGCCGTACTCTGGGCCATTGCCGTGGTACCAGAGAACAAAGTGAGTGCAAGCATCTTCACTTTGGTGGAAACACCTTGGATGAATCCTTTTGCCTTTCGGCACATTTGTTTTACTTTCTGAAACATACTTGATCGTTTTTGAGTTAATATTTATGTATTGGATTGTTAAACAGCCTTATATGCGATAACCGAAAAATGCCGGAAGTACGATGGAGGCCCCGATGATGAACAGGCACGCGCCAAGCAGCGATAAAAAGGATTTGACGATGCCGTCCTCTCCAGTGTTCATCTTGATGTAGATCTGGAAGGCGGACACGATGACCAGAACGGATGCGATGGAGTAGCATATATACAGGACATACAGCATCATCGTGACCACGAAGTCGTGCATCGTGGCCAGCGCATCCGCTCCCCAGCTGTAGTTCACGCTGCCGCTCTTGGCGAAAGCCGCATAGGGTACAAGAATTAACAGGCATACTATCTTTTGCTTAATCGACATGCTACAATTTGTCTTTAATTGGTTTCCAGGCCATCTCCGGACGATTTTCCAGTTTGCCCCTGGAAAGCATCGCCTTGTACATTTCATCTGCACTGAAGCCATCAGACAGGTAGGGCGTGGTTTCCTCCATCTTTTCCTCCGCCTTGGCTTTGAGACGCTCCAGTCTTTCTTCCGGGGTCTCCTTTGTCTCCGGCTTTTTGTCCGCCGGCTTCTGGTCGGTGGCAGAATCGCCGCCTGATGCTGTTTCAGTATCGTATTGCTCGTTGCCGACACGGAACCCGGTTTCACTCTCGCTCACGGCAACACTCTCTTCGTCCTCCAGTGTGCCGAGGTCGAAAACTTCCTCCTCTGTCTTGCCGGTTCTCCTTTTTCCATAGAGATCCTGCATAATGATGACCGCGTAATAAATGAGGTACGCGACCGTCAGAACAATGGCAAAAATGAAATATGATCTCATATCTTTTAGTATGGATATTGAATTTTGTATTAGTTTGATTTCACAAATAAAAAAGGAGAATTTCGAACTACGAAATAATTGTGTATTAAACGGATGTTTTCTTTACAAGATTTATATCGATTTTGAAAATCGTACTATAAAATCGTACTATATCGCCTTAATGAACGGGAAAAATGAAGAAGTCAGGGCATAAAAAAAGCCCTCCGTTCAGGAGGGCTTCCATTGGCAGATTCGCTTTTTTTTAGGTCAGCGTTTCTTGCCTCGCAAGCAATCATTCAGATCCTTGTATTCGCTATATCGGACAGCTTCGTTGCTGACCCGTTCGCCGTATAGTCCGGCTATGGTTTCCACGGTCTTTTGCCCGGCAAGGTCGTTGTCGAGATAACAATGTATATGCAGGTATCTCTGCAGGTACATCAATGCCTTTTTCAGGTTGTTTACGGAGTTCATGACAAGGTAGTCGCAAGGCTGGTCTATACAAATGGTCCAGTTGCATGACTGCTTCAATGTCAGGTAAGACAGAAAGTCCATGAACCCCTCGAACACGCAGACCCGTTCCTGTATCTCTCCGCACTGATGTCCGATCAGGGAGATGTCCTTGTTCTTGATACATCCTTTATAATAGGCGTTGCGCATTTCATATCCGCCCGAAACATTACCGAACGCGAGGGCAAAATAATGCCGGTCACGCAATTCATAATGGATTTCCTTGCAGAACATACGTCCTATGTCAGCATCTATTTTCCGGGACTGAAGGTAAGAGTATAACGCGTGATGCCGTAACGGGACGACAATCAGATTTTTCATATCCGATTCCACGGGACGGGGCGGAAGAGCCTGGAAACGGACTTTCGGCAAAGGCATATCGCTGGAATGCCGCCCGATGTATGCCAGTACCTCGCTTACACTTTCAGTCTGGTAAAGGTATTTACCCAATTCCACGAGGTCGCCTCCGGTGGCCGCCCCAAAATCATACCATTCGTTCAACCGGTCATTGACCTTGAACGACGGCGACTGCTCATCCCTTAACGGCGAGAGATACCAGTACTGATCCGATTTAACGTATTGCGCATGGTGGCCGAGCTGCGCCAGAAAGTCCACTATGCGTACCTGTTTTGCTTCTTCTATAGTCATGGCTGTTTTCTTTCACTTGTTCACACGGAAATGGTTTAGTTTAGTTTTATTCCCTATATATATACATACTAAAGTAAACTGAAATATATATGCCCGCGCCCGGCTTCATTCTTCATCAAAAAGCCTTGCTTCCGCGGGGGTCATGTCATAGTAGAACAGCTTGTCCTGCTTGACAACAAGTTTAAGGTTGTCCGTCAGGTACTGCAGCAGTTTTATCATGACACTGCGGCCACGTTTGAAGCCTATGTTTTCATAAGAGGCGATCAGACGTTGCAGTACATTCTCAAAGCCCCTGATGGGTTTGCCGTCAAAGGCAGCGGAAAGGGCTTCCCGGTGCTGCTCGATGCTCAGCTCCGTAAAGCTTGTCCGTTGCCTGGGCTTCGGGGTGTCACCGAACGTGTGCCCTTCGGCGATGACCGGGAGCCCGTTGTCGTCCACGGTGAACGCGAAGGGTTTGAACTCCTTTTCCCGGATATGCAGGGCATGGACTTCACTGACAGACGGATTCTCGTTGCATTTGCTGATGACCAGTACTGTTTCCGCCTTGTTGCTCATCTCCGTACCGATATGGCCTCGTACATTGTTGTCCCCTTTGTTCAGGTGCAGCACGCAATGGATATGCAGGTCGTAACGAGAGGACCATTCCATCATTTTGTTGATTACCTCCACCGATTCGCTGGTGCTGTTGATGTCCAGCATAAGGTCGCGGATACCGTCAATGATAACCAGCCCGTAACCTTTACCCTGACGAAGGGCATAGTCTATCACACTTATACGGACTGTCGGAGAATACTCCCGCAGGCAGATGAAATCAAGGTTCTCGCTGTCTGCTGTGGTAGGAAGCCCGGCCAGACGCAGAATACGTTCCAGCACCGTGTGACAATGATAGCGGCTCTGCTCGGTATCGACATACAGGATCCGGCGTTTGCCTTCCGGCAGATGCGCCCGGTAGTTCAGCACCTGCTTACCTGCCAGGGAAGCGGCGACAAGGGCGGAGACATTGAATGTCTTCTTGGATTTTGCCTTGCCGGTCGATGCACTGAAATTGCCGAGAGTCGCTATGGTCGAATTGTCAATCCAGATAATTTGCGGCGGGGTCTCGTATGTATCCGTCGCCTTGATTTGGGAAGCTGAAAGAATATCTGACAGACGGGTCTCTTCCAATCCCATTCCCGTCTTCTGGTCAGTTCTTCTTTCGTTTTCCATGGCGTTTCTCGTTTAAGAAGGGTTGTACTGCTGCCGCCTCGTGTGCCATCCGCGTGGCATCATCGACGGCAAGTTCATGATTCTGCAGGAGCCATTCGTCCAGTTCCTCCTTGGCAAAGTAGATCATCTTGCCGCGAGGCTTGTAGTGAGGAATCTCCTTGTTGGCCGTAAGTTTATACAGCATACTTTCTGATACCCCGATGTACATGCAGGCTTCCGAAAAAGTAAAGACCTTTTTGGTCGCGTAAATGTTCTTTTCCAGCAATTCCACCCGTTCCAGAAAGCTCTCGACCGGTTCCAATTTCCGGATAATCGCTTCAAGGGCCGTGAGCCGTTCGCTCAACCTTTCCATGAATGTCAATCTGTTGGACATATTATTCGTGATTAAATTAGACAATAAGAGATGCACCTCTGTTTGTAACGCGTTGTATACAGAGGCAAAGGTAGAGTGTGAATATCTAAAAGCATTGGATGACAGTATGATACCGGTTTGGTAGCATATCAGTTATCATACTTTTGCTTTTCACATGGTTGACTTCTTAGCACTTCCTTTCATTCCTTCAGTTGGCTTACAAACTTTCTGATATTGTAAGCGGTTGAAGTCATTTTGTTCCTGACCAACGAAAGCGTGGTGGATATGCTCGTTGCGGATATGAAGTGCGAGCCGTCCTTGGATTGCAGGAAACGCCCTCTTTCGAGGACTGATTGCCAGTAAGGCTGAATGAATGAATTCTCAAGAAGGGCATCGAACAGGATAGCCACACGGCGCACGCTGTTCACCCGAAGACAGAAACCTATCTTGCAGGAGAAGAGAGATTCCATGTCGTCAATAGTTACGGGAGAACAGAACAGATGATAAGTATTGGCGCAAGAAACGATACCGGCCAGTTGTTTGCGCGAAAGACTGCAGTCAAAAGAAAGAAATGAAAACTTTGCCGGATTACAATCGGAAGATGCCAGTTCCGATGTGTCATACTTCCGCTTTAGTTCCATGCACTCCTCGAAAGAGAGGCTCGGGGCGGAAAAAAGCGGTTGGATAAGGTAGGGGCAGTCGGTCAGCAGTCCCTTGACGATGTGGATGTTCATTTCGTGGCAGTTCCGACAGACCGCGTTATCGCAGTCAATATACCGGTGACTGTTCACAAAATCCTCCACATAACGGCGATACTGTTTGCCGTGGATTTTGACCTCCTGGAGATAAACTGTTTTTGCTTCGGTAAGCAGGGCGAAAAGTTCTTCCGCCACGTCCTGTGCCGATTCAATGTGATGCGGGTGTTTGCTCCCCTCAAAAAGAGAGAAGGCCTTTGTCAGCTCTTGTCATGTCGATTTACATTTTATTGGTTTATAATAATATATCATCATAAAGGTATCGTTTTTCGATTGTATCTGCAATCGATGACGCCCTTAAAATATCTACTTGTAAATTTGACATGATATGGTATATCATTGGTCACTCAAACAATCCGTTGACCAGGTTGACCGCATCATCCTTTTTCTGGTTGATGATTTTGGCGTACACCTGTGTCATTTTCACGTCAGCATGGCCGAGCAGCTTGGATGTCGTATATAAGTCTGCTCCGAGTGTCAGCATCATCGTCGCGAACGTGTGCCGCGCCGTATGGAATGTAAAACGCTTGTTTATTCCCGCCGCTTTTGCCCATGGTTTGATAAGAATATTGACCATTGCTGGGGACGGCAGGTCAAACACATGGTCATCAGGAGTTTTGTCTCCACGCGCAGGCATCCACTTCAACGCTTCCGGGGAAAGCGGAAGATAAATCGGTTCCTTGGTTTTCTGCATTGAAACCGACAGACGGTATTGTCCACGATCAACGAATACATCTTTCCATTGCAACTTGATTATATCACTGATTCGCAGACCGCAGAAACAAGAGAACAGATAGGCACCTTTCACGGATTCATTTTTCATCGGGGTTGCGATCAATGCACGCACCTCTTCAATGGTCATGTATGACCGTTTGCTTTCAGGCAGACGGATCTTTTCCGACTTGCTGATTTTCGTGAAAGGATTGGACTTGATGATCTCGGCCCTGACAGCCGCATTCAAGGCTCCGTTCAATACCCGGTAATAAGTATGCAGTGTGTAATTCGACACTCGTTTGCCTCTGGAACGGTATTCGGACTGAAGGTAGTCAAGATAATTCTGGCAGAATGTCTTGTCTATTTGATCCATCAACATACGTTCTCCCGCATAATCCTTCAAGATGCGTATAGTGATGTCAATTTGATAACCGTCCTTTTTGCCACGCTTGGCCTGGTTCTCCTTGTAGGTATTCATCCAGTCAAGCAGGTAAACTCTCTCTTTGGTTTCTATACCGGCCTCGCCGTTGGTCAGCTCGATAATACGTTTGGACTTGATGGCATTGGCGGCATTCATAGTCGCCTGATTCTGCCGACGGGCATTGTTATCCGTTTCCGGAATGAGATACAACTTAAGATATTCGTATGTTCGTTTTCCGAAACGGTATATATCAAGATACAGACTTTGGCTTCCATCTGCCAGCTTCTTTGTCCGAAGGCGGACAGGCTCTTTTACTTTTGTAGGCTTCTTTACTCGTGGCATATCGATCCCTTCATAATTTTGTTTCTGTTGCAAAGATATGAATAAAGGTCGATATTGAGAAACAAACGAGAAACAAAATTGTACCGAAAAAGAACCAATCAACTGAAAAGAAAGAAAACAACTGAAAACATCAAGTACACTATAATCAATTGTAAATAAGCGGTTTTATTTGCACTTGTTTAGCTCTTGTTTTCATTTTAGGGCTTTACTTTATAAATCTGGTAAATTTAAGGCGCAAACGGGGGGGGGTACGCCATATTATGCACGCAAAAATACAGCTCAAACAAAAATACAAACATTAAAAACGCACTTCCCGTGTTTTTTGAACGCAAACACTTGTGTAAATCAGAAAAACATCGTAACTTTGCATTGTCAACTCGAAATTAAGACCCTGGCCCAAGGACCAGAGAGTTGACATTGCATAATATGAATAATATATACTACGTAAACAAGGTTCCCCAACCTACGGGAGAGCATGAAGTGCATAAGCTAGGTTGTCGGTATTTGCCTTCGGAGGAAAATCGACTCTTCTTGGGAATATTCTCAAATAGTAGTGAGGCGATAAGAGAAGCAAAGAAACGCTACTATAACGTAGATGGATGTTTCTATTGCTGTCCTGAGTCGCACACAAGGTAGGCAAAGGGAATTGATATGTAACACCTAAGTGCACCGTAGCGGAATCGGGAGGTCACCGTATAATATTAACCACAAAACGTCTTAACCATGTCAAAAACAATAGACAAAGGCAGAAGTGCTAAAACAGGACAATTTGTTCCCATCTCCTATGCTAAAACACATCCGAGCACAACTGTTATTGAAAAGGTCAAAGTTGGCCCAACCAAGCATAGGAAATAAATTTTGAAGAACCTGGACGACTCTTATCGTCTAGGTTCTCTTCTTCACATTACCTGATAAAATATTCTTAATAAAATTTCTCCAAGCGCTATTGTGTAAGGACATCCACTGATACCCGGTCTATCAAGCCCGCAAAATCCTTCCCGTGTCTGATCTCGCATTCCCAAACGATAATTACTTTCCAGCCGAATTCTTCAAGTTCGCGTTTTACGACTGCATCCCGTTCCCGGTTGCCTGATATCTTGTTAATCCAGAATTCCGTATTGCTCTTAGGCGTATATGCATATTTGCAGCCGGGATGTCCGTGCCAGAAACATCCATGGACGAAAATGACTGTCTTGTATCGAGGAAGAACGATGTCCGGTTTCCCGGGAAGAGTTTTGACATTGACGCGATAGCGAAATCCGCGGGCGAAAAGTGCCTTGCGAAGCGTAACTTCCGGCTTCGTACCCTTGTTCCTGATTCGGGACATGACCTCGGATCTTTTTTCGCGGCTCCAGATATCCATGGCGCTTGTCAATTGGGAAATCCTGCCTTCTTGAGCTTCTGCAGGTTGAAGTAGAAGGCATATTTCATCCTGTCGGTTAACGGTTTCGTCCCGTCGGCGACATCCTTCATGGCCTTCCATTTCCAGTCTTCAAGAATTCGTCGACGTTTGTCCCATTCTACCATGGCCTGTATCAGTTCCAATGTAATCTCGTCTTGACCGTTTGCCGGAGAAATGGTATCGGAGGTCTCGGCTGCTTTTGCACGATCCTGCTCGGCCAGACTGTCGGCTTCCTCAAGAAGTTCCGGATTGTGTTGCCAGACATTCTCGTAAATCAGATATCCTCTGGAGATGTCGCTGTCGTTCAGCTTTCGGTTGTTCTTGATTTTATATGCGATATCGCTGGCCAGGGAGGTCAGGGTCGGCTGCAACATCCCCGTGTCGCGCCCCCACGTCTCTATCTTTTTCCAAAGAGAGAACGGGATTGCCCGTATGATACCCTCCTTGTGCCGTCTTTCCGACTCTTCGTCGCCAACATCGCTTTTGTGGTTGCGTTTGGGAGGATTCTTCTCATCAATAAAATCCTGACGAATCTCATCGAGATTGTAAGCCCATTCATTTGAGCGGACTTTTAACCAGCACTCTTCCTTTTTGGCCCATTCGATATAGTGCGAGACGGGAGATTCTTTGAGAATAAATTCGTTGACCTGCTTCATCAGATCGTATATGAAATCCGACAGGGCTGACGATATCGACTGGTTTTTCCAGATTCGATACAAATCCAGTCGGCCCTCGGTAATGATATTCAGAAGAGACAATGTATACGGAACGACAACCTGTTTCAATTCACCGATATGATCTCCCGTGAGTTTGGTCCCGTATCGTTTGTCGGCAGTCTTGAAGAGAATGGCCTTGGCGATCATGTCCTCAAACCATGCAACGTCGATATGTTTGACGTCCGGGAGATTATAGTTTATGAAACGGGCATAGTTCTTTTCATTTCCTCGTACTACGATATGAGGTCCGATAGCCAGATTTCTGCCATTGTACGTTTCCTGCCATGCATTAACATATTTGGCAAGTTCTACTTTTGTAACGACCTGATTCTTAGGGTATTTCAGATCAAAGGCCTTTTGCCGTGATTTCGTGAATCCTTCCTTGGCCCGCAGGGTCTTGTATTGTCCGCGAGCACGTTCAAAGAACCATGCCGTCTGCAGATTGTTGGTCGGAGTCGCGGGTGCAAATATGTATCTTGAGATGCGCTCGATTTCTACAAGAGCCGGATTGTTGGCCGAGAAGTCGGCATCATTAACCTTATTCTGGGTATTGGCATAGCGTGATATGCGTGAAACTATTTCCGCATATTGATCCTTGTCCTTGATAACGGACAGCTTTACCTGAACAAGAATATCTGAAATGTCGGCCTTGTCCTTTTTGGCCGTATTGTAGATGGAGGCCGTAGTCTGACCACCATTTACAATCTGCAGGTTGCTGATATGTCTGATGAAATGCCTTGTCTCATCCAGTTCGATGTGATCGGCTGTTGCCGCGATACCGTTGTTGTAGGCCAGGAACATGTGAGGTTCACTCTTGATGGTTTCCCTTATGCCCTTGTTGATCTTTCCCGTGAACTGAAGAAACGAACGCACGTTCTGTTCCAGCAGACGGGATCCATAACATTCATAAAGCTTTGCCAGACATTCTCCGGATATAACGGCAACGTATGCTTCGTAATCGGGATTGCTCAGATTTGCGGCAAGACATGGAATTTCATATTTGTGTCCATCAAGATTCTCAAAATCCAGTTCTATGGGAACTCCGGCCTGTTCGGAAATCTTGTAAAGATACTCCACGTCTATAACCTTGTAGTAGATGTTGTATCCGCAGATGACCTGGCTGGCTGGCAGTTCGCCCTTGTATGTGCCGTTTGTCAGAATGAAGGCATTTACGCGAATCAGATTTTCGCGCAGTTCGGCATAATTGGCCAGCGTATTGGCGAATTCAAAGATTTCGGAAGATTCTGCAATCTCATTGACATAATCGTTGTATACAGCCCGGCGGAAAAAGTTCGTAATCATCTTTGAAGCCGTATCAACCTCGCTCTTGGAAATCGTACGGATATCCGTGGTGTTGGCATAAAGGGTAATGAACAGATCCACGGTTTCGTAGTTGTCCGAGATCGCATATCCGTTTATCTTGTGTTGGCCTTTTTTCTTCAAATCGCGTTCGTCGTAGGCAACCGATACGTTCTCCGTTTCGGCTGCATCGGACAACATGTCCAGACAGATTCGGGTAAATATCTGTTCCTGGGTATTGCCATCTTCGTCACCCGACTGCATGGCTACAACGTCCTGCATAAGGGACTGGTAGAATTTTTCAATCTCTTTCATGATCAACTGTCGATTTGAAGAGTTCCGTGTCAGTTACTGCGTATTCTTCGCAGGCGGACGTGTTGATGGTGTATGTGACGTTGCTGACTCCATTGCGCAGATCCCGTTCCATGATACGGGGAAAATCCCCCGATATGCGGTAGGCCTGCTCCCTGCGAATCTTGTAGCAGCGATCCTGATACATGGGCGCGTGTTCATCGAAATATCCCGCATGAGTCAGACCGGTATTGAACCGGTGCAGCGCAATCGTGTCAGTCGCCAATGCTTTTCGCAGGTCTTCGATTGCCCGGTTCAGTGTCTGACCGTTTTTCCGGGATACTTCTACGGAAAGATGATACAGGAAAAGTCTGTCAAGCAACGCATCATCCAGTTGGCGTTCCCCATTTATCGTAAGTCGATCCGAACCGTTGGTCGCGGTTGTCTTTACCTCGATGGCCCAGTCCTCACCCTGAAAGTCTCTCATGGCCTTGTCGCATCCGACCCAATATCCGACCGTTTCCGTCATGTCGGAGGAATTTCGACGTATCATGCGAGATAACAGATGAAGCTCGCCATACAAACCTTGTTGTTCGGACGGAGAAAGCCCGGCCGCAAGTCCTCGATCGAAAAGAGTTCTCCACTTTTCAAGTTGATTCAGGACAATGCGAAGTGCGGACTTTTCGGAGGATTCACGGGTTACGGCACTTGTCAAATCCGAGCACAAGGTGGAGAACACGCCGAGACAGTCCGTGTGATGCAGCTGTATCAGCAGCAGGTTTCTGTGCTCGAAACTCGTGTCCGGCATTTGCAGGATTCCAAGTTCCTTCAGACTTTTGAACTGGTCAACCGGAATGGTCAGGCTACTGTCATATGAGAAAGCGATACCGTACAGGTTGTCCGGATATCGGTATGTCCCGTATACGTACAAGGGAGACTCAACCGGAATTCTGCGTTTGGTGAGTCCGGCTTCCTCTGCCGAGGCCAGATTGTTCCATATGTCCGTTATCGAGTTACTGTTCATCATAAGTGTTGTCGTTGGTGCTGTCGAAGTTCTCCTCGGTAATTGCAAAGTCGGCTACCTGGTTGGCTACATAGGAGATGGCCTTGTCGGTGTCACTGTGCGGAAATGCGATGGCAAATCCGATGAACGGCTCGTCGTCTTTCGTATAGGAGACAGCATCCTTTACTCCAGACATGTTGGAATATTCCGGATTCAGCGGATAAATCATGAGCAGGGGAGTCTGTTTGGAGCGGAACTCCTGTCTGACGAGCTGCGGTGAAGGATATTCGTGTTTCCACTCTTCTTTAGCCCGGGTCTTCCGGCCTCTGGTCTCATCAAGAGCTTTCGACAGCATGTCGTCAGGAAGGTCAATGAATTCATCGGTCGGATTACCCACGATATGGTTCTTGCGGATATAGTATGTCCCGGCATTTTGTGCATCCTGTGCCTGCCGACGGATGAAGCATCCTGCCAGTACGCCGTTCGAAAAGGTATGGACGCATGTGTTGCCATCTGCATTCTTGCTCATCAGTGCGATGTCCCAGGAAACAAGTTCTCCCACATCGTTCAGTTCCCGGATATAGTCGCATATGAGATCGAGATTGACCTTGGTCAGGGACTCCGGCAGTTGGAACCGGGACAGATAGTCGCAGACGGTATCGGAAGATATGCCGGTCCACAGATAATCGTTTTTGATTCTGTCTGGAGTTCCGAGTTCTGAAAGCAGACTGTCTGTTGCCGCCAGATTGTTCCGTTTGGAGGCCGGATCCCGGAGCAGCTGGTAGGTCTCTACCAGACGACCGGCCCACGAGACTTGAATGTTCTTCGTGTGACGCATCTTGGATATGGACGTTATCTGCAACTGTCCTGGATGCGTGCGAACCTTCAGGGCATAGTTCTCCGGCGTTCCGCCAGATTCGGCCAGATATCTGAACTCTTCCCGAAGTTCGTCACTGGCAAGCGTTATGTGGCGGTACCATTCGTTCAGCTCGTTGCTGGTGAAGAGCCGGCAAAGATCCACATAACCGGGGCGATATCCGAACCATCGTCCCATCTGCATCAGTGTGTCGTACATTTTCGACGCACGCAGAAAATAGCTCACGGACAGCCCCTCGAGCGTAAGTCCGCGAGACAGCTTGTCTCCGCCAATGGCAATGACCGAAATGCCGTTCTTTTCGTTATCGTAATAGGTCAAACTGTCTCCGGAGGTTCCGTTGATGGACTTGACTTCTATCTTCTGTACGGCCCGATAGAGCAGAGGCCTGATCTCCTCCCATGTGTGACTCCGTATTTTGTTGTCGATGCGGGAAAGAACCGGTGACTCGATGATTTCTCCGGTAATGGTACGGTATGAACGGTAATCGGGAGTGTCTTCCTCGAAAATCTGCCGGAGCTCTTCCAGCATGGTCGGATCGTTCGCCTCTATTTCGCTCTTGTAGTATTTGAACAGACGGTCAATAATCTCCTTGAGATGATTCTGCCATGCCTGAAAACGGGAGACGTGAATCAGCATGGAGTTGTGTTTGTTCTCCTGACTACGGGCAATTCGAATGGCACAGGTAACGATAAAACACTTGATGGCTGTTCTCAACGATTCCGGAATATCATCTATCGTCGGTTTCGGATCGTCTCTCTTGTGACCTGCGGGCACAAAGGTGTCGCTGTCCGTAACCGGGAAAACAATGGGCAGAAGATCATCGTTCCCATCGGGATTAGCCGAAGTGCCGAAGACCTTTTCGGGACCGACGTAGTTGTCCGGAGCCGGAAGGTTGATGATAAAATCCTTGGGGAAAAGATTGTCCCTGTTGAGAGGAATAAAGATGTTGGCAAACGGGGTCGCCGTATAGCCGACATAAGCAGACCGATTGAACAGCTTGATGATCTTGCAGATATTTCCGTTTATGGCGGTCGGGTCGTCACCGGCTCGACTGGTATTTATGGAAGCATTGTCCGCTTCGTCATCGACAAGCAGCAGAGACTTGTTGGCTATGACATCGTGGGTGGACTGTGATTTCAACCAACTGTACAGCCGCTTGAGTACGGAAACGTTTTTTTTGATCACGAGAATGATCGGCTGTGGATTGTTGAAGTTGAAACCGGCCGTATTTGCCGCCTGCTTTGTGAAGTCGCCCCGTTCGGTGCTGGTCGTGTAGGAGTTTGCGATAGCTTTGTCAAAACCGGGAATCAGACCTACTCCGATACGTATGGTTTGGTTCATGTTGTAGGCTCTGGTATTTTGCGTGTCGAATCCCAGAAAACCTTCGTCTATGCGGGTCTGTGTCTGACTTCTTAAATTGTTGTGTATGCCGGCCAGAATGATGATCAGGTTGAATCCGGCATCGGCGGCCTTGCAGATCAGCCCCGTATAGTTGGCTGTTTTGCCGGACTGTACCTGTCCGACGACAAGTCCTTTCTTGTTGATGATGACGTCGCTGCGCTGTGGATTGAACAGCTTGTCCAGAATACGGTCGGTCAGATCATCCAGTTGGAAGATAACCTCGGGGGCAAAATGCTTCTGTTCGGCCAGGTATTTCTTGTACCGGGTCCAGAACAGCCATTCCGAACGACATTCAGCCTTGAATTCCTTCAACCATGGAATGCGGGCATCACGTCCTTCCAGAATCTGGTAGGTATCCACCTTTACGTTATAGATGGACAACAGGCTTTTCTTCAGCTCTATTTTGTTCAACCCGGCAAACATGGGCAGGCTTGTGACGGTGGAAATGGCTGTATCTATATCGCCGTCACTTACTCCGGGCTTGAATCCAATCATGACCTGGCACATGTTGATGGCCTTTTCGTTCAGTTCATTCATTGCAGTTCGTCTATCAGGTCTTCGTATTCGTTGAAAGGCTCCATTTGTTTCAGTGCCAGTCTTGACTGTTCAGGAGTCAATCCTTGATCCAATTGCCTTTCATGGATTTGTTTTATCATTGTGCGGAGCAACCCGGGATCCATGTCCGAATAGGGTTGTTTCTGGCTGTCGTCATCGTTGGCCTCCCGCACATAGATGGTTTTGGCGGGTATGGATTCCTCCACGAATTTCAGCAGCATGTCAATAGCCTGGTCCGGGTTCTCTTTGGCAAGCTCTCGAATATTACGGACAAGCGCATGTTCCCGATTGACGACGAATGACCATTTGTTGTCCTTTTTCTTTTCCAGCCAAAGACTTTGAAATTCCTGCCCGGCCCGCTGCCTGAGGATACGTCCGCGGTGCCTGTAAACCTCGGATCCTTTGTTGCAGGCCTGTCTGGCATAGGATTCAAGCTGCTGCCTGCATCCGACGGGGGGTGCCGCTTTGGCTTTTCTGATGTCTATCTGCCAGTCGGAATCCACGCTGTTGGGCAGATTGATTTGTATTCGAACCAGTTTGTAGGCCTCTTCCTTGCGAAACAGTCCCAGCCAGTCTCCGGCCAGCAGCAGACGGTCTCCGCGATAGACATAGAATCCCTGGTGTGCGGAGAATCCGAAGATTCCCTCGGCCTGTCTGTATGCAGTCTCCGAAGAGAAGTTGTTTTTGTGTGGCAGGATGTACCCCTTTACGGTTACCTGCTCTCCAATTTGTTCGGACGGCATGATCTGGACCTTGCTCTCCTTTGGGCAGAAGGGATTCCACGGGTCGATTTCATGCCCGCCCCAGTGTATTGCGACGGATTTGGCCTCCAGGAACCGGTGAAAGGTCATTGAAAGATGCTTCTTGACCCTGTCGAATGCCTCCGAAAACTTCCGTTTGGCATTATCGTTCTCGGCTTTTGTCGTAGCCGGTATAATCCGGTCCGGATTCGTCCAGATAACGATGGTACCGGACGCCAGGTCGTCCAGTTCATGCTCGAAACCTTCCGGTAGCCAATGGATCAGTTCCCATCTGTCACATTGAGCAACGTGGTCCAGACTCCATGTCCAGAATTCGGGAGACTGTCCCTGAATCTTACTCATGACGGTCAGTGTCCGACATTGTGAAAAGGAGGCGGTTTTCAGGCCGAGACCGAAACGTCCCAGATCCGTTGCCGACCGTTCTACCAGCGGGTTCTGTGCTCCGGGCCGCATGGCCTGAATAATCTCGTCTCCGGACATGCCGTGTCCATCGTCCCTGATTGTTACGATGGAATCTCCTCCTTTCCAGATCCGGTTGATCCATACGTTTTTGGCCGATGCCGATATCGAGTTGTCCACAATATCGGCAACTGCCGTTTCCAGACTGTAGCCGATGGCTCGAAACGTTTCGATCATCGCTGCGGCTCCCGGAATGGCTGATGCTGTTTTAATATTGTCAAACTCGAAATTCATGGCTTAAATCAATTTTGTATCCTATTATCAGAATCCCCTTTAATGGAAGATTCAATCGATTGGAGGTATATAATGTATCCAGAAAATTGATAACTGTTTCAAAATCATCATGACCTCTATAATCATTTCGAACAGCAATAACGAGTTGTTCTATATCATGCATTACACATGCTTGAAAGATGTCTTTCAAAAATTGATAATTGACAACGGCTCGTCCGGCTTCAATTTCCATGACGATGTTATTGATCGGATGATAACAATCAGCCTCAAAGTATTTTTCCATTTCTCCATTCCGGCCAAACAAGACGGGAATGCGTATTTTATCTTCCCGACGTTTACTTACTTCGACCTTAAAGCCCAATGCCATTAGAGGCTCGGACAGGATATGCAGGACATCATTGCTGTGGAGAAGATGTGTTTGGGACGAGATAAGATGCTCTTGAGCAATAAATATATCAACAACATGCCGCAATATTTCCGGCAGTAATTGATTTTTAGGAAAATATTGATATTGAATGGTTGTCATAACATTTTCTTGATTGCTTCGGCAATTCTTTGGGCAAGTACGACCGGTACGGCATTGCCGATCTGTTTAAAGGCGGATGTCCGACTCCCTTCAAAATAGTAATCGTCCGGAAAGGACTGGAGCCGGGCAGCCTCCCGAACCGTAATGGAGCGTACCGTTTCCAATGTTGGATGCAGTGTCGGATAGATGTAGTAATGACCGTCCATGGCGATATGTGCTACTACCGTGTGGCTGTACCCGTATGGGTCGACAACATTGAAACGGTTGAGGAAGGTTTTCTTGTTCCGATGAGTCTGCAGTTCGGCCGGCAGTTGTGCATAGTTCAACCGATGGTGTTCATTCAACCACTTTTCGACAGCTATCATGTATATTTTTCGATCGTTCTCGTTGGTCGGCCTGGCTACATGCTGGGTTGTAAAATCAAGTTCGCCACGTATTCCGGACCGGTCCAGATACGGCATTTCGGACAAGGGCTTGACGTATGAAACGGCTTCACAGAATTTCCCTTCGCCTGCCTTTCGCGCTGGCAGGTCCGAGAACAGATCTCTCAGTACCTGATAGGGGCTCTCTTCCACGGGCAGTTCAGGATAATGGTACGGGCTTTTCGATCCTTTTACGGCTCGTTTCCAGCCTACGATAATGACTCTCTGTCGATTTTGCAGAACTCCGTGTTGGGATGCGACCTGAACCTTGCAGTCCATATCATAGCCAAGCTTGTCAACCAGTCGTTTGAGATCCGCAAAGGGTTCTCCCCGTTTGGCAGTCAACAGACCCAATACGTTCTCGAATACGAACATCTCGGGATCATAGTGTTCGATAAATTGAACGTAGTATTTGTACAGCTCGTTTCGAGGATCCTTCTCGACCTCCTTGCCCATACGAGCTCTGCCGGCGACGGAATAGGCCTGACAGGGAGGACCACCGATGATGATATCCACCTTGCGTTTGCCTTTGAGCTCGTCCACGTTCTTGAAAATATCATCAATCGTATTTTCCCCTATTGTCGCGCAGATCGTGGTATTAATTACGCTTTTAGGGACCTGGTCCCAGAGTTTTCGCCCGTCAGTCCCTTCTTCCTTGTGCCTGAGGTAATCTTCATAGATCGAAAGCATTCCATTTTTCTGAAGATAATGAAATGCCGATCGTGTTTTCAGCGTGTTGCAGGCATCCTTGTTCATTTCGATATGCGCAATTGGCGTATATCCGGCTCTAATGAAGCCCTCGGAAAGTCCTCCTGCCCCGGCAAACAAGTCTATGAATGTATATGATTTTGTTTTTTTCATTAATTTGGCCATAATATATTGTTACAAAGTTAACATATTTAGTTGATGATCTGGATATATATTTTGAATTATTGGCTTCGTTATCGCAGATTTTTATCACGGCCTTTCTTAAACACTACGAATTGCAATACCCAAATAGGTCGTCAATTATATTTAATTTCAAAACTATGGCATATTTCAACCAGCTATACTTTATTTTTTATTATGGTAATGCCATGTGGGATAACACCCCGAAGTTCTTGAATATTAGGAAGATCCATTAGCACCCTACAGAATATCATCTTTTTATTTATTCACTCCAAACGAACGATCTCATTAATACATAATCGCTTAAATATTTGTTCCTGTTTGATTGACGCAACTATAAAATAAAAATTGCCCCATTTACGGGGCAAGTAAAACTTATATTTAGGCTCTTCTTACAAATCATTCCATAATATCGTCTTTATACTTAATAAATATCTCTATTTTACGCATTAGTTCATCAAGTTGTGGGGAAACTTCTTTTTCGTAGGTTTTATAAAAACTTATTGTTTTATGCAAATAGTCTCTACGTCGGACGTAGGTTGAACCATGCTCATCTTTTTCAAAGAGTCTTACAGCATCTCGCCTTAAGAAATCAGCATTAAGTAACGAAAGATCATGAGTTGCAACTATAAGCTGACAATTCTCTGCTATGGTTAAATACATTTTCAGAATAAATGCAAGTGCTTTAGTATGTATACCATACTCTATTTCATCAATACAAGTGGATTTCTCTCCGACGACCACATCATACAAAACCACCAATAATCTGATAATATTCTTTGTTCCCAAAGATTCCAGATCAAAATCCAATCCACTTTCCCCATCTTTTGTAGAATGGATAAACCGTAAATTTTTATGGGTAATTACTCCTGAGGGATATTGTTCCATCATAGCTTTAATCACAATATCCGGAGCTCCATTTGCTATAAGTTCTGAAATATTTAAACTCGCTTCTTCTATAACATAATCACAAATATTGGTTCCAACATCATTCAGCAGTCGCAAAAGCAAATTTTTTAAGACTCTATCTTTTTCAGGATCACCCGTTTGCAGCTTATCTGCCAAACTTTTATCCGACCTATGAATCATACTTATATGATTCTCAAAATAATCAAAATTCTTAGATAGAATTTGACTTTCCAAGTTCAATGCTCCAAATGTCGAAAGCACACTCGCATTAGCAAGGGTATTAACTTCTAAATCATGTTGATCAGATTTAGATAAATCACATGCGCTACCATAATTTATTACAACTTTATCTAATTCTTTATTGTGATATCGGTAAAATATACGCGAGCTTCGTGATTGTACCAATTTGAGCTCTTCCTCTTCAATACACTCAGACGATACTTTTATATCATAATTAAAACAAGTACCATCAATATAATATATCAACGAAAGTTCCGTAGGTTGAGTTGATGAAGATTTATCTAATAGAAATGGTCTGTATTCAGGTTTATCAGAGGGCTTTTGCGGTTTGGCGGTTGCAATCATTCGCAAATAATTCAATGCAGAAAACATCTTGGATTTACCCGTTCCATTCAAACCCACACACAAAAGCAGACGTAATATACGCTTCCCATTTATTTCTTTATACCAAATAGGTGGTAAATCGTTGGTCTTACTTCCTTCTTTTTTCGAAGCTACAAATGACAATTCAGCTTTATCTCTATAGCTTCTATAGTTTTTTACGGTGAATGTTTCAATCATATAAACTCCTTTTGAGTACAAAAATACACCAGTGTCGTCAAAACAACAAATATTCCAACAATAAAAACTAAGTTTAGCGTGAAAAAAACTCGCAAAGAAAGCTGCAAACTTCAACAACCTCTTGACTTATCTCTCAAACAGTGAAATGTAACCTATTTCTTGGCTCAAGCTTATCCACTTGCAATTAGCCTTTAATCAATGCCACAATAATTCCTTATAACAATTAGAAAAAAAGCTTCTTTTATCATTGTATTCCTATATATTCAATAAGTAAAGTCAAAATAAGGGAAGAGAAGAGATGGCTGCGCCATAAAAATGGTCTCAGCCATTTTTCTTTTGGCGGCAAAAGATATTTCCGAGCAAAATACACCAAACAACAAATTTCACGACATATAAGTTGACTACCACCTAAATCATCCCTAACAAAGTTTCATTTATGGACTTTTATTCTTATATTTGCCACAACACGTATCACATTTGAGATGTTGGACAATATATACATACTGACAGATACCGAGCTTTGCAACAGGATTGCAGCCAAAATAAAAACAGTACGTCTGAAGCAGAACATGTCGCAGGCCGAGCTGGCAGACAGGAGCGGTGTTTCCATCTCCACCATAAAGCGCATGGAGGACGGGGAGGTAAAGAACTTCGAGTCGCTGATCCGCGTCCTGCGTACCCTTGGCAAACTCGACATCTTCGTCCCGCTCGTCGAGGAGGAACAGCTGAGTCCGAACGAATACTACGAGTTGGCCAGCAAAGCAAACAAGCCCAAGCGCAAGCGAGCATCCAAAGGTTACACAAAAGAGAATAAGGAGGAATCGGAATGGTAGACGTTGCTCGTGTCAATCTATACGGCCAGCCCATAGGCTCGGTACGTTGGGACCAAAGATATGAAATCGCGCAGTTTGAGTATAATCCGGACTTTGTGCGACTGGGCATAGAGCCTTCGCCGCTGATGATGCCCGTAAGGGAAGGACGTGTGTACAGTTTCGGGGAGCTCGACAAAACGACCTTCAAAGGCCTGCCCGGAATGCTGGCGGACTCCCTGCCGGATACATACGGCCGTGCCCTTTTTGAGAAGTGGCTGGCCTTAACGGGACGGACCAGCGGCAATGCGATCGAGACGCTTTGTTTTCTGGGCAAACGCTGCATGGGAGCCCTTGAGTTTGAGCCGGCCATCGACGCAGTCGATACGGATATCCAGATAGAGGTCGATTCTCTGGTGGATGTAGCCAGAGAAGCCCTTGCCGACAAATCAAGTTTCAACGTGAACATCAGTTCCGACAAGAAGGCGGCCATCGCGGAGATTCTGCGTCTCGGCACTTCTGCCGGCGGACAACGTGCCAAGGCAATCATTGCCTACAACAAAACCACCGGAGAGATCCGTTCGGGACAGGTCGAGGCTCCCGACGGGTTCGACTATTATATCATCAAGTTGGACGGCGTATCCGCCACGGCCGGATTCAGGGAGACGGAGAACTTCGGACGTCTGGAATACTCCTTCTCGCGTCTTGTGAGGGAATGCGGAATCGACATAGCAGAGTGCTCGCTGATCGAAGAGAACGGGAGAGCCCATTTCTTGACAAAGAGGTTCGACCGGATAAACGGTGCAAAAGTGCATATGCAGACGCTCTGCGGCATAGCGCACTTCGATTACCGGCTCCTCAGGGCCTACTCCTACGAACAGGCGTTCGCCGTAATGCGCGGGCTGCGGCTCACCTACAAGGAGGCGCAGGAGATGTTCCGCAGAATGGTGTTCAATGTCGTGGTGCGCAATCAAGATGATCACACGAAGAACATCTCTTTCCTGATGGACAGAGGCGGGAAATGGCGCCTTTCTCCGACCTACGACATGGGCTATGCCTACAATCCCGACGGCCAGTGGACCTCGGTCCACCAGATGTCGATAAACGGCAAATTCAGCGGCATCACCAAAGACGACCTGCTCGAATGTGCGGCCAAGAACAACATCAAGAATGCCGCACGGATTATCGACGAAGTTTGCCAGGCGGCATCCATGTGGCCGGAGATCGCCCGGGAGTGCGAAGTGCCGCAAAAGATGATCGAGGAGATCCGGCCGAATATGGTTTTCTTCTGATTGGTACGATCCGACGGGTTCCGCAACTTTACTTTATCCCCGTATTCATATATACGTTCATTAAAGTAAAGTCAAAATGATGGAAGAAAAGAGATGGCTACGCCATAGAAAATGGCTTCAGCCATTTTTCTCTTTTGGCTGCAAATTTTATAAGCAATCCGGTTGTAAAGGCCAGTCCCCAACGGTCACTCCAATCAAACACAAAACACCTCACTTGGAACTCGAAAATATCCGCGAATCCGACCTCGATTTTACAGCCCATTTTGGCGAAATAAACCCCGACATGCCCTATCTTTGCAGACGGGGTCTGTCGGGGCCCGAAAGGGCTGTTTTTGCCCCCCCCCTCTGTTCGGAGGAGAGGTTGAAAATCGTTAGATCATCGATTTTTACAAAAGCAAGTAAATTTCTGAGGTCCTCATCTTTCCATTGCATAATCAATATGCATTCGATGCCTCTCGAATATTAAATCATATCTCAAACCAATATTCAATAAAGTTATAGCGAGCCTATTATTAAAAAGTCACAAAAACCTAATTCATAATAAGCATAGCTAGCTCTATCAATTATTCCCTTCACAAAACGGACATTTAAGATTTGTTCCTTCTGGAGCATCAGGGTGAATATGGTTATTCAAATGGCCTTCTAAGCCTCCGAAATCATGATAGTTTTTACATTCCTTGTTATATGCTTCTTCTTTAGAAGTCGCATAACTAAACTTAAATCTCTCATACTTCAATTTCGGATCATCTATAAATTCCTGAATGCCATGCATAATACGCTCATGCAAATCAGTATCCGAACGCCCAATATATTTAACAATAAAAACACCTTGATTATTTAAGTACCCATATGCATAATTACCTATACGATTTTTAGCAACTCTTGCATCTATTTCATCTTTGGTCAACGGATAGGATGACCCCATATTTAACGAAGGCATAACTTTACCATTTTAATTTTTCTCTTAATTTCCCGCCCATCTGTTCAGGCTGTATTTTACATTCTTCTTTATATCTAATTAATAAGCTTTTGATTTGCCCCTTAGTAAAGATTTTTTGGTTTTCGACGATTTTAGCTATTTCTGTCATATATTGGGCTAATAAGCCCAGCCTTGTATAATCAATTTCAACCAAATCACGATGTTTCTGAAGGATGGACGGATTAAGACCAGCGGCGACCCCGAGTTGATCGTCAACAATCTCTATCTTCATCGCTGCTATATCTTTTTCATCCAAGATGAGATAATCAATTTTACAAACATCATCTCGATTTAAAGCTAGCGCAACAATGGCATCTTCAATATCTTCCTGATTTTCAACCTTCCATACACTAAGTCTATTATTCGTAGTACGGAGATCTCCAATAGCATCGCCACATATAGATGCATCTTCTCGATTAATAGTTACAGAACCATCCCACTTATGAATATTAGATAGCATTCTTATCAACATGCAATTCCTCCTCCAATTCTTTTTTGACTATCATAGCATATTTCTCAATCCAACAAGAATGAAATTGAAGATTATGCAAAGCACTAAGACATTGTTCTGTTCTCCATTCTTCAATAACTTCTAAAGCAGCCTCTTGTGTCTTTGAACTAGGTTGATTAAGGCCAGCAATAACCATGGTCATCAATTTATCTGATTTTTCTGACTTTATAGTCATTGCTATAATTCGAAGAAGTGCGGCAAGTACATTTTGATTCAATTGATTCTGAGAAAAAATAGTATGTAACCACAAAATTGTTACATATTCATTTTCTTGCAAGTAATATTCGACTTCCTCAATTGCACTATTACTCATTCCATCTTCAAAATCTATATGAAGAATAGACCACAAAAACGCAGGAGTCCTTTGATTTAACATTTTCTCAAACGCAATATTTGCCGCATTAATATCACGTGTGTTTGTAGAGTCATCCAAATATTCATGGAAGAAATCACTATGGCTTTTTGCAGGATTACCTATTCCTCCTTCTACATCAGCGATCAAACCAATTACATCAATATCATCTCTTTCGTCGGCAAAACTAGATTGATATGAATTAGCAAAAGGCTGTTGAAATCTATTTATCCAAATAGATTTAGACACCCAAGACCTTTGAAACTTTTCAAAACCTAAAGGCTGTAATTCAAATATCGTTTGAGATAACCCCATTAGATCTTGATCAAAGGTTTGCGATTGGATATTAGACTGAAAATCTTCCATATTTGGAAATATCATAGCTCCAAATTAGTTTAAAAAATTATTCATGAAAATAGAAAGATATAAAGTCTGCGCAAAATCGATCTACCTTACTGAAAAAATCATTAATTGCACCATTATCAAAAACGACATCAGGATCAATCTTACTATTTATATCAAAATCAATCATTGATACTTCTACCAACTGATTCACGCCTTCTATTGGCACCACTTTATTTATCGTATAAAACTTTGATAAATAATTAAAATACACATTCATGCTATCAGATATTCTCTCTTGTACTCTAAAAACTTGAGAAAAATCACAATTATCCATTTTTACACCCTTGAACTCATTAAGGTGGAAACATGTATTTGCAAATTTTATAATAGAATCCTTTTCCCCTGTATACTCAAATGTTGGAGCTATTGCAATTCTTGAACATTTTATGGAATCAGGAATCATCGATGAAAATAGTAACTTACATCTTTCTCCGAATCTAGAAATAGTTTCTACCGAATAATCAGCATTAAGCTCTTCAATTACATCAATCTTTTGAGATTGAAACATTATCCGTTGTTTTTTATCCTGTGATATAAGAGACCATTCTCCTGGACTCATAACAGTATTCATTAGTTTTCCTTCAATGAACATAGGAGCAGGAGACATATTTACAGATGGAATGAACTCTACCTCAAAAATAGGCTGCAAGCGTTTTACAAGTTCCCAAGAGAATTGTATTTGAGGGACAAATATAGTTCCTCTCATTCCGACAATTTTAAGTTGATTTTTTAAGTCCATAAAACTCCAATTAAATTAATCCAACCTTTGTATATACTCAAGTTATATGGTACACTCTTCCTAAATTATAAACAAAAATAGTATTATTTTTTATCTATAGCAAGATCGTTATTAACTTTCCCTCTTATCAAAAGCCATGCTATACTAATACATGGTATCAGAAAGAACGCTGGAGACCATACGGCTCGTCATTCTACTCTTTGATTCCATTTGACGCAGCACATCCATTGCCATTGATAAATGTGCTCAAAGTATTCGCCCCAAAGGCTTTGGAGTTTATTTTATCAATCTTCTTGACATCTTCCAACACTGCTTAGGTACGCTCATTGCTACTCAAGCTTTAGTGCTATTGAAATGGAACAATCTACGCCATGATGCCATACGTTTTTTAAGTAAGAAAGATAAGGCTACTGGCAGTTATTCATTTACCGTAATCAACAAGAGGATGCTACACCGCAACAATCCGATTTATGATCTCTATATAAACAGGGCGTTGAGTGGAGAAGTAAAAATTATGGAGAAAGAACCTTGTAAAGAGACTCAAGTAAAGGTTACAAAGTACATGATAAATAAATGTTGAAAAGAAATAATGACAAGGCAAATCCTTTGACATAACAACAACTGCCATGAACAAGAAGTCCTACTCGAGACAGAAGCCGAGAATTGATCTTGGAAGGGAAACAGGACCCGAAAACTCTTTCAAAAAATACATATATATATTCTATTTCTCATCTCAATAGCTATTATAATTCTCTTTCTGTCTAAAATAATTCCACATAAAGCCTCATATATGAACCCTTAACCGCTATATTATAACTCAACAAATCACAATTGAACTATTGCGTAAATAATAGAGCGTTCTCAAACATGGTTTAGCAAAGCGATTTACCTCTCACCTCTCCTTTGATATATAAGCAGGATAATTGTCCTTGGATAATCTTTTTTCCAAGGTATCTGGATCCACATCCCAATGCGTCGGCAGGTATTCGAATACGGCCTTATCATTGTCAAGATAAATTCGGACCTTGGCATCGAATGCAACAGGCTTGTATTTATCTGCTCCTGTGGGATTATCTCTATACAACAACTGATTTTCCTGCCATTTCAACCCCTTTTCATCAAAGGAGACATCAAATAGTCCGCAAACAACAGCTTCCATAGTCTGATGCTGAACTGTTGTTGAAATGCAGTGCATGTAACCGGTCAGTCGTCCGGTACTTTTCCTCAAGGCCAGTTCATAGCAAAACACACTCGTTCCTGTATAGTCTTTTGCAATGGAGGTTCTTTCCCCTCTCTCATCCAGATGGTATACCAACTCATGAGTAACGGTAGTCATGTTAAACTTAAAACCTCCTTCGGTCTGCACCAGATCGGAGAACATCATTTTATCGTTATACACACCTTCCATGTGTCCATCCTCAAGTTTATATACCACATCGTCGGTGAATAAGATTCTGCCGATGATGTTCTGCGCTAAAAATCGGATTATTTCGTCTTTCATAATATCTCGTCATTAGAACGGTTGCTGCCGCAACCACTCGCCCATAAAACGGTCGTAAATAATATACCCGCAAGGGGCCTGATAAACCAGTTCGTTGTCGAGCAGCTTCTTCAATGAAGCACTTACGCTACTTGCTGCACGAAGCCGATGACGGCTGATAAAGTCTCCCGCCAGCACCTCCTTGACGCACCCTTCGCGGGCGATAGCTTTCAACAGGCGCACATGACCGGCCGAATAGGCCTTCAACAAATCAGCATACGAATAGCTCTGTTCGGAAACGATCTGTTCCGTAGCATACGCAACCAACTCCGTATCCACATCCCGATTATAGCCGTACAAGCGATTGAGAAGGCATTGGATATACCAGGTATGTCCGTCAAATTTATCGTAAACTGCATCGAAAACCTCACGGGGAAGCTGCACGCCATGTTCAGCGAAGTATCCGGCAGCAAAACAGGCATACGACTCACGATCAATGGGGCCGATGGTCAGCAGTTGCGTACTCTGATAGAACGGCCTTTTCGACGACGTGAACATCTCCTGCATCAAATGTTGCTTGCTGCCCGCAAAGATAAAGTTTACATTAGGCAAGAACTGGATATAGGAGCGCAACAGAGCCTCGATACCCTTTTCCGGATATTCGGCAATCTGCTGAAACTCGTCGATGGCAATATAGCACCGTTTCTCCGAGGATCCCAAATAATCGAATATCTCTTTCAACGTACTCTCCTCCTCTTGGGGAGCTACGTCAATCGTCACTTTGGGGACTCCGGTCTGCTCGTCAATGGTGAATACCGGACGACAACTGCGAATAAATTGTCCGATGCGGTTTAATGCTTTCTGAGGCGCGGTATCCAGTTTACCCAACACCGTATTGGCAAACAACCGCACGAAATCACCCATTGACTGCGTGGAGTAAATATCCATATAGAACGTGACAATATCAGGCTCCTGCTCTTTTAGGCGATAAAAGGCATGACGAATCAGACCGGTCTTGCCCATACGACGGGGAGCTATCAGCGTTACATTACGCCCATTGTGGAGCGCATCGAGAATCGCTGATGTTTCCGTCTCACGGTCGCAAAAGAATTCAGGGCTGTGGTAGCCCGCTATCAGGAAAGGATTGTTCGGCTTCATTTTATTCTATTCCAATCATTACACAATCATCGTAACGCAAATATCGCAATTAAATATAAAACAACCAACGGATTCACTAAATAATTTACAGCCAAATGAAAAGCCACTTTACTTTATCCCCGTATTCATATATACGTTCATTAAAGTAAAGTCAAAATAAGGGAAGAAAAGAGATCGCTGCGCCTTGAAAATGGACTCAGCCATTTTTCTTTTGGCTGCAAAATTTATGTGTGTTCCTGGTGCTATTAAGGCCGAGCAAAACACCTCTTCGTCTCCACAATTGGAACCCGAAAATACCCGTGAATCCGTCCCCAATTTTACAGCCCGTTTTGGCGAAATAAACCCCGACATGCCCTATCTTTGCAGACTGGGTCTGTCGGGGCCCGAAAGGGCTGTTTTTGCCTTTTTCCCCTCTGTTCGGAGGGAGTCGATGAAAAAAACGTTAAATCTTCGATTTTTCGCAAAAAAACAAGTAAATTTTTGAGCAGTCTACCTTTTAAGGCGTAAGGTATTGATAATCAATGATAATATTATGATTCATAACGGCAATTGCTTTAGAAAGTTAAATTCAGTCCGATCGAATAAGTCTTGCACCACGGATAAACGTTAGCCTTCTTATCCGAATCAGCGGCCGCCTGCTCGGGATCAAGGAAATCACTCTTCAGCGCCGACCATGTAGCAAGATTCTCTCCGCTGAAATAGATGCGGCACTCCTTGATGCCGACCTTCGAAGTCAGCCGTCTGGGAATCGTGTAGCCGATCGTGAGGTTTTTCAGACGGCAATAGGCCAGATTCTGCAAATAACGATCATTGGTGTAGTAGGCTGTGCCTGAATTCGAATTGAGCGATGTATAGGCACGGGCCCGCGGGAAATAGGCGTCGGGATTCTCCTCGCTCCACACCTGACTCATAAAGTTTTTCGGGACGAAGGTCGCATAGGGACGACAGTAAGGACCCCAAAAACGCAGATTGTCAGCACCAGGATACCAGTCCAGCCGGCCGATGCCCTGCATGAACACCGACACGTCGAATCCGTACCACGAGAAGTTCAGCGACGCTCCGTACTGGTAACGCGGTGACGAGTTGCCGATCACGCGCCGATCCCCCGGATCATCGAGCGTGCCTTTGCCGCCGTTGACGATGTTGTCGCCGTTCAGGTCGAGGTATTTGATGTCTCCTCCGCGGACTCCCTTGCCATAAGCACCCGTCGCGGTGTAGTAACCCGAGGCGACAGTCGAGAGGTCAATCCGCGAAGCGTATTCGGCGGCCTCCTTGTCGTTACGGAAAAGCCCGTCGACCTTATACCCCCAGATCTCACCGTACTTTTTGCCCACATAGGGATCGCCGATCAATCCCGTCGGATTGTCGCACTTGGTGTACTCAGCCGTATAGTCGGAAAAGGTTCCTGTGATACCGTAGCTGAAGGTACTGCCTGCTAACTTGAACGAATCGCGCCAACCCAACACCAGTTCATAACCCTTCGTACGCAAGTTGTTGGCGTTCATCTGCGGCTCGCTCGCGCCGTAGATCGACGGCAGCGATTTGCCCTTGCCCAAAATGCCTTTCGTATCACGGATATAGAAATCGGTCGTCAGCGACAAGCGATTGTTGAACATATTGAGGTCGAGTCCGAGGTTTTTCGACACGACCTTTTCCCATGTTTGGTCGCCCGACACGGGATCGCTCACCGTAGCGTGCTGGCCGAGGACCGTCCCGTCGAACGAGTAGTCGCTCATCGACCCCTTGGTTGTAATAGTCTGAATGAAGTCGTAGTAACCGATCTGCTGGTTGCCCAGCGAACCGTAGGAAAGACGGATTTTCAGATTGTCCACCGCCTTGCGCAACGGCTCGAAGAAAGGCTCCTCGCTGATGCGGTAAGCCGCAGAGAACGAGGGGAAGAAGCCGTAGCGCTTGCCGCGCGGGAAGCGCGAGGTGCCGTCGTAGCGGCCGTTGACCTCGAAGAGGTACTTGCCCCTGTAATCGTAGGCTGCCCGGTAGAAGAGGCCCATGATGGCGTATTCGTTGCGGCCTCCGTTGAGCGTGAAGTTGGTGGTGCCCTTGGCCAGGTTGAAGTCCGAGAGGTCTTCCGACAGCAGGCCGTCGTTGGCCGCCGTCAGGTCGCGGTAATACTTGGCCTCGTAGTTGTAACCGGCGATCAGCGTCAGGTTGTGTTTCTCGGCGAAGGTCCGGTTGTAGGTTCCGTAAACGTCGGCCACATAATAGTTCTGATCCCAGACGACCTCCTTGTATTTATTGGGGAAACTGCCTTCTGGTTCGGTCATCACCTCGCCCGGATACTGCGAATACTGGACGTTGACGCTGCGGTAGTCGTTGTGCAGGTAGCCCTGCGTATAGCTGAAGTCGGCCTTTATGTTGAAGTTTTTATGCAGTTTGAACGTGGCTTCGAACGTCGTGGTGATCTCCTGGGTCTTCTTGTTGCCGAAGCTCTTGCCCTTCTGCATCATGGCGTTGTAGCCGTCCATCACGTAGTGGGTCGAAGACTGCGTCATCGAAGTATGCGACACGGCCGTTCCGTCGGGATTCACCGGCACGAACGACGCCAGCGCATGCAGCGTGGGCTTGCGGAAATTGTTGTACTCGTCCTCGTAGCCGTAATACTTGTAGTTCGACTGGAAGAATTTGGTGTTGCTGGCGATGGTCAGCCACGGCTTGATCTCGGCCTGCAATTTCACGCGGAAATTGTAGGACCTGAACATGTCGGGTTCGAGCCGGTTGACGCCCTTCTGCTGGTAGTAGCGTCCGCTGACCATGTAGGAGAGCGCCTTGGTTCCGCCCTTGATGTTGATGTTGTGATCCCACGTCGGGCGGCTGTCGTCGTAAAGGTAGTTATACCAGTCGAAGTTGGCCAGATAGACGTACTGCTGACGGCCGTTGCGCCTGTCGGTGATGACCCACGGACGCGCCGGATTCTCGGTCTTGTCGTTGCGCCGCTCCCAGAGCGCCTTGTAATCGGCTTCGGTGTAGGAGGTGTAGGGCGTGTTCTGAGTCGCCATCATGAAGAAGTCGGCGATCTTGGCCGAATAGTAGCCGCGGGTTTCGTAATCGGTCGAGGTCGTGGGGCTGGACATGGAGAAATAACCGTTGTACGACACCTCGGCCTTTTCGTTGTACCGCCCGCTCTTGGTCGTAATCAGAATGACGCCGAACGCACCGCGGGCACCGTAGATCGCGGCCGAGGAGGCGTCTTTGAGCACCGTGATCGACTCGATGTCGTTCGAGTTGATACGGTCGGGATAGGTTTCCACACCGTCGATCAGAATCAGCGGACTGCCTCCATTGGGCGAAGTCGTACCGCGGATGTTGTACGACGCGCCGGCTCCGGGCTGCCCCGAAGAGAGAGTTACGTTGAGGTTGGGAATCACGCCCTGCAAGGCGCGGCCCACGTTCGACACGGGACGGTCTTTCAGCTCTTTCTGCGACACCGTGGCGACGGCTCCGGTCAGGTTGGCTTTCTTCTGCACGCCGTAACCGACCACCACCACTTCGTCGATGCTCTGCTGGGCGGAAGTCAGGACCACGTCGAAAAAGGTCCGGACGCCGACCGTCGTCTTGTAGGTGTCAAACCCGATGAACGACACTTCGAGCGCGGCCTTGTCCGAAAGGCTGAACGAGTCGAAAGCAAAGGTACCGCTCGCCCCGGAAGAGGTGCCCCGGACCGCTTCGCCGTCTTTGAGCAGGATGGTGGCACCTACGACGGGATTACCGGAAGCGTCCGCGACCTTGCCCGAAATTTTGCGGGGGGGGGAAACTTGCGCACCGCGGCGCGGCGTCAGGATCACCTTGTTCCGCTCGACGTTTACGAGAACGTCGGGAATACATTTCAACACGATCCGTTCGATGGGCCAGGCCTCCGCAGCGACGGAAACGACACGGGTCAGGTCGATGTCGGCGTTGTTATACGCGAACGAGTACTTCCCCTGCGCCTCGATCTGCCGCAGCAGTTCGGCGACAGTGACATTTTTCAGATGGATCGTCACGGGCGGGTTGGCGGCGGAAACACCCCCGACGGACATAAACAGAAAAATGAATAAGGACATGATTTTTACAGGCAATCGCCGCTTGTGCGGGGCGCTGCCATCGGATTGTCCAAAAAATTTCATAGTTTTGTAACGATTTAAAGTTCATCATTCGTAGTATTATCTACGATAAGGTCTAATTTTAAGTCATGGGGCGGATGGTAGGAACATCCGTCCCAATTTTTTAAGCTTGTCAGATCATCATAGGCAAATGGTTTTCAGGATTCGAGTTCGGGATTGCGTCATTCCGGGGCGAGAAAAACCGTCCCGCCGCGGATGTCGTAGCGTATCGGGGCGATCCGCGAGATCAGGCGCATCGCCTCCTCCAACGATTCGTATTCGATATGGAAAGAGAGTTTTGCCGAAAGGTCGATGTTCCCTTCGGAATGGAAATGTACGCCGTACCAGCGTTCCAGATTGACCAGTATGGCCGAGAGCGATTTGTTGGTGAAGACCAGGCGGCGGGACGTCCAGCTGCAATAATCGCAGGCGGAAACCTCGGAAACCGCAATCCGGCCGGTCTGCGTATCGAACAAGATCCGTTCGTCGGGCCGCAGCAGGATCGGACTTTTACGGTCCGGGGTCAGGACACGGACGCTGCCCGAT